>Ga0209451_10004_pt1 | contig 315742 bp, 325 predicted proteins | sample Arccon1NAG2MetaG_FD_184743 | JGI IMG/M metagenome (GOLD analysis project Ga0209451, IMG submission 184743) | Archaeal communities from Yellowstone National Park, Wyoming, USA - Archaeal consortia 1 (NAG2) MetaG (SPAdes) (version 2) | ecosystem: Environmental > Aquatic > Thermal springs >...
AGGGTCCTTGGTGATAAGGCCCCAAGGCCTATTGTTGAGGAGGCTATGGGGAGGATTGGGGGCTCGCCACACATGGCTTACTACATACCGTGGAAATGCGTTGAGGAGCCAAATGCATGCACCTTCGATGCGGATGTTGGTAAGGCATTGAAGCTGATTAAGGAGGCGTTTGGGGATAGGAAGAGGATTAAGTGGTTTAGGGTTGAGTACGTACCGCCGGGTCTTGTCGAGGAGGTCATCGACTTAATCAGGGAGAAGGGTGAGGATGGGGCTAGGGAGGTGTTGAGGGGCTGGGTTGAAGCCTACTTCGAAGCTATTGAGGCTTTGCGTAGGGTTCTGGGTTTGGGGGAGGATTTGCTTGAGTGGGAGGAGTCGTCCGTGGCGTTTCTAAGTAGCTTCGTGAATAACATAGCCAGTTACGTGATTGGTGGCTTAGCCGCAATCCCAATCAGCGCGGCTGCCCTAGCCCTCATCTCAGCGCTCACGTACATTGCATTCAAGAGGGAGGGGGAGGGCTACCTAAGGGAGGTCATCGATTTGAGGAGGAGCCTTGAGGCGTTGAGGAGGCCTGATGGCGAGTTTAATGAGTTGGGTAAATTGTTGGTTTATAGGGTTGCCTACGCAATGAGGATGAGTCATGATGAGGCCTATAAGGCACTAATGGACATAACGGGCTTGAGCATGGATGAGCTGGAGAGGAGGGTTAACGAGATTGAGGGGAGGATTGAGGAGCTTGAGGAGAAGTTTGATTTGTTCAGGCAGGAGGCGCCGGCGGGCATCGTCACGGCCGATGTCAATGAGTTCGCGAAAGGTAGGATTTACCCAAACATCAAGGTTGAAGACGGTGAGTTGAGGATTAGGGTTGAGAATAGGCACCACAGCATTGTTAAGGCCGGTAAGTTCAACGAATTGGTTAACGAGGTTAGGGGCAGGCTTACGAGCAATGGTTTCGTCGTGGTTGTTGGGCCCAAGGGCATTGGAAAGTCGACACTGGCTGCAGCCGTGATTTGGGAGTTGTTCATGAACAGCGATATTGGACTAGTTGCACGTGTTGATAGGCTTGATGCAGAGAATTACCAGAAGTTTGTCACGTTTGTTGAGAACTACGGTGAGAAATTCGGTAGGTTGCTCATACTCTACGACTCAGTGTCAACCGAGGCCTATGAGAGAGGGGACATTGACGTGGAGGCACCTATGCAAACAAGCATCGAGAGGACAGTAAATAACTTGATGAAGGTTGTAAACTCAATAAGCCCTAAAGCTTCGAAACCACTCACACTCATCGTACTACCAAGCGACATCTACAATACATTGAGTGAGGAAGTGAGGAATTCACTGGAGAAGTACAGGCTAGATGTCTCGCAGGGACTTATTAATACTGAGTTCCTAGCCGAGTTGATTGGGGAGTATTCAAGGACGAGGGACAAACCCAGTGGGTGCACACTAAGCAATGACGTGCTCAGCAAATTAGCAGGCGAATTAGCAAAGTTCGACTCTGGTCATGCATTAATAGCTAGGCTAATTGGCGAGGAACTGGCGAGGAACAATTGCAGTGTTGGTGAGGTCGAGAGGTTAATCAACAGCGCCAAGGGTAGAGCTGAGGCATTCATAATACTGCATATGAATGGGTTATTCAAAGTCCACGAAGACCCAGACACAGCCAAGGCCTTGGTCGAGGCCTTCGCATTGAGGAGGCCATTCGTTAATGAAGTATGGCCCGGCGGCCCAATACTGACGCCTGGCATTGTTGAGTTGATTGGCGAGGAGATGGGTGCGGAGATGCTCTATGGTGCGGAGGGTGGGGAGTTGAGGGGTTGGTTGGTCCATAGGCAGCACGACCTAATTGAGGATTCGATAGGGGGGCTGCTTAAGTGCATTGCGAATGGGGGCGAGGAATGTGAGGAACTCGGTGCCGCATTGAAGCCCTGGAGGCTAAGAACAGTTAGGGAGTCATTGAAAAAGGTCTCGGAGATGGGGGATGTAGGCAGTGTCGTGAAGTTCTTCGTAGATAATTACGGCGAGAAGCTTATAGACGCACTAAGGGATTTCAGCAACTGCTGGAGGAGGGCCGCATTAATAATTGGGTACACCTTGGTTGGGCATGTCTCAGTGTCTAGGCCTGAGGACTTGCTTGGGGATGTCATCGAGTCCCTCGGCGATGCTTTGAGGGGGTGCGGTGTTGATGATTACCTGCTCGTTGGTAACGAAATACCGCCATTAATATGGTACCTAACTTATACAGATGTCTTGACTAAGGCATTCATCGATAAGTACGGTGAGGCTGTTGCCGAGGTGAATAGGGTCCTTAACATCGCCAGGGGTAGGGGCGGTATTTATGATTCTGAGGCGTTTTATGGTCTTGGACTGGCCTCAATAATCGCCAACGCCGCTGGGGCCGTCGAGCCCGGCGATGCCGATGCCGCATTGTACATAGCGACATTCACCATACAACGCGTTGCATCATCAATCCTCATTAGGCCAGCACTAGGTGCCTTAGAGCCATTGCGTGATAGGGCACCGCATAGGTACCTCGAACTACTAGCCCCCGCAGTGCTAGAGAACCTCGACAGTGACACTGTTAGGTACGTATTTAATGAGTTGAATGATATATTAAGCAATTACGGTGATGTTGTTAAGGGGCATCCCCAATCCCTCGTATATGCAATACGTGCCTACGACAGACTGCTTTGGATGCACCGTAAATATTTCGATGATGAGGAGGTTGAGGGTGTGGTTGATAAGATTGTTGGTCTACTCAATGAGTTGGGCAGGATCAAGTCCAGCCTAGGCACCATCGCATGGGCGAATGCGTTAGCCCCAGCGTTAAGGCATGAGGGTGTGAGGGTGCTTATGGAGGAGAAACTAGGCATTGATGTGTTTAATAAGGCTAAGGAGGTTCTTGGGGAACTAAACGAGTTGAGGGAGAAGGCTAAGGAGTTAATGAGGGATGAGGAATTCATGAGTTACGTCGAGTCTTGGTCCATAAAGGCTGATGAGAAGGCAGTTAAGAGGGTAATCCTTGACACAGCATCGTTTCTTAAGCATGATTTGGCAATTTATAGGCTTAATAATGATGAGCTTAAGGAGGCGGCGAGGCTATTTAATGAGGCGGCTGGGGAAAGTAGGGAGATCGGTGACTATGAAGGCTACCTAATTGCACGTGGTTGGGCATTGCGTGTTGAGGCTATTGAGGGCTCGTTAGTTGGCAATAAGTTGGTCGATGGGTTTAGGCAGTCGTACGAGGAAACCTTTAATGAGGAGCATTTCAGGCACACGGCTTCGTACCTCAGTAATGCATCGCATAGACTCGGTGAGTACCTCGTGTCCCTAGCCCTAACGGGTGGTGATGAGAGGGTTAAGAAGATTAAGGAGCTGCTTGAGGAGCATTTATGGGTGCCATATGTCGATTATGATGTCTCGGTCCTGACCAGGCTAATGCTCAATGCCCTGCTCGGTCCAAAGGATCGATTAGACAATGAGCTTAAGGGTAGGATCGTTGTTGAGCCTAGGGAGTTAATTGAGGCATTTAAAGACGAAATAAATAGTGAACTCCTACCTGCGTTGAGGGTTGCCTTCGGGTTTGTGAAGCCTGAGGACGTGGGTGGGGGGTGCGAATCTGAGGATTCGATTAAGAAGAGGATCTGTATGTATGCCGTCTCGGTAGCCAAGGGAGATGGTGCTGCTCTTGAACTGCTAAGAGAAGAAGCGTTAATCAAAACTTTTCGTGAACGGATTTTAGAAGGGGAGAAGTTGAATTTGCTTAAGGGGCTTGGTTTTGACGCTAAGTCATTGAATGATGAGTTTAGGGGATTGGCATACGGGCTTGACGGTAAGTCCCTAGTCCAGCTAATCGCCCCCGGAACCTCGATGGCTCAGTTAGCCCTAATGCTCTACGCATTGATTAATGGTGATGAGGAGCTAGCCAAGGCGCATGCACTCTATGGGACTGCGGCACTCTCTGTTAAACTACTCTCAAGGCTATTCCTGGATGTTTACAGAGCGTGCGGGAAGGGTTGCGACTTGGGTAATGAGGATCTCAGGCAAGCCATCACCAAAATATTCCTATATCACATTTAATTGAATTCTTATCGATTTTTGTTACTTACATTCCCCTTTGACGGCCTCTTTATGAGCCTATCCCCGCCTTATGCTTTTTCCACCTTAGGATCGGCCTCGGGATTTAGGGGCCCTCGATCGGCGGTGGCCCTCGGCTTAGGCTCAAATGCCTGTTTTAATGCTCTTGAGGGGGCTTGGGTGCACGGGCGCCCAGTGGGGTTAAGGCCTGTGGATTGGGGCCCTGAGCATGGCCAAGGCTAATTAACCCACTTGATTCACATTGTGGAGAAGCGTGTTCAAAGGGCCAGGGTAGTTAGAATGACTTCAGCGGGGAGCACGTTGGCGGATCATCATTGGTCTCGCCGATGGTAGGAGCCTGAGCGGGGTCAGAAAAGGCGGTACTGGGTTAAGGCCAGTAATGATGTCGTTTACATCAAGCAATGGCAAGCATCGCGCCCCAGGATTAATGCCCTTCACAAGCCATCGTGGGCATTACAAGCCAACTCAACCATACGGCGTTGGCATAATGGTTCTAGCCGAATTAGCATGGTTCATTAAGCGGCGCGCCCCGACGCCAAGCCGGGGGAGGGGGCCTTGAGGATTGGCGCGGCTATTGGAGCTGCCGTCATGGCCTACCACATGGGCGTTCCCCATCGCCGAACGGCGCCGGTATCGGCTGGAGCGATAGGCTGGGATGCCTCAATAGGATTACGAACAGTGATCCATGGCCCGAGCACGAATGCGCCCAGCGGCGCTGCGACTAACTGCACGGTCGGCAAGCTTTACAGTAAGCCTAGGCAATTGCTTCAAATTACCGGGCGGCAGCTGCGTGTTTGGGGTGGGCGCAGCCGGAGGCAGCGATTGACAATTGGGCATCAATGCATGTTGGCATATGGGGCGCCCCACCATCAATACCCCCACCATAACCATAACCACAACTGCCTCAGTAACCGCAACCACAGCCACAACAAGCGCTGTTGCCTCAACGGTAAAACACGGCAAAAACGGTAGCAATCACAGCGACTGGCACAAAGGCCATAACCACGGCGCCGGTCTCTGTCACCACAACAACCGCCGTTATGCCAAATCGTGGTGGCAATACTGGCAGCGCTAGTGGACGGCAATCATGATCGGGAGGAAGGCGCATTTAGGGGGGCTAACGCCTTAAAACGAATTCATTACCCCCGCCTCACGCTCATCTGGGTTCCCAATGAACTCGATGCGCCGTCAATTAGTTGCCCCGCCTGCACGTAGGGCGCCCCCCGGGGGAGGGGGCTGTCTCGGCGTCTACGTGATCTAGGCCGCATCCATTGATGATTCCCGCCCCGCGGCTCGGGCCCCTAAGCGCGTTTAAGGCATTGCGTCCCCACAGCCATTGTGTGGCCCCGTGTACCCTGTTCAGTCCGTGCTTTGCAGCTTTTCAACTCTACTGCAAGCGCCGCCTGGGTGACAAGTTGGACACGTGGGTCAGCGGGCCAGATGCTTGATAATGGTGTTACACCAATTGTGTTATACCGTATTGGCTTTAGAGTGGCGGTGTCTGTGCATAATGGTGTTACACCGTTGGTGTTGCACCGTATTGGTATTAAGCCCTTAGCCCTCCGTGGCTAAGCCCGGTTGCAGGGTTGTGAACCTTAACGGAGTGGGCGTATTAGACTTGATGGGATTGGGAGATAGCTAGGGTACATGACGGTCGCCTCCTCTATTGATGGTGCCGTCATGCCTCTGTTAAGTATCTACGATAAGTACGTGAAGGTTTACGGTGACCCAACGGCATCAACTAAGCCCATACATAAGCCCGTTCTCGAGGTTAAGCCGATAAGCGTCGATTTGGGGGATGATGAGCACGTTAGGAGGTATGTCGAGGAATTGAGGAAGAGGCTGGGGCTTGGCTGACCTCCTCCCCCGCCTTGGGGGCGAGGGTTCCCCGAGGCCTTGGGGATTACGCACCTTTATGGGCGCTACTCGGTTGTCCCACATTCGCAGACGCCCTCCTCCGGCATTGCGGGAGAGATCGGCTTCCACCCCTCATCTTCTAAGAATTGACCGAGGGACATTAAAGGGAAACATCCCTATACAGGAACCAGGGCATTTGATTCGTATAGCAGTACCGTATTTAACCCTTTACGGCGTTAAAATATAAGTAAAAATGATAAATGCCACCATTGACGAAGGTATTGGCATTAAAAAGTCCATTAAAAATCCGAGATTGTATCGACAGCATTTATCTCAGCATTAAGAATTATACCCACAGCCATATTCACAGCGAACATGAGGGAGATTACTTGAGCCGACAACATTACACCGTTAGGTAAGTGAGAGACCCGAGCTGGATACGCAATCAGTGTATCGAGTACATGACAATCAAGGTAACCATCTTGCCCCATGTCCCTTGCATTACTGGGTTATTTTAACCTTATTTATAAGGCTGGCATTTAAAATAAAATTAGAAGAATGATGTTATTGGTGACCCGCCACCCCTCCCACGCCTCTTACGCCTCCCACCCTCACTGGGCTTCTCCTCAGTCATTGGTTTAGCGCCTGGCCTAGCCTCCCTCTCTGCTCCTTTAACCCTCCTCTCCATCATCTCCCAGGCCTGGTCCCACAACGCATCCACGTCAATATCAATACCCAGTATCCCCGCAACCGCCTCATCAATCCTCTTGAAGATAGGCTTCAACCGCCTAAACATCTCAAGCTTAGGGCCACCAACCTCCTCTTCCTCCTCCCCCTCACCCTCGTCAGGTGGGTCGTTGGCAGCTGGCTTAAGACCCATGAGTTCCCTAGCCTTGGCCTCAAGCTCATCAAAGAGCCTAGCCAACCCCTCAACCCTGCCCCTATCAATAGCCTTAACGTTAAGCATCGGCATCCCCTCGGCGGTGTTAACTTCAAGGGCTAAAATCCCACCACCAGTCCTCCTACCACTTTGCTCAAGCCACAACCAGTTGAACGTTGAATTCAAGTAAGCTAACAATGCCTTAACCTCAACCTCATCAAGCTCCACATTATCATTAACCCCCTCAATAACATCTCTATACTCACCTGGGTTGAAAACCCAATTACCAACCCTAACCCTCACTCTAGGTATGAACGTTATTATGGCATGGTAAGTAGTTAATGGCGTTTTTGTTAAGAAGAATTGCGGGTGATACCCAGCTTGGTAGATTGCCATTATCGGTGTTGGTACATAACCACCTAAGTCATACCAACCATAGAATCCGCGTGTTTTTGCACGTTTTTTGCAGGCAGTGGTTTTTGAACATATCTCACCCTTGCCTCTCTTTTCCGATGTTTTACATTCTGTCTCACCCCATTTAATATAATTCTGCACGGTTTCCGGTAATTGAACCTTGGCTTTATGGCACATGAACATATACACTCTCCTACCCTTATCCTTCAAACCTTCCCAATCATCCCTTGTGAACATGAATGTGTTTATAAACTTCGCCGATGTGATGGCCTTAGTGAAGCAGTCTTGAGGTATTCCCCAATTCTTTACCATCCCCTCACTAAGGTAAAAGAACTTACTAGCACCTAATCCATGCATTGTAGATTCAATACTCCAAATCGTATTGCCCTCAGTTGGCATAAACCACTCACTGGCCTTAATCATTAACTTACCTTCGTTAGCCAATTCCTCAAGCCTATTCACGACATCCACACCACCAAAGAATAGCCCAATCCATTTCTTATCCCTGGGTATTTGCCCCTGCTCGATGAAGCGGTACCAAACATCGAGTTTACCACACTCCCTCAACTTATCTTCCTTAAACTCGTAGGTGCCCTCATCAATAGCTTTCATTAGGCAGTCGAAAATATCCTCGAGTCTCTTCTCAACGTCCGCATCGCTTAGCCTACTATCAATTGGTGGCACTCTAACCAACAGTACCCTATTCTGAGCCCTCTCCACTTCATTGCTTGACCTCTCGGCCAGTATTATCACCGTGCTTATCAATGCCGTGAATAACCTATACGATACGTCAATCAAAGCTTTAATCTTATAATTATCGAGGAGGAACCTCCCAAACTCAACACCATAATCCGTCTGCATCCACATGTTGCTTATGATCATCCCCAACCTACCACCATCATTTAGGAACCTCGTGGCGTGCATAATCCAGTAAACATATATTTGTGGTGATGCACCTGATACATTCTCCCTAGGCCTTAAATCATATTTTCCTTTCTCTAAGATGCTTGAAATCGACTTAATAACCACTTGTCTCGCATTTGTCGGCAAGTCAGTCCACCTGGTGTATGGTGGGTTCCCAATCACTGCATCAAAGCTCTTAGGAATCGTAATGTGTCTAGGCTCTATCCCCCTGGCGGTCACTGTCGTGTAGGGTGCTAGTACCTGTTGCCCAGGTATTATTGTGAAGTAGTCTTGGCGTATTAGGTTCATGTTCGAGCTTGGGTTCCTGGCATTCCTCATCGCCAAGTTCATTGCTGATAATTGCAGAGGGAATGGGTTGATGTCTATGCCGTATAATTGGTTCAGTATTGCCTCGTGGATCCCCCTACTTGGCCCACCCTCCAGTATAGTCTTACCAGTCTTCAACCCATATGATCTTGAGTAGGCCTCTATGAGGAATGTCCCTGAACCGCACCCTGGGTCTAGAACCATGTCTGTGGGCTTCCTCGCACTCCACCTCACTATCAGCCTGGCCACTGCTGGTGGCGTGTAGAATTGGCCAAGCCTATGCCTCTCCTCGGCAGGTATTAATTGCTCATAGATGTATCCAATTATGTCGCCAATCCTCACTGCGCTAACCCCATCAATTAGGTCTATCAAGTCATCAATAACCCTACAAACCTCAGGATCATCAGGCAGCCTCAACTCATCGAAAAACCCAGTGTTGAATATGGGCTCAAAATCCCGCGTAACGCTAACAACCTTACTAAAGTAATTATTCTTTAAATCCTCCAAGTACTTACTCATAGAGTAATTGATGGATTTACAAAATGGCTTTAGCACAGGCAGTTTATGTTGCATTTCAAGGATTTTATAGAATATGATTTTGTTCATGAAGACGTAGAGCATCATCCTAGCCAAGTCATCAACCCTATCGAGATTCTGACCAACAACATCCGCCAAGCCATTCCTATAACCGTAATCCCTAGCCAACTTATCGAGCAGGCTCCGGTAATTGGAGTCACGATCAAGCTCTCCCCTCAGGTAGTCGCCAACGCCGTATATGCCCAGTAGCGCCTCTATGAAGCCTAACCTCAACTGCTCAATGAACCAGTTACCCAGGTTAACCCTAAGCTGGTTGATATCCGCCGCACCTCTCCATGAGTCGGCGACATTATCAATCATCGCCTGTACCTCAGATTCCGTGAGCCTATAATACCTGAACCTATACTTATCCAGAAACTCATTGTAACTGCCCAGCTTTATAGCATCCTCATACCTCCCATCCTTACATGCATTCACGTCAATAAATGCGCCTGGGTCCTCTATCGGCGAGAACACGAATACCCCGTCGATGTTGGCCGTGGCAAAGAATGGAGTCTTATCAAGCCTAAGGCTCTCCTTAACCAGTGTGGCGTAGCACAGCGCCTGCCCAATCACAGCCCTACTGAGCGGTGTTATCTTTGGGTCAGTCCTATACGTACCCCTCTCAACATACTTCCTCTTAGTCTCAATAATGAGTATTGGCCGCTCATTCTTAACTAGCACCGCTATGTCAGCCCTCTTATTGTAAATAGGGTACTCACGCTCAACAGTCAACTCAACACCACCCACCTTATACTTATCAAGAAAGCCTTGGATAATCGTGTACAACCTATCCTGAACAGCAACCTCACGCGTAGACGCCATTACAATAACTGCCATGATGAATAATTTAAATCAATCACTTAATTTAATATGTGTGAGCGGTGGCGTTAGGAGTGACTTTTTGCACCAAGTTTAGCTCTACATTAACCTATGTAGCATCATGCAATTCATTCTTTGCCCAAACTGCGGATTTAGGAAAGCCGTTGATGAAGTTATCAACGGGTTGAAGAAACCCTAGGCTTAACCTTGATGTAGAACTCGGGCTTGCCCCTACCCGCGGTGTTCCTGTAGTAGTTAAACTTGCCACCGCACTTATCGCACATGTACATTGCCACCTCATAGAACCTGAACCTCCAAGTCTTAATTGGGGTTAAGCCCTCCGAGCCACAGTAGGGACACTTGGGCATTAGTAGGAGTTGTTGCGGTTAATTTAGGTGTTTCGGTTACAATGGGCCTTACCTCCCCCTCAATCCCTTAGCGTCGATAACTCCCTTACCTCATCCCCATATTTTACCAAGGCATCCCTAACCTCCTCAACACTCTCAGCAGTCCATATTCTAACCCTGTCCATTAACTCATGGAATGAACCCCTTAATTGGGGTTCGACGAGCCTATGAGCCTTATCCGCATCCCCCTCCTCCGTGATAACAGGATAAGTCTCGCTCTTCAGGGCGGGTAGTTTGACGGCATCCCTGGCCCAAGCCCACTCGCCTCTTCCGAAGATTGTCCGGCCGATTCGATTGATTGCGGTTGATTGTCTTCCCAGTTGCTATTGCATATAATGCTTTCGTTCTGCTGGTTCGCTTTTGTCCCTGTCTTTGTATTCCCCGTACTACTCCATGGTTGTCATGCAGTCCCTCTAATGGCGTATTCGCATTGCAGTCATGTGCCTCCCCCATGTCCCCCGTAGCTTCGCCCCTTTTCTATTAATTGGGAACGGCGAAGGAGCTCCATTACAGCGATGGATTTCTCGGACGGAGGTGGAGGAGTGCCGAACTGTTGAAGCAGCGAATCATAATAAGTAGGGTTACCGTCCCTGATCTGAGAGGGAGTCTTGGAATAGACCTTGAAGATGGAAAGCGCATCATCCACGGCCTCGGCAAGCCAACCAGGGACGATGAAATCGAGACCACGCTCATAAGAGCGAGAGGAAGAACAATCCAGGAGAGGAGAGAAGGAGCCGGGACTACCATTATAACGACCATGACAACCCAGGATGAGAGAAGGAGAATAAAGGGTGAGATCACGAAACAGGGAACGAACGGAAGAAACCAACAGGCGAAGTCTCCAAGGAGAATAAACACGCTCCAAGCGAGAACGAACCAAGGAGAAGGAGAAATCGACCAAAAGCTTAACCAGGAGAAGGGAGACGAAGAAAGACAGCCAATTGTTATTATCCTTAGGAAGAAGGAAATGAAGACGAACAACACCCCAACCAACACCAGAGGAAGCAGAGGAGGAAGAAGAACTAACAGGCGAGGAATCAGCAACAGGCGAATCGGGAGAGGGAGAGGGAGAGGAGCGGCTCGCCAACCCAGAGCGAGATCCAGAGCGAGACAATCCAGAGGAGGAACCAAGCCCATCAGCCAGGCGATGACCCCCCAGGTTATCAACGGGTTTATCAACGGGTTCCACATTTGCTGGAACGGTGAATCCATTTAGGAAGAGGGAATCAAGCCAATCCGATAGGGAGTAAAGGCCCCTCTCATCCTTCTTCACGAAGCCGCGCTCCTTAAGGCGGCGCAGAGCGGAGTAGACGGCATTTGTGGAGAGGGAAGTGGCATAAACGATGTCGGCAATTCTGAACTGCTTGGCCAGTTCGGAGCCGGCCAGGTAGGAGAGGATTATCCTCTCAGTCCTACCCAGGCGAGAGAGAGCAGCTGTGGGTTTCTTCGGGTTCCGCAAAACGCGTGATGAGCCATGGGGAGTAGTTCTGTTCACTTGTTCAACGGATTGATGACTCGGGTCCAGCGGCCCGTCCACTGACGCCTCACCCATCATTGGCGACGCCGTTCGCGGCCATCCGCTCCACCCAGGGCTTGCATTCATCGGCCGCTCTGCATCTGAGCATATCGTCGCGCTCCGCCAGCCCCAGCCCCATCACTTTGTGCATAGCCGAGTAGACTTCATGTCGATCAACGCCGTCAATAGTCCCATACGGCAGTCCGTAGACGCACGATATGACATCCTCAATTGTCTCATGTCCCATCGCCATGCATCTCAAGGCCCATCCCTGCCCTCGAACTGGGCCACGTACTTGCCAACCAGGCTTCGCCCCATCGGCCAGGCGGGGGCGGTTTCGAGCTGGTTTCGAGCTGATTGTGGGGCCGATCGGCGCATCACTCATGGTGGGCCGCCTTTACGTTGGCAACCTCAATTAGCACGTTCAACTCAGCCCTGGCCTCCCACAACTGACGCCACAGGTCGTTAAGCTCGCTGGGCAGTATTATGTAGTAGCGGTCTCCGCTTCTTGTGATTTTCCTCCTCCCCAACGGGATTGTCCTCGCGGAAACGAAGATTGACGTGGACATACTGGTCCATCACCTCTTGCAGCATGATACCTAATAAGCACAGCTGTAAAGCCACATAATTAATCATGGTAATTTGTGTAAGCTTTATGCGAGTATTCCACGGCTAGCTTGTAAACGAAACGTTTAAAGGGATGGCCGGCGCATTGTGTGGTCATGGGCAACAGGCGCGTCGTGTATGGGGGCGGTAGGGGGCCTAAGGTTAATGGGCCTAAGACTTGCGTTGACTATGCCAGGTCATACGTTAGGGGATTCATAACCGTTTACATTGCCTGGTTCCTAGGCCTCGACGCTGAGGACGGCTTTTGGAGCGATTATTTCTGGCCGTTGGAGGGGCTTTGGTCGATTAAGAGGGCTCAGAAGGACATAAGCATAATGAGGCAGTGCGATTGTGGAAACGAGAAAAGTGGGAAAAAGTGCAATTGCCTTGTCGATGGGAATAAGCTCAGGTTCACTGATAAGGGCTGGGGTTGCATGGAGCATGCACTGGTTGAGTTCCTGAGGCACGAGTTCAAGGGGGTGAATATTGTTAAGGGGGTGAATATTGTTAAGGAGTACCCTCAGGTTGTACTAATTGCGCCTGGCTTTGCGTATGAGAATGGCATCGATGTATTGGATGCTATAATGCCTATTAAGGAGGAGGTAGAGAAGTACAATAAGGAAAAGAGCGCTGGTTCCCCCATACTCGGGCCAGGTTTAAAGCCTGACCCCATTCTTATGGTTAAGGAGTTGAGTGAAGTCAGTGAATTGAACCGCAATGACCCTAAGTTCATGAGAATCCGCATAGACATTGGATACGCAGCCAGAGCCTTAGTGAACAAGAGAAAGTACCCTGATAACTCTGATAAAGTTGAGACCCTACCCTCAAGGTGGCTAATACCAATCATACCCTACCTAATAAACATGGGGTTCAAGTTAGACTGGGAGCGGCAGAACGCCAGCGAGAGAGAGCTAACACTAACACTCACAGCAGAAAACATACACCTAGACCTAGTTTTCAAAAATTTTTAAATTTAAAATTTTTCAACTTTTCCTTTACATGGCTTTTTCGTTTGTAATACTAATGCTAATGCGAATAGGATTATGAACACGATTGCTAGAATCCTCCATGGATTCCTATTAGACGGGTTGGAGGGGTATGGGTTGGAGGAGTACATTAACATAATGCTGTGCTTGTTTTTAAGCATTCAGTGTGAGCCGAAACATCGAGTTGTTGAAAAGTTGGATATATCTTTTTGCCGTTTTTAAAAAAAGAACAATTTTAAAACTTTCTAATCTTATCCACATAAGGTTAGCTTTTTCATAATGGGATCACTTTCTTTTAGCTAACCTTTATTAAATAAGGCTATCCAGAACCAAGATGCCATGGGGATAACGATGGATGCCATTTCACTATGTCTCATGATGGCTCTGCCCCAACACCGAGAGAAACAGGCTAAAAACCAACACTATCATGATGGCGTTACACCAACGGTGCCACACCATGCATAGCATCATAAACCAATTGCACAGTACGTGCTGTACAGGTGCTGTACAATGGATTTTTACGTGGGCTGGAGCAATGGTGTTATACCATGGGGGAATGAGGAGGAGAACGACTGGAGGACATCTGCGCAATGGGGCTGGAGCAATGGTATTGGTATTACACCGCGTTTTTCGGTTCATTAGGCCCCGACCGGGATAACGCGCCTGAACCAACATGCGGTACACTCATGTGGTACAGCACCACATGTTCACATAGCCTGTATACACACAGCCAACCGGGACTGTGCCTGAACCCAGTGGCTCCGCCGGCGCCCGGGGAGCATGGGCTGGGGGCTCGACGGGGAGGCAGATGCCCAAACACAGCCCAATCATGCGAGGCATCCCCCTCCACTGGGGGTGGGCAAGGCTAGCAACATGCCCACGGGTTAATAGTGAACTATCCCGCCCTAACGGACGGGGCTTCCCGATTCATCGATGCGCTCTCGCTGTCGAGCATTGCCGGCGGGACGGCGTACGTGTCCAATGCATGTGCCGATTTGGTTGCGGTTGCCACTTAATGACCTCTTCCCCGCCTTTAGGGCGAGGCTTTCCGCTCACTTAGTAAGGTTTAAAACCATTGTTCGTATTTTTAATTATGCCGTGCCTAACCGATGAGGATGGGAAGATGATCGTGTGCCGACACACAGGAGGATATCGATCGTGCGCTCGTGCATAGTGGACAGGGCAAGGAGCTCCTGGATAATTTCGAGCAATTGATTAGGTCCATGGCTAACACGCGAGGTGTAACCCAATGACGTACAGGGTACTAATCACAGATGAGTACGGGTACACGGATGTGCTTGCCGATGGGTTTGCCACTAGGGAGCATGCAGAGAGGTTTATGAACGGTGTTAAGAGATACCTTTGTCATCCTGAGAACGTTAGGCTTAGCATTGAGGAGGTGCTATGACTGGCTTAACCTGCAGCCAGGCAGCGCAGGACAGGCCTCTCAGTCCCGCCCAAGCGCGCCAGAGCAAAAATAAAGGATTTACCATTAATATACACGGCAGATATAGAGGAGGAAAAACAAAACCAAATTTATCTTAAATAGATATAGATCCTGTTTAGCTAGTTTAGCTAGATATTAAAGAGGAAAGTTTGTAGGCGCAAGCAACGCAACTCGACAACCTCAAGCCCATGCATCATAGAGTAATATTAGACGCAATATAGCACATATAGCATGGATCTTTAAACACCCTCTACCAGGGCTAAAGCCTCCAACCGAATTTTTAATTTTCCTAAAACCCTTCATGGATAAGATATGCAACACCACATGACTTTCATTTTTTTTTTAAAAAAATAAAAATTTTTAAATTTTTCAATTTTTCCTTTACATGGCTTTTTCGTTTGTGTTGCGAAACCGAAATGATGAATTGAATAATGAATTTCTTTCATTTTTCTATGCATAAAGCTTAAAAATAAGCTAAAATACTTATTCATGATGGCCTTGTGGCCAAGACGTTTAACTTGACCAAAGCAATGTTGAAGTATATTAAGGGCAAGGCTAAGTGGGTTGAGGTGAAGTTATGAGCGAGCAAATGAGCGAGCTATTGCCGCTGATCAAGTTCATCGAGGCGCATCCCGAGGTTGACGTGGTTAGTTACTTGCGTAAGATGTTGAAATGGATCTATGAGTGCCCCAAAAAGAACGCCGATAGCCCAGGTCTCTGTAACTATGGGTTTGAGTGGAGTGATGTCGGCGTGCCTGCCTGGTTGCTTAAACAGCTCGTTGAAATCGGCGTGTTACAGGTTACAGTGCAGACAAATAAGCACACAATGTATAGCTTCACAGTTGAGCCCAGCAAAATCGAGGAATTCCTAAACATGTTCTCAGCCCCAGGCCCGGCTAAGGTTGAGTTGCCGCCTGACTTCATGAGCACCATTGAGGGCTACGATGATTTGAAAGCCGTGATTAAGAGGATTGTAGTTAATGAGGAACCGATCCACGTGCTTCTGGTCGGGCCTCCATCAACCGCAAAATCATTAATGCTGATGGAGATTGAGAAACTGCCTGAATCCGTATTTATAACCATGGGAACGGCGACCAAAGCAGGTATTCGTGATGTCCTCCTTGCCAGGAGACCACGGTACCTAATCATTGATGAAATCGATAAGTTGAATAGCCAGGAGGACTTAAGCATACTGCTGACGTTAATGGAGAGCCAAAGGCTCGTCGTCAGCATCCATAAAATGAGCATCGATGTTCCAATGAAGGTTTGGGTATTTGCGGCCGCCAACCGCATCAATAAGCTACCGCGTGAGCTCCTGGATAGGTTCTGGATGTTTAATTTAAAGCCCTACACAAAGGAGGAGTACTTGCGGGTAGTGACCAATGTTTTGATTAAGCATTATAAAAAGGATCCCGAGTTGGCTAAATACATTGCCGAGAAGGTCGGCGAATATAGCTTAAGCGTCAGGGAAGCTATCAGATACGCCAAGATCTGTGGCGATAAACAGTGCGTGGATGAGGTATATGAGTCGCTCGTGAGGTACGTGGTACGCGGCCAGGCCAAAACAACCTAAACATGAGTTAAACCAATAATAAGATAAGAATCAATTCATTCCCACTTCGCACATGAGACTATTTGTAATGAGACTATTAGCATTACTCATGACGGCGCTTGCGCTGATGATATTCGTGTGGGGGTGCTTCACGTGGTTGATTTAGGCGCCCACAGGCTCAAAGCCTCGGTGCGAATTCAACGCAGTATTGGCGATTACTCAACGAATAAACAAAACATTTTAAAGGTAAATGCCTTTAATGGACTATGCTATTAAACTCAATTAATCGGCCACAGGCAACCACCACATGCATACCGGTACCGTTGTGCAATGCCGGTATGCACGGCGGTTCATGGTGGTATGCATGGTGAGCAGGAACAGAATTACAAGAATGAGAGTTAAGATCATTCTCTGGCGGACCCGGTGGGATTTGAACCCACGGCCTACGGCTCCGGAGGCCGTCGCTCTGATTCCATGCTGAGCTACGGGTCCCTAAAGAAGCGTGTTGCTCAGCGTTTAAAAACATTGATAAAACAAACGGTGAATCTCGCTTCTTCTAGGGATGAAGTAGGTTTAAGCTACATACGCTTGGGGCAAGTGAAGCCATAGGGGTTGAACCCTAGGCATGTTGACGGAGCCATCTTTAAGGAAGGTGAATCTAGCCTGTTAATTCATCTATCCTGGCTACTTTCTCGCCGTGCTCGCTTTTCCTTAACTCGCTTATTTCGTTTCTCTCGTACTTATATACGACATCAGCCTTATTTGGCTCGAAGTCCCAAGGAATAACTAGGACGTAATCTCCTACCCTCATCCACATTCTTCTCCTGTACTTTCCAGGTATTCTAGCTATCCTGGCTTTCCCATCTTCACACATTACCTTAACTCTATCATCTCCAACTATATCGGTTACCTTAGCTATTAGCTCCCCCTCCTCAGGTAATCTAATTCTTTGACTTGACATTCAGGGAACAGCGAGCATCCACGTATTTAACGGTTTCCCCTCATCGATTCAGGGCAGTAAACTACCAAACGAGGGCTTTGGCAATGAAGCTGATGGCTTCCCAGCCCCTAGAGGGATAAGGCTCCTTATCGGGTGAGTTAATGATTCCGCAAGCATGGATGAGCCCGTTCTTAGGAGGGCTCCCTTTCTAGTTTTATGCAGTTTCCCCTATAGACGTAGAACCAGCACTGGTTTCTGGGCACTACCTTAATGGCGCCGTTCTGGGTTAATATTAGAAACGAGTTCCTCCTCTTCTCAACTATTAATCCCCTTATTCCGTTCATGTATGGATTAAGGCACTTCGTCGTCTCAACTAGGGGTAGAGCCATTATTTATCCCCCCTCATGAATGCATTAAAAAGGGGTTCCCCAATCATTGCCTCAGCCTCCTCCGTATTCTCTCCTCTCCTCGCTTCGCCGCCTTCGCTAGATCCCCCTTACCAGCCATCCTAATCACTAGTATTAGGAGGAGCAGTAAGCTTAGAACCCTACGCATGGTCACTCGCTGCTGCCTATTAACCGGATTAAAAACTTATATTTCCTTGCTTGTTCCCCTTGACGAGATGCCAACTAACCTGCCTCCGGAGGCCAAGGCTAAGTGGATGAAGGCAATGAATGCCAAGACAGATGAGGAGAAGATAGCGGCCCTAGAGGAGTTCCTGAGTTCAATACCGAAGCATAAGGGCACGGAGAACCTTGTTCACTTCGTTAGGCATAGGATTGCGGCGTTGAGGCAGGAGATCGAGCTTAAGCAGAAGAAGGAGAAGGGGAGCCGTGGGGGCAGGACCATATATGTGGAGAAGGAGGGGGATGCGCAGCTTGGCGTGGTTGGGCTGCCTAGTTCCGGTAAATCAAGCCTACTGAAGTGCTTGACTAATGCGAACGTGGAGCCGGATGATGTTCCATTCACTGATTCCCAACCGATTCCAGGCATGTTCATAGAGGACCTTATATATTACCAATTAGTTAAGTTCCCCTCGCTTAACCCCTTCGATGCGGAGAGCGACACCAATGTCCTCGCGGCCTCCCTTGCCAGGAACGTGGATGGATTGATAATAGTGCTGGATGCCTCAAGCAACATAGAGGAGCAAGTGAGGAGGATAGAGGAGATATTTAAGGGGCATGGAATATTGATTAGGCAGCCCCGTGCATTGATAAGCATCAAGAGGACCGTGAGCGGGGGCATACAGGTCTCGGGCTCGTTTCACGGCTGCTCCATTGACTCCATCAAGAGGCTATTAGCGGATTACGGCATATTGAATGCCCAGGTAACGATAAATGGCGAGGCCACGCTGGATGATGTGGAGGACGCGCTGTATAAGAACTATGTCTATAAGCCCAGCATATTCCTGATAAATAAGGTGGATCTAATCGATAGGGGGAGCCTAGCTGGAATTGAGTTAGAGCCCAGGATCCCGGCGTCCCTAGTGAAGTGCAGGATAAACAGGAAGCAATTAAGCGAGACCATACTGAGGAGGCTTGACTTGATTAGGATCTATTCGAAGAATACTCAAATGGATACATACTCCAGGAAGCCCCTCATCATGCGGCGCGGATCAACCGTGGGGGACGTCGCTAAGTCAATACACACGAGCCTCTATGAGAACTTCAGGTACGCCAGGGTGTGGAGGATGGAGGACTACCCGAATCTCTATAAGAAGGTGGGCCTCAATTACGTGCTGGATGATCAGAACATAATAGAGATACACTCCTAGAAGCGATTCCTTCCCCTAGCCGTCGAGAATGGGCAGGTGAATCTATAATCACAGTGCTTGCAGTTACTGATCGAGTTATTATGGGTTGGGTTCCTCTTATATAGCCAATACCCCAATGCGTTCTCTATATCCCTCATCACGCCGGATTCATCCACCTTGACATCCCTAATCAAGGCGCTGCCCACCCGCGTCGCTTGGCCGGGAGGCATGTCCAGTAACTTGCCTCTTAATTCCTCAACCTCATTCCTCAAAACGAAGCTGGCGCCCCTCATCACCTTAACCACGAACGCCCTTGAGCACTTGAAGCCTAGTCGCCTCATCATGACGCAGTAAATCGATGCTTGCATCATCTCGTGGTCGCGTATCTCCATGAAGCGGCTGCCCGTCGTCTTCAGCTCAATTATCCCCAGTGCCTCCTTTAATGGAATCACCATATCTATTTGGCCCAGGATGGGGACCCCGCTCACTAAATCAACTACAGCTACCTCGGGCGATGGATTGCTTAAATCCACTTTGCCTATCCATCTGGACCCAACCACGTTATTGAAGTACTCGACCCCCTCCTCCCCCCTATTAACCAGGGTTGGAACGCTCTTCCCAACATCCAAATCATAACCGGCCTCCGCCCTGACCCCTAGTTGCCTCCCGTGCTCCTCAATGCCGCCTAGGCTCGCCTCCCCCACTTCCCGGGGCATCATGTTGCTCAGGTGAACCCTGTACTCACATACCTTGGCTTGCACGGCTATATTGCTTACCATTAGGAAGACGGCTCCATGCTTCATCTTAGGCAGGGACCGCCACTCCCCGCTCCAAAAAATGGCATCCCTCCGCAGTATTGGGGCATCCACTTGATTGGGCATTCATGCTGGCATAAAAACGTATCGACCCCTCCTTGTTAATGCTTATTAATGGGAACTACTAGTGATATATATGTCCATCATCGATGAATTAAGGAAGGCGGTTGGCGATAATCACGTGCTTACCACTAGGGAGGACATGCTTCCATATATGCGCGATGCCTCCTACTTCATTGGCGAGGAACCCATTGCCGTAGTGCTCCCGGGAAGCACTGAGGAACTATCCAGGGTAGTGAAGGCGTGTTACGCGAATGAGGTTCCCATGTATGTGAGGGGCGGCGGCACATCGCTCACCGGCTCCTCGGTGCCTATGCGGGGCGGGGTAGTGATAAGCATGAATCGCTTCGACAAGATACTGGAGACGAGCATACCGGATAGGTACGTCGTGGCCGAGGCAGGCGTGAGGCTGGACACGCTTAACGCGTACTTATCGAAGTTTAATTACTTTTATCCCCCAGACCCCGCCAGTTCCCTGGCCGCCACCGTTGGGGGCTCACTATCCACTAACGCTGGGGGCTTGAGGGGGGTAATGTATGGCGCAACAAAGGAGTGGGTGCTCGGCATGGAGGTGGTTCTGCCGACCGGCGAGGTGGCTCAATTCGGGGGCCGCGTCCTCAAGAGGTCGATAGGTTATGACTTAACGGCGTTAATGATTGGAAGCGAGGGAACGCTGGGCATAATAACTAAGGCCACGCTTAAGATAGCGCCCATTCCCCGGAGGATAGGCAGAATACTTGTTTACTATGAGTCAATAGATGCGGCGGGGAGAGCGGTTGCTAAGTTGAAGGAGGCGGGGATAATACCATACATAGCGGAATTCATGGATAGGATATCCATGGAGGCAGCCAAGAAGGGGAAGGGCGTGGATTACCCGCAGGAAGCTAATTACATGTTGATAATAGATATAGCGTCAACCGAGGAATCGCTTCAGAAGGATCTGGAGTCGGCCGCGGAGGTGCTTAAGTCGACTAGCCCCATGAGTCTGAGAATAACGACTGACCCCGCCGAGATGGAGCGGATATACTTAGCTAGGAAGGGGCTCTACTCCTCCCTCCTAATGGAGCGGACTGCGCCTGGAGAGAAGGTGATAATAGGCGATATAGTGGTTCCATCAACCGAGGTGCCCGCCACGCTGCTGGATATAGATAACGCGATAAGGAATTATGGCTTCAAGGTATCCCTCTTCGGCCATATAGGGGATGGAAATATACACCTCAACATATTCGCCGACACCAGTAAGGAGAATGAGATGCGCAGGGTCTCCTCGTTCCTGTTGGAGACAGGCATGATAGCGGTGAGGCATGGAGGCAGCGTCTCGGCCGAGCATGGCATTGGGCTGGAGAAGAAGCAGTTACTGGTTGAGGAGTTCAAGGCCAGGGGCACCCTAGTTAACTTGGAGCTAATGAGGCAAATAAAGAAGGTTTTCGATCCAAAGAATCTCCTAAACAGGGGGAAACTCTTTGATTAGCGTCCTAACAGCGTTGGAGAAGGAAGTCACGGCATGCATAAACTGCGGGTTCTGTGAGGCGGTTTGCCCAACATTGCCGGCAAGCGATTACAGGGCGTCAATGGGGGCCAGGGGCAGGATTAACCTAGCGAAGGAGTTCCTAGAGGAGGTTAGTAGAAGCGGGAGAAGCAAGTTATCTGTGGGGGACGCCTTTAATTCATGCCTAAGCTGCTACGCGTGCCTACAGGTGTGCCCCGCCGGAGTGAATGCGGGGAGGGCCAGTGACTACATGAAGCAAGTCATAGCTAGTGGGCAACTCCTCGAGAAGAGGCAGGAGCACCCAATAGCTAGGATGATAGTGGAGCTGACTCTGAGGTATAGGGATCCACTGGGCCTAGGGGATAAGTGCGCCGATTGGGCCAATGGCATTGAGTTCGATAATGACTCAACCACTATACTATACACGGGCCACATGTATCAATTAATGGCGTATAATAAGAAATTGAGGGAATTGCTTAACGGCAACATGGAGCTAATGAGGATTGGGTCGAGCCTAATCACGCGCGCACCTGCCTTGGCTAAAATCATGCGGGGACTCTACGATAAGGAGGTAAAGGATAAGATGGAGAAGTACCTACGCAACGTGGTTACCCTACTCAAGGCGGCCGGAATCAAGTTCAGGTACTTGGGCGTGGATGAGCCGTACCCCGGCACGCTCCTCCTCGATATGGGGTACGTAAACGAGTTCGCTAATTACGCTAGGCAAGTCGCCGATCTATTTCACGAGAAGGGGGTGAAGAGGATAATAGTAATTGATCCACATACATATGACATATTGATTAACGAGTACCCGAAGTACGTGCCTAGCTTTGATTTCGAGGTGGTTCATTACCTGGACCTCCTGGGTTCCCTCCAGTTCAAGAGCCTCGGCGATTCCGTGACCTATCATGAGCCCTGCCACCTAAAGAGGAGGATGAATTACGATAAACCCCTCGAGCTCCTGAGCAAAGTGGGCCAAGTGAAGATGCCTCGCCACAATGGTAAAAACACCATGTGCTGCGGCGGGCCCGATGAGGCGTTCTACCCAAGGGTGTCGAATAACGTGGCTGTCCTTAGATTCAATGAATTGAAGGAGACAAGCGCCTCCAAGATAGTGACCGCATGCCCCATATGCTTCGTTAACCTGGACATGGATGGAAGCGTAGTCGACATTTCACAAGTATTGGTGGACTCATTGATGAATCAGGCACCACGCTGATCGGGATGCATAATGGATGAATCGCTTGCCAAGGAATTGATCAGCCGCATACTGGAGGAGGCGGATCTCTATAGGAAAACAAGGCAATGGCTACGAGGCTCCACCCTGAACGGGAGGGTACATGTCGTGGCCATCGGGAAGGGAGCCATATCCATGGCGGCCGCCGCCGAGGATGAATTGGGACCCAACATAGTGAGCGGGGTGGCCGTGGTTCCAAAGGGCACGCCGGGCCGATTAAGGATGATCCCTATAATTGAATCAACTCACCCATTGCCAAGCGAGGCCAGCCTAGAGGCCGCGCAGAGGATACTCTCATTGCTGGAGAAGATTAGTGAGGGGGACGTGGTTCTCTTCCTAGTCAGCGGCGGAGGATCAGCTCTAGTGGAGTTACCTGTGGAGGGGGTGTCACTCGATGATTTGCGTCGACTCAATGATCTCATGATAAGGAGCGGAGCCACGATTAATGAGATCAATGCCGTTAGGAAGCATATCTCCATGGTTAAGGGCGGGCAATTAGGTAGGCTAGTGATGAGGCGGGGCGGACGCGTCGTTTCCCTGTTGGCGAGCGATGTGCCTGGCGATGACCCGGCAACAATAGCAAGCGGCCCCACCGTTCCCGATCCAACTACGTATGGGGATGCCATAGCATCATTAAGGAGAAACGGCGTTTGGGACACTGCTCCCCCCAGTGTTAAGCGAGTATTGGAGGAGGGAGAGCGGGGGCTCAGGGAGGAGACGCCGAAGGAATTAGGGGGAGCTATCACTGTTGTGGTGGCCTCCAATATGGATGTGTTAAGGGGAGTCGCTGAGTGGCTGGAGAAGAGGGGGCATCCATCCCTAATATTGACGTCGAGGATGGAGGGGGAGGCACGGGAAGTGGGCAGATTCCTGGCCAGCATTGCGCTGGACTCGATCAAGAGAGGCGTGCCGTTGAGGAGAGGCATCATTCTTGTGGGGGGCGAACCAACGGTTACGGTGGTTGGCAATGGAGTGGGGGGCAGAACCACTGAGATGTGCACTGGATTCGCTTTGAGCGTGAGAGACATGAATGGGGTCGGTTTATTGGCTTTGGCCACTGATGGGCTTGACGGAAACATGGGGGCAGCTGGCTGCATTGCCGATGGAAACACAATCAATGAGGCTAGGGCGCGCGGCATCTATGCAGCAGAGGAATTGAGGAGAAACAATACAGCCGCGATTTACGAGGCCACCGGATCATTGATCAGGACCGGCTTAACTGGAAGCAACTTGAATATAGTGGCGGCAATAATAATTGATGATACGCCTCATGCCTAGGCGCGGCTTGGTAATACGGTTATAGAATTCGTTAAATGCTATGTTATGGAATTACCTAGCGAATAATTAGTATGCAACTTTATTCGTCACCTCAAATTATATTAATTATATATTGGTGATAATTAATATTGTTATTAAGATGGATTCTAATGTTGCCTTATCATTTTGTCTTATACATTTATAGAATATATTATTTGGTAATAATCGTTATAAATAACTTTGAATCACCCTTATAATGGCTGGTCAAAACACATACGTACTTAATGAGGCGATAAGAAAGCTCTGGGTAAGGATAATACCATTCGTGTTCATACTATATGTAATAGCCTTCCTTGATAGGGTTAACATTGGATTCGCCGAGGTCCCAATGCATCAATTACTGGGGTTCAGCTACTCTGCGCTGGGGCTTGCCTCGGGCATATTCTTCATTGGCTACTTCATATTCCAGATGCCGGGCACTTACCTGGTCGATAAGATCGGAGCCAAGGTAGTTATAGCGATATTCCTCGCCGGGTGGGGATTATTCGGAATACTGGTCGGCACGGTCACCAATGTTATGGAGCTTTACATATATAGATTCATTGAGGGATTCATGGAGGGCGCATTCTTCCCCGGCGTCATATACTATCTATCCCTTTGGTTCCCGCAGAAATGGAGGGCGCAAGCAGTGGCTCTCTTCATGATGGCTATTCCGGTCTCCGAAATAATTAATGGCCCATTAGCGGGCTACATAATAACCACAATAGGTTGGCGCTGGCTATTCTATATAGAGGGGCTACTTGCCCTCATCTTCTCGCCCATTGCCTACATATTTATGACTAATAGGCCAAACGAGGCTACTTGGCTATCCCCAGAGGAGAAGAATGCGTTGATCGCGGCCCTCAATAAGGAGGCGGAGGAGGCGGCCAAGAAGGTTAAGCAAAGCATAGGCTCCGCGCTGGCTAACCCAGTTACCATAATGCTTGCCCTCATCTATTTCTTCTGGATAACCGATCTATATGCGGTGAGCATATGGACCCCAGCAATACTTAAGCTCGGCTCCGCTTATGGCTATGTTGGCGTGGGGTACCTGGTGGCGGGCATATGGTTGATAGGCCTTGTGTATATGTACGTGTGGGGCCGCCACTCCGACATGACGCTGGAGAGGATCCACCATACTGCCATACCGTTAATTATAGGCGCAGTAGGGGCAATAATCGCAATAGCGTTCCCAAACAACTTCTATGCCCTGCTCATTGGCCTAATACTGCTCACGATGGGTATACTGGGGCCATTTGGCTCCTTCTGGAGCCTCCCAACCATGTACTTAACGGGCAGCGTGGCAGCAGTGGCAATAGGATTCGTTAATTCAATAGGCAACCTGGGAGGATTCGTTGGCCCATATATAGTTGGCTACATTAAGGCAGTGACCAACAGCTTCGCGTTGGCTTATATGGTATTCGTCGTGTTCTTCGTGCTGGCCGTGGTACTGGTCTACCTGCTAAAGGCATTCAAGCAAGTGGCAACAGCATAAGAATCTCTAAAGAATCCTTAACCAATCATTTATTCATTTCATTCAATTTATTGGATTCCCCACCCAATGAGAACTCCTCGTAAACCTTGCACAGTATTCTCCTAGTCATGCCCCAAATCACTATTCCATCATATATTATGGCCTTCCTCTCCCTCCCCTTAACGGCGGTGACTGCCTCGTACTTAGGCAACTCGCTTAGATTGATCCACCTCAACTCATCGAATTCCCCGCCGTCCTTGGTCGGATTCACGTCGCATCCATCGATCATGAAGATTATTGGAACCACATTTATCTCCGGCACGTTCTTTGGATGATGAATGTCGAGCACCTTGATGATCCTCGCCCCACTTAAATCAATGCCTGTTTCCTCCATTGTCTCCCTAATGGCTGTTCTCAAGAGATCCCCATCCTCCTCCTTATAATGTCCGCCCGGAAACGATGCATCCCCGGCCCATGGGTCATTACTCCTATTACGCCTCCTGCCGACCAGCACCTGTAAATCGCCATTACACTTCCTAATCACTACGGCAACGGATGCCCACGTGCCTTCCCTAGGCTTATATGACTCCACGTCGAGGATAGCAACCATAGTTATTAATATCCTTTTCCCATAATTAACCTGTAAGGCAATGCATTTCCAGCGGCCTAGAAACGATCACTGAATGGAAATGAGGGAACCCCCTTAGGGCTGGGGGGAGAATAGTTCCCCAATATCTATGGTGGAGCACTCCAATGGAATAATGACTCGGCCGCCCTCCAACACTGGGTTCCGTATATAGTAATGAATGGGAACTAAGTACTTCACTCCAGCCTTCTCGGCGATGCTTAATGCATCCCTAGTCGTGCTGTGCCCAACGCCGTGGGCCTCCGCCTCCATGCCTGGATTACCGCCTGTCTCGTGGATAAGCACATCACAGTTAGCTGCCAGCCTCACTATTGAGTCGGTTGGAACCGTGTCCCCGCTATAAACCATGCATTGCCCGCTCGCGGTTTCAACCACCTTGACCGCCATTGATGGAATCGAGTGAGACGCCGCCGCCCCCCATACCTGGAAGCCGGGGCCCTCGTATATGATCCTCGCCTCCTCATTCAAGTTATTAACGCCGATCAATTGAAGCCAACGAATATACTTCTCCAAGTGAACGCTCCTCATCAATTTCCTAAGATCCCTCACAACGTAATCCATGGCCACGACTCGCACCCTACGTCTCTGCATGCTTCCCATTAATGCGAATGATGGGATCCCCAGCGTGTGGTCTCCATGGCCGTGGCTCAGCACTATGGCATCTAAATCACCCACGTCGAGGCCCGTGCATTTCTTGTACTGCCTGTATATGCCTTCCCCCGCATCGAGCAGGATCCTCCTCTTCCCCACCGTGACGAGAATGGAGGTCATCGATAACCAGGGACTGGATACCCACCCACCAATGCCCAGGAAAGTTATTTTCATGGGTGGAAGACGCTTATGGGTTTATAAAGGAAAGCCCTTAATCCACGCTAAGCACTGCTCCCCTTGATGCTGATGTGACTAGCCGCGAGTATCTGGCCAATGCTCCGCTTAAGTATCTAGGTCTCGGCGGCGCCCAGTCCCGCAACCTATTGCTTATCTCCTCATCGCTTAACTTCACGTTGAGAACCTTATTAACGGCGTCTATGGTTATGTGATCCCCATCCCTAAGAGCGGCTATTGGGCCCCCCATGGCTGCCTCAGGCGCCACGTGGCCCACCATTAATCCCCTTGTTGCGCCGCTGAACCTGCCATCCGTGATCAAGGAAACACCATCCCTGAGACCGGCGCCAACTATGGCTGACGTGACGGAAAGCATTTCAGGCATGCCGGGAGCACCTCGGGGCCCCACGTACCTAATCACAACCACGTCGCCGGCCTTGATCTCGCCGCCCATAACTGCCTTGAATGCCGACTCCTCATCATCGAACACCCTCGCGACCCCATCATGCCTAAGCCTACTTACCCCAGCCACCTTAACCACCGCGCCCTCCGGCGCTAGGTTGCCTCTAAGTATGGCGACTCCCCCGGTCTGTAGAATGGGCGACTCAAGGCTCTTAACTATGTTTTGCTCCCCCTCATTAATTGGCATCATCCACGGCCACTGCCTCTTCAGGTTCTCCTCCAGCGTTTCCCCCGTCACTGTTAATGTTCTTTGATTTATCAATCCACGACGCGATAATCTGCGCAGAACAAGAGGCAGCCCACCAACTCTATCCAGTTGCCAAACGGCGTGCTTACCGCCAGGCAATAGATCAGCTATGTAGGGGGTCCTGGAGTATATCCTGTCGAAATCCTCAAGGGTCAACTTAACTCCAGCCTCATTAGCTATGGCCAATAAGTGAAGCACAGCATTAGTGGAGCCCCCCATTGCGGCATCAACTGCTATGGCATTCTCGAACGCCTCATACGTCATTATATCCCTCGGCTTAATTCCATTCTCGAGAAGCCTCATCAATGCCTCCCCAGTCGCCTTCGCCGCCATCCGCCTCCTCGCATCTATGGCGGGTATAGTAGATGAGCCGGGCAACGACATTCCGAGAGCCTCCCCCAGTATTGCCATGGTGTTTGCAGTGTATAGCCCAGCACATGAACCGGCGCCGGGGCACGCAGCGTTCTCTATGAGGCGTAGATCATCCAAGGTTATCTTGCCGGAGAAGTAGGCGCCAACCGCCTCAAACACGTCGCCCAATGAAAGCATCCTGCCCCCTAATTCCCCCGTCAACATGGGGCCCCCATTGATGAAGATAGACGGTATATTTAACCGGGCGGCCGCCATTAACATGCCCGGCTCTATCTTATCGCAACTGGCAATTAGAATCAATGCATCGAAGCGGTGGGCCATTACCATCAACTCAACGGAATCGGCTATCACTTCCCTGCTGATCAGGGAGGCCTTCATCCCCTCATGCCCCATTGCTATTCCATCATCTATCGCAATGGTATTGAACTCCATTGGAGTCCCTCCACTAGCCCTCACCCCCTCCTTAACATGCCTGGCCAACTCATTTAGGTGAATGTGGCCGGGCACTATCTCGTTCCAGGAATTCGCTACCGCAATAAGGGGTTTACTTAAGTCCTCGTCGGAGAACCCGGCGGCCTTAAAGAGGCTCCTATGAGGAGCCCTCTCCACGCCATCCGTCACGGTGCTGCTTCTATGCTTTAGAGTTATCCGCTTCTTTTCCTCCACAACCATTTAACGAAAATAGCATTCCTACTTATAAATATTACTAATTGATCCACTAAGTGAATTGCTTCATTATTCATTATATTAATAATATTATCATTATTATAAATCAAATAAAACATTGAATCAATGCTTAATGTGGATTCTGATCGTTATGTATTTATGCGGCGACTAGATGAGCATAACAGCCCCCACGTGTGCATCCACGCCGCTTGGCGCGGCTCAAACTCGATTGGGCCGCGCCTCCTGTTTAGTTGGGTTTATCATATTTACATATATAAACTAATATCTTAGTTATATTATTAATAAGTGCTTACTGGAAGCTTCTTAAACCCAGGCGCAGTAGCCTAAAACAGGCCTAGACCTGTACTGGATTCACGCTATTGAAAACCGGGGAACCAAAAATTCCCCGGCAAGTAAACGGCGTGGATGCATACAGGGGGCAAGCCGCTTCCTCATCTTGTTGCGGAGGGTAATTTTTATAGCGTTTCAGTTAATTACCCAATTATGTCATTGATAAAGGAGGCCGAGGATAAATCAGTTAAGGGAAGGGGAAGACTTGTTTTGCTGGATTCATTAATGCCGCGATTACTTGGATTAATGGATAAGGCAGTAATGGCGCTGATCAGGGTGCCCAACAGAGAGTTCCTGGATCTATATGATGATGCATTGAGGTCTAATTACAAGATCTTCAACTTATTAAATAAGCGGGAATCGGTGATTGCATTGAGGGTGCTTGGGATCAGTAATTTACCGGATAGGATTGAGGCGCCGCCAAGCGAGTTGAGGCTAATAATTACGGCTTCCGAGGTTTACTTAATTGATGTGGATCCATACGATGATGAGCCCCTGGCCGTGTATAGATTAATGGTGAAGGAGGGCTAATGAGGGGAATCCAAGTAATCGCTTACCCTCCTCATCGCCGCCTCATATATATTCATCGCAGCGCCCCCCGGCTGGAATTCACCGACATCCGTTATGAAGAGATCAATCAATTGCGTGGGGACGCAGTCAAATAACTTCACGGGAATCCCCCTGAACTCCACTTCATGGAGTCCGCTGCAGTCGGCGTTATGGGGCTGCGCCTTGAATGATTCCCCAACCACTATGAATGGCTTCCCCAAGTGCCTTGCCACCAGGGCGAGGGGAAGCGTGCCCACCTTATTCAGAGCTTTATCCATATATATGCCGTCCGTCCCCACCGCTATCATGTCCACCTCGGCGGCGAATTGCGCCATGGCTGAGTCCGGAACCATGGCTATGCCTGGGAACCGCTTCACGAGTTCCTCGGCCTCGCTTCCAGGCCTTGACTCCAGCACGTATCGTATGGATGAACCGAAGACGAGGGACACGGCGCTGGAGTAACTGATGGTTAAGACGGATCCCTCCCTGTGGATCCTGGACAATGCGTGCCTAGCCTCTTCCCCATACATCCTCAGCGCACGTATGGTTTCAGCACCCATGCCGAACCTATGGAGCGCATCGGCTACGAAGGCTAGGCTAGCCATGCCGCGCCTAATGCCCATCAATTCATTAATGAATTGCTCCTCACTGATTCTTCCCAGGGCGGCCTCCGCTGCATTCAGCGCCTTATCGAAGTACCAGGACGCTCCATGCACCTCATCCCGCCTCATTTCCTCAAAAATAGATGAATAACTCACGTGACTCCCCCTAATTATATGATTATAAATATGAATTCTGGAGACTCATTCAGCGGCTCACTATGGATGTCATGCAGTGAATGCCCCCGTACCCGCCCGTCAATTCGCTGACGTCTATCTGTATGAAGTCTATGCCCTCCTCCATTAGCTCCGGCTTATGTGGGAATATGTGGCCCTCCACCCTTAACTTGCCGTACTCGGCCTTAGCCACCTCGAATAGCTTCGCGTAGTTCGAGTCCGCCTCCGCCTTCATCCTTAATGCATTAATTACCCTCGCTGCATTCATCTCCACGTTCGGAATCAACGCCCTCCTATCCCTGATTGTGAGGAAGTTGCTGGCGTAGGATAATTGCTCCATGAATGATATGGAGATCACATTGAATCCCTTGGACTTAACGTAGTCAAGCAGATTGGTTCTAATGCTTGGAGAGAACTTGTCCCCATCATTTAGGTAAACCTCCACGGGCGCCTTCTTCATTAGGTCCTCATTGCCCACGGCCAATCCATCCCCCATAACGTTGAAGAAGGTGTCCAGATGCATGTCAAGCATCGAGTCCCCGCTGGGCACGAGGGGATGCCTCGGCAATCGAGCGACAGCCACCTCCTTCACCCCGAGGAGCCCCATTACTTGAAGGATGCCGCCCCTATTAGTCCTGTGCCCGTACCCAATTATGGCGAAGTCGCCCAGCGGCATATAATCGCCTCCCTCCAGGATGCCGGGCGACGCAACCCTATATATTATCGGCATGGATAAAGCCTCAAAGGCGAGCTCGGTTACGCTTGTCTCCGGCCTCCGCTGCGGTAGCGCCATGCGGCCCTGAATTATGCCGTTCGGCACCGTTATTTGCTGGTCCCTCATGAAGTACATATTGGCGAGCGGCATCTTATTCACCACATATACCTTATATGACCTAGACCGGCGACGCCTCTTCAGTATAAGCGTTGGCCTCAGGACCAGCACATTGAACAGGAACTCCGGGTCATAAATGGATAAATTATTGATGAACTCAATGGAGTCATCATTGACGTCCCCCCTGAACTCCACAAGCTCCCTGACCAGCTTCACTACCCTGCTCCTGAACTCGGGGCTTGACTTTATTTGTTGAGTAATGACCTTCTTAACCCTATAAACCATTACCCCCTCCCTCTCCAATGCGTGCTCCAGCACTTCATGCTCGTAGAGCGCCTCATCCATGCTGAACGCACGCTCATAGAGGAATGACTTGGGATGAAGGAGGCCGTAGAACATCTCTATTCCGGGCCTATGAATCATTACCTTCCCAAGTCTATCCCACTCCCTCTTAACATACATGGAGACGCCATTAAAGCCTTGCACGACCAGCTTTAAAACCTTCCCACTAAATAGATCTAATTAACCGCCATTGATGCCGCCTTGCCATTAATCACCGTACTCCCCAAAATTAGTTGCCTTAATTTGCCGCCTCCAACCCAATACGTTAACCAATCAACCTTATCCACACTCCAAATAGCTAAGAAGGCACGGCTTCCCGGAGTCACTGTGCCAATGTCATTAAGGCCAAGGCTATAGGCCGAGTTAACCGTGGCCGCCATTAAGGCCTCAAGCGGAGTCAAGCCGTAGAGGTAAGTGGATAATTCCATCGCCATCTCCATACTTGGACACCACGAGTTCGGGCTGAAATCCGTGCCCATCGCGGGAATCCCGCCCTCCCGCCTCAATACACCTATCCGCGGCCTCTCGCCGCCCATCATGGATAACGCGGTGCAAGGCAACAGGACGGCGGCGGTTCTGGACTTAGCTATCCTAGCCATGGTATCGCTCGGCGTCTTGAGTAAATGATCGATTGAGGATAGAGGCAACTCGCTTATTAATTCGCTGCAACCAATGCTCGCCAACTCATCGGCGTGAAGCCTTAACCCAATACCTAGCCTAGCGGCGGCGGATAGGAATCGCCTACTCTCATCCACTGTGAACGCACCATCATCGCAGAACACATCGGCGAAGCTGGGCATTAATTGGGGCAGCGCCTCAATCATGCCCTTAACATGCGCCTCCCTATCTCGTCCCCTCGGCGGCACATGCATGAGGAGAGTATTCACAAGCCTCACAGTGAATCTAGCGCGTCGTATTATGTTGAGTAACCTAGCCTCGCCGCTGGGCGACTCGGCGTACCCCGTCTTCACCTCCAATGCGCCAGCCCCATGCATCACCGCCACGCCTACCCTATCCCCTAGGCTCCGCATTAATTCCTCATCGCTGGCCGCCTCCGTTAATGCTATTGTGCTGTATATCCCACCGCCCCTCCTCAGTATCTCGCCGTACGTGGCTCCCCCAAGCTTTAACCCCAATTCCCAACTCCTATCCCCGGCGAACAACATGTGAGTATGCGCATCCACTAGCGCAGACGTAACTAATTTACCGCCCGCATCAATTACCTGCGCCGCGTTATGCTTCTTCCCAATAATTCCTGAATTGCCCACGTCAATGATTTCGCCCCGCGAGACGGCTACCGCGGCGTTCTCGATGATGGATACATCATCCCCAAACCTCCACGGCGCCTTCCTCGCTGTGACTAATACGCCTATATTATCCACTAGTAAATCAATCACTCTCCACCACTCCCCTCAGGGTTAAGCCCCTTGACTCGAGGAATCTAGCCAGGATCCGGGGCAAGTCATGGGCAACCGCCTCTATTGAGGCCCCCACATCGCTGTTCCTCCACTTATCCTTAATTAGTTCATAAAGGAGGCGGGCGGCTTCCCCGCATCCACCACACTCATCCCTGCTTAGAGCAACGTAACTCAGTAATAGATTTATCGCGATGCTCCTCGACGCCAACTCATTTAATTGCCTCAACACGTAGACGGAGTTGAGACTCATGGCGACCACGTCCTCCTGGAAACCGCTCGTCGGCACATTATTGACGAGGGCCGGGGCCGCTAATTGGCGCGCAAGACCCGAGAGGCCGGCATTGGTGTACTGCATTATCATGAAGCCAACGCCGCCCCTCCTGCCCAGGTACTCCTCTTCCCCATTTATTTCGCGCCTAAGCAGTTGCGCGCTCCTCCTCTCCTCAAGATTAATGAGGGAAGCCACCGCATTCCTGGCTAGGTCGCTGGATAATGATATGTATTGGCCATGGAAGTGGCAAGTGGATTTGAAGCTTGTCCCAATCATCACTGGATTATCGCTGGTGGAGTTAATCTCGTTCTCCAGATTGCGTCTAGCCCACCGCAACGCATCGAGCGCGGCCCCAATCACGAGGCTTGAGCACCTGATCGAGTATGGATCCTGAACCCTCCCCGATGAATTGATCCTGCCGCTCCCGGTAAGGGACTCCTCCAGGAGCCTAGCGACCAGGAGAGGGCCATTATGCCTCTTCACTGCATTGACCTCAATGGAGTTCGGGCTCAATGATCCCCTGGCGGCCTCCATCACCATGATCGTCGAGGCCAGGGAGCCAATGACGACTAGAAACGAGTTAATGAGCTCAACAACGAATGCGCCTGCGCTGAAGCTAGTTCCATTAATCATGGCTAGCGCCTCCCTCAAGTTGGGAATGAATGGGGCTAAGCCAATTCTATGCAGTGCCTCGGCGGCGGGGAGCTTCTCCCCATTGATATCCACCTCGCCCTCCCCCGCCACGGCCAGTGATATATGGGCTAATGGAATCAGGTCGCCGCTGGATCCAACGCTGCCCAGGACAGGCACTATGGGGGAAGCGCCGGAGTTAAGCATGCCGATCATGACTTGGAGGAGGCCGCTCCTCACTCCGCTGTAGCCCTGCGCCAATTGATTAGCCCTGACCAGTAGGGAAGCCCTAACCCACTCCCTAGGCGCTGGTTCCCCAACCCCACAGGCATGCATCCTAATCATGTCCAGTGGATCCACTTCGCCGCCCTCGCCGCTATTGGCTAATTCGCCTAGGAGAGTGTTAACGCCGTATATCCTGCTCGTCGCCGCCGCTTCCTCAAGCCTCCTTGCGCCCTCATCAAGCCCATCAATATCGCTGAACTCGATCCTCGCATTCCCGACGGCGGCCTCATATACATCCATTGCGCTTAGCTCGCCCAGCCTCACTCCATGTCGCCTCGGGGCCACATAGCGCTCATCAGCACTGCCGCTGCTAGGTTAGAGGTTTGATCGGCTACATCCACTAGCGGAGTTATCTCCACCACGTCGAATACCCTGGGCCTCAATTCCCTGGATAACCTCGATACGAGGCTAATGGCTTCCCTAGACGTGAAGCCGCCGGGGGATGGACTATTAACGCCGGGCGCGAACGCGGGGTCCACGGCATCCATGTCGAGGCTAAGGTACACCTGCATTCCTCTATACGCCTCCACAAGTTGAGCGGCGGTGCCCATGACGCCTATCTCCTCGACCTCATCCATGGTTATTATCCTTATATTGAGGCGCCGCGCCTCATCAATTAGGTACCTCGGGTTGGAGTGGGGCCTGTACCCCACAACGGTTATGGGCATTGATGGGTTTGTTTCCCTAATCATTCTTATCGCCAATCCGCTCGTTAATCCCTCGGTGACCGTCCTTATGTCTGGATGAGCATCTATCAATATATAGCCAACCCTCTTCTCTGCATCATTTAAGGCTTGAAAGACTGGATGAGAAACGCTGTTATCGCCCCCAATCACGAGCAGCTCCTTCACTTGCCTCAATGCCTGGGAAGCCGCTTCACGCGTCCTCCTCATGGTTTCGCCGTGATCCCCAAGCACTACATCGACATCCCCGAAATCCACTATAGAGGCATCAATGTTGAGGGGCATTGAGTAGAGAAAGCTCCTTACGCGTGATGGGGCGAAGCGAGCGCCCGGCCTCCCCCCCACGGCGCCGTCCCAAGGAACCCCGAGTAACCCAATGTCTCCCTTCGCGCCTCCCTTAATTATCTTATCCTCAAGCCTTACATCCCTTGGATCCTTTATGAAGCGGGAACCCGGTGCCCTAGTTATCGGCATTAGAATCACTTGCGCACTCGCTTATCGTACTCCTCCAGATCCTTCTTGACGCGGTCATACGTGTAATCGCTTGCCCTGCCCTCTCTATGGGCCTCCTCAATGACTTTCCTGCTCTTCTCCTCCAGCCTATCCATTATGGGGATTCGAATGCCCTTCTCCCTCGCCACCCTCAGCGACTTGGGGTATCCCGCATGCGCGTGCCTCACGACGCCGCTGCCCGGATCAACCGTGAATACCCTCATTGCCTTCTCCTCCGCCAGCTCCGTTCCATCCACCACCATGCCGAAGCCCGCGTGAATTGCGTACCCTATCCCTGTTCCCCCGCCGTGGTGGAAGCATGTCCAGGTCGCTCCAGACGCCGTGTTTAATGCGTAATTCAGTATTGGCCAGTCCCCAATGGCGTCGCTCCCGTCAAGCATGGCCTCGGTCTCCCTATAGGGCGACGCAACGGAGCCGCTGTCCAAGTGATCCCTCCCGAACCATATGGGGCCATTTAATTCTCCTCTCCTCACCATTTGGCTAACAGTCTTCCCAAAGAGCGCCCTCTCCCCATACCCCAGGTAAACCACCCTAGCCGGCAGTCCCTGGAACTTCACGTATTGATGCGCATTCCTTATCCACCTCGCCAACCTAGCATTGCGCTCGAAGAGGGTTAGGAGGACATCGTCCAACCTATATATGTCGTTTGGGTCGCCGGTTAGGCTTATCCACCTGAATGGGCCCCTTCCCTCCTCGAACATCGGCCTCAGGAACTCCATTTGGCCAGGTATCTTGAATGCATCCTCCACCCCGGCATCGAATGCCTGCTTCCTAAGGTTATTTCCATAATCAAAGGTAACGGCGCCCCTCCTCTGGAGCTCCAGCATTAATTGAACGTGTTTGGCCATGGATGATGAGGACAACGCGGCGTACTTATCCGGATCGCTCGCCCGCAACTTATTGGCATCCTCCAGACTCAATCCCTGGGGAACATAGGCGAGCGGGTCATGGGCTGGGGTTTGATCCGTCAATAGGTCCGGCGTTATGCCGCTCCTCACTAGCCTCTCAAGCAGGTCAACGGCGTTGGCCAGAACGCCTATGCTGGTGGCTTGCCTCTTTTCCTTGGCGGCCAACGCCATGCTTATCGCCTTATCTATATCGTCGGTCCAAGTATCCAGGTACGCCGTATTGATCCTGCGCTCTATCATTCTCTTATCCACATCGGCTATGAGGGCGACCCCGCCAAGCATCTTCACGGCGAGGGGTTGGGCGCCCCCCATCTCGCCCAGTCCAGCGCTGACCACTAGCCTCCCCTCTAGGCTCCCGAAGTGCCTCTCGGCCGCGTACCCAATGGTTTCATAAGTTCCCTGGAGTATTCCCTGGGTTCCAATGTATGCCCAGCACCCAGCGGTCATTTGGTGGAAACTTATGAGGCCCCGAGCCTCTAATTCCCTGAAAATCCTCCAATCAGCCCACTTGGGAACCAGCATTGCATTGCTCATCACTACGCGTGGCGCCCTCCTGTCCAGCTTGAAAATGGCCACGGGCTGCCCGCTCTGTATGACTAGCGTGTCGTCTGGATCCATTGACACCAATGACGATACTATCGCCTCAAAGTCCTCCCAGGACCTAGCTGCTTTCCCTGTGCCGCCGTAAACCACGAGGTTCTTGGGGTCCTTCGCCACCTCCTCATCCAGAACATGGAAGAGCATTCGCAGGGGGCCCTCGAGCTGCCAATCAAGGCTCCTCACATGGAGTTCCCGTCCCTTGATCGCCTTCACTCTTCTGGTCTCCGGGTCGTAGTATCCCAGCGAGATTAATTCCTCGAGCGGCGTTCCAATATACTTATATGGTACACTCATTAGGCTAAGTATAACTATATGGTTTTAAAATTTAGCCGAACAATTAAACGACGAGGGACACTACTTAACTGATAAAACGAACGACAAGTCTCGCCCCTTTAGGGTAGGGAGGAGGTCAGTTCAGCCCTCATCTCAGTTCTTAATTTAGCATCGGTTGCTGAGGGGGTCATCCAATAATGTGCAGCTTTGAAGCTACCTCCTTGACTCGTTTATCTATTTCTTCCTTCTTCATCTTTCGTATCTTCATGTTGAGGGCTATATTGTCGTATACGGACATGTGGGGGTACAGAGCATAGTTCTGGAACGCCATCGCTGTATTTCTCTCGAAGGGGGGGCACGCCGTTCATTTCTTTCCCATTTATTTTTATTACATCGGCATCCGGCTCCACTAGTCCAGCTATGATTCGGAGCAGGGTAGTCTTTCCGCCTCCACTTGGGCCAAGTATCACGAAGAGGTCATCATCCCCCTTTGAGGATTTTTCCTCTCCTAGTATTGTCGTGGTCGACCCCCGCTCTCGAAAAAGGACCAGGAAGGAGCGGGGCATTATGTCCTAAGAGTAGTCGCTGAGCGTTCTAGCCATTATGTATGCGTCCTCGCCGTCTTGGTAATAGCCCCTCAGGGTGGATACTATCTTGTATCCCAGCTTCGTGTAGAGACCTATGGCGGGAGCATTGGATACCCTTACCTCTAGATAGACCTCGGACGCATTGTAGAACCTCTTCATTGCTCGCATTGATCTAATCATTAAATTATATGCCACGCCGAGGCGTCGAGCCTCCGGCAACACCCCTATTGAGACTATGTGGCCCTTCCTGGCGACTCCACCCCTCCTTAGATTGGACCAACCGAACTCGACCCTAGTCATGACGTAGCCCACTATTTTCCCGCCCAGCTCGGCAACTATGAATGACTTGGGGAAATTCATGTGATGCTCCACGAAGAAGAAGTCAGGATAATTCTCGGGCAGCACTGCCCTATTTATGTAGGTGACTGACTGTAGATCCCTTAGGTTGAACTCCCTTATTTTGTACGTTGTTTTTCCATCCTTAGCTACTAACTCCTCTTCCCCCTCTAGTTTTTCTGTGACTTCTCCCATGGCTTGAACCGCCTTTCCCTCTTTTTAAAGAACTCTCCATAGTTGCCAGAATGGAGTACATGGCCACGGTTAACATGGCAAATACGAGAAGCGTAGCTATATTCCTAATCATTAAGCTAAAGAGGCCCCAGTAAGGAATCGCCAAGCAAACCATGCCCTCAACCTCATTGAATGGGGTTAACCAGGGATCGCGAACCGGATTTGCGTCCCCCTTGGTCTCGACGAAGCCATTGCCCACATAAATCACCCTGTGAACTATGTACTCCCCATCATGAAAATAAACAACTATATTATTAAGAAGGGACCCCACGTGGACAGGGCACAATATGACTAGGGTGCCGACCTCCATTGTGGGCTCCATGCTGAAGCTGCCCACGGCCGCCCAGGGAGTAATGAATCCACCGCTATTCGCCACGAGAACAGTGGCGGCGCCCAGCGCAATCACAATGAATATTAGGGCCAACTTCATGCATACACCCGCTAAATGACCTCATTAATAAGCGTTCCACGCCCATTAAGCCACGAGGATTAACCGGTTCCTGGGAAAGTTTAAAACCAAGCATGGCGACGCCCTATCCATGGATATATTCGACCTAGCCAAGTGGCGTGAAGCGATTAAGCTGATTAATTATGGATATGGAGGATTAATGATCGGAGTACTGGCCTGGTCCGCCTACCTAATAGCGAGGCACGCAACCTTTGGAACAAACATTAACCCGCTCATAAACGCCACCACAATCGTCGTGGTGGCCACAGTCATCTTCGTAGGAGCCAATGTGGCCTATGAAACCCTCATTCAGCCAATCGATAAAAAGAAGGGGAAGGCGGCGAAGCCAAGTAAAGGGAAAAATAGGAAATAATCGGCCGCGACACCTCAACCGTTCCCGAATCCTGGGCCTAGATAAATGCTCCACAGCTGTGCAATCTCCGAATTGCCATCCTTAAGTGGGGTAATGTGTGGCTTGTTTTGTGCGCAATATTTATATGTGCGTTACCAATAATTGGACACGCAATTGGAAACCCAAAACAAAACACGCGACCAACCGCCAAACCATATTTATATCCACTCAATCAAGTCCAATAGTGAAGCCTTTACCCTCCTGGGTCAGGGTATCGATGCCCACTGGTTCCCGCCACGATGATGTTAGGCAAGTCCTGCAGCGTTATAGGTTAAATACCGTCTGTGAAGATGCGCATTGCCCCAACGTGTTCGAGTGTTGGGGGCTTGGGACTGCTACCATAATGATACTGGGCGATACATGCACCAGGGCATGCAGGTTCTGCGCAGTTAAGACGGGGAAGCCGGGGGGCATTGATTGGTTTGAACCCATTCGCGTTGCCTTAGCCGTGCGCGACTTGGGGCTGCGTTACGTGGTGATCACGTCCGTGGATAGGGATGATTTGCCGGATGGAGGGGCAAGCATTTACGCCATGACGATTAGGCAAATAAAGAAGATTAACCCGGGGACCAGGGTTGAGGTGCTGATTCCGGATTTCAATCTTAACATGGATGCCCTGCGGGCAGTGGTGAGCGCGGGGCCCGACGTGGTCTCGCATAATTTAGAGACAGTGGAGAGATTGACCCCCCTCGTTAGGGATAGGAGGGCCGGCTACGATAAGTCGCTGGGGGTACTTAGGGCAATAAAGGGCATTAATGGGAATCAAGTAACTAAGTCCGGAATAATGCTGGGGCTAGGGGAGACGCGGGATGAGGTGCTGAAGGCCATGAGGGATCTACGGGGCGCCGGGGTCGATCTATTGACCATCGGCCAATACCTGAGGCCAAGCGGATCGCCTAGGCATCTTCCCGTGGCTAGGTACGTGCAGCCCAGCGAGTTCCAGGAACTTAGGGCGATTGGGCTAAGCATGGGATTCAGGGCAGTCGCGGCTGGGCCAATGGTGAGGAGCTCATATAGGGCCCTCGAGTTAGCGGAGGGGGAAATATAGGAAGAGCTAATGGCGACGCGGCGGGTCTCGCCATACATCTTAGTTATTTGTAAAGAAGCGTTGCCGAATACAGTGAATAAAGGCGTGAACTTATTTAAAAGCGGGTTCCCCATGGATGCAATGGCTAGGTATGAATTCAAGTTCCCTGACTTAGGGGAGGGGCTAAGCGAGGCGGAATTAATTAAGCTGCACGTGAAGATTGGGGATAAGGTTAAGGAGGGGGACACATTGATGGAGGTTCAAACCGCTAAAGCCAATGTAGAGATACCTAGTCCAGTCGCTGGAACAATTCTTGAGATCAAGTTTAAGGAGGGAGACACGATACATGTAGGCGACGTGGTGCTGATAATAGATACAAGCGGGGAACAAACGCTCCAGTTAAATAAGCCAATTGAGGCTAAGGAAGCCGCTCAACCTAGGCAGGAAGCGATCCCGGTCGCCGCGCCGCAGTCACGCGTGAGGGCTATGCCGGCCGCTAGGCGATTAGCGAGGGAGTTAGGCGTTGATTTAAGCAGCATAAAGGGGACGGGGCCGGGAGGCATAGTGACAGCCAGCGACGTGAGGAGAGCAGCGCCGCGGGAAACCAAATCCAGCGGTGGTGGGGAGGCCGCTATTGCCGCTAAGTTGCCGCTGGGAAGCGAGGGGGAGGAGAGGATTCCCGTTAAGGGCGTTAGGAAGACTATTGCGGATAAGATGAGTAAATCGAAGAGGCAGATACCTCATGCGTATCATATGGATGAGGTGGATGTTACCGAGATAGCGAGGATGCGGGAGGAATTGAAGGAGGAATTAACCGATGTGAAGGTGACTTTCCTGCACTTCGTCATGAAGGCCGTCGCCACAGCCCTACGCGAGTACCCGCTTCTGAACGCGTCCTTTGATGAGGAGAGGAATGAAATAATAGTCAAGCACTTCATTAACTTGGGCATAGCCGTTGATGCGCCGCAGGGACTAGTTGTGGTGGTGATTAGGGACGCCGATAAGAAGAGCATAGTGGAGTTGGCGCGGGAATCGGCGAGGCTGGCTGAGAAGGCTAGGAGCGGTAAATTGGAGTTAAGCGACGTCACGGGCAGCACATTCAGCATAAGCAATATAGGCGCAATAGGCGGGATCGGGGGATTATCCATAATTAATTCGCCGGAGGGCGCCATATTGGCGATCGGTCGAGCCGTGAAGAGGCCCGTGGTGGCAGGCAACGATGAGATAATGATTAGGCAGATAATGATGGCTACGCTGAGCTTTGATCACCGCATAACCGATGGCGCATATGCGGCTAGGTTCATGAATAAGGTGAAGGAGCTCCTGGAGAAGCCGTACCTACTCCTAGTTCAATTAAGGTGAGGGGGAGTGCCGCAGTACGATGCAGCAGTGATTGGAAGCGGGCCGGGTGGTTACGTTGCCGCGCTTAGGTTAGCCCAATTAGGAAAACGGACTGTGCTAATAGAGAAGGATAAGTTGGGGGGTGAATGCACCAATTATGCGTGCATACCGTCAAAGGCATTGCTCCACGTGGCTAAGATCCTGGATTACGCGGAGAAGGCCGCCAGGTATGGGGTTAAGCTTAGGGTTGAGGCGATTGATGTGGAGGGCTTGAGGAAGTGGAGGGACAGCGTCGTTAATTCCCTCAGCGGCGGCATTAAGTTCCTCTGCGATAATTATGGGGTGGATGTCGTGCAGGGCGAGGCTCGATTGAGGAGCGGGCGGGAAATCGAGGTGAGGAGCGACATGGTTAAGTCAATAAGCGCGAGCAGTATAGTGCTGGCCACTGGATCCAAGCCAATTCAATTAAGGGGGCTTGAGTATGATGGGGAAACGATCATTGGGAGCAGGGAGGCAATGGAGATGAGGGGCATCCCGAGGCGGCTCTTAATAATCGGCGGGGGAGTGGTGGGGGTGGAGGCAGCCACGCTATACTCTAGGCTAGGTTCCGAGGTGACTATAGTGGAGATGATGCCTCAAATACTTCCCGGCGCCGATTTAGAGGTGGCGAGATTCATGGAGAAGAGCCTCACGCAGCGCGGGGTTAAGGTGTTGACGAATTCCAGGGTTGAATCAGTGGATAGGAAGGGAGGGGAAGCCATTGTCACCGCCGCGTCGAGGAATGGACGCGTCACTGTGGAGGCAGATAAGGTGCTCGTAGCGGTGGGTCGGAGGCCCGCGTCCGAGGGGCTTGAGGTTATTGGGGTTAATATGGATGAGAGGGGGCACGTCAAGGTGGATAAATCGATGAGGACCAATGCGCCTGGGATCTATGCCGTTGGGGATCTAGTGGGGCCGCCGTACTTGGCCCATAAGGCTATGCGGCAGGGAAAAGTGGCTGCGGAGGTCATTGCCGGCGCATCAAGCGAGTTTGACTCTACTTATGTTCCCTCAGTTATCTATAGCGACCCGGAGGTCGTCTCCGTGGGGCTCACGGAGGATGAGGCGAAGGCAAGGGGGCAAGTGCTCATTGGGAGGTTCCCATTAAGCGCGTCCGGCCGCGCGAGGACGATGGATGAGGCGAATGGATTCGTGAAGGTAATAGCGGATGCAAGCGATGGTAGGCTGCTTGGGATACACATGGTTGGGTATGGAGCCTCTGAACTGGCCGCGGAGGCTGTCATGATGCTTGAGTTCATGGCTACCCTTGATGATGTGGAGATGGTAATTCATCCGCACCCAACCCTCAGCGAGGCGCTCCTGGAGGCAGTGGAGGCGGCTAGGAAGAGGTCCGTTCATATCTATCAACGCTGAGCCTCGCCGGCTCCCCATACTTCTCGGGATTTAATCCGCTGTTTATCAAATCGTTCAGCGTCACTGCCTTAAGCTTCATATCCAGAAGGGAGGCGATGCTCAGCGTTAATTTGCCCTTCACATCCTCAACATCGACTTCCCGCCCCAGCTCCATCTGCATTGACGTTATTTTGGATGAGTCTAGGCCGCATGGATTGATATACGTGAAGTACCTCAGATCCGTGTTGACGTTCAGTGCTAAGCCGTGGAGGGAGACGCCACCCATTACGGCTACCCCAATGGAGCATATCTTCCTATCCCCAACCCACACCCCCCTATGGCTTGGATTATGCTTGGCCTCTATGCCGTAATTGGAGAGGGCATTAATGACGGCCTCCTCAAGCAGCGTGACGAAGCTTCCCACGGGCATCCTTAACTTAATTATTGGGTAATAGACTAATTGACCGGGGCCATGATACGTTATGTCGCCGCCCCGCTCAACCCAGTAAAGCGGGAGTATTGGCTTAAGGAGGTTCGATGCATTCCCCTTCCTGCCTGTCGTGTATACATGATCGTGAATAACCACTATTAATGTGTCGGGCACCACGTCATTCACGCGAGCCTCATGGATTGCCCTCATTATGGCCCAAGCCCTCCCGTACTGCATGAATCCGAGGTCCAGTAAGTACTCCATCGCTGCCCGCCGCTTCCTCGCGCTTAATAATGGTTTTTTCAGAGTTACTCCAAGTTATTTACTTATTTGATGCATTTCCCTATGTATTATAAATAATATATTTGTAAAGTAAATACAAGTCCCCGTTGACTAACAAACAAGGTTTAAAAGGACGGCAATCCATGGAGCCGCAATGAGCGCCGGCATTGAAGCTGGGGAGACAAGCATTCCCCCGATCTTCACCGTTCAATACAAGGAGCCGGAAGTATTGAGGATACTGCAGCCGAGCGGGGAGGTAAATGAGGAATTATATGAGTGGGGGCCAAGCATTACGGATAAGGAGGTTCTCGCCCTACTTAACCACATGATGCTGGGGAGGGCCGTGGATAAGTGGGCGTGGATACTGCACCGCCAAGGCAGAGTAAAGGGAACTTACGGAAGCTATGAGGGACAGGAAGCAGTTGACGTGGGCTCCATATACGCGCTGCGCGAGGAGGACTGGGTATCCCCATCATATAGGATACTGGGGGGATTAATAATGAGGGGAATAACCCTGGAGGAAGTCTTCTCCAAGTTCTTCGCTAACTCAGGTGACTTAGAGAAGGGACGGAATCTGCCGGTGGAGTGGGGAAGCAGGGCGAGGGGGATACTATCCATTGGAGCCCCAATAGGGCCTCACTTGATTTACGCCGTTGGCTTCGCGTATGCCCTTAGGTACAGGAAGAGGAGCGGAGTAGTAATGGCGTTCACCGGAGATGGCGGGACATCCACGAATGGCTTCCACTCAGCCCTTAACTTCGCGGGCGTATTCAGGACGCCCAATGTCTTCATAATAATCAATAATCAATACGCCATCTCGGTCCCGGTCACCAGGCAAACCGCGGTGACTAGGTTATCCACTAAGGCAGCGGCCTACGGCTTGATCGGGGTATCTGTTGATGGGAATGATTTATTGGCGATGTATAAGGTAAGCAAGTACGCAGTGGAGCAGGTCAGGAATGGGGGAGTACCCATACTAATAGAGGCGGTTACTTACAGGATTGGGCCGCATACGACCTCAGATGACCCGCAGACAAGATATAGGCCCAGGGATGAGGTTGAGAAGTGGCGCAGCCTAGACCCAATAAGCAGGGTTAAGGCTTACCTAGTGAGGAGGGGCGCGGCGTCGGAGAGCGATTTCAAGTCAATGGAGGACGAGATAGAGGAGCGGATAAGGAACGCCATAAAGACCGCCGAGGCCAATCCGCCGCCGGCGCCCGCGGAGCTCGTGAGCGACGTGTACTCATTCACTCCCTGGAACTTGGAGGAGGAGTTTAAGGAAATCATGGAGAACGGGGTGACCGAGTAGTGCAGTTGCCAATGGCGCGTGCGCTGAATGCTGCCATACGGGAGGAAATGAGGCGCGACGACGCCGTCATAGTGCTGGGGGAGGACGTGGGGAAGAAGGGCGGCGTCTTCCTGGTCACGGAGGGACTGCTCGAGGAGTTTGGGCCGGATAGGGTAATAGATACGCCGCTCAGCGAGTCCGGAATAATTGGCTTCGCCATGGGGCTCGCCATGGCCGGCCTCAAGCCTATCGCCGAGATACAATTCGTTGACTTCATTTACCAGGGATTCGAGGAATTAATTAATCAAGTGGCTAAGTTAAGGTATAGATCCGGCGGCGAATTCACGTCGCCCCTAGTCGTGCGGGCCCCCTATGGGCCTGGGGTTAAGGTTGGGCTATATCACTCGCAGGCGCCTGAGTCATACTTTATACACACGCCTGGATTAATAGTGGTGGTTCCATCATCGCCATATAACGCCAAGGGCCTCCTCAAGGCAGCCGTGAGGAGCCAGGATCCAGTGATATTCCTGGAGCCCAAGAGGATTTACTGGTCCCCCAAGGAGGAGGTGCCAGACGAGGATTATGTAATTCAACTAGGAAAGGGGAGAGTAGTGAGGGAGGGACGGGACGTCACTTTAGTGACCTATGGCGCGACGGTTCACGATGCTGTGAAGGCGGCCGAGGAATCATCCAGCGTCGCCGATGTGGAGGTGATCGACTTATTAACACTATGGCCCCTCGACTTAAACCTCATAATTTCCTCGGTGAGAAAGACCGGGAGGCTGGTCGTGGTGCACGAGGCTCCCAGAACGCTGGGCCTTGGGTCTGAGATATCTGCATTAATAGCTGAGAAGGCGCTGGAGTACCTAGTAGCCCCAATAATTAGGGTTACTGGACCCGATGTGCCGACGGCCCCCATTTCCCTAGAGGAGCTTTACATGCCTACCCCCGCTAGGATAAGGAGCGGCATAATGAGGAGCATGAAATTCTCCTAACATTTCCCCCTCAAAGAGCTCAGCAAGGTATCTCCGGCGCAATTGTAAGGTATAGTCGGTGTTTGCCCATGGCCTTCCATCACTTTCAATTGCTTCTGCGCGATGATACGGGCGACAAACCCTCTTCGGGGCGGGAATGGGGTTAGAACCCTAGATATTGGGCAACTCATTCCTGGGGCGGCATCATTGCCTGGCTGCATTACCTTATTTCATCCATGTACTCCCCAACCTCGTTACCGTCTAACCTAAAGCTCATCACTGTATTTGCGCCGAGGCCCTTGATGTGTTGCACCATCATCTATTGCCTGTTTCCTGGCTTGCTCCGCCTCTCCGTGAACTCAATTATCTCGCCGCCGGCTAATGACCTTCCCAGCCAAGGATCCCCCGCCGATTCCCCTGGATCTAACGGTTATTCAGAGGGCTATGCCCACTGCCTTAACCATCTTGAACCCAGGAATATGGGGGAAATAACGACAATTACGTTGCCCTCATTAATTGCCATAATTGCCACGCCGATGTTTTAAGACTTTTCGTGCCTAAGTTTATCGAGCTCACTCGCTAGTTTGAAGTCTAGCTCAGTTAATCCGCCGGCATCATGGGTGGTTAACTCCACGTGAACCCTATTATAATGGATGCATATATCCGGGTGATGATTGATGGAGTCCGCCACCGGCTGTATGCTTCTCACGTACTCAACGGCTTCCTTGAAATCATTAAAGATGTACTCCTTGACTAATTTATCGTCCTGAATTAGCCATCCCTCCAAGTCGCGCGCCCTACTTAGAACCTCATTCCTGGATAACTTGTTCATGTATCTAAGATTATTGGCCTTATATATAAATTGTTATTTAATTGCCGCCCTTCCTGCGCACCGCTTCATGCCGCTTATGGGACTCACGCTCGTTCTGCTTCTTCTTCCACTTATGTACATGGGTCTCCCGGAGACCAATGGAACGCAGACCCCGCGAGCGATGTCCAGCCGGAGTTAAACCCCTGAATGTTCTTCCACTGCTTTCCTTGGCCTTAATCATGATTGCCAGAGCCGGCTTAGCCGCATTACCCTGCTTCACCTTCTCTAAGTATTCCCGCAGAGCCTTTATGTTCCACTCATAGGAAGTCTTTCTCCTAGGATCAACCACTATACCGATTAATCTGGCATCATCCGACGACAAACCAACGGCCTCTATTTCCTGGAGGGAGAAACCACGGCCAGGCCTAACGCCATTCCCTCCCCTACCCCCAAGCAACTTGGGCGACTTAACCAAGGGCCTTGGCGAATCCACATCACTAGCCATACGCTGATCGAGGCAAAGCCCCATTTAAAAATCTTCCCACATAATCCCCCACCAGAAAAACAATCACATAAAACCCATTTAACAGCAACTCGAAACCAATACGCATAAACCTACTTATCCATCTAAAATAATTCATTATACTCCTGAAGCGAGCGAGTTATATTTCTATTTTGTCTTGGGAAATTTTTTCATGCTTTTCCGCGTCTCGCAGAGTTTTCCCAAGGTCGGGGAAGGAGAATTCCTTGGGAAAAAACAAAAACGCAATACTTAAATATAAAAAGTATATAAGTTTTCAGCAGAATCTATAAAAGAATTGAAACATCCATATTCCTTTTTAATGCGGTCTTTCATTTCAAAGAGTAGAATCTATAAAAGAATTGAAACATGAATTATGTTTCAACGACTAGCAGCACGGCGATTTATAGTAGAATCTACAAAAGAATTGAAACTAAGAAAGCTGTGGAGAGTGGGGTTAGGGCCTGGGCCTACAGGTTAACCCTGGGCAACTACTGGATGCTTAAGCCTGAGGGTGAGCTGCCCGTGGAGCTGCCTTGATTAGTAATGATTATTGACCCTGCTCCTCCTTGGTCACCACGTACTTACTTAGGTAGTACCTCACCTCCTCGTTGAGGTTGTTGAGCGTGGCGTTGAGGTTCTCGTTGCTGTAGCCGGTGGTCTTAATGGGGTTGTTTAGAATGATACGGCGGCTGAGAGTAGCATCGTAAGTCCCTTGAGTTCCTCTGAGTACTCGTAGGCAAGTCTCTTATACCTAGCCAACTCACCCTCCCTCTCGGCACAGTGCTGGGCCAGTCTTCTATACCACTCATCGCAATTGACCTCCACCCACAGCCGCCCTCATTAGTAGTAGGCGGACTATTAGGAAGGCTGTGAATGAGCTTGCGGCTGCGAAGTAGTAGGCGTAGGAGTAGTGGAGTTGGTAGAGTAGCCCCATTATCGTGTTGGCTAGGAATATGCCAATACTCCTACCGAAGGATAGTAGCCCCATTCCCATGCCCATCCTCTCCTCCGGGGCTAGCTTCGACACTATCGTTGGTTCGAAGGTTTCCGTGGCGGCCACCGCAACGCCGAGCAGGAAGGCTGAAGGGTATATACCTGCTACGCCCATTGGCGAGAGTAGGGCGAAGCCCAGTGAGGCGAAAACACCGAGTAGGTAGCCTAGGTAGGAGAGGCCCGTGTATTCGTTTACCCTGGACTTGCCGAAGACGTAGCCGAATACTGCTGATGCGACTAGGAAGACGCCGTAGGTGACCACCGCTAGGTAATCCTCGTGAGTGAACTCGGCCGTTGTTATCACGGGAAAGCCGAAGCTGTACTGGCTGAAGCCGAAGAAGAACGTCGACACCACAATCAGCCACAACGCCTTACCCAACCCCCTTAACTCCATGAATGAGGCTGAACCTGCGTTGGCACGATGCCCAGCGTTGACTAGGGCTATGAGAAGGGTCGACACCACCAGTGGCGCCGCCGTTATTAGGAGTAGGTACTCCACTGGGAACTTCACGAAGAGTAGTATAGCCGTGTATGTTATTGACAATGCAGCCCCGGCTATGTCGAGTGCATGCAATATGCCGAAGGCCTCATTCCTCTCACCTGGATCAGTGACCTCGGTCATCATAGCCCTCCTCGGCGGCGTCCTGAAGTTCCTAAACCACCAGCCAACCATGAATATTAGCAGCGCCTGCCACCAATACTTAGCGAATCCAAGGAATGAGACCGATATTATTATGGCATTGCCGAGCACAGCCATCCTCTTCCTACCAAACCTATCACCAGCCAAGCCGCCCAGGAATGCCATTAGGCTTCCGAGCCCATAGTTAATCGCCTCCGCAACCCCGTAAAGCCACATGGGGGCACCCAGGTAGATCACGAAGATGAGTGGGAACATGACTACTGCTGCCTGGTAGCCGAGGTCCGCGAAGAAGGCTGAGAACGATATTTTAAGAACCTCATTAAGGTTCCTCATAATGTGCCTAGCCACCATGGGTTTAAATGCATTACCTTACCTTAACCTAAACCCTGCTTATCTCCCCGATGTGTTGACGGCTTCGTAATGCTCCCTATACCTCAAAGCCTCTATGTCAGCCAACACCCTCTCAACCAACACACTGGGTGTCTCGCCCAGCAAATCCCCTGCAAGCGCCTGTGGAAGCACAGCCTCAGGCTCCCTCCCAGCAAAGCCACTGTTAGCTGCTCCCAAGCCTTCCAAGCACCTCCCACTATAGCATCTTAATCCTCAGCCTCAGCACCATACCTAGACGCCTCCTCGGGGAGTAGGATGGCTAGTATGAGCAATTCCACGTCATCCATGAACTCCGGAGGTATGATGGTTAAAATTTCCTCACCGCTCATACGACTTACCAGGTACATGTAATGATTATATCAAATAGTTTAATCTTACTGCTTGACGTTGATTTCTCAGTAACCAGCGATGCCGTGGATTGGGCATCGTGATGAGGCTGATAGTTACCGTGACAAAACGAGCGACAAGCCTCGCCCTTTAGGGCGGGGTAAGGTTTTTAATCTCTGAATGCGAGGGAATAATTGTGTGGGGAAGCCCTAAATAGGGCGCGAGCAACGCGTAACGTGTCCCCGCACTAATATATATCCCCGAGTCCCTGGGATCCATGGATGGGGGGCTCTCCGTGGTGAGGGATAGGGGTAATGGGTTGAAGGCTCAGCCCGTGGTCCACCGCTGGACGAATGGAGCGGGGTGAACCACTAGCTGTGAAGTGGTGAGGATGAAGGTGATGAACCACGAACCAATGAACCGCCCAAAGGGAACCCCCACCCTTCAGGGCGGGGAGGAGGTCAGTTTCGAGAACTGCTTGGCTTAGTGCTGCTCTTTGCTCGGGTTGCTGCTTAACTTAACCCATAGGTCCATTGCGTAACCAGGCTGTAATGACCCTCTCACCAACCTGAAGGTCCTCTCACTGCTCTTCAGCCTCTCCGGGACTAGGAGTACCGCTCTCTCGCCGTACCGCCTGGCGAAGTTGTATATGAAGTCTTGGAGGAAGGTTACGTAGGCGACGTTCACCCCAGAGTCGACTAGTGCAGAAACCACGTTCTCGGCCACCACCGATGCCTCAATGGGGTTTGTTGATGAGAAGCTCTCATCCATTAGCACGAAGTCACCCCTCCTCAGGAAGTTGGCGAAGCCCCTAAACCTCTTAACCTCCTCCTCAAACTTCCCATAGGATAGTGCCCTATCCTCCCCCCTAAGGAAGTGCGTGTAGACTGCGCCGGGTGTCGGTATTGTGAATGATTCAGCGGGGACGAATAGGCCAGCCCTAGCTAACAGTAGGGCTTGGCCAATAGCCTTGAGAAATGTCGTCTTCCCACCCCTATTCGCACCCGTGATTAGTGTTGCGAATGAGTCGCTAGCATTGATACTCAGGGTGGAGGGTATTGGCTTACTGGATGTTGAGGTGGCTAGGGATAGGCAGTGCAGGTCCTTGAAGGCAAACACGCCTGGGTTAACCTCCGGGTATGTTTGAGGGAGGCCAATCCTCGCAAAGAAGTCGCTCATGTTTATGGCGCCAACGTAAAATGAGAGCTGCTTCATTAAATCCTCAAAGAACTTCATCATGCTGTTGAAGGACCTCAGCAGTACAGTGGCCGACCTATGAAGGACCCACTTCTTTATATCATAGATTATTTGCGGACCAGCCTCATCCCTCGGGTCCAACTTATAGGTGTACTCCCTACCAAGGCTTAGTATCCCTGATAAGAATGAGCCGCCCTCCCTGGGCACCAGCAGGACCGGGTCCTTGAGGTAGTTACTGCCCCCTATCTTCACCGAGAAGGTTACGTTCTCCCTGCTGGTGTCAAATATACTGGCTACACCCCTGGCTGAGGATATGAATTGATCATTTATGTTCGCCGTGAATGATGATATGAACCCCCTAAAGGCTGTTGATGAGAAGCTGGGTGATGACTTAAGTAGTGTTAGCATCTCCTCAAGCCCATCCAGCAGTATCCTTATCCCCCTTGAAGTCTCCTTTGCAACGGCAGGCGGATCATCGGGCCTCAGTAGGAATATGAATAACTCCTTCTTAACCCTCTCAATAGTATCCTTAGCTATCGAGTACATCTTAATGATGACATCCCTATTAGCCAACGCATCCCTAACAGCCTCCTGCCTATACCTCACCGCATCCTCTGAGGAATCCCTGAGCAGCAGCATGCTAGACCACGTCTCGGAGATAAGCTTATCCCCGTTTGAGGCGACTGCTATTATCTTATCTAACTCCAAGTCTACCCTTAAGTCATCTGCTATCGAAATCTTGGATGAATCCCCCATTCTCAGTAGGTCGAATTGAATCACTTAACCACCTTCCTTAAGTCGTCGTAGAGCAGCTGATGCTTTGCAGCAATCCTAACTGCCATGTACTCCTTTGGCGGAGGCCCTGGGATTATCCTGTAAGACGGCTTCTCGGGGTCCTCCGGGGAGGGCATGGCAACTAGGCTTATGGTGAACTCCAGTGACGCCACCTTGGGTATGAAGGTTATGAAGAGGCAGTACGACCTCCTATTACTTAATTCACTGAGGAATAGTTTGGATAGTTGAAAACCCTCATCTGACGTCGTAGTGGAGAATAGTTCATTAGCTATCACAAGCGTGGTGTCGTTGGCCCTCTTAATTATGTTCAACGCCCTGACCACGTCATGCTCAAGCCTACTTAAGCTTTCCCTCGGGTCCTCCTCAGTGGGGAAGGCTGTCATTATTGATGTGAAGAATGGTAACCTAGCCTCAACAGCCGGGACGGGTAACCCCAATGTGGATAAGTAGGCCAATTGCCCGAGGGAAATGGCGAACGTGGTCTTACCCCCGCTATTCATACCGGTGATCACGAAGATCCTCCTAGCCCCGTCAGTGTCTATATCATTGCTTGCAACAGCCTTACCAGCTTTCACCAGCAGTAGATTGTAGAAGCCCTTTACGTGCATTGATCCATCCCTCGTGAAGGATGGTATTGAGAATGTGTATCCCCTCTCCATAATCCTCCTCATGTACCTTAGGTAAGTTAGGTAGAACTCCACCTCCCTGGCGAAGCTCCTCACCCCCTCGTCAATCACCGTGGGGAAGTCCTCCATAAACCTCCTAAGTGTCTCATACTCCTCCCTGTAGAAGCGGAAGGCCCCCTCGAGTATTGCGGCATGTATGTGCGTCATGTCTCCCGTTGACTTAATCCACTTAACCCCCTCACCATTGCCATCCTTGAATATTGAGAATGTGCGTTCAACTAAGGCTGTTAAGTCCTCTCCATCGCCATTATACTTAGATACCTTTATGCCGTCTTCCACGAACCTCACCTTAATGATAATCCTATCCCTGGCCTCCTTAGCCTCACGGGCCCTCTCCTTCATTGAGCGGAAGTATGGGCTGTTAATCACCTGTTCGAGGTAGTTTAGGAATTGCTTAAGCCCCTCGGACCTAGGCCCAATGGCACTTAGCCCATTGTAAAATGACTCCACGGCATCAATGTATGTAAAGGCCGCGTCCAGATGCAGCCCAACCTTATGCTGATCATAAGCCTCCTCCTTCAGTTGAATTAGCCTCTCGCTCTTCCTAATCCCCTCAACAAATCCCTCCACCATCTTGTAAACATCATTCATTATTAAATCCTGGAGGACCATTAACCTAAACACTGCGGTCTCCTCCCTACTTAACGGCTCTAGGTAAAGCTCCCTCAGGAATTCATCCCTATTCCTATCCAGGATATCGTCAACAAGCTCCAGTATCCTAAGATCATTTGCAACATCATCACCCACCATACTCCCCCTCTCACCCAGTATACTCCTATACTCCATTAACTCACCTAATAGGCACCTTGAGAAATCAATGACTTTTAACGCTTTCTCTCTGTGTTAAGTAATGAGGAATACTTTGTAGGTTTCAATGATACTAAGTTATTGGTTGAATGATGTTTAGGTAAATGATTAAGTGTACTTAAGAACAAAATGTATTAAAACTGACACCATTAAGTTGCTGTAACCCAAGTGAACCTGAGCGGGCTGTTTCGGTTTTCATAATAATTGTAGCTTATTTCTGTTAATGGTTAGTCCCCAGTTAAATTTATACCAAACGACAAGTCTCGCCCTTAAGGGCGGGAGTAGCTCACTCCGTCATGCTAATACTATATTGTGTAATGGTACTGGGATTGGGGGTTCCCTCAATTAACGTTGGCTTAGGAATCCTGCATACTAGTGCGTAGGGGCATTTGTGGCATGAGGCGTATGGCTTCTTGGGTGGCTCCCTAATCCAAGTCCTGAGCGTCTTGAATAAATTGCCCACTATTCCTGTATAGGAATTGAACGTTCTGGGGTAACACGGCGTTCCTGAGGACTAGGTATGCCTGGACGATGTTGATTCCAACCTGGCGCATAATGTAGGCGTAGAGTGCGAGTTGCGGTACAGCCTTATCAAGCTTATCAGTCGAATAACTCTTAACCTCAATCACACCGCACACACCATTCTTACAATAAACTATATCTGGCACGGCAGTTAATGGGGCTAATACATAATGCGGCTCAGCCTCAATCTTATCGTACTTCCCCTCATTAGCCTTCTTGAACCACTCGAAGTAGGCCTCGTGTACTGCATTGCCGTACTCCTTGATATCACCCTCCTCAAGGCCCCATGTACCATAGAGCATTATATTCCACACGTGGCAGCGTGGCTTTGCGATGAGTGATGGGGCTGGCGTGTGGGGTGGGTCAAGCCAGGTGTACTTTCCAATGCGCATTATCGGCTGGGCTGGCGGCTTGTTGATAGGTAGGCGTGCCTCTAGGATGGTTTTGAGTATAGGCTCTGGGAGCATGGTTAGCCAGGCCGTGAGGCATGCCTACGCTGATGCTGAATTGGCTAGGCTAGCCTTCAATGACCTTATTAGGCTCTATGGTGCACATGACGTGTACCCTGGCCTCCACGAGGCCTTGAATTGGCTTGTGAAGCACGGTGATGCGAGGCGTGTCTGGTACACGGCACTAGACCTAGCACCAAAGTACCCAGTGTCATTAAGCCAACTCATGAACGCCCCAAGACCTGTCGTTATCACGCTTAGGGATGTTATGGTTCACAGGGAGTACGTCAGCCTCCTAATGCAGGTTCTCTTGGCAAGGGCCTACCACGAGGGGTTATCCAAGCCGTTTATGGAGAGGGTTGAGAATATCCTAGTCTTCGACGAGGATACTTGATTATTGAATCACCCATCCTTGAACTAGTCGTTAGGGGTATTCGTAAAATGGGCTTTGGAGTGTGGGTTATCACGCAGAGCCTCGGCGACGTGAAGCCAGCCACACTGCAGAGCTTTGGGTTCAGCTACTGCTCCAGGGGCCTGCGCCTTACGCTGAGGGTGGTGGGGCGTTCCTTCTTGGTGAGGATAACGTGAGGTGGCTTAGCCAGGTCAATAATCCGAGGGTCTTCGGCGGTGAGTACACTTCAAGTATCCTAGTCTACCCACCCAGGCCTAGGAGGGTGTTCGTTAAGCTAGAGCCTGTTAAGGGTTAGGCACCCACTGGAGTGGGTTTGGATTAGGGAATCACCTACGCCTAACCAACCCATGCACTACTATTATAATAATTATTATATAATATATAGTGTAATAAGCAGTACAAGCGATGCAGGCCGCTTAACCAAGCCACTAGCCACTAAGCCCAACAGCGGCAATACCAACCAGCCCGATTGCAATAGCCTCCACCTCAAGCCTGGGCATGATTAATAAGCCACCCAGCCCCCTAATTAGCCCTCGAAGCCTTGGCGCCACTGGGCATGTATGATTCACTGGGCTTGGCCAGGACACCACGCCACCCACCTAGCCGACAATGAGGCCCATGCGTGATTCACAGCCTCCTCAACATTAACCCTTGTATCCTGATAATACTCACCATCCTACTGCGGGCTTCATCAGCGAGTCCTGGGTTTAGGATTAGGCTTGAAGCCTGGGGCATGGGTAAACTGGCGTGGGGTTAATAAGCTGGTGGATTAGGGTACAACCCGCAGGTTATTAACGTTAGTGCATAGGTCAGTGAACGCCGTTGGATTCCCCGTCAGTAGGAACACACCTAGTGCCCCAGCGAGGTCGCCCAGGTTCCTCTGGAGTTTCTCATCAACCCTCTCTGGGTCTATCCTGGCTAGCGCCGCCATTGCTGTTGCCAGTGCCCTTAGCCAGCGTTGGCAGGGTGGGGAATTAACTGGGTAGATATCGCAAGCATCCACATCGCACAGTATTGAGAGCACCGTGTCCCAGGATTTGCCCTTTACAAGCTCCCTGTACAGGTTTTCATCAATGCTGGTGTCAGTGAGTAGCCTCCTTGGTAGTTCATCGAGGAAGTCGATGGCCTTGGGTTGGGCCTGTGCAGTCTGGGTCATGAATACCCCACTGGAGTGGTGGCTAATAAGCTAACCCGTAATGTTAATTGGCCGTATTGCAATCGTAGTCGTGGTACCATTGTAGATTATGGCCACTGCAGTATTATTCACTGGGCTTATTATAGGCTTGGGTAGGGTGTTATGAAGAGAAAGAGAGGCTTTTATGCAATAAAAGAATAGAAAAGCACTCTGCGCCTAAGCTTTCACTTAATCTTTTTTCCTTCTTAGCCTCTTAGTAGTAGTTATACATATTGAATTTTTTACAGTAAACTGGGGGGTTAAGTGGTATTACCCTCCACGCTCGCGTCAGGTTTATATAATATTACCAGTAAGTTTACTAGTAGGGTTACTAGTATGGCTAAGGTGTTAGGTAGGAGCAAGTTGTGGGGTAAGGGCTACACTACGGTACCAGTTTTGGTCAGGAGGCTCTTAGATATAAGTGAGGGTAGTGAAATAGAATGGGTACTTAATGATAACAATGAGATAGTGGTTAAAAAAGTGTGATTATGCATATAGACGAAAGGCAATATAAAGTACAAGACCTTGTAGATAGGAAAAGAACATCTTCATATTATACTAATTATGATGGAATTTCCGTCATAAGATCTTTTCTAAAGGAAATTCCAAATAGAGAAGGAATAGTATTAATGGATCCCTTTATGGGTTCTGGTGTTCTACTTTCTTCAGTTAATGATCTGATTAAACCAAGTAAGGTTATTGGTATTGAGATAAATAAAGAACCTTGTGAGTTAGGGCGTAAAATGCTTTCCTCAATTTATGATAACGTAGAAGTTATATGTGGTGATGCGTTCAAAATAGCATGGAAGTATAAGGCTGATATAATAATTTCCAATCCTCCTTTCGTTAGATGGCATCTGATAAGTAATAGGAATGAGATACTGGAATTCATGATTTCTCATGGCTATGGAAAATTTATTTCAAGAAAGGATCCAGGACTTCATATACTTTCAATATTCCTTATCGATTACATACTTAAGGAGGGCGGTTACGCTTCGCTCGTTATCCCAGCTTCCACGTTTTATACCAGTCAGGGGAGGGGGCTAAAGGAATTTCTGAAGCATAGGTACGACATCCTCACTCTGGTAGAAAACGTTAAGGAGCCTTCGTTTAGTACTGGTAGTGGTTTCAAGGAGCTTATAATTTTCCTTAGAAAGAGAAAATTGTTTGAGCTTCATGAAACACAGACCGCTATTTACCAATATGATGGTAATTTGAGGAGTTTGTACGCCGTTAACGTCAAAAAAGTTCCTAAATTTCTAGGTAGAAACTGGCTCAGCTTATTTGACTACGATAATGCAAGAAAGGTGGTTGAGATAATAGAAAGGGCATTAGAGAAGGGTCTGTTACGTCATCTAAGCAAAGGTGAAATATTAAGAGGGGTTGAGATGTACGGACCGGAGTTCTTTTTCATTCCCAATAAGTATTGGAGTTTGTTAAGGGAAGAAGACTCCGTACTAATTAAGAACAAAGCACAAATTCTAAGTATTCCTAAAAGGTATTTAGTTAAATGTCTTAGAAAGCCAGAGTATTACAATAAGGAAATAGTAGTATCAAACCCTAAATTCTACATACTCGCAATTAATGATGAACCAGAAGGTGATTTGAAGAAATACATTGAGTGGGGAGAGAAGCAAAACTTACCAGCTTTAAAATTCGGGGATAAATGGTATCAACATATTTGGAAGCAATTGCAAACTAAGACCTCATACGGCCACATCTTTATTCATGATAAGCTAGATTTAACTAAGCATAAGATTTTAGCCAATTATAGTGAAAAGCCTTTATGTGCATCAAAAAATTTCTATATATTAAAAGAAAACAATCCGTTAATTGCAGCGTGGTTTAACTCAAGTATTATGAGATATATACTAAAAATTTTCAGCAAGAGAATATCAGATAACTGGACGAGGCTATTAGAGGAGGATTATCTAGAAATCCCAGTACCTTCAAAATCAATGAGTGTTGATTTAAGTGATATTCAGCATGCAGAAGAAAGTATAAGAGAGTATTTAGGTTTGAGTGATATTGAGAGTTCCGCCTTCATCGTAACTAATAGTCACTTTTCGTGACTATTAATCACTCGGCCTCATCACTCTTCTCGTTTTCTATTCTTTCTTTCTCCCAATTTTGAGTGTTGAAGGAGAAGTTTAATATGTAGTCTGAGATTGTAATGCAGAATCTAAAAAAGAATTGAAATCTAAAGTTGGCGGTGTCTCAATTGCCATCATCATTCATGCAGAATCTACAAAAGAATTGAAACTAAATGGCCGAAGCTTTCTTGCCTATAATTATTTAAGCCTTACTTAGGGGCAGCTTGATGCGTATATGTCTAGTACAGCCCTAAGATCGCGGAGAGCTAATTGAGGAGGCATTGGTACTTCTGTATCGTCTTGAATTGCTTTGAGGAAGCCCTGTATCTCCATTTGAACCGTGTTTACCTTGGGTAACTCAACTCTTTTCCCATTAATTATTAAGTCACCATAATTCCTGCCCTTAACCCTGCTTTCGGGGTCCTCTATGATTGAACCGTTTACCCCATACACCTCGAAGAGCGGAGCGCGGGGAGCGCTTGGAAATGCCCATCCATATATGAAGATGCCCACTGCGCCTGACTTAAATTTGAACAAGGCTATACTAGTGTCTTCGCCCTCCATTATGGAGGCAACCCTCCTAGATGATCCGCATACCGCTTCATAGCTCCCGCCAATGTTTAGGAATGTATCCATTAAGTGGATTCCCCCATCTATTAATGAGCCGCCGCCCATTTCCTCAGCCTTGGTTCGCCACCCCGTGGGCGAATGGAATGAAGTGCCCCTGGCGATTATGGTATGAACCCCTAAATCCCTCGTTAACTCAGCTGCCTTTCTGGCGGCTGGATCAAAGAAGTGGTTCTCGGCAACCATGAACTTAACGCCGGCCTCCCTCGCTGCATTGATTATTGCCTCCCCCTCCTGGATTGATCTCGCTATGGGCTTCTCAAGCAACACGTGCTTACCGGCCTTGAATGCCTTTATCGACATGTCTAGGTGCGCATCATGGCTGACCACCAGGTCCACCGCATCCACGGGGGATGCAAGTGCCTCATCATATGAAGTAAAGTAGCCCGCTGCCCCCCACTCCTCGGCGCATTTCTCCGCCGCCTCCCTGTTCCTGGAGAATACGTATAGCTCGATGCCCCCAATGGATTTAATTGCCTCTAAGTGAACCCGCCCAAAACCCCTGCAACCAATTACTGCGATCTTCATTGATGCACAGCGCCTCCTGCACTATTATATTTTTTCATTAATACCGCAATTATTGGGGCAATTAATCCCAGGGCAGCATCGATCAAGTATGGACCCCTAGTAGCCATGAATACATTAATCAATCCATACAGCATTAGCAATATGGAGAATGAGGCAAGCAGGTAAGCCATTCTTCTCCTGAGGAATGCGGCGGATAATAATGCCGCGATAATTAATGAGAAGTAGAGGGCGGAGATCGATGGGATAATCGTTAATTCATAGAATAATCCATAGTTAATTAGACTAATTGCGCTAAGCGCCATCACTAAGGAAACCAATGCCGCGCTGGATCCCCTAATGCGTAGGCCCCTCCTCAATAAGCCATTTAACGCCGCGTATTCAACTAATATAATTGAGTATTGGCCGATTGATTGCAAGTAATAAATAATCCTTGGAGCCATGAAGAGGCCGCCGAGCACCATTAATGATGAGGATAATATGAATGCGAGGGGAGCAACCCACGCGGCGCGGGTATCTCCATCGATATAGGGAACCAGGGTGATGCATACGAGGAGGAGGCTAGTGGATAATATGTTGAGGAAAGCATCGTGTGGAGTGTACAGGGATGGCGAGAAACTCCACCCGAGCGGGACTGATAACGCCACTTGGATGAGGGATGCCGCCAACAATGCTGGATACACTAATTCACTAATCACTAGGAGCGATGCGGCGGCTGGCAATAGTAGTGTCAGCAATATGGATAATGCCCCACTTAGGTTCAATACATAGAAAACGATGTAATCAATTGTGTAAACAATGTAGAGAAAATAGCTGAGTATCCAGGCATATAATTGTATCTTGGCCAATAATGGGGAAACGGTCCTTGCATATCCATAGAAGCCCTCGCTGCTCCATTGCCGCCTAATAAGGAGGTAGACAAGTGCGGCGAGGGGACTTATGGCTAATGATGATAAGGCAGCATAGAGCGGATCCTCGTGGGACACCGCTAGCGGCAATGGGGACACGGATGCCAAGGCATACCCAAACAAAAGCAAGCGACTCATCCTCATTATTGATAAATCATTGCGTTATTAATCACATTAATGCGGTGATTCACTTGGCTGGAACAGTGCAACGCATTGCTGAAACCGCATTACCATTTTTAAAACCATGAAAATACATAAACCATGCTAGTATCCAGGTGCAGGTGTGGATTCCAGGAGTGCGAGGCTCAATTAAGAAGGCTCATAGAGGAGGCTGGAATGAGGATTATGGCAATCATTGACCACGGCAAGAATGCGGAGGAGGCTGGAATGAAGCTAGGCAACGTTAAGGTAATCCTCTTCGGTAATCCCAGGGCTGGGACACTATTGATGCAGGTAAAGAAGGATGTAGCCATTGACTTGCCCATGAGGATCGCGATTTGGGATGACGATGGGGAAACATTCATTGCATATAGGTTGCCCAGCGAGATCGCCGCCGAGCACGGCATTGATCACGAGGTTATTAAGCGAATGGATGAGGGAGTTATGGAGATAATAAGGAAAGCATTGGCATCGACCCAATGAGGGAATCCGCCGGAAATGTTTTCAAACACATTAATTAACGTTAGCGCGTGATCGCGGCATCGCTGCTGTTAAGCACGGTGAGGAGCCTAGGATGCAGCGCCTTATGTGCGCCTCGATGGGCCCTTAGGCGTGGTCTGCAGGGCTTAGGCATTGATGTATTATTGGGCAAGCTAAATGTGAGGAGGGGGGAGTGCCGTGGGAATACAGTAATGGAGGAACCCATTACCATCATTGCGCCCGGTCCAGGCGAGTCAAGGGGTGACTGCCTCATTGTTGAGGGCGCGGGGGAGATAAGCGTGGAATCTATGCGTGCTGCAATGCCTAGGCACCCGCTCTTCATAATTGATTTATCTCTGTGGAATAGGCATAGCGATGTTGAGAAGCGGGAAGTAGTGGAGCAAGTTATGTCATCGATTAATTACGTGAGGGAGTACCTCTGGGATGGGAACTTGATAATAAGTAACTCGACGCCTGAATTCATGGAGCTATTTAATAGGTATGCCCCAAGCATGACGCATGCAGTTAGAATCATTGATTCATTCCCATACTATGAAGTCACGAGCGCTAGGGCGGCCGTTCTTGATCCGTATGGGGATGAGGCCAGCATTGATGATTTGAGGAGAACCGAGGTATTCATATTGGGCGGAATTGTTGATAAGGAGAGGAAGATACGCGACGAGACGCTTGCCCTCTATAGGATGCTTAACTTGGATGATTTGAGGCTGCCCAGGTATAAATTAACGCTGTGGGGATCCAGGGTTGGGGTGCCCGATAGGATAAATAAGGTAATGAAGATAGTGCTGGACGTCGTTGTGATGGGGAGGGGGATCGATGAGGCAATACTGGCGGCCCAATCCAATAAGGACAGGCTGCAGAGATTGGTTCATGAATTGCAGAGGCGGGGAGTCATGATTGAGGAGAACGGCGTGAAGAGGCTCAAGATAAGGAGAAGCGAATTAGAATCAGTAATTAATGGACTTGGAGTGAACGAGAAGGTACTGCGCAGGGCGACGCGCAATGTTAAGCTATTTATAATTGATGATTAAGGAATGCGATCTCGCCCATAAATAAAAGCATATTGCCCCCACCATTTGCGGGGAACTAATTGGGCTTTAGGTGAATTCTCATCCCCGCCATTATTCATAGGAGAGGCGCGGCAATGCTATGGAACCATATGATTCATTAAAGGATTATCGATTAAGCATCGTTGTTTTCACCGTAGGCCGAGCCTACCGTCCCTCCTCAGCCTCTTATCAGCCATGAATAGGAATAGCCAGGATAATCCCAACAATATTGCGGTGAATGCGGTGGCCAACATTAGTTGCGTCATTATTGGGGTACCCAACTCATTTATTCCGGTTGCCCCCTCCCTCATTAAGACGAAGGGATAAGCAAGGGGAGAGTTGGAATTGATTGCCCGTATTGCTGGGCTGAACTCGCTGGGTAGAAGGCCTCCGATGGCCGGTAAAACGAATTGAAGTATGTCGGTAACGACCCAACTAGATCGGAGCCCCGCCACCAGCATTGAGTATATTGATGCCACCGAGAGCAGCGAGGCTGATGCCAGCACTATTGATGCTGCAAGGAGCGCGGGATTCATTATTAATGGCTTCACTCCGAATACCAGCGAGAAGCTGGCCAGTATTATAACCATGTCCAGTAACGAGTAAATTAGGAACGCTAATCCACTGCCGAGAACGTGTTTAAATAATGAGGAACCGCTGCCGAGAACGTACTCCAGCACTCCTTCCTGCTGCTCATCAAGTATTCCATGGCCGAATTCCCAGAGCCACGTCGAGTATAAGGAGAAGGAGTAGGATACCCATATTAATAATTGAAGCGTGGAGCCTCTCAGGGATAAGCCGTACCCCTCCAGGGAGAGCACGAAGAAGGCCAGCCACAGCGGCGCACTGATAATGCTCATCACTAGGGAAGCTGGCCGCGCAAGGAGCGCTCGAAGCCCCTTCTCGGTCTCATTCATTACGTCGCTAAATGCCCTTTCTAAGCAGTGATCTCTGTAGCCTGCCATATGAGTATACACCCAGCGATAAGTAAATCATGGCAGCCACGGCCAAGTAAATGGCTCGACTTGGAGTGAGATAACCCATTACTTCCCCATAGAGCGCCTTGTCAAGCATATGCATGGGGAGAACCCTGATCAGCAACTCGAGCCACTTGGGTAGCGCTTCAATGGGGTAAGTCGCCCCAGATAATAGGGAGGCAGCCGACGTTATTAGCCCCATTAGGGAATCCGACTCCCTGAACCTCAGCACCACGCCGCTGAGCAGTATGCCGAGTCCATAGAGCGGCATTAACCCAATGAAGAGGAGGAGGAGCGAGGTAATGGAGCGAATTAGGCCGGGCACTCCATAGACTCCATAGGCCACGGGAATAAGCGAGACAAGAAAGGCGGCAACCATTGATGATGCCATCACTATGGATGTGCCGAGCAGTATGAGCAACGCGTTTGTGGGAGAGGCTAGCAGGTACTCCAGTCTCCCCCCGTTTCTCTCCTCCCTCAGGAATCTGGCCCCCGTCTGAATCATTATTATGGATAACATGACCACCTCGAACCCAATGAATTGCTCCATGAATCTATACCTATTAATGCTTGCCAGGAATGATGCAATTATGGCGGTGCCCCCCGCCACGAAGTATGGCAGAATCACGAGAAGAGCTAAGCCGCCGGGTTCCCTGCTGATTATCTTGAATTCGCCCTCAATCACGGCCCCTAGCCTATCCAGCGCGCTCATCCTTCACCGCCGCCATGAATGCCTCCTCCAGCGTTGGCTCCTTCACCGTGACCCCAAGCACCTTATCCCCCGTGCTCAGCAATCTACGTAACTCCGCCACGGGTTCCTTCGTCTCTATCCTAATTAATTTGGAGCCGCTGGGCGTATCTATATCCACCTCAACCACGTACTTTAAGCCGAGCTTGGACTTGATGTCACTGGGCTTTCCCTCCATTATTATCCTCCCCTTATTTATTATGCCGATCAAGTCGCATATCTCCTCCACCTCCCATAGGTTATGACTGGTTAGTAGGATTGCTTTCCCGCTCCTCTTCAATTCGATTAATAGGTTCCTGACTGATCTGGATGAGAGTGGATCCAGCCCTATGGTTGGTTCATCCAAGTATATTATGGGGGGATCGTGGATCAAGGCCCTAGCTATGGATAACCTAACCCGTATCCCTAAACTATACTCCTCAAAGGACCTATTGGCCGCATCGATTAAGTCCAATCGCTTAAGCAATTCCAGTGCTCTATGCTCCGCATCTTTTTTGCTTAATCCATAGAGCCTGCCGAAGTATACTAGGTTCTCGAAGCCGCTGAGCCTCGCGTAGAACCCCTTATCCGGGTACAGAACTAGCCCTATGCTTTTCCTGACTTCCTTGGCTTGCCTAACCACATCGAACCCATTTACCTCCGCTGAACCAGCGTCAGGCAGCAATAGGGTTGATAGTATTTTCACGGCCGTGGATTTCCCCGCGCCATTTGGGCCAAGCAATCCATATGCCTCGCCCCACCTTATTCTGAACGATAAATCGCTGAGCGCGGTTATGATGGCTCGCCTACGCCTAATTAGCCCCATTCTCTCAAGAGTCACAAAGCTTTTTCTAATGCCATTAACCCGAACGGCATCCATCTATTCATGGGAATTGGGATACCTTTTATTCTTTGTCCTTGAAAGTATGTTTCCCGAATATGTCTAATGCCATTGGTTCGCTCATTGTTTAGTTCTTTCTTGGAAAAAGTTATAAATATGGCTATATCAGTAGGGTTGGATGTCTTTACTAGATATAGATGAATTGAAGCGCAAAATAACAGGGCTCAATAATGAGATAGCAACGATCAATAAGCAAATAAACGATGTTTACGCGGAAATGAATGAAAAGAAGAATAAGTTGAATGAAGTGAGGGCTAAGATAAATGACGCGATTAATCAAATAAATCAGAAGAGACAGAAACTGAATGAGATACGGAATAAAATAGCCAAACTAGTGGAGGAGAGGAATAACCTCGTGAATGAATTGAAGAGAATGAAGGAGGAGCGGGGGAGAATGCTTGATGAATTAAATGCGAAGCGTGAGAAGGCCAATAAGTTGAGGGAGCTAATGAGGCTGGCCATGGAGTACACGGACGGCAAGATACCGGATAAAGAGAGGCTTAAGGACTTAATAGATAGAATGGAGTACGATCATGAGGTTAGCCCCACGGATCCACAGAGGGAGCAGGAGTTCTATAAGATGATTTTCCAGCTTGAGAAGGAAATGGTTACGGCGGAGACCCTTGAGAAGCTGAGGAGCAGGCTGGAGGAGGAGAGGGGCAAGATAAAGGAGGCGGCGGAGAAGAGGAGGGAGCTAGCTAATAGAATGAAGGAATTATACGAGGGAAGATATCAGGAAGTGAAGAACCAAATCAAGGCACTCATAGAGGAAGCCAATAAGGAGAGGGAGGAATTAGTTAAGCTCAAGGAGCTAAGGGACTCCCTTAAGAAGGAGAGGGATGAGATTAAGGCATACATGTTATCCAAGTACGTGGAGGTCAAGCAACTAAAGGAAAGGAGGAGCGGACTCTATGATGAGCTCAACAAGAATAAGATGCTTCTCACTGCCGCGTATAAATCAATTAACATGAATAAGAAGAGGGCGGAGGAGGAGAAACAGAAGGAGGAGCTCCGTAAGCGGGCCGAGGAAATCAAGAAAAAGCTAGATAGCGGCGAGCGAGTATCATTCGAGGAGTTAAAAATATTAACCGAGCTTGAAACGGATAATTAAAAGGAATGTCAAACGTAAGCAAGTTATTGGTTTTATGCGTAGACATAGATGATGATGTAGGGGATAGGCTGGGCGCCAAGACTCCGGTAATTGGCCGCGAGGATGTCTTGAAGGTGGCCATGGACTACATACTGAAGTATCCCGATGATTCCGACGCCAATGCAATATTCGGTGCAATTCAATTATATGACTCCATGGTTTCATCATTCGGGAAAGAAAACGTGGAGGTGGCTCTAGTCGCCGGCTCCAGCAGGAATGAAGTCATGGCCAACATAAAGATATTGAGGGAAGTAGAGGAAATACTGAGCAGGTTCAATGCCGATGGAGTTATACTAGTGTCTGATGGACCATCAGATGAGGCGGCGGCCGAGATCATAAGAACCAGGAGGCCCATAATATCCATCAAGAGAATAGTGGTTAAGCAGACTAGGGGATTCGAGGAAGTCGCCGTCCTCACGCGTTACTATATCTTAAAGGCAATAATGGAGCCTCAATTAAGGAGGTACACCGTTGGGTTACCTGCTCTCCTGATACTCATCTATGCCGCTTGGCTATTTATTCCCCAAACGGTGAGGGGCATAGCGTCATCAGTGCTGCTCATCTCGATTGGGGCCGGCCTCCTCGGCTTTGCGCTTGATGTACATAAGCCAATTATTCAATTCGCTAAATCATATGAAATAACTTTCTTCGTCTCCATAGTATCATCATTCCTATTGTCCCTCTACGTCTCAATAAACCTACTAGTGCTGCACCTGTCCCCAGCATCATTAATTAGCCCCGGCTTCACGTTCATCAATGCATTGGGCTTCGTGCTGGGCATAATAGTGGCCATAAACGCCGTGGAGCTTTACTCCAAGACCCATAGATTCCCGTATGGGCACATAGCCGGCATCTCAATGATATCCCCATTATTCATATTGATCAGCTTGGCCTATGGCTTCATAAATGGATTAATCCAACTAAATCTAATACTGGCATATATGTTAATATACTTCGCCACTAACCTAGCCGTCCTATTAACCCTTGTAGAGATAAGGAGGAGGCGTTATTCATAGGATTGGAGAAGCTTTTTAAACGGGGGAGGCACGACGTAATCGATAGGTAATGACCAAGAGAACCCATGGATATAGAGCCAAGAGCCGGAGCATACTTAGGAAGCATCCAAGGGAGAGGGGGCGGCCGGGCTTGATTAGGTGGATGTATGAGTATAATCCTGGCGATAAGGTAATAATAGATATAGATCCAACTAATATAACTACGGCACCCCACAGGAGATACCAGGGACGAGTGGGCACAGTTGCTGGGTTAAGGGGCAAAGCACTCATAATAGATGTAGAATTCGATAAGGTGAGGAAAACCATAATCACAACCCCAGACCACGTGAGACCATTTAAGGCCCAATCAAACGAAGCAGCTGCGCAAGAGTCCACGCAGCAGTAATCCTCAAAGGGAAACATTTTAATAATCATAACACATGCGCATCGCCCTAATGAGCATAGATGAGGCGCGGGGGAAAAGTCACGTAATACTGGCAATAGATGAGGATGAGCCGGGGAAGTATTGGAGCGTGTTGGATGGCTTGGGGTCAATGGTTAAGGCAGTGAAGCTTGGCTGGATGGCTATACTAAGCATGGGGACAAGCGGCGTCAGTGAACTTATAAGGAAAAACGATGATAAGTACTTCATTATGGATGCGAAAATGGCGGATGTGAATTTCATAAATGAGAAAATCACGAGAAAGCTGAGGAGCATTGGATTTAATGGAGTCATAATTCATGGATTCATTGGGTCAAGCAATGCGCCGCCGCCTCTCCTGGACATATTTGTGCTAGTATCCATGAGCCAGGGACCAACGCTTTATGATAAGTCGTTCAGCGAGGCGTTGAGCTACGCCAAGGAAATAAAGCGTAAAGGCATAGTTGTGCCCGGAAATAGGCCTGACCTAATTAGGTTAGCGAGGGAATCCTTTCCCATGGACGTGATAATTAGTCCAGGCATTGGGGCCCAGGGGGGAAGAATTGGGTGCGCAGTGAGGAGCGGCGCGGATTTCGGCATTGTCGGCAGATCCATTTATGAATCCAGCGACCCAGTTAAGGCATTACTAGAGCTAGAGAAGGAGGCACGGGAAGCGCGGTGCTAGGACTTGATTAATGTGCGTTCCCCAATTAATTGCCTGAACCGCGGCTCGTACTCACCATCAATCATCAATAATTTACCGCCCATTATTGTAGCAACTATTCGGCCGAGGACGCTTCTCCCATTAAATGGGCTGTGGCGGGCCTTGGATTGGAACTTGGATTGATCGATCACGGTCACGGACTTTGTGTCCACCAAGGTAAGAGAGTTCGATGCATCTATTCCCAAGATCGAGGCAGGCTTATGTGAATACAGGGAAACGACTTGCTGGATATCGATTAACCCCCTCCTCCAGAGATCAATCAAGAGGAGACTTGTGGTCTCGAGTCCTGGGAAGCCGGGCGCGGTTTCCAGATAATTTCTTCCATACTTTTCACTAAACGCGTGAGGCGCGTGATCGCTGGCCACGGCATCTATCTTGCCCTCCAGTAGGGCCCGCAATAATTCGATTCTATGATGCCTATTCCTAAGCGGGGGATTCACCTTGCAGTAAAACGGGTCGCCCACGGCCTTGCTGCATTCCTCATAATCCAGGAGAACGTGATGCATGGTAACATCAACGCTGAGGCCAATGTGTCGCAATTCATTGACTAACCTAATAACGAGGGGATTAGTCACGTGAGTGAAGTGAATCCTAACCCCATGAAGCAGGCTCAACCTAGCCGCATTTAGGAAACACGATAATTCAGAATCAATTGGCCTAGCCAAGTTATGAATGGATATATCGCTTCCATCCACTGACCTAAACATGGCTGGATCCTCGCAATGCATTATGAGCATCATGCCAAGCTCGGCCGCCCGCTGAGCCAACTCGTTAAGGGAACCCAAGTCCTCTGGATAAACCTTAATGGATCTAATGCCGGCATTAAGATAATTCTTAAGCTCATCAAGATAGGCGGGAACACCTCCATGCAGCCTATAAATTATTGGGAGGAGCCTCGCCTCGCTTATTCTCTTGACAATGGCCTCGGCACTCCGCATTGGGGGAACAGTGTTAGGCATGTCCCCCACGCCAATTACTCCGCCAGCTAAGGCGGCACGTGAACCGCTCTCCATGTCCTCCTTATATGATTGTTCCCACCCCCTTAGATGCACATGCATATCCACGAAGCCCGGTAAGGCCAATATATTGCTCGGCAATTCTATTGAGCCCTCGCCCTCCATGGTTAACCTGTCCCTAGCTAATTTTCCGTTAATGTACCTAACAACGCTTAGAGACGCCACTATTCAATCAAGCGGTGGTCTCTAATAAAGATGGGGGGTCATGATTACGACAGCCAACGTACATACTCCTATACACCGAAAAAAGCATTTATAAGGAATGAAACCGCCAAACAACCATGAACAAGCTGATCCCAGCAATGATAATACTGGCGGCAGTGGGCGGCATAACGATAGCGGAGGCTGCCGTGGGTAACTTGGCCTACATAACCTATAGGATAACCAATCAATTTAATGCGCAGCCAACCATAAATCCAGCCAATTTCAACCTGGGCAACCTGACAGCTGGATCCAGCGGAACAATCACTGAAACCGCGACAGTGGCTGTGCCAAGCAATGGGGGCTATGAAATATCGCTCAGGGATAAGCCGCTTGAGGACTCATTCTCATCATTCAATGTAACCATAATGGTGGGTAATTACTCAATAACATTAAACGAAGAAAATGATTCGGCCAGCATTTACTTAGCCAAGGGCACCTACTCGGTTACTATAACCATAAGCTACACGGTATCCGGCGACGCCAATAATAAAACCGTGATTAATCAACCCTTCTTATCCATAAAGCCAACACATGAGGCCAATAACGATAATGGGCATCACGAGTCAACATCGACGGAAATAAATAATGCAAACGAGACATTAACAGAAACAAGCAACGCCAACGAGACCAATACAGATCAATAATTCATTAAACATCAAGGGATGAAGACAACGCCTCTTCTTGAAACCATTATCCTTAATCCAAGATGCTTCACGTACTTATCAGCGATCGAAAGTATGCATCACGCGATTCATGATCGAGCTGCCTCATCACTACGAGACGAAGCGACAACCACTAAATTAATTTATATGCATGGGGGAAACATCGCCATTTATGGCGGGGATGAGGGGGAATAACTTTAAATATTTGATGTTCCTGTTTTTCTGATGCCCATCGTGGGGTTTAGGTTTAGAGCATATACTGACGGACAGACGCTGAGGGCGTTAAAGGCCCAATTGGAAGTGGCTTGTGAGGTCTACAATACCCTACGATGGGCAGACACGTACTTCTACCATGAGGATGGGAAGGGATTAACCCTCACGGAGTTGAGGCAACTAGCCCTCGACTTGAGGAAACAAGATGAGGAGTACCAACAATTATACTCACAAGTAGTTCAACAAATCGCCGACAGATATTATGAGGCTAGGCAGCGCTTCTTCGATGGGCTTGCAAGATTCCCCAAGGAGAAGAAACCCCATAAATACTACAGTTTGATTTATTCGCAAAGCGGTTGGAGAATATTGGCTAGGGAGGGGAAGGGCAAGAACAAGAAGAGACTCGTGTTGAGGTTATCAAGTCTAGGCGTGTTTAAATTAATTGTTCATAGGGACTTCCCGTTAGAGGAAGTTAAACGCGTGGCGGTGAAATTGACGAGGAGTGGAAAAGTGTATGTCTCGTTCATTGTTGAGGATTATGAATTCCCAAAGCTACTAAACACTGGGAAGGCGGTGGGGATCGATGTTGGTGTGGAGAAATTGTTAGTGACCTCGGATGGGGAGTACCTCCCAAACCTGAGGCCCTACGAGAAGGCACTTAAGAAAGTGAGGAGGCTGCATAAGGAGCTATCTAGGAAGAAATTTCTATCCCGCAACTGGTTCAAGGCGAAGATGGAGCTGGCGAGGGCTTATGAGCATTTAGCGAACCTTAGAAAGGACTTGTACATGAAGTTGGGGAGGTATTTTGCTGAGCATTACGACGTCGTGGTTATGGAGGATATCTCCGTTAAGCAACTCGTTGGTAAGTCCAACAGAGGGCTGAGGATGAGGCTTCATGACGTGGCGTTTCATGAGCTTAGGAGCATCGTGGAGTATCAGTTGGGGAAGTATGGGAAGAAGGTGGTTTTAGTTGATCCTAGGAACTCCTCGAAAACGTGTGCTAAGTGTGGTTATGTGAAGATGGACTTAGCGTTGAGTGATAGGGTTTTTGAGTGCCCCAGGTGTGGTTGGAGGGCTGATAGGGACTATAATTCCGCTCTCAATCACTTGAAGCATGCAGGGTGGGAGCCGCCCGTGGTGCCCGTGGAGCTCCGCCCACTACCCATAACGATGGGCAAGGCGGGGCAAGGAAGCGGGAAGCCCCTTAAGGGTGGGGTAGCTCACCTCCTCGGGAACTAGGGATGCACATCGTGATAAACGAACGACAAGCCTCGCCTCTTCTAGGCGGGTATGGGCAAATCCTAGTGAAGGGCAGCAAAACACATCTGAATCCCAGCATGAAGTGAGCCTCAGTAGCCCCTGGTGAAAGCGGGGTAACTTCCAAGACCCCAGGGAACCCTCGCCAAATGGCGGGGAGGAGGTCAGTCAATACATATTATGCAATCTTTAATAGTTGCCCCAGTAAGGATTACAGAATGAATCTGGAGGAGGCGTTTTGGGACATGGTTAGGAACCCCGAATTGCTTCGTCTTTACATTTTAAGCGATGGCTTTTCCCTGGATGAAGCATGTGCTCGAAGCCGCCGACTTGGGTTGCCCTGCATTCCATCGATTAATGACGATTTCAGGACTAGATTCATCTCCGTATCGATCACGTTACTCACGGTGCTGGAAATGGAGGTAAAGTCGATGGATTCCTCAATGCCGATCAATGGATTAACCGCATTGCTGGGCGACATATCAAGCGATTTAGTGATTTATGATGCACCAAGTGATGTGATTAATGAGGCGCATGAACTCATGAGGAAAATCATACAGAGCATGAAGGGCGCTCATTAATCCCCTCAAGCCAATAAACGGCGAAGACTTATTCTACTTCCGCCAGAACTAAGAAGCCTCGCCCTTTAAGGAAGGGAACCATCAAAGCAATAATTCGAGAAGCTAACACGCCCTCAGTACTTGTGAAGCTCCACCATTCGGGGCAGGATGGTTCACAATCACGGCTGGGCGCCAGTATAGGGCGACGGTAATCCATGCTTCCTATGGCTCGCTGATTTAAGGAGGGCAACGAAGAGGGGCTGAGGCCGCGTCAATCTGCTTTTGAACTCTGGATGGAACTGTGTGCCCACGAAGAAGTAATGATTCGGCAATTCTATTGTCTCAACTCGATCCAGATCAGCGCGCCAACCTGATAACACGAGACCCGCCCCCCTTAATTCATCGAAGTACTTGGGATTAACCTCATACCTATGCCTGTGCCGCTCAACTATCTTTGAGGCGCCATAGATGTTGTGAAGCATGGAGCCCTCCACCAACTTTATCTCCCTGTTCCCAAGTATCATTGTTCCCCCAACCTCGGTTACGCCCGCCTCCTCTGGAGTCAGGTCTATAACTGGATGTTGAGTGGATGGATTAACCTCCGTCGTGTGGGCATCCTCGTAACCCAGCACGTGCCTCGCGAACTCAACCACGGCGAGCTGCATGCCGTAACATATGCCTAGGAACGGTATATTGCCCTCCCTCGCGAATTGTATTGCCTTCACCTTGCCCTCAACTCCCCTAGCGCCGAATCCAGGCAGCACTATTAATGCATCAGGCTTCATGTTCTCCAATAAGCCTTGATGGGTTTCCGCCTCCTCGCTGTCGCACCAAGTTATGATTGGCCTGATCCCGAGATGAGCGCCGGCGTGCCGCAGTGCCTCCACTATGCTTATATATGAGTCATGAAGCTTGACATACTTGCCGCAAAGCACCACATTGATCTCCTCCTTGGCATTCACCACTGCATCGCTTAGCCTGGCCCAAGTGCCCCAGTCAGCCCTATTAAGGTGAAGACCCAGTGATCTACCTATGTAATCCCCCATGCCTTGATCATCGAGAAGCATTGGCACTCTATAAATCGTGTCAACATCGTAGGAGGAGAAGATGGCGTTCTCCCCAACATTAGTGAATAATGCTATTTTGCGCCGTATGTCCTGGGTCAATGGCTTCATGGATCTAGCCACTATCGCGTCAGGCTGAATGCCGACTCTCCTCAACTCCATCACGCTGTGCTGGAGGGGCTTTGTCTTGAACTCATCGGTTGTCTCCAGCACTGGGACTAGGGCCACATGAATGAACATGACGTTGCCATCCTCCTCAAGGCGCATTTGCCTAATGGCCTCGAGGAATGCCAGGCCCTCATAATCGCCCACTGTTCCCCCTATCTCCACTAGCACAACATCAGCGCCGGACTCCTCGGCGACCAGCCTTATTCTTCTCTTGATTTCATCGGTGACGTGGGGAATCAATTGAACGGTTTGCCCAAGATACTTGCCCTCCCGCTCATCCCTTATAACCTTCAAGTATATCTGGCCGGAGGTTATATTATGATCCTTGCTTAGCTCAATGTCTAGGAATCGCTCATAGTGGCCAAGATCCAGATCCGTTTCGCCGCCATCCATGGTTACGAACACCTCGCCGTGAGCAAATGGATTCATTGTGCCGGCATCAACGTTGAGATATGGATCAATCTTAACAGCAGTAACCGTGAGGCCCCTCATCTGCAATATCTTAGCTATTGATGATGTGGTTACCCCCTTCCCAACACCGCTTAATACTCCTCCCGTGATAAAAATGAACTTAGTCATATAGCACTAACCCAGGTACCGCTATTAAACCTTATTTTGAGGTCTAATCCATATGCCTCAAAATGGGCGGCGCATGCATTTATTGGCCCCGCTTGCTTTCCTTGATGCCGCATCGATGAGGAGTCATCGCATGGGGTTTTCTTGGATTCTATAAATATTATAGATATTCCAAAATAGCATTAAAAATATCTCCGGAGAAAAATTTATAAGACCATTGAGAAATGATAGAGCGACAATCATGGGTATAACGGATATATTAATCCTTGGACGGGGCGGGCAGGGAGGGGTGACCGCCGCCAGGATCCTAGTTTCAGCTGCAATGAAGGAGGGAAAATGGGGACAAGCAATGCCTGAATTCGGCGCGGAACGGCGCGGAGCCATAGTTAAGTCGTATGCCCGGATAGGGACTGAGCCCGTGATACTGCATAGCGCGATAAAGAGGGCTGATATAATAATGATCCTCACCCACACCATACTTAATCAAATCAATATAATGGATTACGCCAAATCAAGGGAAACGCAATTAATAATTAATTCCCCGGCGCCTATAAAGACGCCGCTCCCCGCTCATTGGGTTAATGCCAATCAAATAGCCGAGGATCTCGGACTAGTTATAGCTGGGTGGCATGTCGTGAATACCCCAATGCTTGGAGCATTCGCTAAGGCAACTGGACTAATCAGCCTACAATCGATAATCGACTCATTAAGGGAATTCATACGCGGCAATGTGCTTAACCAGAACCTGGAGGCAGTTAGGCGCGCCTATAATGAGGCAAAGCCAGTCATTGAGGTGGAGGCGGCCTAATATGGGTCTCGATTTCACCAAGTACCTCCTCTCGAGGCCGGCCCCGGGAGCGGCTGGGAAGACGGGGACGTGGCGTACCTATAGGCCTGTCGTCAACAATGAGAAGTGCATTAAGTGCGGTCTTTGTTGGCTATACTGCCCAGAGGACACCATTGATTGGCTTGAGGATAAGTCTGTCAAGATAGATTATGATTACTGCAAGGGATGCGGCATATGCGCTGAGGTTTGCCCAGTAAAGGTTATAGATATGGTGAAGGAGACGGTGGTGTAATATGCAGGAGACAATACAGAAACAAACTCGGAAAGTATTAGTTGGGGATCACGCGGTAGCCGAAGCAGTTAAATTAGCCAGGGTTCAAGTAATATCGGCCTACCCAATAACTCCTCAAACGCTTATAGTTGAGCGCCTAGCCGAGATGGTTGACGGCAAGGAAATGGATGCCAGATTCATAAGGGTGGAAAGCGAGTTCGCCGCGCTTGCCTCCGTATACGGCGCGGCGGCTGGGGGCGCGAGGGCATTCACGGCAACCTCCAGCCACGGCTTGTTTTACATGTATGAGATGCTATGGTGGGCAGCAGCCTCTCGCTTACCGCTAGTGATGGCTGTAGTCACTAGGTCCCTGGGCCCGCCCTGGAATATCCATGATGAGCACACGGACCTCATGGCAATCAGGGACAGCGGGTGGATAATAGGAATGGCGCAGAACGTGCAGGAGGCATTCGATATGACGCTGGCATCATATAAGATAACGGAGGACCCAAGGGTGCTTCTCCCCGTCGCCATAGGCTTGGATGGCTTCATACTGAGCCACACGGCCGAGGTGCTTGAGACGCCGGGCCAGGACGTGATTGATTCATGGTTGCCGCCACGGGATCCCCGCGTGCCATACCTAATAGAGCCGGGGGGCGAACCAATAACCATGGGCAACATGGTTAAGTCGGATTCATATCACATGCTGCTTAAGAAAATGATGGATGATTCAATGAGTGAGGCGAGGAAAGTGATTCAGGACACGTTTAATTCATATGCTAAACTGACCGGCAGAAACTATGGGGGCCTCGTTGAGTGCATTAATTGCAGCGATGCCAATTACTTCGTGGTATCCATGGGCGCGTGGTCCGGCGACTTGCTTAAGGCTGTGAATGATTTGAGGATGGAGGGATACAGGGTGGGGATGCTCAGGATCAGGTTCGTAAGGCCCTTCCCAGAGGAGGAAATAGCTGCAATAGCGTCGAGCGCCAAGGGCATAATGGTATTTGATAGGGATTACTCGGCCGGGTTTGGAGGCGTATTGGCGGGCGAAATAATGGGGCTAGTGCCGCCCACGGTCTCATTCAAGGGCGTGCTGGCTGGACTTGCTGGCGTCGATGTGTCTCCAAGCGACTTTAAGGAGGCCATTAAGGGATTCATAGATGAAACCGAGGAGTTGGGCCCAATGAGGATTAGGAAGGAGTGGTTAATGCCTAGGATGGGTGGTGAGTGATGAGCATCAGGATAGATCAATTGCCCAGGGATAAATTCATAATGCCTGGCACAGCCGCGTGCCCTGGATGCCCATTGCTGGTGGGCTTAAAGCAAGTAGCCATGGCGCTTAATGGAAAAATGTCGCTGGTGATACCGGCCGGATGCTCAAGCGTGATTCCAGGCATGGCTCCCACCACATCATTCAATGTACCCACGCTGCACGTGCCGTTCGCCTCAAGTCCAGCCGTGGCCAGCGGGTTAGTGTCGGCGGCCAGGATCAGGGGTAATAATGGGCCCGTGGTCGTTTGGGCGGGGGACGGCGCGAGCTCCGATATAGGGTTCGCAGCATTAAGTGGCGCCGCAGCCAGAAATGAGGACTTGATTTACATACTTGCCGATAATGAGGCTTACATGAATACCGGCATACAAGCCTCAGGCACGACGCCCTGGATGGCGTGGACCACCACGTCGCCTAACGGCAAGACCGAGGATAGGAAGGAGATGGCGCTCATAATGCTGATGCATAAGATACCTTACGTGGCTACTGCATCTATAGCGTATCCCCTGGACTTCATTGCCAAGATCAGGAAAGCCAATCAAATACGTGGATTCAAGTTCATACACCTATACGCGCCCTGTCCCCCAGGTCAAAAATTCGATGACAGCTACACGATAAAGATGGCGCAGCTAGCGGTGGAGACCGGGGTATGGGTTCTATGGGAGTATAATCAGGGCAAGCTAACCATAAGTCCACCGAGCGCCATGTACAGGGATAAAGCCAAGAGAAAACCGCTGAGCGAGTACATGAAGCTGCAGGGAAGATTCGCTAAAGTGGATGCAGATGCGATGAAGATATACGAGGCCAAGATAGACTCCTACTGGAACACAATACTGAAGCTGAGCGAGATTTACAGGTGAGGAGGAATTCACGAGGCTTGAGGCTGCCCCACGGCGTTAATGCCCGATATAATCATCCTCATCTTGGATAAGAGACCCAATAATTGAATTATGGGGTCGGATCCACGGATTATCCTATAATGGGCGGAGGAGATCAAGTGAACCAATTGAGGCTTCACGTGCTCAGGCAACTTATAGCTCGAGTATGTCGACAATAAGTCGTAATGGGCGAATCCAATCACGTCAAGTGGATCAGCGCCCTCATCATCAACTAATCTATGGAGGGCCTTGCTTCCCCTGTCGAAGTCCCCCAGCAATAATTCCTTAATTATCTCCCTCAAAATGGTTGGACTCGCCTTACCCATTGCTTTGTATATTGTTTCTGCCGTTATTTGGCGGGAGAGGCTTGAGGCGGCCTGGAGGGCATTAATCGCCCTCCTCAAGTCACTCCCACTCACCTCCCACAAGGCATCCAACGCATCCCCCCCAATGGAGACCCCCTCCATCGAGGCAATACTCCTCAACCTATCAATAACCGCCTCCCTAGGTAGGGGGGTGAACCTAATAACGGCGCACCTGGACTGAATGGGCTCAATTATCCTGGAAACGTAATTCGCTATCAGTATGAACCTAGCGGTGGAGCTGTGGACCTCCATCATCCTCCTAAGGGCCTGCTGAGCGTCCCCAGTCATGTTATCCGCCTCATCCATGATGACTAGGCGGAAGGGGGCGCCCCCGCTTGGAACGCTCCTAGCGAATTCCCTAACCCTCTCCCTAACCACCTGGAGGCCCCTCTCATCGCTCGCGTTCAGCTCCAGCACGTTGCTCCTCCACTCCTCCCCGTAAAGCTCATGGGCGAGGGCGAGGGCTGCCGTCGTCTTCCCGGTGCCCGGGGGGCCGTGGAGGAGTAGGTGGGGAATGTTGGGGAGCATCCTCCTAAGCGCCTCCCTAGCAGCCTCCTGATCAATCATGTCCCCAAGCCTCACAGGCCTATACTTCTCAACCCAAAGCAAATCCTTATTCTCCACACGTATAATTCAGTAGGCTTAATAAAAGCGTTTCCACTGCTTTCAAGCAACAATGTTGATTTCTCCTCATTATTTTCCCCCACCGAAATATGCCGACTCAATTGGTAAATGAATAAAAGGGGGGTGACAGTGAGCGGTTGATCATGAGTAAATCGATAATAATCATGGCGGGGATAATAATTATCGTGATTGGAATAGTTCTCTTATTAAGCAATTCATCTCCCCTTAATAGATTCATGACGGGCAGCTTTACCGTTGATTATAATGGTTATATATATGTCCCTAGACTGGGAATTAACCAGAGCTTTAATGCTATTTATGGGCAGGGCACGGTAAAGCATGGATTCATGTTGGTGAATAATGATTTCGGCCTCGCGTGGAGCTATAATGGTTCATTGCTTATCTGCCCCTGGACCCGGCTTGGCCGAGTCGGGCAATGCATCGATATTAATGTGGGGAATGGGACCGAGGAAGGCGGTGGGGGATTCTATAGGGAAATAAATGGATTATATTGCTACAGGTATATTGCCTATATCAATAAATCCAGCGCTCTTCCCTCGTTGCCAATGCATCTAAGCATTAGCCGCATCTATAACTTAACCATTATTCCATGCTTGAACCAGAACGGCATTCCCATTGATGTGAACTCAACGCTTAGCATTAAGGTGGAGGAGAGCGGATTATTGAGGATTGATGTGCCCATTACGCTTGAGGTATCGATGCATGCAACTAAGGTAATGGCTGGATTCAATGAGACCCTATATAATGAATTGATTGAGAATCAGTGACCCCGCCCGAGAAGCACTTTGCGATGAGCCGCATTCGACGGCAAGTAAAGGAAAAGCATTTGAAGCACTGAATAGGGTTGCTGCATCATGGAGAAATTCGATGAGGTCTCCGGCATTAGGTTTAGATACATAGAGGCTGGGTCAAGCGGGGATCCTGCCGTATTGGTTCATGGATTCAACTTCGACTCAAATGCGTGGATGACCGCTGGAGTGATTGATTTCCTATCCCGGAATCATAGGGTCTACGCCATTGATATGCCGTATGGGCCGCGATCAAAGACGACGCACATAAATGGCGATATAGATGATTACGCCGATTTCCTGCGCGACGCATTAAGGAGGATTGGGGCCGTGAGGCCTATATTAATGGGGGCATCAATTGGGGGAGCCACTGTTCTTCGCTACCTGGAGAAGGGGTATGACGCTAAGTGCGGCATAGTTGTTGGGCCTGTCTCGGTTGATAGAATTAACCTAGATTACATAACGGTACCGGTTCTAGGCATATGGGGCGAGCGCGATAATGTGTCCAGCCCATCTAATAAGGAGCTCCTCGGCAAGAAGTTTAAGGTAGTTACTATAAGTGGGGCAGGGCACCCGGCTTACTTGGATAAGCCAAGGGAATTCATCTCTGCAATAGCTGATTTCCTGCTTAATTGCTAGCAGGGGCATTGACCACCATCAACTGGAATAACGTGGCCCGTGATGAAGCCGGCGTCATCGCTTAATAGAAATGCTATTGCCTTGGCTGCATCCTCTGGGGCCCCGAGCCTCTTCATTGGTATTGATCTCTCTATATTGCTTAACCTCTCCTGGCTAACCCAATTAATCCACTGGGTCCTAATGTTGCCTAACGCCACGGCATTTATCCTAATGCTGGGAAACAACTTCGCCATTGTCTTCGTCAAGGCTATTATCCCAGCCTTAGCGCTGGCGTATGGTATTCCCATTCCATCCTCAGCGCCCTGCAGCGCAGCTATGGATGATACGTTCACTATGGCGCCCTCCCTCATATACTTGAGGCTCTCCCTCATGGATAGGAAGGTGCCTATCAAGTCAACCCTCAACACTGATTCCCAATCCCCTGGAGATAAAGAATAAATATCCTTGTTCCATATATCCCCATCACCGTGGCCCGCATTATTTACCACCCCATCTAATTTACCGGCCTCATCCATTACGTATCTATACATGCTAACTACGTCCCCTTCAATCGATACATCACCACGAACAAGAACTGCCCTGGAGCCAACTAACCCCACTAATTTAGCGGTTTCCTCGGCACCCTCCTCATCACGTGCATAATTAATGAACAACAACGATGCGCCTCTCCTAGCGCATTCCACGGCCACTGCCCTGCCTATTCCCCTCGATGCGCCGGTCACTAGAATAACTTTTCCAGCAAGCATCGATAATCCATAGTAATCCATATTTAAATGATTTTCATGGAGTAATCCCCAACCCCGGTAATGGGATGCATCAAAGACCACTGATCCCCTTCCGTAATAGACTGGGATCGCTTCATGATGTGAATGGGATGCTTAATGCCAACGATTAGCTTCATTAGGATTACCGCTAATTGGGGACTGTATCCTAGTTATGATAAAACGAACGGCAAACCTCGCCCTTTAGGGCTGGGTAAAGCTTAAAAGTCTCTGGGAATAGGGAACTCTTGGCCGGTCAATTCTTTGGGAATGGGGAGTGGGGGCCGACGTACCCCCACAATACCGGCTCGGGAGGGGAACGAGTAGCGCCCATAAAGGGGCGTAACCCCGGAGACCTCGGGGAACCCTCGCCCTAAAGGCGGGGAGGAGGTCAGATGTACATATCCCCCCTTCCTCTTAACCATCCTCCAGGATCCGAGCCACGTCCTTAAGTGCCGAACCAGAAATAGGGAGATAATTATGACTCCAAGGCTTGAGATCGATAATAATTCGAAACCATTCACTGCAATTCACCAGTTATCCCAATAACGCTGCATCCAATGAATCTTAGGCAGTGACTAATCCATGCCTTGATCCACGATGCTCCACGATTCATGGTCATGTCTTTCATTTAAACCTATTGCAAATTGTTAAAACTCCTTAATAAATATTTCTAATCCATCATTGTTTCATATCGATACCAGTTATTTAATATCTTTAGTTATTAATCAGAATTAAGCTAAGATTCCCCATCGCGAAGTGCCAGTGCCCCTCTGATCTGGGCATCATCCTTAGCCCCCATGATTATGATAATTCAAGCCAACATCATGACTAAGGGAAATGTGTTCTTCATTCCTTGGAAGAGGAAAATAAAAATCTGACCTCCTCCCCGCCCTAAAGGGCGAGGCTTGTCATTCATTTTATCATAATTTTATAATTTGGTTTCCTTTCCCTTGAATTTCTAATTTCAAGATTAGCGGTAAAGCTTTATAATGCATTCACCTTATCCGCGTAATGAGGAGAAGCCTTGCATTGGCATCCATAATCGCTGCCCCAATATTGATTGCCTACCAATTAGCTCACACAAGCGGCGTCGTGGATTTATTGCTTTGGCTAATCCTAATATGGATTACTGCGCATCTATTACTGGACTTGAAGAGGCCGTGGAACGAGGAGGCTAGGCTGAGGGTGATTGGCGTTGCGATGGCATGGTTGGGGCGGGGATTATTGGCATTTAATTACGTAGTGTTAACGGGGGGAGTTTACCCCCTCCTGGGAACCAATAATTGGGGGTACTTACGGTTGCCGGCGATTATTTACGCATTCATCATGTTGATGGGCATCGAGATAGCCGAGTACTTTGCCTTCCCTAGAAGGACGACTCAAGGCGAGACAATTGGATCAGCGCTGACTAGGTTGATTAGGAGCACGCAGACATTCATGGTTAATCACGGTTACTTAGTGGTTTTTATCATTGCATTATTAATTAGGTTGATACCCGAGATGGTTGCTTGGCCATGGTTCGTGGGGTATGATACCCCAGAGTACGCAGCCACATTAATGGATTACTTAGTGAAGCCGACGTTCTTCACATACACATGGTGGTATGGCGGTCCATCAATTCTTCCGCCCCTTCTCTATATGTTGCTGTACCCCATCGCGTTCCTGGTGAATCCATGGATTATATTCAAAGTGGTTAATCCAGTGCTGTTGGCGCTAATGGGCGTTGCAATGCTGTACGCATTGAAGAGGCTTGGATTAAATGGGGAGGAAGCACTCATAGGCGCTGCGCTATTCACGTTCTATCCAACCACGTACACTATTTCATGGGAATTAAGTAGAAATATGCTGGGCATAATTTTCATTTTACTAACCATGGCCGAATTCGAGAGACACATTCATGGGGAGAAGAGGTGGGCCATTCTCGCCGTTCTGGCGGTGTTATCCACATTAGCCCACCAAACATCAGCTACATTAACTGCGCTGCTCTTCCTCACTTACTTCGCCGTGAAGGATCATGACCCCAGATGGTTGCTCCTGGGGCTCATAGGCGTCTTTGGCGACGTTGTTTACACTAACTTCGCCCCGCTCCACGTGGCGATAATCCATTCATCGACTGGGGTCAGCCTTAATGTATCCAGTCCACTCACGGAGAGCAGGACAACAATTTTCACGCAGGCACTAAGCCAATACCTAGCCCCGCTTCTAGTGGCTTTCTGGCCACTACTATTGCTTACCTCTCATTACAAGAGAAGGCCTCCCTTCAGCGTAGTTGCCATTTTACTTTGGTTACTGATAATAGTGCTGCCCGCGGCCCTCGCTCCAAGCTTCAGCTTTGTTCAGTGGTGGCGGTGGAGCCTCATGATCCCCATGGCGCTCGCTCCCCTCGCCACTAGGCCAAAGCTCCTTGCCTTATCATTCACCATATTATTCCTATTGCTTGATATCGCTTGGACTTGGGCGCCAATAATGCCCTCGCTATTCCCAAGCGCGTCATCCCTGCTCGTCCAAGGAACATTCACAAGGGCATGCGCAGTGATTCCAATGGAGGCGGAGGGATATGAGGCGGGGCTTTATGCGGCTACCCATAATGGCACATACGTCACGGATTACTGCACATACACATTCATGCACCTAGCGGATAGGTTTGGACGCAACATAGTGGCCTCATATGATCCCCAACAAACCGCTGAGAGCCTTAATGGAACAGTGTACTTAGTGACTGATCAATTAATTAATGCAACTAAGGTAACGCAGTTCGGCAGCGGAGTAACGTTGCTTCCAGATGCGGGCGGCACGTCCTACCCCATCTATATTTACGAAGTTAAGCCAAGCACCCCAAGCCAGTAAGCCTTTAGGCAAACATACTAATAATTGCTTAGAAGCCAAGTACTCTAGCCCTATATTTAATGATGCTTGCCGCATATGGATTTTTAAAACGGCAATTACTTAGTCCTTAAATGCCTGAAGTGAATGCCGGGGATCTCTTCATATTAACTGGAGCCTTGGGTGGGGACCTTGGGGATTACATATTGATGCCTCTGGATGATTTTGATGTTATTTTTCAGTCGCTTAACCTAAAGATTGTGGAGAACGTGGCTAAAGGCAGGAGTACCTTCACTGACATAATGAGGGCAACCGGCATATCGAGGGGTCAATTAGCGAGGCACTTAAAGAGCTTAGTGAAGGCCCATTGGTTGAGGCATGATGGTAAGCAGTACAAGTTGACGGCGTCCCTAATAGTCGTGTTTGATCCCGTTTATTCCGGCGGAGAGATTAGGCTGAAACTATATAACGATAGGGGTGCATTCATTGATCCCCAGTACGGCATGTTGATATTCAGGGGAACCACTGGCCTCTGTAGGACGTGTCCCTTTAGGGAGGCGTGCGTGAGGAACGTTAAGGAAGTGTCCAGATTATATGGAATAACCATTAGATCCATAGAGCCCAGCGAGGCGTACGTTGAGATATTCAATACGTTAGTTAGCCGAGACCTAGTTAAGAGACTCAGAAAGCAACCTCTCGCGCCCATCTAATCAAGAGGAGGAAGCCCCCGCTCTGAAGCTGAGCAGCGTATTGCCTTTAATAGTGGTTAATGGGGTGATCAGCGTGAGGGGCATGGTGGAAAAAATTATAAGCAGCCTGAAATTCTTCAATTGATGGATTTGGCCAACGCCATTGAGTTAATGAAGCCGCGGGTCATTTGGTTGCTGGTGTTCTCAGCAGTTGGGGGATACTTAATAGCGGCCATTCCCCGCGTTAATGCATTAAGGCTCATTGAGATAATAATAGCTGGACTATTGGCCACCGGCGGATCCGCAGCTGCCAACATGTTGTTTGAGAGGGACATAGATGGCTTAATGACTAGGACCGCTAAGCGGCCATTGCCCTCGGGCTCAATGTCGATAGAGGCGGCTTGGGCCGAGGTGATTATATTAACCGGGGCTGGTCTCCTGCTTGGCTACTTATGGCTGGGCCTGGTTCCCTTCATATTTATGGCAGTTGGTTGGTTTTTCTATGCAGTGATATATACCCTGGCATTGAAGCGGCGAACATGGCTTAACATATTGATAGGGGGCTTCGCCGGTAATGCAGCGCTGTTAAGCGGTTGGGCTGTGGCTGCTCCGATAAATATGGAGGCAATGTTAATATCATTCGCGGTGTATCTATGGATTCCCGCGCACATATGGTCCCTCGTGATGAGGTATGCCGATGATTATAGGAAAGCCAATGTGCCGATGCTTCCCATACTTATAAGTAAGAATAAGGCGATAGGCATTATCGCTATTCTTAATGCGGCCTCCACGATATACATGCTGCTCCTCTACGCGTTATTCATTAATTCCTGGCCCGGCTACGTCCTTCTCCTGCCATTCGCTGGGGCATCCATCTACATATCCCTAAAGTCGATTATTAATCCCACTGATGATGTTTTCTGGAGAATGTTCAAGATGACGAGTCCAGTATTAACTATTTTCATAATTGCCGCGATGATTGGATTGGTAATTCGCTAGGCTAGGAGCGCAACATGGATCAATTCGCCCAGGCCCGATGCCGCTATTCCCATTGCTATGTATAGCATGAACCAGAGAACCTCATTACCGCCAAAGTACTTGCTCATTAATAAGCCGAAAAAACCGAGAAGAATCACTGGAACCAGTGGTACCCAGCCTATCCTAACAGCATTGATGGTTAATTCGGTGATTATGGCTGCCCCAAATGAGACGATGCCGAAAACCCCGCTCCTATAAATGGCCTCAAATATCTTCTCCTCATATAGCTTGGTCCTAAGCATTGTTCCCTGCCGCATGAATAATGATCTCTCCATTTTACCCAATTGCCGACGCTCCTCTGTGTACTCAGCCATGAATGCCGTGACTAAATTAATGAACATTATGGTTAACGCTGATCCCGTCTTTGCGTAGTAATTCCCCATTGGAAGAAGCGGAGACAATGCTAGAGCCGTAACTATGCTATCGAGAAAACCCAGCACTATATATCTGCCTAAACCCTTATCCATCATTGCTTCAAGATTCATTGGCTCTCCTTTATTTTCCTTGCGTCTAGGTCAATGATGTATTCACCGGCCATCACTTGATCTATGCTTCTAATGACCCCACCCATGCGCTCCACCGATTCCTGTAGAGCCTTATAATTTATTCCGGAGCCATCGACCACTATGACGAGGCCCAACACATCCACATCGGTATCGGTGACGGTTATATTCACGGCCTTGACTCCCTCGACCTCCGTTAATGCTTGGGCCAAGTCCATTAGGTGCGCCGAGGTGGGCACATCCACATCCAGTATTAGGCGACGTATATTTGACACGCTTAATCATAACCGTGATTCATTATAAATATTTTCCAGGAGGATACGTGAACTACCCCGCCCTAACGGGGTCTCAAGTGATGAAGGGCTAAGGGATGCGCAGTAATTCCTCACATTCATTCCTATTCGACTTATTTAGATGGATCAACCTGAATTCGAGCCTCTTTATCATTATGGCCAGGAGAGCCATCATTAGCCCAATCATTCCCGTACTGGTTAATTCAACGGCTATTATGCCCCAAATGAAGTGATTCACGTGATGAAAGAGGAGCTGGGTTCCAGTGTATATGGTGAGGAGGGCGCCGGGCACTAGGAGCAGGGCCACGGCTAGGGAGAAAATCAGTATCGGGTTATACCTAATCATGAGCCTTATTATGTCTATCCCAATGCTTAATCCATGGCTCCACTTGAGCTTGGGCTTACCTATGCGTTTCCTATAATTTATGGGATGCTCGCCTATTTTACCCATTGATGCCATTTGCGACGCGATATCGACCTCCACGCTGAATCCACGCGAGCCTGGTATTATTGTTCTGGCAGTATCGCTCCTGAGGAGATACATGCCGGTCAATACATCGCTTAGCCTAGTCCCGAATAATAGATTAAATATGCCGGTAAGCACTGCGTTCCCGAATCTGTTCAGCGCGGGTATATTATGCCTTCCATTTAATCTAGCGCCCAGCACCTCATCTAGGTCGCCTTGAATGGCCAGCTTCAACATTTCAATTATGCTTCCGGGATCATAGGTATAGTCGCCATCCATTATCAAGGCAAATGGGGTCTTCACGTACTTAAGGCCAGTATACACGGCGCTAGCCTTACCGGTGCCAGCGCTCTTAAGTACCTGGGACCCGAGGGACTCCGCTATTTTAGCCGTTGGATCACTGAAGTCATCAACAATGGTAATTATATTGCTTATGCCATATCCATGCAGTTCCTCTATGACCTTACCTATCCCCTCCTCTAACTTGGCCGGTATAAGCACTGTCAGGCAGGAATTAATATCCATATAAAAACTCTACCATTACCCTTATTTAATCTTAACCTAAACTATTCTAAGTGAACTGCTCCAGGGGCTGCGATATCATTGGGGCCCAAGTGATTCAACCATTCCCTCGACCGCCATCTTAAATAAGTGGTAATGTGCTTTTTTTCTCCGAATCCCATCAATGACTTGCCGCAGCCTTTGATCCTTTTCGATCAGTATCTCCTCAGCATTTGTCTTCTCCGCCTTGGCCTCGGTTAGGGCCTTCATCCAAGCCTCTACCTGGGCCACATGATTCTCCAACCTCTGCACCGCGTTATCCACTATGCCGAAGTGAGTGTAGGCTAACTTAGATGGGTTCGCCCGTATTAATTTCTTGATGCTATCCAGGTATAAATCCAGCCTGACTGGGCTCATTGTGGTTGGAATCACGTAATCGAAATCAGACAAGTAAATGCCCGCCGCATCCCCCAGGAACAATACTCCGCCGGGATCCATTAATATGGATTGATGGTGGCTAGCATGGCCGGGGGTGTGAATCACTTTAAGCGATATATCCCCCACACTCACTATCTCGCCGTCGCTTGTCTCATGAATCCTATCGCGGGGAGCATCAAATGACTTACCATATAGTTCGCCGAGCCAACCCATGGCCACTCGAGCCGGTTCCCATATTATGTCCGGATTCATGATTACTTTACTGGCCTTTGGATGGGCATATATCATGGCGGGGAAGAATCTAGCCAAGCCGCCGGCGCCGCCGCCGTGATCTATATGCACATGCGTGACCAGCACGTGGGTTACGTTTTTGCCCCTAATGAAGCTAGCCAAATCCGTGGCGGTTACGGCTGGTCCAGACTCTATTATGGCCACCTTATTGCCCGCCTCTATTAGATAGACTGAAACCAAGCCGTTAAAGTTGCCCGGCTCGAGATCTATTTGGCTTAACGTATCATTATACCTATTTAGTTTCATGAATATATTATTTGTGGCTTAATTTAAATTTTCTTACTAGGATTGAAAAAATCACCCCCCGCCCTAAAGGGATTCCTCGGGGGCCTAGAGGGCCATCGCTTATATGGCTCAACGCCTGAATCGACCTGTTCAAATAATGGGAACACCATCGGAAACTTTATAACTTAACCCATATGTTGAGGACCATGTCAGAGAAAAAAACTCAACAGCAAAAGAAGAAGTCAAGCGGAGGCTGCGCCTAAGCCCTTCCCTTCCATCACTTCCTTAATGAAATCCATATATTTTTTCACTAGTTTCTCATCGGCTCCCAACACGTTCAGTAGGAACTCCTCCTCTATGGCATTGAGGCTTCCCGGCACTATTATAGAGTGGGGCGTCTCCCCCATATCGGGCGGCGAATCTATTGTTGATGCAACTATTTTCTGCGTGCTCCATCCCACCCTGGCCAAGTAAATGGCCATGAACCTACTCGCATCGAGTCCCCTCTCCCTTAGGTCGCTGGAGACCAATTGAGCCGCATAGCTCGCCTCCATGAATTCGCCCTTATCATTTATATCGAGCAATAGCAATGTATGGAGTCCCCTCCTCATGTTGTCCAGCATCACATCAATGTGCCTCCTGCTTCTATAGCCTAGCCTCTCGTATGTTATGGTAGCAATGGGGCCGGCCTTATATGGCGAGAGACCGGCTTGGCTAAATGCCGCGCATACTATGCTTACCGAGTTAATTATCCGTACTTTATGGCCGCGCTTAACCGCCTCCACAGCTAATGCCCCATGAGTGGTCGCCATTAATGGGTCGCCAATGACGAGGAGTGACACTGCCTCACTTGATGCTAATGCGCTCATCACCGACTCACCACTATTGTTCTCAATATCGTGCCTCGACAAAGTGAGGGGCCGGCGGCCGATTAGCTTGACTAATTCATCCTCTGCATATTGAGGTAACTTGGATGTGTATAATTCAATGAATACTTCGTTGGAGGACCTCATCGCGTTAAGCGCTTCTAGGCTGATATGGCCTGGATGCAGGCCTATTCCTATAATATAGAGTAAACCCATGCATCAATGCTCCCTCCAATTGCTTTAACTATTTTCGCCTCCCAAAACGCTGTAAGGGGGCCATGTATCCAAGTATTGAGCGGGGATCCTTGTCTCCAGCATTTGCTCTGCAATATTTATAAGCGTTAATATTGGGTGCCCCCACGAATGTACGTAATTGGGCACATAAGTATGGATAGGATAATCGATGCGGAGGAAAACACAACGATAAGCACAGGCGGTGCACCGACTTACTGCGGCTTCTACTTGGCTCAATTGGGGTTAAGGATTGAACCGGTGTCTGTGGTTGGGCGGGATTTCTCCAGAATCAATGAATATATAGAGCGTGAGATCCCTATAAGCCGGATTAGGGTTGATCCATCATGCAGCACAACGGCATATGAATTACGATATAGGCCCGACGGCTCACGGAGATTGCGTTTACTCAGCAAGTGCAGGGACCTCACTGTTAATGACGTGAGTACCGTTAGGGGGACAGCGGTTCTTAATCCAATAGCTGGCGAGGCTTCCCTGGACTTAATGAGGAGAATAAGGAATGCAGCTGATTTTCTAGCGATTGATGCCCAGGGATTCGCTAGGAGATTTGATACGGATGGCAATGTCTATAATAAGTTGGATGATTACACCCTGAACTCGTTGCTTGAGGCAGGCAATATGATTAAGTTAAGCTCGGAGGATGCGGAGAAGCTTGATATCGATAAATTGTCCCGGGATGATCGGTATATATTAGTGACCGCGGGAAGCAAGTTGGGCCTCCTCCTACATAACGGTAAGCGATACGTGTTTAGATCCATTCCAACCATTAATGCGATCGATCCAACCGGCGCAGGGGACGTGGCTGGCTGCACGCTTGCATGGTACTTAAGCAGGGGCGAGGATATTAAGTGGAGCCTTGCCCGGGCAATGGCCATGTCGATGGAGAAGGTGAGGCACATGGGGCCCTATGGACAGATAGACGCCGGCAATGTCAATGAATTAACGGACCTATTGCTTGGCCTTATCGATACTGCTTGACTGCAGTATCTTCTCAACATACTCCTTATTGGTTATCATTACGTAATTATACCTGCCCCTCTTCTCCACTGTTAGCAACCCATTCTCCATTAATCTCTTGATCATTCTGGACAGGGATGCTTTAGGTATGTTAAGGTCCTTACCTATGGTTGCCTGCATTGCTTGCCCATCATTCTGCAGAACGTATTTCATAACCATTAATTCATCATCCGTAAATGAGGGCAACCTGAGCTCGCTGCCTTCCTGTGGTTTAGCGACGTACTTCTTGCTTGCGTCGTATAGGAAGTAGGCTAGGCTAGCCGTCACCACTAATTGAACCATGGCTAGCGTTATCATTACTTGAGCCGTGAACATGCCTCGCTCGCCTGCATTACCCACTCGCTTATTTTGGAGGCAATTATTGGGAGAACCCCCAACGTGTATAGTTTCCCTTTTAATTCAACGAATAAACCCAAGTCCTCCGCCTTGGAAAAACCATGACCGGCAAGGGAATCAGCTAGGCATTGGGAGGAATCATCGCGACTCATTATGCGTATGGTGACGTCGGCAACGCTTGAGCTATATATGTCTGGCCTAACCTTCACGTCTATATCGATCACTCCATTATTGACCCTATATAATTTATGCATTGATGAATCATCCCCAACCAACCAACCATTGTTTAATAATTCACCCTTCAACTCAATGAGGGACTTGGGGTTATTAATCATATACGTCACCTCATTAATTAGTTCACGCATGGTCTCGAGGAGGGGCATGACATCGTCTAGGTCCCTCATCACCATCTCCCTTAGTTCCAGGGATGGCTGCATCATCATTATCCCGGATTCCTTGACGTAGTCAGTATAGAATCCTATTCTCCCCATGACTGGGGCAAGTATGGCGAACTCATTCTCATCGATGGGCCTAAGGGAGGCGAGGCGAAGCCTTATGCCGGGGGCCGACTCAATCACGCTTAACTCAATTACTTTATTCCCAACTTCACTGGTCAACTTATATCTGGTGGATTCCATTGATTGCTCTTCTATGAAGACATTATACATTACATGGATAGCATGATTTATGCATTTTTAAAAGTTACTATTAAAAATCGAGACGAAATTCAATATTGGATTATTGTTTGCCGAGGGGCCCAATGGCCTCCTTACCCACCAATTTATTAACCATGGCAACCCTCTCATCAACCCACTTCTGTATCTCGGCAACCTCCTTCGGCGTCACGTGGGAGAAGCGTCCCTGCATCTTGAGGAACTCGGAGACTGGCTTCCTAGTGGGCACCCTGGTGGTGACTGCCCACGTTCCATGATCATACTCAACATTTATCCAGTAAGCCGTCTCTATCGCTTTCTTCGCTATCTCCACGGTCTTGCTCTCATCATACTTCCATCCAGGCGGGCACGGCGATAAAACATGCATGAATGTCGGGCCCTCCCTGCTATACTCCAATGCCTTCTGGATCTTATTCGACATATCTATTAAATCGGAGATAGTGGCGGTAGCCGCGTACTTGACCCCATGGGCGAGAACTATATCGAATATATCCTTCTTGACCTGGGGCTTGCCGTGCAGCACCTCGCCAACTGGGGTAGTGGTGGTCCATGCATACATCGGCGTGGCGCCGCTCCTCTGTATTCCAGTGTTCATGTAGGCCTCATTATCATAGAGGAAGTACATCACTTTATCCCCCCGCTCCAGCATGCCGCTGAGGCTTTGCAGCCCTATATCCACTGTTCCACCATCGCCGGCCACCACCACAACCCTCGTGTCCCCATTCCGCCAAGCGCCCTTCTTGCTCAGTATATCTATTCCCTTCCTGACGCCGCTCGCGACCGCAGCCGCATTCTCGAACGCCACATGTATCCATGGATTACGCCACGCCGTGTATGGGTACGTAGTTGTCGTGACTTCAACGCATCCAGTGGCGTTAGCAACTATAGTGTTCTCCCCAATATACTTATTCAGCCACCTGATAGCTATCGCCGCACCGCATCCAGCGCACATGGCGTGGCCCGGTGCGAATCTCTCGTTTTGAGGCAGGTCCCTAATCGTCCTTAATTGCTGCATCACTCCCTCACCCCCATGAATACTACCTTGCTCTCATCCAGCTTAGTCAAGTCCTTGTATATGTTTAGGAAGTCATTTATGTACATTGTCCTCTGCCCAATTCCATGAATGACATTAAGCGCAGGCTTCGTAGTGCCCCTCATGAATAGCGTGGACACCACATCGGTATAAATGGGGCCCGGGGATGGGGCGCCATAGTATATGGCTCTATCCACCACGGCGAAGGCCTTCAACCCATTTAAGTATGAGTAAATTTCCTCCGCCGGGAATGGCCGTATAACATTCAGCTTCACGGCGCCGGCCCTTATCCCCATGGATCTAGCCCTATCAACTGCTGCCCTAACGAAGCCCCAGGTCACTCCATACGAGACTATTGCGTACTCGGCGTCCCCCATCATGTAGCCCATCACGGGCGAATACTCCCTGCCGAATTTTCTTCCAAAGGAATCCATGACCTCCGCAATGACCTTAATTGAGTCCCGCATGGCCTTGTATTGGCTGAACTTTATCTCGTAGTACCAGTCAGGTCCAGCTATTGGTCCCATGGATGCCGGCTTCGCTGGGTCAAGGGTGTGCCACTTGCCTTTCGGTATGAAGCTCAGCACCTCATCCTTATCGGGCAACTCGACGCCTTCCACCGTATGGCTCACCACGAATCCATCATACGTCACCATCACTGGCAGAAGAACCCTTTGATCCTCCGCTATCTTGAATGCTTGAATAATCATGTCGAAGACCTCCTGTGCATTAGATGCATTCAGCATTATCCAACCGGTCTCCCTCGCATTCATTATATCCATGTTATCGTTATGTATGCTTATGGGGGCCGATAATGCCCTTGATGGGACCGCCATAACTATTGGAAGCCGAAGCCCCGCCGCTATGTGCAGTATTTCATGCATTAATTCAAGGCCTTGGCTTGAGGTCGCGGTGAATGCCCTTGCACCCACTGCCGCGCCTCCAATAGTCGCGCTTAGGGCCGAGTGCTCGCTCTCCACATGTATTAACTCTGCGCTTAATTCACCGTTGGCAACGAACTCGCTTAGTTTCTCCGCTATGGTGGTTTGGGGGGTTATTGGGTAGATTGCCACTAGATCTATATCAGCCATCTTAGCAGCGTAGGCGGCCGCGTAATTACCGGTTAAAGCAACGCGAGTGGGGCCCATCTCCTTCCGTGGAGCGCCCCGTAAAATTGCCGTGCTACTCATACTCGCTCACCATATCTATGGCCTTCACGGGGCACTCGTTAGCACATATTCCGCATCCCTTGCAGTACTCATAATTCACTTCATACGTGACGCCGTACTTGTGCCCCTTCTTGGTCACGTACGGCTTATTTAATTCCTGTATTATTCCCTCCGGGCAGTACGCCCAGCAAATGCGGCACCTCGTGCAAGCATCCTGATTTATGACTGGTTTCTTGGTTCTCCATGTGCCGGTACGGACATTAACTGTGCTTCCCGGCTCCAACACGATGCCGCCGATCGCTAATTCCCTCCATGAAGGTAATGTGCTCATAGCATGGTCGCCTCATAAGCCTTTAGGACTAGATCCTTATTTATTGAGAGCACTTTGCCGCTGAAGTACTGGGATAGAGCTGCCGTTATGCTGTCTATCCTCATGAAGTCCCCCAGCACTCTAGCCACTGCGCCAAGCATTGCGGTATTCACTATGGGTTTGCCCAGCAACTTCGTTGCCAGCCCAGTTGCATCCAGGTAAACTATTCTTGGGCCGCTCAGGTTCACGGGGCTCCTTGAATTGATTATTAGGTACCCATCCTGCTTTAGGCCAGTAAGCACTTCAGGTATGGAGAGAAGCGACTTATCTAGGACTATTATGATATTTGGATTAAGTACCGGTTCCCGATCCAGAATTGGTTCAGTGCTTATCTTTGTATACGCCTTGACCGGGGCACCTCTTCTCTCTGCCCCATACTCGGGATAGGACTGGGCGTACTTGCCTTCCATTATCGCGGCGGTAGCCAATGCCTGGGCCGCCGTGACCGCGCCTTGTCCGCCCCTCCCATGCCACCTAAGTTCTATCACGGTCATGAATTGTTAACGCAGGAGGTATATTTATAAACTTTCATTCTTTCTAAATTATAGATAATTATATTTACTTCAATGCGCTCTACGGTGGACGTGAATAATGAGAGATGCATCACTAGGGCGAGGAATGGCTTGAAAAACTATTAGAAAAGCATCGCGTAATATCCCCTAATCCATACGCTGTTGGAGGATTACGCAAAAACCCGCATTGCCTATCCCCCATTAATCCCTTAATTTTCACGGGAATTCCTCTTGTCCAAGACTTCGCCCAGCTTATATATGCCGGCCGCCCATGAAAATATCAGAATGAGGCCTATGAACAATAATGGAACCGGGCTTCCAAGGGCCTTATTTAATAGCCTCAGCACAAATAAGATCGCCATCAATGTGGCCCAGGAGTAAGTCAGTAACTCAATAATGGTTCTCATATTGATCGCCATATCAGTATCGTTATTAAGGATAATACAAATGATAATGCGAATGCGGCATATATTGACTTTATTATGCCCACCTCATTCATTGGCTTATCGATGACTATCATTCTCACTAAGGTTAAAACGCCTCGCCCCTCCCTGTTCGGGTACACGATGCCCTCCACTACCTTGGTTGGCCTATTTAATTTGCTTCGCCCCTTTATGCCGCGCGATGAGAATATTATCAATACTCCATTAATTATATAGGGGAGAGCCGCAATTAAAACAAAGGTGGATGCGCCCGTGTATAGGAATAAGCCGCTCAATATTGCCCCCAATACATGCGTGCCGCCATTGCCGTTGAATACCTTAGCTGGATAAGCATTAAACACTAGCAGCACTGCCGATGCAGCCATGGAGGATAAGGATAGGTAAATCGTTGATTGATCATGCATTAATAAGCCATATGCCAAGGGAACCGCGGAGATTATTACCATTGAGAACGGCACCACGCCGTTCACTACATCCAACATATTCACGGCATTGGAGAACACTATGTATGAGGCAAGCGTTATTGCCCCAACAAGCAATACATCGCCGAATCTACCTATTAACGGCACATATATGAGCCTCGGCATTAAGCCGAATGCGTAGAGCAGCACTGGGTAGCCAAATGATATAGCAACCCTCAGGTACTCATTAACTGAATACACGTCATCCAATAGCCCCACTATGCCCATCACGAGGGGAACAGTGAAGAACGCTAGAGCCACTTTGCTTAGGGGGCTCCAGAGCAGCCACAGTATGGGGAGCGCCGCCAATAAACCGATTCCACCTATCTTGGGAATTAATGGCTGATTCACCTTATGTATATCGGGCGCCAAGACGCACCTGCACTTAGTCACCATGTAAAGCACGATCGCCTCCGCAATTACTGCTGGGATTATTGGGAGCAACTCCATGGATATATCCCCAAATTCCTATGCCTATAGCCCAACTTATTAACGGCATATGACATCATTATTGGGAGCGCGATCGTGGCGTCAGAGAAGATGAATGTGGATTTAGCGCTGGGCTTAACCTTGCCCCAGGAAATGGCCTCCTTAGGCCTGGCTCCACTTAATGATCCATCCCACTCAGTGGCCGTGGTCACGTAAACCACGTAGTCCAGGCCCTCCTTGAATTGGCTCCACCAAATCACGTGGTGCTTGCTGATGCCTCCCCCAATTATTATTGCCCCCAATTTCTTGCTTGAGTAAACTATATCCATTAATTCACGCTCATCCTTAATCACGTCAACCAGTATGCCCGGCCTATTCCTAGCCCTCCTCATATCGTTAAGGGTCAACATGGCTGTGCCGAAGGCCCCATCAACGAAGCCCGGCACGTAAATTGGGACACAGGTACGCGAAGCCGCCCTTATTATGGATGCGTCATCGCTTAGCCTATTCCCAATGCGCCAAATCAATTCCCTGACCCCCATAACTCCCTCTACATCGTCGAGGGATCCATGAACCGCCTTCTCTATGAGGGGACCATAATGCTCCTTCCTAACGAATACATTGCCTATTCTATTTATTCCCTCCCTAAGTAAGTCACTATCATTCGCATCAAATGTTCCCCTGAAATAGATTCCGCCCATGGACTTGGCAATGTCGTGATCAAGGGTTCCAGCGGTGGTTATCACGATATCGGCGAAGCCCCTCTCAATGAACTTGGCGAAGAGGCCCCGGAGGCCCGTTGCCACTAGGTCGGCCGTGAAGGACAGCATTATCGTGGCGTCGGGATCGGACAGCATCTGCATCATTATGTTCACGCCATCGTATAGGTGGCCAGCCATGAAGCCGCCGCTTTGGCCGAATGCATTTATCAATTCATCAATGGTTCTTATGGTTGGCTCCACATCCAGTACCGAATGATTATTCTCCATTGATTGGGGGACAATATGTTTATTTAATAATTTTTATTTCGCTTATATATCCTTGCTTTTGGAGATCCAGTATCATGCTTCTAACGTTCCTAGGAGTCGTGTTTAGCTTGGAGGCTATTTCCTCTATCGAGTTATTGCCGTCAATCAGTTTCGCTAGTTCCCTGTATTTCTCCCCCACATCGGTTAAGGGACGGGCCGGGACCGGGATCTCTGCTCCGGGTATTTTGTATAGGTAAATCTTGTGGCTTCTCCACTCCTCATATAGGTCCTCAGCTATTACTGGTTTCCACCCAATCATTTCAAAATCATGACTGACGACGCGCGTGGCGGGCCTAAGCTCCTTCTCCAGCTTGGGCCTTAACCTCTCGTTAACGCTGGTTAGGAGATACATGGTGACCACGTCGGCCTCGGATACCGGTACCTCGAAGAAGTTGCCGTTAATCACCGTTACCCTATCCTCTAGGCCTAGTTCCTTAATGCGTCGCACGCATTGCTCGTACAAGTCTTTCCGTATTTCAACCCCATAAGCACGGGCGCCGAAATCGCGGGCGGCCGTTATTATTATCCTGCCGTCGCCGCAGCCAAGGTCGAACAAGACCTCGCCGGGTTTTACGTTTGCTAATTGAAGCATTCTCTTGACCACTACCTCTGGCGTGGGCACGAAGGGCACATCGTAGACCATAATCAAGCTAATATTTACAGCAAAATAAATTTTTCTTCAAAATCCGCTTGATTGTAAAGGTAAGGGCAAGCGGTATCTGCGGTAGGGACATAGTGATCCAGGCCCATGTAATGTTGCGGCTAAAGGGAACCAATAGATGGGGCCGATCATATTTATCATTTATAATTGAAAATAATTTATAATTCAATTCCAATGCATAATGGGTTATCCTTAAAAAACAAAAATTAGGAATTGATAAATGCTAAGGAGCACCACGATTTACTTGCCTAGGGCGCTCTACGAAGAAACAAGCAAGACATGCTTATCCAACCTACTAAAGAGCTTCCTAGCCAGAAGCGATAGAGAAACAATGCTCAGCGCAGCATTCCAGGACGAAAATATATTCTCCAAGGTATGCGGAAACAACGACAAAATACGCTACCACCTGAAGACGGATGCATCGACGCTGAACTCGCTTAGAAGCCTCTCCGCGGAGATGAATGCGACCCTGAGCGACTTAGCATCAATCATAGTATATATTTCAATACACGAAGAAACGCTAAGGGGATTAACCATTGGAAAAATACTATGTAGACATTTCGGAGATGGATATAAACACGGAATGATGGAATTGGTATCGATATTCCTAGGAGAATACGATGAATTCAACCATAGCAATGTAATGAGGCAAATACGCGAGAGACATAGCGATGAAATAAACACATGCATGGATTACGTAGATGAGGTGATCGGCTTCCTAATAGATAGATACGGCGCACAGAGGCTAATGTTATTCATTAAAAACATGGAGATGATCGACATCATTCCCCCATTAGGATCGGAATCAATGCCTTAAGATACCTTGTATTCTATATTAAGTGTTACAGACTATCTGACCTCCTCCCCGCCATTTGGCGAGGGCTCTCTAAGGTCTAGAGGGTTACGCCCCATTACGGGTGCCACTCGGTTATGATCCACAATGAATGACCTAATAAAACGAACGACAAGCCTCGCCCTTCAGAGCGGGGAGGAGGGCAGAACGACATTCGTATTCCCAACACTCTTCGTCGCCAATTCATACATGGCGTACCTATTCCTCTGTCTAGTCTCAATAATAGGCGCTGCGCTAACTTTCACAATAATACCGGAGACGAAGGGTTTGGGGCTCGAGGAATCTCAGCAAGACTATCGGAAGCCCACTAAAAATACCTTCATGGTTATATAATGCATTACTCAAGTTATTTACATTATAAAACTCATTATTGTAAATAATTTAACAGTAATTAGTTGTTGCACACCACTTACTAGTTCTATTGTTAAAATGTAAAGTATAGCTAAATATTGAATTAATATAGAACATAGTAATCACAGCGTGTGTTTTAGGTATTATTGCCTAAGCTTCTCAGGACATAGGAATCAAGTAGTGCTTCATTGGTATTTTGAATTTTTGTGGGTATGACTTGGTGGGATTTTATTCTGGGCTCAAGATCTTATCTTACTTATTTAATGATATATTTTATTCTGTGCATGTTTGTGATGTTTGGTTTGTTGTTATATATATTGTTGCTGTGCATGTTATTGTCTTTATACCTAGTGGTGTTTGCAGCGTTACTTGCCAACTAGCTACGTAGCTAGTTGGTGGTGATAGGGCGAGTTGAGTTGCCTGCCCCGGCGAGATACCTCCAATATATATAGTAGTATTAACTGAATGAGACTGGATCTCAACAGGTAAGTACTCAGGTTGTAGGTTTATGGTTACGCCATCGTCATAGGTCACAGTAATACTTGAACTAATAATGCTTATTGTGTACGGATTTGGATTCCTAAGCCAAAAATCCATATAAAAAACGACACTAACAAGGGAACTCTGGCTTGAAAAGCCCCAATTACTAGAAACAACGACAGGCGGCTTAAAGGTAATGTATGGATATAGAAATATGAGAGCCACAACAATAACCGCAACCAATGCAACCAAAATCACAGTACGAAGACGCATATGGGAGCAAAGTTAAAACTAGTTATTAAGTATTATGTAGTTATGTCCTTCATCGTCTTCATTAACTTGGAGATGCCTGCCTCATTTAGCTCAACGTCCTCTATATAATCAATGCCATTATTAAACATTTTAGTCTTCGCTTCACTCGGTATTTTATGGCGAGCGACGAGCATTGCCTTCCCTGGCTTAAATTGCTTGACGTATGGTATTACTTGCTCATCAATATCGTCCCTCCAATCCTCATAAGTTAACGCCTTACACTCAATTAATGCATCAATCTCCTTACCTGACTTAATGAAGTCATTAACGTCATCGAACCTACCCCTTACAATAACAATGTCGGGCCTAACGGCCTTTCTCCCATGCCCAGCTAGGGTTCTAATCTGGTTGCTCTCCCTCGCATATTCGGGGCTTGGGAATACATGTATTGCTGGGTCTACCTGGAACTCGAGCCATATAGTGAATGCGCCATGCGGCGTGTCAAGTATTGCGTAACTCGTTCCCCCGCCCTGCTCAAACCAAACAGTAACCAATTCATTGGTAAACGGTTGCTTCGCTTCCCAACTCCTCCGTATTAATCTCCTCGCGCCTAGCGCCTCCGAGATCTTCACGGCTACCCAATTCTCGTAAACGAGAGACATGGTCGTCCTAATTCCCTGAATTCTACCGGAGTCGTTTGGTATGCTTAGCTCGGTGAAGTAGTAAATCCTTGGATTATTAAAGAAATTACTTAGCCTTGATGCGTGGCCCATGAATCTTAACTTGCCACCAAGTGAGCTCCAGTAATCCTTAGCCTCGCTAGCCATTGTCACGTACTCGCTAATTAATTCATTCAGTAGGTTCCTTAGTTCGGGACTTTTGATCTTGAAGTTAACGTCGCCCAGCCAATCTAAGGCTTCCTCAACGTTCTTAATGGGGCATTTCGTATGATCGATCCCAACATAATTACCTGGTGGGCATCTGATGACTGAGCCATAGCCGCTTCTACTGAAACTGAATATATATAGCCAAGTGAAGGCATTGCTTGGTAACTCATAAATGTACTCATCATCCTCCTGCCTAATTAATTTACCAATCTCAGAAATATGAATAAGCTCATTACCAATAAGGGCATAAATATACTCGGAACCATGAGTACCACCCCGCCTCCGCTCACGAATAAGCATGAATTATTAGAGATTAGTGATAATATAAATTTATGTAGATATAGCAAATTAATTTTTCATTGCATGCTTATGATAGTAGTCGGCAAGTTGATCCCTAGGTCTTCCGGCACCCTCAGCACCAATATAACTCAGGAACAGCCTCTGTTAATGCTAACGAGGAAGCCAACCTTCATACAGGACGTGGCTCAAAGCCTACACATACCCTACGCCTTAGCGCACATGCATTTAAAAATATTGGAGGAATCAGGCTTAATAGAGGGTTCCTACGTGGTGGAGGAGGCGCCGAGACCCCACTTAAGAAAGATGTACAGGGTGAAAGATTTCACCTTAGTAATAGACAAACAACTTCTGAAGCAATTGGCGGATCGATCCAAGTGAGAATGCCCTATGCATCAATAGTTGTAATGCTGGTTTCAGGCCTAATGATAGGTGCAGGAGTTCCAGTGGCCTTATTCTACATGGCGTTTAAGGTTGGTTCATGACCGTTCCTCCTAGCTGCAACAATACTAGGTGCCTTAGCCATATTCTGCTGTAATAGCCATAGTGGCTTTCGTTCCAATAATGGATAGCATTGACGAGCAGGTGAAGGTTATGAGCAATCAATTGAATACTTATAGAGCGTTCATAAGGAGCATTCTTGAGGAGCTTGATGATGTTAATGCAGTGCTTACGGATATTAGGAATGAGTTAAAGAAGGTGAGCGAACCATGAGTGAGCTGAAATATGCTAATATTAGTGACGAGGAAGTCATGGATAAGATTAAGGAGCGGATTAGGGAAATGAAGCAATTGCTCAGCGAAATAAGGGATATGCTGGAGGTGAGGTGATGGCTGAGAAATTCGACAAGTACTATGAGTACTTCAGCAAATCATCAAGGAGCAGGGGAATTAGGGCAGGTCGACTAATTAACCTAGGCATAGTGAAGATTAATTTAGGCGATTCATCCATAGGGATAGGCTTTAGGCGTAGCGGTAAGACATTGGCCTCAGGCATTATTGAGGGAGAAAATGTAAATATAAAGGATCCACCTAATGATGTTAAGGCAGTTAAGGGCAAGTATGTTTATGTGGAGGGCGGTGATCTAGACGTAGTTGAAGGCAAGGAAATCACTTTGGTTAATGTCAGGATTAGAAAGGTCATCGGCAAGCGGATAACGATGACGAATAGTTATGCCGAATCTATTGAGGCTGAGGAATCTAAGCTCATGAATACTAACGCCTCCTTAGTGGTGGTAAACAGGGGCACATTCATAAACTGCAATATAGATACCCTTGAGTACAAGGAGTCCTATAAGGTGATTAACACCATGGTGAAGAACATTAGGCGAGTCGATGATTATGGATGAAGCCAATGCTTTGAAGAGACAGCATCTTGAAAATTAATAAATAAAATTCAGTGCTTGAAGCAAGATATGGGGTTGCGTGCGGTTCTCATGTGGCATTGCACATGTGGATAAGTAATTGGTGAGTGCGTCGCGGCTAATTTAATGCCTATTTCCTCCTCATGAGCAGTAGGGCTACTATGATTATTAGAATCACAATTAATGCGGCCACGGTCACTATCAGTATCGGGTTGTACCCATTGATTTGAATAGTATAATGGTTGCCTTGTGGGGTGAATGTGATTTGAATAGTATAATTACCCATTGCCTTGATTGCGCCAGATCCATTTAATGCAGTGAAGCCGCTCGCCGTCGCCGTGTATTCATATGTGCCCGGCGGCAACCTGATCATGGTGAGGGGAGCATTAATGATTTGGCTTGTGCCATTTATGGTTAGATTCCATGCATGTCCAATGGGTAGACCAGTTTCCTTAATGGTTAGGTAGGAGTAGCGGGGCATGGATAGTATGGCTATGGATCCATTATTTAGGGGCACATATAGGTAATTAAGGGCGCCCTGGATCGGCTGTGAGGACGTGGTGAGCGTTAAGTTGTTCATTATTGTGGTGCCGCTAACTATAAGGAGTCCCCTATTGGTTGGGACATAGATGAAGCCATTCCTTGAGTCGTAGGTGGGGGCCGCCGTTGCGTTTCCTATCCCTATCTCGGCAATTATCCTAGTCCCATTAATTATATACAGGCTCGACGATGATGCGATGTATACTAGGCCCGTCAATGGATCCATGGTTGGTGTTAATGGGTTGGATCCAATAGTTACATTGGCGATTACTCTAGTCCCATTAATTATGCTGATGGTATTACCGCCATTATTTGGCACATATATCAATTTATTAATCGAATCATAGAGAGGAGTCTCTGGGTTCCTCCCAACGGGCACTGTGGCGATTATATTTACTCCATTGATTATGGTCACCGAGTCTCCATAGTAATTAGGTATGTAGGCGTATCCATTAACGCCAATAGCTGGGGGAAGCGGATTATTTCCCACCGTGATTGACCCAATTAATTGCGTGTCCCTGATTATGGTGATTGCGTTTCCATAATGATCAGCGACATATATGTACCCATTAATTGGATCAAACACTGGCCGCTGCGGGTCATCCCCTGTCTTGATCACGTTGATCATATGAGTGCCGTTAATTATGGTTACGGTGCTCCACTCAGTGTTGGGGACATAGATTAATCCGTTTGGCGCAGCTAATGGAGTGGCGGGACCCGGTGGGACTCTGATCGCCGCAATGACTTTAGATCCATTCACGGCAAGAACGATATTATCATTAGTAATTGATATATACGTTAAGCCATTGTATCGGTCATATATTCCAGAGACAGGGCCAGTGCTTCCCGGTATCGTGCCCATCATGGTTACCTGAACCGCATTGATGGTTACAGCCATCGCTAGCATTGCTAGTAATATTACTAGTTTCCTCATGTGTTGAGTTGGGAGTGGGCGTTATTTAAATCATTACTAATTGAATGTAAAAGGACGACGCTGGCAATTATGACTTGTCCCCAATTAATAACTGCGAAGGAAATCATCATTCAAGAAATGCCAGGAATAATTAATGAATTCAAGAAAAGCCTAGCCTAAAGTCAACGGATAATCACTGCAAGCCAATGCGGGGTAATAAAGCCATGTAACGCAATATATAGCTTAATCATTATTCAAGCAATCCAAGCCTTCAAGTATTCAAATATATAGAACCACAATCATAAGCAAAAATAGATGCATCATAGTAATTGCATTATAGTAATTATTGCTAAAGATGCGTATTTATGATTGGATTTCTTGGCGCAATGTTTATATTTGCGTTACCATTAATTGGACACGCAGTTGACCAATCACGCATCAATTACTTCCCCTTACTTCGCAAGGAGTCCTCGCCGTGCCTCTCTTACGTCGCGTGAAGAAGTCTGTGTCTATGCTTGATTAGGATTGCGAGGATCATCGCCATGGCTATGATGATTGCGGCTGCGTAATCAAATGGTGTTGATCTTTCCCTTGCTGACCAGTTTAACGTCGTTCTCATCCACGTGGGCTGGTTCGGCGTCTAGGAGGAAGGCGTTGAATAGCCGCCTCTCGATTGGGTCACGCCTCGCGTACCTTATAGGCTCCTCCATCTCGTACTCAAGGACCTTAACCCCCTCCTGCTCTTAAGGTACTTGAGGAACCTCACGCTGAAGCCCCTGCCAGCGCCCTCATAGCCGTGTATCGTGGTTGAGTAAACAACCCTATTGAACCTGCCGTGTATGCCGTATAACACGGGGGCATCATGGCCGCCTCATCGACTAGGACTAGGTCAATGGACCTCTGGAGGGATAGGAGTGGATAGGGCCTGTAGCAATCTATGTAAATACCCCTAGCCGATAACCCAGTAACCCTACCCCCAGACTCAGAGACCTCAACATCGTAGTCAAGGCTCTCAAGGCCCCTCCTGGCGAACTCCATGAGCGTCTCCACATTGTCGGGGACTCTCCGCCGTGACCACTATCCTAGCCGCGCCGACTCCTTAACCTATGCCCTATTAGGGCTGCGGCAAAGCCCCACAGCCGCCAACTTACCCCTATCCCTGTCCGCTATCACCACGGCGTTAACCTTACTCCTCTCGTTTATCATACCCTCAATTGTCGATATCACGTTAACCTGGTCCTGGGTCTTGGCCAGCCTATAGACCTCAATGGCCTTACCCTTAACGTCAGGTAACTTAACCTGACCCTGGGCATGCTCAGAGGCGTTGATGGGTTGGGGCGGTTTAATGAAGGTGGAGTCATCAACGTTGTATATCGCTATCCCCTCGCTCTTCATGAGGCTCTCCCAGAACCTAACCTTAAGGTACTGCCTAACCTCCTCCGACTTATGTGGTGGTGTTATTAGCTTAGTTTGGAATTTCGTGATTACCCTGAGCCACTTATCCATGGGCGGCATCATGACTACGTAAATCCCCCCTACCCGCGTCATTGGGCTTCAGGTCGTTGAATAGGTCTATAACTGCGTAGTCTAGGGCTTGGCCGAGGAGCAGCTTAGTGTCCTTGAATGGCGTTGGCTTAAACTTAACACTCATGCCATCGGTGAAGAATCTTAACCTCTCCCTGGCGTCGCCATACTCAGGCTGGTATAGGTATATGCCGTTGCCCATGCTTGTTACGCCTAGGAAGAACCTAACCACCTCGGCCGCGGATTTGGCAACAGCCTATACTGGACCCAACCAGCACAACCGCCCTCCTGTGGTTAGCCTTAACACCACTCCTAATGAAATCCTCAAGGACCTTAATCCACTCAACCACATTGCAGTTATGTGGTATGTAGCGCGATTTTTACCTTGAGTTTGTTTTGTAATTCTTTATCCTGGAGGAACATTCTTCTAAAGATTGCTATGGGGCTGTCTGGGGCAATTAGTTTATCACCTATTATGTCTGGGTTTTGGCTTTCCACTACACGCCGATCCTGATGGAGAATGTAGATGTTGAAGTACATACCTAACCTGGCAAGTAACTTGTCAATGGACTTTATACCTGTGGGTTTTATGTAGAAGCGTATGTATATGGTGGTTCTTTGAGGATCCACTGGGGCAAAGAATGCGAGGACTCTCATGTTTTCCGAGATATGGTTTTGCCATAGGTTGGGGTAAATGAACTCTATGTAGGTGCCGGCCTTTTGGGGATCAATGTCTAGCCTCACCTTGGGCTTCTGCCCTACATCTCTTTCCGCGGCGGCATGCCAGACGAATGTGATATCATCGATCTGCTTTAAGGCAACCCCATTTATCAGCGTCCTATTGCCTCTTCCTATCGTGTTATAGTGCACGAAGGGTAGGTGAAATCCATCAAGTTGGTTTTCCACAGCCCTTAGAAAGGAGATGTTCCAAGTTTCCCAGTACTCAGCGTATGCCTCAAGATCCTTAAGGTCATCGAAGAACTTGGGCGGTGCCTCTGGTTGCCCTGGGCCATACCACATCCACACTATACCGTATTGCTCATATAATGTATAGCTTTTGGCTTTGAGGTAGCTAGGGGGCTTCTGGCTTCTCCCCATCGCTGGGACATGCACCACATTACCTACTCCATCGAACTCAAAGCCGTGGTAGGGGCATTGAATCAATCCGTTAACAACCTTACCCTGCGATAGCAGCGCTTGCCTATGCGGGCAATAGTTCCTCAGCGCCATTATTTTCCCATCACCATCCCTCCAAAATACCATATCTTCCCCCATCCTCTGAACACTGTAGGGCCTACCCCTCTTCGCCTCCCTGGAGGAGAGGATAGCAATCCACATGGAGAATCCTACAATTTTGTTTGTCTTTTATTTCTTATGATTCTAACGCACTATTTCATTAAGATGAAGTAAAAGGAAATAATGAAGTATGAGTATGGGCATCGTGAAAGTGAAAAGACGCTGGAGGTTAAAGAGTTTATGTGAGGATGGTGAGGGCCAATGCTTGAGGGGGCATCACCACCAGCATAGCTAGCTCCGCAATGTTTTTGTTATTTTTAATTCGCCATTTTCCCTGGTTTATAGTTTAAAAATATTTATCGATTCGAAAACTAGAGAAATGCTAATAATTAAGCCCAGGAAAGCTCCTGATCGAGTTGCCAGCAATGATGAAGCACGGCGAGTTCCCTCATATCTTCCTCATTAGAACTAGGTAAGGAGCTAGGCCAGTGCTTGGATGAGGGAGTATAATTGCCTCCATTGAACGCCTATGCCGTACCCTATTCCAGCGGCGGCCGCAATCATTATCCATGCCCTGCTCCCCTCATTGGCTCTCTGCATCGCTAGAACCAGGGTGAGGGGGACTAGGGCCGCGAATTGTATCGTGTAGTAACTATAGAGCGTGTAGTTCCCAGCCGCATAAACCGCCCAGTAACCCAACCAACTGGCTAGAAGCGATGCTGGAACCGCTAGCTCCCTCCAATCCATTCCCCTAAAGACTCGGGCCCGCAGGTGAGGCTCCAGCATTAGTATGGAGAACACGATCGCCACCAAGTAAGCGCCGGGCAATCCTGAGGCGTACAGGGGCGGCGAGTAATCATTGACGAAGCTATTCAACCCAATTAACCAATCAAGTGGATTAGATGCGATGGGGCCCGGCGGCCTCGACTCCGTGAACCACTTTAGGTAGAAGAGTGTGTCGGCAATGTAGTTATGTATGCCGCCCACCATGTATATTATCGGTATTTGCGGAATTAGGTAAAGCAGGAAGGCTAAGCCGAAGAAAATCGCGCCCCTCTTGGCTCCCCGGCCGTAAAGCTCGACATATGTAAGGGCTAGGACTGGAAAGGCGCCGGGGTACTTGCTGGCCATGCCTAGGCCGCCCGCCACTGCGGAGGATAGGGATGCATTCCTGAGGTATAGATACACGGAGAGAATCGTGAAGAAACCGACATATGCATCAAGCATGGCGAGTATCCCGGCATCCCTGAACGTGGCATCCATTAATAGAACAATCATGGCTAAGGCGGCGTACTTGGCTTCACGGGTCAAGGTTAAGGCAGCTAAGTAAGTTAATGCCAGGGAAGCCATCGATAAGAGGATGCTGGGGACGCGCCAAGCCGCCGGGTAATCCCCTATCCACAGCATGGCTGCTGCGATGAAGTACTTGGCCAGCCAAGGATGCTCTAGATTAATGTAAGTCAATATTCCGGATTTATCCGGATAATAGTAACCGAGCCTCGCCGTGCATGATGAGTTACGTAAGGCGAAGCCATAGATCGAGGACGCGGATTTATTGAACCAAGCCAATCCATAATCCCCATAGTAAATAGATGGGGAAGCATTAAGCGGTGCGCATCCGGGGTACGGGGCTACGGTGACGCCGAATCTGGCTAAGGCACTGCCCAGGCCAACCTCATTAATGAAGTTCCTCGCCGCCGAGACGTACCAAATCTCGTCGCTCACGTACCCATTCATGTGGGGCTGCATCAAGTAAGCATATAGCCCGAAAATAATGATTGCGGCGATCACAGGCAAGATTATGAGGATCCTGCGCATTGCAGTGAGCCGCGTGGCTTTCTTATATCCTTGACGGCGCTGAGCGGCTCCTGAACACGTAGGTCTCAGCCAATGCGTAATTAGTTATGAAGCCAAGTATGACTCCAATCACGTAAGCCGCGTATCCATTCACGGCAAGCAAGTAATGCAATGCGTCGCTGGTGATATAAGTCACGAGCGTGCCTCCCAACCCAGCAACGTGGTACCGCGCGAGGCCTGATGCGTATGGCGTGGGCCTATCCCTGAATGTCCACCGCCTATTTAGGGAGTAATTATTGATTATGCCGGCCTCAATCGCTGGAATCAGGGAGGCAAAGTATGGAAACTCAATGACTCGCCAAAAAAGGTCCAGCACCGCCTCGGAGACAAGTAAACCAATTAGCCCAACTAAGGCGAACTTAAGGGGCCTATAACCGCTGAGCCTCAACAGGACAAGCGAGGTAGCCACTACCTGCTTAACGTAATCCAGGACTTGATGCGTGCCTAACTTGCTTACTCCCCTGGCCCGCTGACCAAAGACGTAGGGCACCTCCTTAACGGGGCCCCCCACGCAGGTCAAGACATCGAGGAGCACCTTATACTCGCCCCTAGCCCTTAAGCAATTAATTAGGAGGCTCCTCCTCACAGCGAAGAAGCCGCTCATGGGATCACGCACGCCCCTCGTGGGGGGCAGAAGGAGGTGGGCGAGCAGCGTCGCGCCTCTACTAATGACTCGCCTAATGAGGGGCCAATCAACGACGCGCCCACCCTCCACGTAGCGGCTCGCCACGGCCACGGCGTAACCAGCCTTAACCGCCTCAACCAGGAGCGGAACCACTTCAGGGGGGTGCTGGAGATCGGCGTCCATGACCACCACGACATCATGGCTCGCCGCCCTAATCCCCTCGACAACTGCGCTGCTGAGCCCCAGTCGCCTACCCCTCTCTATAACATTAAGCTTGAAGCCAAGCCTCCTCGCCGCCTGCCTCGCCTCCTCAACAGTGCCATCCGTGGATCCATCATCCACCAACACCGCCTCGAACCCATTCCCCAAAGCCTTAACCAATCTCTCAAACAGGAGGGAAATATTCCCAGCCTCATTAAGCGTGGGCAAAACAACGCTAACCTCGCTCACCTAATTTCAAGTCATTCCCAGATTCAACAGTTTTTAAGCATTCATTTCAAGTCATTCCCAGATTCCGCCAGGGCAACATTTCAATTCTTTTGTAGATTCTGCAAAAGTGTGCATCTATTTCAAGCGTGTTGCTTTTTAAGTTCGTGCTGTTTTCCTCATTCATGAAAGCAATGGTTCTGGAGAAACCGGGGCCCGTGGAGAGTGGCCCTCTTCATGAGGTTGATCTGGATATGCAGAAGCTGGGTGAGTGGGATGCATTGATTAAGGTGGAGGCTTGTGGCGTGTGCGGCACGGATTTAAGCATAGTTGAGGGTAGATTCAAGGCGCCAAGTCTGCCCCTGGTTCCAGGCCATGAAGCGGTGGGGCGAGTAATTGAGGTGGGGCGGGCCGCCGAGGAATTGGTGAAGCCGGGGGACTTGATTGGGGCATATTGGGTTCACTCGTCTTGCGGTAATTGCGAGTATTGCTTGACGGGGAGGGAGCAATTATGCATGGAGCGTCGAGTCAATGGGTTGGACCATAATGGTTGCTACGCGGAGTACATGGTGGTGGATTCCCGATACGTGGCGCAGGTGCCGCGCAACATTGATCCAGAGTCCATTGCCCCCTTCATGTGCGCAGGGCTCACTGCGCATAGAGCTGTCAAGCTAAGTGGGTTAGAGCCCGGTCGAAGGGTAGCGGTGATTGGGGTGGGCGGGCTCGGTTCCTTCGCGGTTCAATTGGCTCGACTACGTGGTTCTCGCGTGACTGCCATAAGTAGATCAGCCATGCATCTTGCCACGGCGAGGAGCCTTGGGGCCGATGATGCGGTAACGCTTAATGAGGCGAGCAAGCTATATGGTTCCTTTGATTCGGTTCTATTGTTTGCGCCATCCTCTAACCTAATGGAGACTGGGCTGAGGTTGCTGAAGAAGGGCGGCGTAATGGTGATTGCGGCTAACTTGGATGATGTGCCCAGCATGCCTTACAGATTCACGCTTGCCTCCGAGAGATGCGTTAGGAGCGTGAGCGTGGGGAGTAGGCAGGAATTAAGGGAGTTGCTGGGACTAGTTGGTGCCGGCGTGGTTAAGCCGATTCCAATAGATGTAATGCCGCTGAGCAAGGCTAACGAGGCCCTCATGAAGCTTAAGTCGGGGAACGTGAGGGGCAGGATAGTATTGAAGCCATGAATCCCCTAAGCCCATTCACGTATCGCTTCCAGGTTGAAAACCTTTTTAAGTCGTGGTTTCCGCATCCTCTAGGATGAGTCAAGACTCTCTATATAGGAGGTTATTGGATAGGGCTTACTCTATAATTACGCCCAAGGCGCAGCAAAGGGCGGAGATACCTAAGCTAGTGATTGAGACCGCGCCCAGGAAAACCATAATACGAAACTTCCTGGAGGTGGCGTCCAGGCTTAGGAGGGATCCGTCCCACATGGGGCGATTCTTCCTAAAGGAGATGGCGGTGCCCGGCGCCATTGAGGGCAACTCATTCGTGATATACGCCGAGAGAAATACAAGAACCGTGGAAATGGTTTACGAGAGGTACATAAAGTTCTACGTGGTTTGCCCAGTCTGTAACTCCATTGATACCGAGCTAATTAGGGAGGGCCGAATATATATACTGCACTGCACCGCCTGCGGAGCCAATACGCCCAGGAAAGGCATAGGCTAGGTCCATGCCGAGCAAGGTTTGCCCCATCTGCGGCAGGGAGACTAATACATTAATAGAGGGCATGTGCCCAACCTGCTACGCCGAGAGACATAGATTAATCGCTGTTCAAGGACCAATAAGGCTGCTTGTCTGCAAGTCATGCCTATCAGCTTACCAGAAGGGGAGGTGGGTTAAGGATTGGCGGCAAGTAGCTCAGAAGGCAGTGCAGTCATCAATAAAGCTGAGCGGGTCAATAACCAATATTGGGATAAGCCTAGTGGGCGATCCATTTGGGTCCGTATCGGCCCACGTGAGAGCCAGGGGGAGGATCCATGATGCGCTAAGTGAGACTGAGGAGGAGGCAGTGGTGCCGCTTAACATTGTGCTTGACCTATGCCCCACCTGTAGATATGTCTATACGGAGCGAGAAGCCGCAGTAATTCAAGTGAGGCGAGTTGGGAGGCCAATAGATAATGAATTAAGGACGGCCCTGGAGAGCGTGGTTAGAATCACGTTGGCCAAGAGCGATGAGGTCCAGAGGGGTGCAGTGATTGATGCTAAGGAGGTCGAGGGCGGCATAGACATAAGATTAACCAATACAGGCATAGCTAAGTCGATAGTAATGGCAATCCATAAATCATTCCCAAGCAGAGTCATACAGACGGAGAAAATAATCGGAGTCAAGGACGGCAAGCACGTATCTAAGCTAATATTCTCAGTGAGAATAATAAACCTCAGGAAAAACGATGAAGTATTGATAGATGGAGTGAAGTACAGGGTGAAGGAGGTCAGGAGCAACTCAATTAATCTGCTTGATGAGCATGGGAAAGACATAACCATGGGTTTCGATAAACTCACTAAGCGAAAAGTAATCATTAACCAATGACTCATTGCTAAGCCTTAAATGGCGCTCATCTTCATCATAAATTGCGTTACCACTTAGTGGACACGCAAAGCTCATAAGAAACAAACATGTATGCCCCTATAGAATGCTCAATGAGTCCCTTGAGTCCGGAATCAATTCGGAGACTATTGATAAAACGAACGACAAGCCTCGCCCTTTAGGGCGGGGAGGAGGTCAGCCCATGTTAGGGTTAATCATGTAACTATGCTTAATCGTTCTCACCGGTCTCCTAGCTTAATGCGGTTTTTCGGTGGATTAATGGACCTAGGATGCTTATTAATAGATCGCTGCTTTTCCTTGTTGACCCCATAACAGCATCGCGCATTGCGATTCTAAGCATGGGTCGAGGCAACTTGAGTAATCGCTTCATTAAATCATGGTCATAGAGAAACGGGTCGGCTATTCTCCTGTAATTGGTCATTTTCCTCATGAATGGGCCGAACGCCTCATTTAGCTTCATGTAGTAATCGCTTCCATTGTGTATCGCGTCAATCGCTAATTTGCTCGTTATCATTGCGGGATTAATGCCAGCGCCATTAGTTGGTATAACGCTGCCCACGGCATCCCCCACCAGGTAAGCATCGCCGCTCGCATTGATGAGGCCGCCCACGGGTATAGTCTTGGATAATACGCCTCGCTGAATTGGTTTGAGGTTGAATCGCTCAATGAATCGCCTATGAAGCTCCAATAAATCATTGCCCCCGCTCCAAGCCGCGTCCCCCCGTACCCCAAGCCCCGTGTTTAGGGATCCATCGCCGCGCGGAAATATCCATGCATAGCCGCCGGGAGCCAGCTTTGGATCCATTATTATGATGGCCTCCTCCTCATCGAATTTGCCGAGGGCCCGTTGACTGGTCGCCACTATTAAGTCCCTTGGACTAAAGTTAGTTGCGTTCGCTGCCTTACTGAGGATGGATGGGTACGCGTCTGCCCCCATTATTCTCCGCGCCTCTATGATTGATTCTCCGCCCCTCCCCTTGACTACGCATCGCTGCCGAGCCCCGGCCTCGCAATTAGTCACCGTGGCGGAGAACATGACGGTTGCGCCCCTATTCTCAGCCTCATCTATTACGTGAGCAATCATGGCTCCCTTATCGATCACGAGGGAATCGAATGGGAAGGTGCCGATAGACTCGTCCCCAATCACCACGTTTAACCTACGGATCCTGTTAAGGATTACATCGTTGGTTAGCGTGGAATCCAAGGTGTAAGCCAAGAGATCGCTTAAATGCCTTGGGATATACTTGCTCAGCAATTCCTTAGAGGGCAGTAATTCGCCGCACACTATGGGTCCATACCTAATGCTCTTCTTATCGATGAGGACCACATCAAGCCCAGCCTTAACTGCCTCTAATGCAGCAAATGATCCCGCGGGGCCCGACCCCACTATTGCCAAATCCATCATAATCAAGCCCCACCACCAGTAATTAAAGGTAAGCCCCTAAATCGTGACGCGCTCAAGTGCTGCATGTGGTTGTGTGGAAATATTTATATATGCGTTACCATTAATTGGACACTCAGTCCATGACCCTAATAATTAAAGACCACGCTCGGCTCCTTCCCGCTCAACTCAACTAATTGCTTAAGCACTCTAGCCCGAATATCCGCATCTCTTTCCTCTAGGAGCGGTTTCCCATCATCTATTACCTTCTCTATTAATTGTGTTGGGGATCCATCGCTGCACTGAATTGAGCGTCCCCACCTAGTCACTACATCCCTAAAACCTGGACACCTATGCACTTGCTTGAAGCCCGGTAACTTGCCTCTCTTCGTTATGGGAACCCATTTCCCGCTCTTCTCATCGAACGCCTCAACTATATCCATGCTGATGTCTATGCTTGGCGGGAAGGCTATGGATGTGCCCACCCCAAATGAGTCCGCCGAGTCCCTTAGTGATGCTATTGATGCCTCATCAAGCCCACCGCTCACTATTACCTTAATGTCGTGTCCCATGGCCTTCATGCTCCACTTAACCTCATTAACTATGTCCCTCATATTGCCCCGCCGGCTCCCCGGCGTGTCCAGTCTCACTCCCGCCAATCTTTTGCCGAGGACCTCAATTGCCTTAGCGGCTTCCTCCCTCTCATCCAGGAATGTGTCTGCCAACACTATGCGCGGCACATCGCTTGGAACCGCCTCATCGAAGTACTTCCAAGCAAGCGCGTGATCCCCCATTGCGTGCTTGAATATTATCATCAATGCGTGGGGCATGGTTCCGCTTGCCTGTATCCCCAGTAATTCAGCGCCAAGGGTTCCAGCCACTCCATCGCATCCACCTATATAAGCTGCCCTATCCGCCATTGGTTGAATGGAAGGGTGAAGCGCCCTAGCGCCGAAGAATAGGCACTGCTTATCCATTATGAGGCTCTTTATTCTGGCTGCCTTACTTGATATTGATGAGTAGTGACGGAGAATGCCCAGTATCGGGGTCTCATACGCCGCGAAGTCCACGTACCGCCCCTCAATCACGAGGAGCGGTTCCTTTGGTAGAAATATCGTTCCCTCCCTCATGGAGTAGACATTAACCCTTAGATTAGCTCTCCTGATTAATTCAATTACCTCCGCTAATCCAGTGAATAAGCCCCAGGAGTAGCCCTGGGGAAGCCCCATCACGTGGAACTCAGCCCTTACTCGCACGTCCTCAAGCCCCGCCTTCCTAATGGTTTCAAGGGTTCTAATGAAGTAGACATCGGTCACGTCGCCTCGAATCACTTCATTCTCCTCAGCCACGTGGAATGCCCTATCATTCATGGAGGAGAACTCGATGAATCGATTATTTAAAGATATAGTGGCAAAGGCGATTATTTAGTTCAATCCGAAATGATCCGCGACTCACGAGTTTCCAGCGGATTCCTGGGTTACCCTGTTCTGAGCACCTCCATTGGCCTAACTTTGGCTACGCGCCTTATAGGAACTATCGACGCTATTATGCTTATGATTATTGATGCCGCGAAGCCAAGCGCAAAGAGCGAGGGCAGCGGCACTATCTCTATATTAATTGAGTAACCCAGCGCATTAAGGAGTGCCGAGACCCCGTGTGCGCCGTAGAAGCCAACCACCACTCCAATAATTGAGCCGATGATGGTCATTATTATGGATTCCGCCATGAACATTATCATTATTTGTGAATTGGATGATCCAATTGCCTTCAGTATACCTATTTCCCTAAGCCGCTCATTTATGTTCATCAGCATGGTATTGGCAATGCTGAGGCCAGCTATGGCTAGGCTAAGCACTATTATGAGCACGAAGAATGTATTGACGAGGCTTATCACATTCCCAATGGCTCCTATTATGTTCTGCTGCTCATATACTTGAGCATCCGGGTAAGCCACGTGAATCGCGTTCACAAACGTGGTTAGGGTGGTGGATGAGTCCCTAGTTAACTTCACGAATATTGTGTTGACGAATCCATTTACCCCCAATTGGGTCTGCAGGTAACTGAGCGACGTAACGACTATATTCACTTGGAAGCCGAATAATCCCCCAAATATGCTTGAGAAGATGCCGGCCACCCGCAGCTTAATCACTTGATACGTGGAGCCCAATCCCCCTAATCCCTCGGGCACCATGACGTAGATATAATCCCCAACTCCCACGCCCAGCTTCTCCGCGAGTTGACTGGATATTATGCAGTCCCCCGGCTCCTCTATTAATCCCCCGCTGATTAAGTTGGGATAGAAGTATTGAAGCGATGAGGTGGGCATCCCTATCAGCGTAATGGATTCCCCATTCACCACCGCGTTCCCAATTAGAATAGCAGGCACGGCGCTCGAGACGTAATTCATGTGAGTCATGGCTGAGGCCACTTGTTGAGGCATAGCTATGGTGGATGAGTATATTATCACGTCGGCCGGCAATATGCTCTTCACCTCATTAGTTACCGATAATTGAACTCCATGTGTGACCGTCTCCAGAGCCACCATGAGCGCCACGGCGTATATTATGGTGAGCGTCGTCAATATTGTCCTGCTCCGCTTGCTCCGCATGTTCTTGATGGCCAGCTTCACCAGTAATCCATAATTCATTGATTAAGCAATATAGTTCAGAATAAAAATCTGCCTCAGCGGTGAAGAAGTGAAGCCGCTGCGGAGCCCAGTACTCTGCGCGTCCCGCTTATTTCTGCTCTCATTGCAGAAACGTTAATAAAGGTGGATTGCATGGAATGGCTTGGTTAATTGAGGTGAAATGAGCTATGGGAGCATTGACAATAGTGGCCAAGTACTTAATAGAGGCCGCAGTAGAAATACAAGGTTTGGTTGATAAACCCGATATAGTTGGGGCATTATTCAGCCAAACCGAGGGGCTCCTTGGAAGCGAGCTCGATCTCCGCAATCTACAGAACACGGGCAGGATAGGCAGGATAGAGGTCGAGGTTGAGCATAAGGGGGATAGAACCGTAGGCAAGATATACATCCCCTCCAACCTGGATCGCTACGAGACATCGCTTCTGGCCGCCATGCTTGAATCCGTCGATAAGGTGGGTCCATATAATGCCAAGGTTCAGGTACTCAAGATAAGCGACCTAAGGGAGGAGAAGCGCAAGAAGATAATGGATCGCGCCCGCGAGCTTCTCTCCAAGATAGAGGCCGAGACTCTGCCCGACACCAAGGAAATAATCGAGCGCTTCGTGGATGAGATGAAGGAGGCCGAGCTGGTGAAGTATGGCCCCGAGGGCCTCCCCGCTGGTCCAGACGTGGAGAAGTCGGACACCGTTATAATAGTGGAGGGCAGGGCAGACGTGATTAATTTATTGAAGCATGGCTACCGCAATGTAGTGGCCATAGAGGGCGCCTCCGGCGGTATACCCAAATCAATAGTGGATTTAAGCAAGAAAAAGACAATAATAGCGTTCGTGGATGGGGATAGAGGCGGGGACCTGGTTTTAAGGGAGTTACTTAAGTCAGTTGATGTGGATTACGTTGCGAGAGCCCCAAGCGGTAAGGAGGTTGAGCAATTAACGGGTAAAGAGATATCCAAGGCCCTCCGCAATAAGTTACCAATAGAGGAGTACTTGCTAACCATTGAGAAGAAGGAAAGACAAGTAATAGAGGAGGCCAAGCAGGAGGCTAAGGAGCATAAGGCAGAACAGAAGGAGGCCCCGCAGGAAGTCACATTAGCCGGCGCCGTTGAGGTGCCCGTCGAGAAGCGTGAACCAACTCCGGAAGAGATTAAAATAGAGAAGCCGCACTTAACTCCACCAATGCAGCTGGAGGTTAAGGTGCCGCCCCAAGTAATTGAGGACATGAAGAAGCTAGAGGGCACTCTTGAGGCGATTATCTATGATGAGAATTGGAACGTGATTAAGCGCGTCCCAGTGCGTGACCTAGTTGATTCAATTCAACAGGTAAGCAATGCATACGCCGTCGTATTCGATGGGGTCTGCACGCAGCGCCTAGTTGATGCCGTTGCCGCCAAGGGCGTTAAGTTAATGGTTATGTCCCGCCTAGGCAATATAGCTAAGGTGCCGGCCAACCTTCAATTGGCCTCGATAAGCGACATGATAAAAACAATTGAGGAGGCACCTAAGTCCCCGGCCTAGCCGAGGAAGTCAAGGATACTGCCTCCTCCTCTTTTTTCCCTTAAAGCGGATTCATTGACCCCCAAAGGCTCCAGTATGCGCATGGCTGCCGGAATCACTTGCTTCTCCACGTAATAATCAATATCTATATCCTCATTGCCCTTAATGAGCGCTATGGGCACGACGCGATCCGCTAACCTGCCCTCCCCCTTAACAACGACGAAGCCTATTTGATCCCCCTTGCCCACCCTGAATCCGCGCTCGATTAATTTACGGGCCGCCGCCACGTGAGGCGCAATTACCTTATACTCATCAATGGATTTGTCCAGGGTCTTCCATATTATCAATGAATTCAAGTCAATGGAGTGTTCCCGCAGCTTCTTGATGATTCCCCTCACGTACTCTATCGCTGCGTTGGTTCCCCGCTTCAAAACTAGTTCAGCAACCTCCTCCTGGACATCCTTAGCCAAGTCGCACCAATCACCCCTCGCCGCCTCGAAACCAACTATATCTATATCACCATTTGGAAGCAACCCAATGTACCTCTTCTTTGACTCAGTCAATAATAATTTATCATACACCTTATCTATCTTAACCTCGAATCCATCCTTCTCCTCCTTCTCAATCAATTTACTTATCACGCCCTCATCATTCAATAGGAATAAGCTATCGGTGTCTCCATAAATCACTCTCCCCCCAATGGATTCAGCGAACTTTATGGCGCTGGTTAAGAGGGATCTACCCCAGGCAGTAACGGCCTCAGCCACCTCCCTCCTATACCACCGAGCCCCAGTCCAGCCGCAGTAGCCATACATTGCATTAGCCATTATCTTTAGTGCACGTTGACGCGCATCCAGGTAAATGAATTCCGGCGACTTAGCCTCGATTAGCCTCATTTGTTCTCGAATGCTTCTCCGAGCACTCACCAGCTTCTCCAGCATTCTGGGATACAGTCCCCGCGGCGATTTAAGGAATCTATACCCAACCTCCGGCGCAACATAGCAATCGCACTCGCCCTCCATTAATGTGTCCGGCGACACATTGAACCTCATCATTATGCTGGGATACATGCTGGAGAAGTCCAGCACCGCCACGTTATTATGGAGGCCGGGACGCGGCTCCAGCACTATCGCGCCCCTATACGGCTCGTACTCCCGCTCCACCCTATTTGGAGCGAGTTCCCCAGCCCTATATGCCTCATGCATTATCATCCACTCCACCCTGGCCCCCACGCTTGCCTCAACAACTTGATCCAGGGGGAGCCCCGATATATTGGCGAGTTGAATTATGTGGGGCAAAAGCTTCTCGCCCAGCCTAAGCGTGCTCACCGCATCATCCCTAGCATACTTAAGCAGCTCATCTCGCTTGCTCGCATCATCCCAGTACCTATGTATATCATGGCCCGGAATCAGGACTCGCTCGCTTCTCTTCATTACTCCAAAGTACTCAGCGGCATAGTCAAGGCTCTTCCTCTTTATATCGCTCATTTCCTGTATAACTCCATACAAGTCAATATGGGCTCTTCCTATTATGGACCAGTGGCCATACGTGCTTTGCTCAGGCGCAGTGCCGTACTTAGTGATGGGTAACTTAACGCCGAGCACAGATGCCCTCCTAACCAGGTAAGGCAGGTCGAATCTACTGGAGTTATAGCCGAATAATATGTCCGGATTCAACTCGTTGAGTTCACGAACGAAGTCCCGAATCAATTTCTCTTCATCGCCATCATTAACGAGCAGCTTAATGTTACCCGACCAATCCATCATGGAGATTATTATTATTGGATCCCGCTCCGGGCTAGGCGACCCAAATGGGTTATAGACCTCAATATCGAACGCGACGTATCTAAGTGGCGGAACTAACGTGGACTCCACTTGGACTGGATCACTGGTTGCCCTATAGAATGCATCTATCCCAGTCCCGAATCCATCGCTTGGCTCCGCCTCAAACTCCATCCACCCAGGCTTAATGCCTTTATCAATCATGTACCTAAGCGTGAACCTTATATCGGCCTCAAGCACATCCTGAACGCCCTTTATGGTTGCCGCTCGCTCCCGTGCATCCCTCACCTTATCCGGAGTCGTCACAATTATCTTGGCCACCTTCACCGGCTTCCCAAATAGCTTCCGCTCCTCGATCTCGATGCTGATCACGTTCCGCATCCTCCTTAACTCGCTTACGGCCTCCTCATTGCTTAGGATGGCGTAGAAGTATGGCCTGAATCCCCTATGAGCCACAGCCACGTGCTTCCCATCCTCGCTCACGCCGAATACCCTTATTTCAGGCTCGTTATTCACTATGCCGTAAGTGATATCGACCGGAAATATCCTGATCCTCAAATTATTCACTGGATTATATAGTGATTGACTGGGTAAAAAACTTTTTAAAAGGCGCGATAGGTGTCGAGGCGATATTAATAGAGGTGATTAGATGAGTAATCAAAACGTTAACTCAGAGGTACAGGAAAAGATAACTCAGGCGCTTTATTACCTGGAGCGCATAGTGCAGGACATGGGTATACCCAGGAATATCAGGAGGGCGGCCAGCGAGTCAGCCAAGATCCTTAAGAATGCCCAAATGAGTCCCAGCCTCCGCGCAGCCACGGTGATCGGCATACTGGATGATGTATTATCCGACCCCAATATGCCCCTATTCAGTAGGGTAATGATTCTCCAAATAATTGCAGTGCTTGAGCAGGTAAGGGACTAGTATTACTAAACTATTTTGTATGTATTGTTTTTAACTGGATGCCTTAATTAACCATCGTGCGGCTAATCATAGAGCGCAAGGGCGATCTAATACTTGTGGAGGATGGATTGATCAGCAAGGAGTTTAAGGCAATGGAGGATGCCCTCGCCTTCATAAGAAGCAGACTAGCGGAGGAGCAATGCGAATTCAGGAATTGGTACATAAGGTTCCCCCTCAGCAGACTCCTTGATTTCGCCAAGTACGCCTACGAGAGCGGCGCCTCCCCTGGGCATCCCTATAATGCAATTGCATCCAATTACTTCAGGGAGAGGGGGCTAAGTAAGTCCAATGTCAGGGCCCTCATGCCAACATTAACTGGCCTCGGCATGATTAGGAACGGCGAGATCAATGAAGAATTAATTGAATTAGGCTCATTAATATCAAGGGGGTACTTAACCGAGGCGGCGGCGCTGCTTGGGAAGGCGGCATCCAGGAACTGCGTATTGAGGGAATTAATGGGGGGACCAATAGAGGGATTAGCCCTAAAGTTTGGATTAACGAGGCGCGATGAGGTGGAGTACACGAGGCAATTAGTGGAGTTCATTCAATCAAATGGATTAACGGCATGCGGTAGATTCGTCGATCAATTCTTCTCGGAGTCCTGCGAGGGCTTCGATATCTCCCTTAACTGCGTGCCAAGCCTCCTCCTCCGGCTAATGCAGTACCTGATCTCCATAGGCAAGCCGCCGGAGCTGCGGGAGATAATTAATCCTCCAGAGCTCTACTCGGTCTCCACGAGGGATGGCGCCGTCTACGTGGCGAGGAGGGACAGCGATGTTCCCCTCATGAGGGTGTTGGGGGACTTCAAGGTCTTTAACTCAATGAGCTTCATACCTAGCATGCGGACCTGGTTGACAAGCATGGAGCCACTAATATCAAAATCCCTCAGGGACGAGGCGCCTCACGTGGTTGTTCTTCTCCCGCTCCTCCTTAAATCCAGTAATTGTTATGGGCGTAAAGTGCTTCTAGGCATCTACTCAAGGGATGGGAGCGAGGCAGTGAAGGTATATGACTTAAAGGATTTGTGATCTGTCCTCCTCCCATTCTGAAGGACAAGGGTTCCCCGAGGTCTAGAGGGGGCTGCGCCTCCTTACTGGGCGCTACTCCTTCCTCTGGCATTGGTGGTCGGCCCTCGTTCCCCAAAGATTGAGGGGAAGCTAATTACCCCTACTAATCAAGAGCATCCCACTGCTCTAGCAGACTAAAAGGCGAGGTTTCTCGTTCTTTTTATGAGGGCTCAAGGAGGTGAAGAACCTAGCCGCCAAGGGAAGAGCGCTAGACTAATTCTGTCCTCAATGGTTGCAAATGAGGAGCCTGGTCTCTAGGGTTTGGAATTAAGTCAGAAAATTTATTTACTTAAATAATTTATCATATTTATGGGTAAATCACGTAAATCATTAATTATCGAGTTAATGGTCTCAATAATAGGACTAGTTATAGTTTTATTAGTTATGTATACCCCAATAAGCATCTTGGCTCCCCTTGGCAACATGCTTAATCCAGGCATGGGCATTGGGGTATGGGGCTCAGCGCCGCCCCCCGGCATAGGTTGCAGTAATTCCACGGTAATCCTCAACTCATCGAAGGCCCAAGTAATTGTCTGCATTACGTCGGATGGCTTCATCAGGATAGCCTCAAACGAGGATTGGGCCCTATTCTATGAGCAGGGATATCTAACCGCTGAGTATAGATTGGCGCAATTAATGTTCATGCGGGCAATGGCTGAGGGCAATCTATCATCCATAGTTGGCCCCTCAATGATTCAAAGCGATGAATTCTATAGAACCCTTGAAACAACTATTACGGCCCAGGAAACCCTTAATCAATTAAATAAGTCCAGCGCAGTGTATAGGGATCTCTACTATTATACTCTCGGCGTTAATTCATATATTAAGTCGATGCCGGCCTCCAGGGTTCCCATAGTCTTTAAGGTGCTTGGGTACGCCCCCACTCCATGGTCCATTAGGGACACGTTCGCCGTTCAACAATTGCTCACCTGGAGCCTCAGCGGCACTGATGACCCCTTGGCGTTCACGTTCGCCTTGGAGAACATGCCGAGGCAAGCCATTGAGTCGCTGTACCCGGCTTACCCGCCCTCTATTCAGTTCCCAATATATCCAAGAACCCTTAATCCAAGCATATACATTGGTCCCGGCAACTTGGTTAACCTGAGTCTTTACTCCATGAATCCATTGCCTCCAGGGATCTCTCTTCCCCTACTGAATAAGGCTATTGAGGAGGCCATAGCGTTCTTCCAGGGAAGCGACCCAGCCTACTCAGACTCAATAGTTAGTAAAGTGCTTCAGGGCTTCAACCCATTCAGTCACGTAGTGATTGGTTTAACTGATGCGGGCAGCAATAATTGGGTGGCTAATTCAACCCAGGGAGGCGCGTTGCTGGCCAATGATCCACATCTAACAACAACAGTCCCCTCAATATGGCTTGGCTTTCAATTGGTGGCGCCCGGCATTAATGTGGTTGGAGTCGATTTCCCCGGCACCCCCGGCGTTATTCTCGGCCATAATCCATACATAGCTTGGGGAGCCACGGACGCGGAGCCCCAGGTATGTTACTTCTACGTGGAGGAAACCAGCCCCCGGCATCCAGGTGAGTATTTCCATAATGGTTCCTGGATACCCTTCACGGTAATTCATGAAGTGATCAATGTTAAGGGAAGCGGAGAAATAAGGTATACAGTGGAGAGGGCCGCCAATGGCGTTGTCGTGAGCAATTACAGCAATGTAGTTATAGTGATGGATTGGACCGGTCTTTACCCCAATGACGAGGTGGCAGCATTCCTCGGCTTCGATACAGCCAAGAACCTCACGGAATTCCTCTCCTCCCTAAGTAACTTTGCGGTGGGGATCCAGAACTTTGCCTATGCCGATGATAAGGGCAACTTCGGAATATTCGCGTATGGTCTCTATCCAGTAATAGCGATGGGTAACCCAAGGGCTGTGCTTCCCGGTTATGGCAATTATGATTGGATAGGCTTCATACCTAGAAGCAAGCAACCATTCGTGCTTAACCCATACACGGGCTTCGCCGCAAGCGCGAATCAGGTCCCAGTGTCGCCGGGTTATCCATACTATGTTGGTTGGAGTTATGAGAGTGGTTTCAGAGCGGATGAGATAAATACGGATCTATCCAGGTTCAGGGAGGAGGGCAACCTCTCCATGTCATCCATGGAAGCCATGCAGCTGGATATTCATGATTACTCCACCAATATATTCCTGCCCCCGCTTCTCTCTGCATTGATTCATGGCAATACGAGTCCAGTTGGTCGTGAAGCGATTAAGTTATTGAGCGAGTGGAATGGCAACTTCTCGATCAATTCATCGGCGGCTACAATCTATTATTACTGGTTGAATTATTACTTGAACGATACTTTCCTCCCATGGCTGACTTACTATAACATAACGCCGGCCGAGGGCCTTGGCCAATTCTCCTTCTTCCTGGGTCCAGACTCCGATTACCATGGCCAACTCATCCTTGACCTAGCCAATTGGACAGTTAATTATCCTGACTCCCCATGGTTTAACGATCCATTAACCGGCGAAGCCAGGAATGCCGATTACGTCATGTTGCTCGCCTTTAACCAAACAATGAATTACCTAAGCAAGCTTCTGGGACCAAACCCCAGCACATGGATGTGGGGCAGGCTACATAAGAGGCTGCTCGCCAGCTTCTTCGGATTATCCGGGCTCTCGATTGGTCCATTCCCATCCCCCGGCGACAGCAATACGATTAATGCAGCATATGGATTAACCGCTACGCTGGGACCCAGTTGGCGGCTGGTTGTGGATATGGCTAATCCACTTAACGCTGTCGGCGTCTACCCCGGCGGCATTTCCGAGCACCCATTAATGCCTCTCTATAACGATACCACGGCTTACTGGTTACTGGGCAAGTACTACACATTAATTCCCACGGGTTTACCCGAGGCATTTTACTATCTATATATACCAGGTGTCAAGCCATGAGGAACACATTGCTTGCCTTTATAATTAACGCCATCCTGTCGCTCGCGTTATCCCTGCTTGGCTACTGGGAATTATTGTTTGCTCCAGCGGCAATATTAGGGTTTTTGCTGCATTTAAGGCCAAGGACATCCCTATGGGTCACGGGCTCCTCGGGCGCCCTAGGCGTCCTAATCTCAATCTTGGCATTGCCATATGCTCTTCAGAACGGCGAAATAACCGCGCTAATAATGGGGCTACCGGGCGGCGCCGCGGCCCCCCTCCTAATTACGCTGCTCCTAGCCCTCCTGAACTCAGGCATAGGCGGTGCACTTGGCGCCATAATAGCCAGGCTTGCCGCCTCCTGATAATTATTCATCAATCACATGTGCTTCGCGTTTTTCACTTGGAAATGTATGAAGGATAATTGTTTTGTTGCGTATTTAGTTTATGAGTAAAGTTTTTTAAGGTAATTGATAGCTGTTTATTCATGGAGCAGTCGACATCTCTCCTAGAGGTTAAGTTGAAGTCTATTCCGCGGGACTCAAGGAACATGTTGATACTGTCGTGTCCAGAGCCGAGCCTGGCCTCTGTGGTCTCCATAGAGTACGTCATAGATGCGTTGAAGATGGAGGAGATAGGGGCCATTAAGATAGGCAGCATATCGCCGGTGATAACGGTTATAGAGGGAGTCGCTAAGTTGCCCTATAGGTTATTCTATAAAAAGGATAATAATCTAGTCACGATTAGGCAGCACGTTCCAATACCTCCCAACGCGTATAAATTATTCATTGAGAAGATACTGGACTGGGCGGATGAGAACGGCATAACCAAGGTGGTTTGCTTAACCTCGATCCCAGCCCTCGGCGATAATGAAACGGATAATATATACTTCGTAACCGAGGAGAGCCATGTGCAGGAATTCAAGTCCCTTGGATTAGTGCCATTAAGTGAAGCCACGTTAACGGGCCTAGAGGCGGAGTTCCTGGATGCGGTTTTATCCAGGGGAACCTTGACAGGCGCATTATTATTGGCGGAGTCCAAGCTCCTCACATCCATAAATAACCTAATTAAGACGGGTAGGATAGCGTCGTCACAAGACGTCCTCTACATACTTAATCAGACCGTCGGCAGATTCGGCCCAGACGTGTCGGCCGCAATAAAGTTAATCAAGGGCATATCGCTGCTAACTGGGATAAATATACCAATAGATAATTTGGAGGACCACGCGAAGAAGTATGCCTTCCTCATAGAGAAGAATCTAGAGGAGTACTTCAAGCAGCCGGAAAAGGAGAGGGTGCCAACGGTTCTCTGAATCCCACACTGACCTCCTCCCCGCCCTAAAGGGTTCCCCAAGGTCTTGGGGGTTACGCCCTATGGTCGCTACTCGTTTCCCTCCCGAGCCGGTATTGTGGGGTCGGCCCCTCACTCCCCATTCCCAAAGAATTGACCGGCCGAGAGCCCCATCCCCAGAGATTTCTAAGCTTTACCCCCCGCCCTGAAGGGCGAGGTTTGCCGTTCGTTTTATCATATCGTGTATGCTGTGAATATCATGAGGAGGCCCATTATCATGGCCACGCCATTGATTAGAACGTCGTTATATGAAAAGTGAGCCAAGGCCAGCCTCACCCATCGCCCCCTTCTCTTCACGAATACTCCCCTCTCCGTGAATATGTCTAGAATCATGTGGCTCGGCCCCATCAATAAGCTGCCCATCATTACCTCCACGTAAATTAGTTCCATTACTCGTCCAGATAAGTAATACAGTAGAATTATAATTGCGGCGCCGGGCAATGCCCCCCAGAAAATGCTCCTAGGAATTGTATGGGTTAAGGGCGTTCGCCTCACGTAGCCGCGCCTCTCCTCATGGCCTAATCCATCTATTATCAAGTTCCCCGTCACTGACATTAGGAGAGCCAGGAACAGGGATTCCGGGAATGGGTTCCTAACCAAGGTTAATGATAATGTCAGTAATCCCGCGGAGAAAACGTAGTGAGTAATGAGCTTCAATTATCCATTCGCCCCATCATGTCCTCAATCTTATTCGCTAATTTAATCTTAACGCTTATGCCGCTTACTCATGTTAATTGGTTAAACGTGATGCGTTAATTAAGGGCAGTGACCCCTATTGGTTCATGATCATAAAGAAGGAGATACGTATAGATAAGGACGATAGATGCGGCTCAGTGCATCCCGTGTACAGCGTGATAGAGGAGCTGGGCGAGTTAAGGAGTGGCGAGGCGATAATGGTCACCGTCAATGATGAGGACTGGGTGAGAACCCTTAAATCCGTGGCGGAGCTTCGCAGGGTAAATATAATTGATGCGGGCCAGGAGAGGGGTTACTGGAGGTTCATCATCACGCGCTTCTCTGATGAGCAAAAAGCCTCCTAGTTACTGGGTAGAAAACATCTATTCCAATGGGTATCCTGCTTGATCTGCCGAGCGTCATGCTATGTATTATGCTGGATTTAAGCAGTACGTCCAGTGAAGCCACCTTGAAGCTATCGGCTCTATCTATTCGACCTATCACTGTAACATCGCTCCTATGTGGGGTTAATGACTTCACGGCAGCCATGAAGCCGGGCGAATGATACACCCTATACTCGCTTGAGGCATAATCATTAGAGGCGTGGGGCCTAATTATGTGATCTATCATCGCTGAATCAATGGTTAACTTAGCCGACATTATTAGGATTGGGGTTGGGGTCACCAAGTACCTATCTAGGAGGGTCTCCAGAATAAACCTCAGGTACTGCGCCGTTGGCTCGCTCACGACGGCGCCCCTAACCAAGTCCTCCCCAGCCTCGTCCCGGTACTGCTCAACCTTGCCTTGCTTACTTATGGTTATGTCATACATGAATGCTTCCCCCCTATATACCGTGTAAATGGTAAAGTAGTAACTGCCCCTGCCAATTAATGGTCTCTCCACGGTATCCGTGCTATCAATGGATCTAAATGGCTTAATCTTGATATGCCTCCCCCTGCATTCCTTGGCGAAATTTATTCTCCCCTTGCTATCCATCACTATAGCCATGCTTCTTCCGCTCATCTTGATCCTCACGCATGGGTGGCCAATGGTCAACACTATCCTGGGCAACACAATGCAGTAACTCAATAATTATTTTATTAGAATATCAATTAAAATCAGGCAACGTCAGGCGAGCAATACCTATGAATAAGCCCTGAATCCCGCGGAGTTTCCTAATCAATTGCTTTTTATTGAGGCTTCACATTAATGTGTCAATGGATGAGGTCGGTTTAGTCTTTCTCGTGGGCGTATTGATTGGAGATAGAGGCGAGGGAGGAGCAGTATACGCTCCATATAGGCAATACATCGATATATTAAGTAAGTGGATTAATGATCCGGATGCATTAATAAAGGGGCTCAGCGAGAAAGGCAAGTTAGCGATACAGAAGCATGGCTCTGGTTATAGGGTCGCGTTGATGGATGTGGATGCCGTGGGAAAGGCGCGTGCACTGCTCATGCCTCCATCCCGCGAAGCATTCGTGAAGGTAATGGATGAGGCAATAAGGCAATCCGCCAATCCATTAACTGGGTATGCAGATATAGGGTCAGTGATAAAGGCAATATCGACTAAGTTAGGCATTGATGGCAATGATGCCGAGGAAATGGTGATTAAGGCAGTGCTTGGCTCCAAGTCGTATATATTGGCGTACGGCGGCTCCCATAGGATCAAGGTGGGTTCATCCTATTATGGATTAATTAAGAAGGTGAACTAGATGCAGAGGGCGCTCGTGACCGGCAAATTCAATTCAGTGAGGCTCCTAGGCCCATCCTGGCTCAGGGCTAAGGAGGAGGTTCTTCGCCATATAAGGAATGGGAACCAATTAATAACAATTATAGGCAGAGCTGGTTCAGGCAAGACAACGCTCCTCCTCAGCATGTGTGGCGAGCTTCAGAATTGTTTCTATACCGATATGGCTGGCTCCAGCGATCGGGATTTATCGGCGATGGTGGCCTCGCTCATAATGGATAACATGGAGAAGATAAGGTCAATACAGGAAACGCTTAGGCGAGAGAAGGGGAACCTGAAGGCATTCTCCAAACTGGGTCCTCAGGACCTTATAGAGCTGGCCCGCATCCATCCAATAACATTCCTTGGATTGCTGAATGAGGCCGTGAGTAGACTGGGGGGAAGAATCATAATGGAGGTAGATGAGGGATTGCTTTCACAGGATGATCCACGGGCATTCAAATTCATTGAGGCAATGCATGGCTTTAGGAATAACATGAGGCTGCTGGATTCAACTCACCTAGTGGTAACAATGCTGCCCGACGTCGTTGACTTAATAGCTAAGGTCGATATGCCGCTCTTTGAAGTAATGAGGCTAGCCACCATAATGTTGCCGGACTACGTTGGGCCTGATGATATTCAAGACATAGCTAACGCGCTCTCCCTGTCAATGGATGCCATAGACAAGATAAGTAGATTAGGTCCATTAACCATGAGGCAATTAATATGCGTTGCCGCTAATCTAAATGATGTGGCTAAGTGCGGCATAAATGAGATAGAGATGGATGTTGTTGGAACCGAGGCCGTGTGATAATTCTTGGAGGTAATGTTTATATATGCGTTACCACTAATTAGACACGCAATCAACAAAAATAATTCAATTACCTCCTCGAAACCCTCAATTCCTCAAATCCATCGGGGAACTTAGTTAATAGTTCTATGCCGTTCGCCGTGATGAGAACAGTATCGGAGTGCCTATAGCCGCCATTGCCTGGGTAATATATTCCTGGCTCGCATGAAACAATCATGCCGGGCTTAAGCTCGGCATTGTATCCTATATCGAGGAATGGAGGCTCATGCCCCTCTATGCCTAGGCCATGGCCAACATGGTGCCTCAAGTGATCCGTTACTCCAAGCTCCTTGGCTTTCCGCCTCACTGCTTCATCCACTTCCTTAACCTTGACGCCGGGCCCCATTACTGAGAGCGCTGCTTCCCTTAACTTCATCATCGCGTTAAATCTATTCTCAGCCTCAGGTGGATTGCCCACTATTATTGTTCTCTCCAGCTCCGAGTGATAGCCCCCTACATCCGGCCCCGCCCCGCTTCCCAATACGTCGTTTTCCCGTATAGGTCGTGGAGCGGCTAATGCGTGTGGATACGCCGAGTATTCCCCTACTTGACCCCTGAATCCTATGAAGTTCGGCACGCTATCCGTTAGAGGCATGTATTCGGGCCCCATTTCCCGCTTCATTTCCCTGCTAGCCTCTAGGCTTGCCTCCAGCGATATTTCCCAATCATATGCGCCGGGCCTTATTTTGCTCATCAGTATTTCATGGGCTCGAGCAGCCCATTTCCCGCTTTCCCTGATTAGCTCGATCTCTAGGCTTGTCTTTATGATCCGCATCTCCTCAATTATTCCCTTGACTTGCTTAATGCTCAATCCCTCCTTCTTCAAGAGAGCCGATAAGTCGCTGCCGCTGTATCCCCAGAACGATGATGCGCCCGCGGGGTTATCCATTCCAATCACCTTTAATCCGCTTCTCTTAGCAACGCTGATTATGGTGTCTCTGAACATCATCATGGGCTCCACATCGCCGGGGTAATCAAAGTAGTAATTCTCCTCCGTGAATACCCTGCTCCTGAACTCCACGTGCCCCTTCTCCACCATTGGTCCCATGAATACCACATCGCTTGACTTGGCCGAGATAAGCACGGCGAGGGGTCGCTCAGTCTGGATCATGAAGTACCCAGTTAGGTAGAATATGTTTGGCGCACTAGTTAGGTAGAGGGCATCAATTCCCTCGCTCACCAGTTTTTGCCGTAGCGCCTCAAGCCTTTTAGCGTATTCTGAATCCGGTAATCTCCACATGAGGTAAGCAATTGTTTAGCGGTTATTGAGTTTTCCGCGCCTATCCTCCTCGAATATTCATCTTCGGCACTAGGCTTATTAAGTCCGTTATTAGGCTGGCGGTAATGATTGGTTCACGGTCATTCATGAATCGCTGGAGCACCACTGTTCAATTATTCATAATAAACAGCGTCATATCGATACCGGCGCTGGTGAGTCCATCAATAAGTAACCTATTCACTTCCCTATTTGCTGTGTATCGTCCATGGTTCCTAGTGACCAATAATCCCCTTGTGCCTAATGTCCTTGGAGTCTTCATGTCCATGTTTTATGACCCCACGTTCCTGGACTACTTCTTCAATATGTTGACCCTATGGTTCCTCGGCCCCTTCTTTGAGTCTAGGTTCGGCGCTAGGCTATTCTGGGAGGTCTACGCCGTGAGCGGCATAGTTGCTGCATTATCCGTCTATATTTACCCACCCCTCACGGCAATAGCTGGCGCAAGCGGCGCCCTCTTTGGAATAGTTGGGTTCATGATTGCCAGTCCATATAGGTGGGCCATATTATCCAACCCAATAAACATAATATCGATAATATTCCTATTAAGTCCCCTCGCCGCGGGCTACGGCATAGCCTACCTCGGCCACCTCCTGGGCTTTGTGGTTGGCTTGGCTCTGGGCTTCTACTGGAGCAGGCGACTAGTGTATAGGAGAACCTATAGAGTGCGTTGGGGGCCTTATTAGGGCATTACCGTGAATGACGATGAGCAATTGGCGTCGCCGGCAATACAGGTCACCCTATACTCGCCTGGATCCGCTGGGTCCCCATTGCGGTATTGATCCCAAATCACCGTGGTTGATTCACCAGGCCTCAGTAATTGATTCACGTACTTCTCTATGGATACCCCCATCGATTCTATAATGCACTTACTCACCTTTATCGAGTCATCGCCTACATTACTGATTATTATGAATATCATTTCGCCCCTGGCGTACCTATCGCTGCTTAATTGAACCTTGCACTTAATCATTGCCTCCACCTCCTCAGCAACTCATTGACCATTTTCTCCGCGTTCTCCTCTATAACTGGATTAGATGCAGCGTCCTCAGGGTATTTTTGCCCACCATACTCCTCAGGCAGTTTCCTGGTGGCATCTATTCCAACCTTGCTGCCCAGGTTCGGGATTGGGGTTGATGGGTCCAATTCCTCCGTTGGATAATCGCTTATTATCAATAGATCCCTTGCTGGATTCATGTGGGCCGATATTGCGTACATTACTTGATTCATGTTCCTGACATCCACATCATCATCAACCACTATTATTAGTTTGCCGTAAAGCGGCGATAATGACCATAACATGGTCATCACCTTCCTCGCCTGCCCCGGCGTTGTTTTCCTAATGGACACAATGTAAACATAGCCAAGCCCGCTCGGCGGCATGTAGATATCAATTAATTCCGGCATCATGAGCTTAAGCATGGGAATTATCACTTGATTGGCGAAGAGAATCATATTGCCATCCTCCAACACGGGCTTCCCCGTCACAGTCACTGGAACCACCGCATCGCTCCTGGAGTATATCGCCTTTACCTTAGCCACGGGATAAGGCTTACGAATGCTATACACGCCCACGTGATCCCCAAATGGCCCCTCCTCGACGTACTCGCCCGTTAACTCCGCCTCAATCACTACCTCTGCTCGAGCTGGGTAATGAGTGCTTATGGTTCGCCCCTCACTTAACTCAATGCCTCTCCCGCTCAGCATGCCCGTGACCAGCACCTTATCCAGGGGATGCGGAATCGGGGTGGCCGCCATCAACATGAGGAGTGGATCGGGCCCGAAAACTATCGCAACCTCATTGGTGTGCCTAGAGTACTCTGCGCTCCTTCTATTCGGCATCCAATGCATTATAATCTTGTCCTCACTTAATACCTGTATTCTATAGTACCCGAAATTCACGACTCCATCCCTCTCAATGAATGTTATGCCCATTGTATAGAAGAACGCCGGTTCCCCAATCCATTGCCTAATGGCCGGTATCCTCCTTAAGTCAATGCGTTTCCACTCCACTTCATGCACGGGCGACTTATTCGTTACGCGGGGAAGAAATTTACCCATCTCCGCCACCTCGCTTAATGACTTAATCGCATTGCTGAGCGAGGCGAATCTAGGCTTAAGCATTAATGAAATGTTCTTCTCCAGCGAATTAATGGATGCATTCCCCATAGCTACCTGAACACGCTCCCACGTGCCGAATAGATTCACCACGGCTGGGAGACTATTTTCCTTAATTCTCCTAAATATTACTGCCGGTCCCCCCCTATACATCAGTTTCCTAGCTATTGCCGGTAATTCGAGATCAAGGCTAATCGGTTCATCCACCTCCACTAACTCATTTCTCTTGCGTAACTCATCCATGTACTCCCTTAGATCCACCACTGGATGAGATCCAATGCCTCTTTAAAAAACTAAGCGATCTTGTCACATCACTTAAAAATACCCTGCCCCCGAGTCTGAGTAATGCCGGATCAAGCAGGCGAGTTAAGGCGTGCAGTGGAGTTAATGGAGAGGCGCGGCTTCAAGCTGATTGAGCTCAATGAGAGAAGCGCATTGATGGGTCTCGCCAATATGATCGTAATGATAGCTGTCCCAATTAAGGATTATTGGTCATGGTTAACCATAGATGATGCAGTGAAGGAATTCATGCTGGATAAGGTGGATTCCGTTATAATTATCTCGGAGAGACCATACTACTTGGCCGATGAATTAAATGCGGCAATAGAGAAAGCAAATCTATTGGGCAAAGGATTGAGGGCCAGAGTATACCCAGTATATACGGGGGACATGGATGGCCAACTCAATTTCGTGCTAGGCACTCTGCTTACCGTTAATTACGACAAGATAAGTAACTCAACCATAAGTGATGGTCCATGTCCCTCATGCGGTGAACCCATGAAACTAGTGTTTAGGCACTCATTCACTGCAGAGGATGGACAAGTAATCGAGGAGGTGATCACTTGCACCAAATGCAGCGTGAGGCTCCATAGATTAATAATGCAATAAAATGCAATGCATAGGGATTAAGCAAATACCCCCCAACTAGCTCAATTAATGAAGGCCCTCTATTATTGGGAGGGGGCCTGCATGGCTAATTCCAAGTACGTGCGCCGCTCTATTTGCTCCGGTTTAAGGCCGAGTTTTTCCTGGGCGAACTTAAGGATATCTTGGGCAGCCTCATCTATTAATGATTCATCGCTGACCATGGTCTCCACCTCCACGAACTTGCCTAGGTTATCTGCATTATCCAAGTAAATCGTGTATTTATCCACTGTGAATAATTCCCTGCGCTTCCTTATTACGGCGACCTCCTTGAATCCTAGGCTAGCCATCATTAAAGCCGCATTATCGTAATCATCCACCTTTAGGTTAATCTCCATTCTAGACTTACCCACAGACCCAATCCTTCGACCCTTATAAGTCATAATAACCTCCCCATCACCGTGGATCCTGATGCGTATTGCCTCATCTGACTGAGCGAAGTCGCGGCATGGATGGTTAAAGTAATGATCCTCCTCAACGCTTATACCAATAGGCTTAGCCATCAGTGATACTATTTTTCTTAAGTCATCGAGGAGAGAAACCCTGTACTTTATTTCCACTTCAAACATTACGGTGGCGCCTCAATTAAGGCCTGGGGATTTACATGGCGGATGAGTTGGATCACCAACCTTAAATCCAAACAATAAGCACCTGCCCCTAGTTGATCCATAATATATACAGTCATTACAATTATCCGGCCTCCCCATAACAAGCTTAAAGCCAGTAACCGTTACTCCACGAAGAGCCCCCTCCACCGCCGACTGCCTAGAACTCTGTTGACCCATTAAATCAAGCAATGGTTGCTGCGGCTGAGTTGGGGGCGGTGGTAATTGTGGCTGGGGCGGCGGAGGCGACACGGGAGGCAGCGGCAATAACGGCAATTGAGGCGGCGGTGGTAATTGTGGCTGGGGCGGCGGAGGCGACACGGGGAGCTGTTGTTGTGGTTGAGTTGGTGGTGGAGGCGGCGGTGGTAATTGCTGCTGAGGCTGTGGCGATTGTTGAGCCGCCTTTTGCGGCTGCAGCTCTATGCTGAACTCGGTCCTGGCCTCGTTCAGTATGATGGTGGTTATCTGATCCATGGGCATTGGTTCCCCTTCGAAAATCTTCTTGTTATTTATCACCATGGCCGGAAGCATCATTATCCCATCCTGCCTCAGCGCCGATATTAAGTACCGTAGTTGAGGCGGGATCTTCCTCTCCTCCTTTTCGCCCACGTACTTCGCGGTTTCAGCAGCGGTTTCAGGCTTGACCTTAACTATTGTTAGCTTAACCTTATCGGGGTTCTCCCCCATTTTGCTTAATTGGTTCCGTAGGTTCTCAACCAGCGACTTCAATGACTTCTCATACTCATCGAATCTCTCCGATATCGTGTAGAACTTAATATACATTATCTCACGTTTCCATAACCTAATAATGGCTTTTTAACTCTTTTGGTTAATATAGGTGAACAACTTGTTTCTATATATCATGCGCTCCACGACCCGTCCTCCCGGCTCCAGCTCATAAAATATCTGCGTATCGTAAATATAGGCGGATCCATTGCATGCCTCACATTTCTCTCCACATTTATCGCCTATCAGCGTGCAAATAAAGCCATGTAATTCATCTCTATTCTTAAATGGCTCGCCATTTCGCCTCTGTATTGCTGCCTCAACAAGTGTTTGGGGCAATATTACCTTGGTTCCCCTCCCAATCTTGATGAGCAATCCATGACGCCCCGGCACAAATTCATTGAATTCGCTAAGCTTTGTTTCCCTCATGTTGCCCACGAGGGTCACCTCGAAAATACAGTGATCCAATTCGGCTGAGGTCAACGGGCTAAACCTGGGGTCATTAAATGCGGCATACTCGGAGACTAGGGCCAGATCCATGGGTAGCCTATTCATGGGGATTGGGGAACCCATGCTTCCTCGAACAACTCTCCTCATTACTCCAGCATCATTAATTATCTTCTCTATGGTTACCCAGACCCCAAGCCTCAACGTGTTTATGGTGGATGTCAATGGATTCAGGTTCCGCGTTAAGCCTAGTCTACTCTCCACAACGGATCTAGCGAAGCGCACTGCGGCAATTCCATCCTCGAGCGATAATGGCTTGAATTCACTCATCAATGCCGTTCCGCGTCATTTATTGAATTTTAAATATTGTGCTTCCATCCATGCATATAGAATTGATTCTTTTACTTAATTCCATGGCTCTGATCAATATATCTTGAATCTTTCTATGATGATTGCCAACCCAATAAAGCTTCCCACAATTAATGCATTTAAGGAATTCATCATGCTGCTCCACAACTTTCGCCGGCAATAAGGACTCGACATCCCTCCTCCCAATCCTGGTCAAGTGGCCACCGCATATGGGGCAAAGGGATTTGCCGAACTCAATCCTTAAATCAATGCCAAGGGCCCTACTCATCACGGCTAACCAAACCAAGTGATCATCAGTTATAAGCAGTATGGCGCTCCCCCTTCTCGCTCTGTATAATTGCTCGTCCCGGGTAATCACTAGCCCAGGAACGCGCGCCAGGAAATCATCGTCATAGGATGCATCGTAGTGAGCCTCGACGCCCAGCATGCGTAGCCACCTGGCCAGCCATCCTAGCATGGAATCCACATAGACATCGCCGCTGCTGACGCCACAGAAATTGGCCTCCGCCACATCTACTTGATTCTCCAAAAATATTTATAGTTATGGGAGCTAGACCTTGGCCTCCACAGGCGCTCGCCAAGCCCATGGAAACCAGCTGCCTTAATTCTTCATTGGTTGTGGCGGTGATTGGCTCATCATTATTATGGTGCCATTATCCATCACGCAGAGAGGCATTATAGTGGATTCATTCGCTGCTTCCTGATGCATGCATCTATATTGGAGGACATTAATCAATTGCTGGTAATTTTCAGCCGCGGCATTGGCCTCGTACTGCATAGTGAAGTACGGGATTGTCGCTAGGATCAGGGTTATCACACCGATCAATGCGATTAGCGTTCCCAGCGATGATATTCCTTTGCTTCTCATGACGATTTAATGGTTCAACCATTATTAAAGCTATATATCATTGGTTCCCTTCATGCGTCACTTATTTAAGTTAAAGCGATGCATGGCTAGGCATGACTAATGGAAAAACAAGAAAAGGATTAAGTCAGGTGGTGTGGGTGGCCATATCCATAACGGTAATGGTAATTCTATTGGCGGTTCTATGGCCGGCCATAAATAAATCACTCGTGGGGTCAAGCGTTGTTGCGGTCTCGGCCAACACGGCTGGAAGCAACATGCTTATAGTGAACGTCAAGGACATTGGAGTGAGCCCAATATCGATCATCGGCTCGCCGCTCCTACTCCAGCAGTCAGGTATCAATGCCACTGATTGCTCCCCCGTCTCCGCATCCATAAATGGGGAACCGACTCATTTAATCGGTAATACGCAAATACAACCGGGAGACACCGTCTCCGTCATGTATGGCGGGGCCGGTTGCTATCAAGTCAGTTCAATAATAGTCGACACCACTCAAGGAGAATTCACGAGTTATGTGGCCTCATAATGATAAAGCTAATAGTGGGTTCTCCCCGTCTAATGGAGCCGCTGGGATTGACTTGGAGAAGGGCCCCTAATTGCATTGATACTGGTATTAACCACGTGCTGAGCGATCTGGAGAAGATGGTGCTTTATAGGTTAAGTTCATCCATTAATTTCCCCCAACGCCATGTTGCGATTGATGTGGACTTCAAGGACTTCATCAATAATTGCGACGGGGAACTATGCGCATCACTGCGATTCTCGATAAATGTGGACAGCGATGCAACTGCATCGGGCATCTGCTCATCATATGCCTTGACCCCGATCGAGCCCGCCTCCACAATTATTGGATTCGCATTAGCCGTTGCCTTCAAGGATGTCGCGTTGGAGATCTATAGCGATTATTACTTAAATTACCCAGACATAATGAATCTCCTCAGGCTAAACAGGAAAGGCGAGTTACGCATATTCACAAATACGTTTAAGGAAGACGCATTATTCCTAGCCGATGAAGTGTACGTACCCAACGTGGGCATGCCATCCATGCGCGAATTCAGGGGTCAATTCAATAATAAAATGCAATTAATCACTAGGCGCGAGTATGGATTAATAGATGTGCATGATAGCCAAGCATCTATCTATGAGGGGACAATTATGAGTGTGGATCAAGATGTAATTAAGGCCTTGACTCTCCTAGTGAAGAAACTAGGCGGTGCATCGACTCTAGCGTCCCTTAGCGACCTACTTTCAGTGAATGGAGTGCCCCCCACGACGATAAGTAGGGCTGAATCAATGGGACTAATATGGATTGAGAGGAGAAGCGCCATGACTAGAGCAATGGCGACTCCCCTCGGCTTCTCCCTAGTCGGTAATCAATGAAACTGGCCTCCTCCCCGCCCTAAAGGGCGAGGTTTGTCGTTCGTTTTATCACCATCATGGCGAGAGGCCGCCAAGCACGCTTTATCCACGCCTTGGGGAATGCTTTAGGGTTACGCTTAAAAATGAGTGAATATCGGCAATGAACGTATGAAGATCTCAAGTCGCGTCGGCATCTTGCCCGGGTCCAGGATAAGGGAAACACTGGGCGCCGTAGATGAGCTTAAGTCACGCGGCGTCGATGTGATAGAAATGCATATAGGGCAACCCGGTCTCCCGCCGGCCCAGGCAATGCTTAAGGAATTCACTGAGCAATTACTCGCCAACTCATTTAACATGAGTTCCTATACGCCCACTCCAGGCATCCGGGAATTACGGGAGGCAATAGTGGAGGATTATAAGCGGTACTCAGGCATTAAATTGGAGCCGGAGAACGTCGTTGTCACCACGGGCTCATCTGAGGCAATAATAGGGCTAGCCATGACTCTAGTGGAGCCAGGCACTAATGTAGTAATGATTAACCCAACCTACCTACTCTATAAACCCACTTATGAGTTCTTCGGTGCGCGAGTTAATGAAGTGAAGGTAACTATAGAAAATGAGTTCAACCCCAGCCCAGAGGACTTAAAGCGCGCAGTTAATCATGAGACTCGAGCCATAATATTGGTGAGCCCCGATAACCCAACAGGCGCCGTTCTGCGGGAGGAGGTGATAAGGACTGCCGTTGACTTAGCGATCGATTATGACACGTTGCTCATATATGATGAGGCATATAAGCATCTATATTACGATGGCCAACACACATATGCCCTCAAGTACGATATGGAGCACGTCATAGCAATGGATACGTTCTCCAAGGATCCGGCAATGCCTGGCTGGAGGCTGGGCTACGTGTTGGCGCCCAAGGAATTCGCATCCACCTTCGCTAAGGTGAAGCAATACATAAACATCAATCCACCAACGCCGGCCCAGTACCTTGCCGCCCTCTACTTAAGAAAATATAAGGATCAGTACATAAGGGAGGTGCTGCCGATATATAGGGAGCGGCTAAACAGCGTCTATGAAGCCCTGAGAAGCTTCTTGCCTGATGCCTCCGTAATGAAGCCGAAGGCCGGCCTCTTCATTTTCCCCAACCTAGATGCTTACCTAAAGAGGCTTGGCCTCAACGACGAGTCCTTCGCCCAGAGATTACTTAAGGAGAAGCATGTTGGCGTTGTTCCAGGCTCCGCCTTCGGCGATGCTGGGAAGAATCATGTGAGGATAAACTTCGCCAAGGAGACCCCGGAGAGACTAGTGAATGGAGTTAAATTAATGGCTGAGCTCCTCACTCATACCTAAGCGTTTGAGCCGGCGGTATTCTAGCCGCCCTATATGCCGGGAGGAATGCCGCCAATATATTTATCGCAACCGGCAGAAGCACTATTATCGTTATCACTAAAGGCGATAATACCGGCGTTATACTGAATGCTCCACCCGGTATCGATAATGAAACCACCCTCATTAATCCCAGCAGGACCAGTAATCCTCCTGCCGCACCCATTAAGCTAAGCATGGTTATCTCCACCATCAGCATGAGGAATATCTCCTTATTTCCGAAACCCAGCGCCTTCATTACGCCGAACTCCCTAGTCCTCTGCATCACGCTAATCGTCATTGAGTCGAATATCCATAAACCCGTTATGAGGAAGCCTATGCTGGCCACGGCTCCCAAGAATAGCTCTAATTCGCCCGTGAATTGATTAAACGATGATGTTATCGATGATGGATTAATTATCGTTGCGGTGGGGTAAACTGCCTGAAGCTCATCCACCACTGCTTGAACATACTTAGGCGACAATGCGTACACTATGAACGCATTATATGTCTGCGCTGGATCAAAGTATTGGAAGAACGAGTTTTGATCCATGAATATGGATGTATCGGGATTAATGGCCCCTATGCTTGCGGACGGCACCAATATGCCCGTCACTATTACTGGAATAGTCTTTCCCCCGGCGCTAATGGTTAATAATTGCCCTGGACTCACCACTTGCGCCCCATTTTCAATCGCTATACCATTGCCTATTATGGCCGATCCAGCCACTAGGGTTGGCGCTCCATACTCTATTGCGCTGCTCAGCGATGTGGCCCCTATCAAGGCCGGTATGGTGTACTGCGTCGTCCCCACGATGGTTACTCGCACCCTTTGGCCCCCAATGTTCACAGCACCCGTCGTTGCAGCCAATGGAATTACATTGGCCACATAAGGCAAGTGCTCCACGGTGCTTAGGTCAGCCATGGTGAGCGTGGTGCCGGTTAAGTAAACCTCGGTTGCCCCAAATAATCTGGCAAAGCTTGTCTCGAATGTATGTTGAAAACCGAACCCTATGCCGAGGGCGGCGCCCAGTGCGCCAACCGCTATCACGATGCCTATTATGGCACCTATGCTTCTCCCCTTACTTGCCTTAAGCGATAACCATGCTAGGCTAATATAGTCCCCGCCCCTCACTTTCTCTTCACCGCCCTGCGGTTAACCATTATGAGGAGAACCATCACGGCTATTATTAATATGGCGATCCCAATTGCCGCTGCACCAAAACCGCCTCCTGCACCAAAACCGCCTCCAAAACCGAATCCGCGTGACTTGGTTGGGCTGCTGCCAATGATCGCGGTGTAATTAGTTACGTAAACCGTAATATACTTACTCACTTCATGTTGCTTCCCATAGCCATCCATGTACGTTATGGTTAGGTTAATGAAATATCGCCCGGGCTTATTGGCTTGGAACGTGAATGCGCCAGCGGTTGGCGTCTGGGGCGATAATTCGCCGTAGAACGTGGATTGCTGGCTTATTGGGGTCATGTCGGAGGAGACCGATGCATTGACGTTATATATCGCATTGAATCCCGTGTTTATAAATGTCAATGACAAGGTCAACGGCGATCCTGCGCCGGGAGGATTCGGCGATATTATAATGCTTGAAATCACTACTTGGGATGGGGAAACAACGCTGAACGCTAGGTTGCCCTGTATGGATCCAGGTCCAGCGCTCGTTTCATATGTTAGCGAGTAACTAATGCTTGCCGACTGGCTTGTGACCGGCACAAGCACCGGTATGCTGACATTAATCACTTGATTTGGCCCTATTGAGCCGACCTCATATGTGGTGGGCCCCATTATCGTTAATCCAACGTATTGATTAATTGAGAGGGCGACGTTCCTAATATGGAGATTGCTTGGATTATATATATTGATCACTATATGATTATCCCCATCGCCCAATGTTCCATTATTGGTCCAAATCACTAGTTGCGGGGGCTGCTTGACTAGGGGAGCCATGGATAATGATCCGGAGACAACGCTGCTGCCCACCACGTAACTATACTGGACGCTGAATTGAGTGGCGGCGCTGGGGATCAGGGATAAATTGATATATCGTACTTGCCCCGGCATCATTTTATTAATTGTGAGTATTGGCGGGTAGGTTGAATTAATAAGCGGCGTTGAGCTAATTACGGTTACTGTTACATTGTTTAGGATAAGAGATGAATTATCCGTTACGCTTAGCTTGAACGACGTTGGATTACCTGCATACACGGTGCTGGGGCTCAGGGATACGGAGAGCGCCGTGGGTTCCTGTATCACGGTAAATATAGTATTGCCGGTCCCCGTGACTTGCTGCCCAGCAGCATTTACGCCGCTATAGCTAATGCTTAACTCGGCGTCTTGAGAAAGGGGCATCAGCGATAGGTGGATTACCCTCTCATTTAGTTTCCCGATATTAATGATTAGGGGTAATGATGATCCGTTCACATACATGTTAAGCGGGTTAATCGTTAGTTGGAAGTCATTAAGGGGATGCCCAACAGCGGTCACTAGGAGAGTAACCGCGTTGCTTCTGCCTTGAATTATTTCAGTGCTATTGATGCTGAGGTTCACCAATGACTGTAGGCTCGGCGGGAGCGGGGTCACCGTTAGGTATTGCTGGTAAGATGTCGAGTAGGGTTGATTAAAGGCATTTATGCCGCTGGCGATTATTGTTATGGATGCTTGGCCGGTCGTTGGCTTCACCCATAGCAAGAACGATGCGGCTTTACCCGGCTCCAGTTCCTTATAGTATATGGAATCACTGAATGAGCCGTTAATGAAGGCGCCACTGGCTTGAGTCGTCACGAGCAGGTCATATATTGGCCCGCTTCCATTATTCTTGAGGGTAACTCGAATCGGCGTATTGGCTAGGAGCGGTAATTGGGTTGAGTTAATTGATGCGGAGAGCAGCGGTGATCCAATCGCGTACTCGGTTATGCTTATCGAGGCGGAGCCAGAGCCCTCTGCTTCATAATATGATTGAGATGATGCATTGTATTTATATAATCCGCTCCAGGAAATGAGAATTGAACCGCCGCAATTCATCGGTATGCTTGTGTTGACCTCGAAATCCAAGTCAATTGTTTGGCCCGGCGATATCCATCCTATATTTATTGGGTTTTGGGACACCACGGCCGCGCCGCCACATGCATTGAACGTTATGGCTACTCCGCCTAAATAGTAGGGGCCGGCATATGTTATTGGCACTTGAAACGTAACTACTCCGTTATTGCCGCTTGGCACCGTTATGGGTTCCACTTGCGAGACGCTGAAGATGAGGGATTGCTGGTTTTGTTGATTGATTACCACTGTGGCAACGTATGATGCGTGGATCACGACTGGAGTGAGGAGCATTGCCGCAATTAATGCGAGTAAGTACTTATTCATGTGACTTCGATGCGTGGACCATTTTATATACTTTTCGATATCGATATCAGTAAAAAATAACACAGATAAGTATTAAAACCGTTATCGAAGACGAGCCGCGTGTCCAATCCATTCATAGAGGCCAGGGACCTATGGAAGGTATATAATGCTAATGGAGTGGGGAGCATAGCATTAAGGGGAGCATCCATAAGCATAGAGAAGGGGGAGTTCCGCTGCATAATAGGGCCCAGCGGCAGCGGCAAAACGACACTGCTCAGCCTAATCGGTGGCCTAGAGAGACCCACGAGAGGGTACCTACGCGTTGGCAATTATATGCTGCACAACATGAAGGACCCCGAGCTAACGCGATACAGGAACTCCATGCTTGGATTCGTGTTTCAAATGTATTACTTAATCCCAAGAATGAGTATAATAGAGAACGTGGAACTACCCCTGGTTGCCAGGGGTGTTCCCAAGGCGGAGCGAAGAATTAAGGCAATGAAGGCGTTGGAAGCGGTTGGTCTAGGCGGCAAACTTAGGTTAAGGATAAATCAATTAAGCGGTGGCGAGCAGCAGAGGATCGCGATAGCTAGAGCCATAGTTCATGAGCCTGAACTGCTTCTAGCCGATGAACCCACCGGCAATTTAGATACAGAGAACACAATTAATGTCATGAATATACTTGCCGAGCTGAATAGGCGTGGAATGACGATCATAATGGTGACTCACAACATGGAGCTAACAAAATACTGCACAGCGACATCGCGGATACGGGACGGTAAAGTAGTCGAAACAATCACGGCAGCTAATTCTCCACGGTCCTAAGAACGATTTTTACAGAACAGACGAAAAGCCTCGCCCCTTTAGGGCGGGGAGGAGGTCAGAGTTTCTGAGATTAATGCGATGATGCTTCACTTAGTTGGGAAGCGGTTGATGGTTTTTATTATTGGGTTTACTCAGTATACTTGAGTATAATTAGGTTAATTGATTTATATCGATTACTTGAGTTTAATGAGTGAAAATATTTAAATATAGTACACCAGATCTAAGCATATGCAAGAGGTCTCTCCTTTCCATCCATTCAGGGACTGCGTCGTGCCCGGACGTAAGGTTCTTGTCAGGATAGACATAAACGTTCCCATTAATTTAAAGGAAGGAGTCATACTGGATGATTACAGGATAGAGGCCCACTCAGCCACAATAAGCAAGCTGGCCAAGTCAGGATCAGCCGTAGTGGTGCTGGCGCATCAGGGCAGGCCTGGAGACGATGAATTCACATCACTTGGACTGCATTGGAGGTACTTGGAGAAGTACAGCGGCATGCATATTAATTTCATAGAGGACGTAATGGGTCCCGCAGCGCAAAGCGCAATAAGGAATCTAGAACCCGGCGAGGTGCTTCTATTGGATAATGTTAGAATGGTTAGCGAGGAAGTAATAGAGAGATCACCACAGCAACAAGCAAATACGTTCCTCGTCAGGAGATTATCGCCTCTCTTTGATGGCTTCATAATGGACGCATTCGCGACTGCCCATAGGTCGCAGCCCAGCATAGTTGGATTTCCCCTCGCTCTTCCCAGCTGTGCAGGCATGGTTTTCGAGAGCGAGTTAAACGCCATGAATACATTCTCATCATCGCGCAGCGGGTCAGTCGTATTGGCTGGAGGCGCAAAGGTACCGGATACAATTAAGGCAATCAGCAAATTATTAAGCAATGGCACCGTAGGCAAGGTCCTTGTCGGTGGATTAGTCGGCGTCATATTCGTGGCGGCAAGGCATGGAGCCAGCGGCTGGGTGAAGAAGTATATAGAGGAGAGTGGATTCAGTGGATTAGTTAACGATGCTCGCCTACTGCTGGATAAATACGGTTCATCCATATCGATTCCCATTGATGCGGGTATAGATATGAATGGGGATAGGATGGATGTCGACATAAAGTCGGTGAGCGGACCCATAATGGACATAGGGCCCGCCACGATCGATGCTTACTCCACCGAGATAAGGGGAGCAGAGGTAAGCGTGTTAACGGGCCCCATGGGCGTAACAGAGAAGCAATTATTCGCCAAGGGGACGGAGGCCATCCTTAGATCAATGGTGAACGGCACGAAGTTCACGATAATTGGGGGCGGGCACACAATAATGTCGGCCCGTAAATTGGGTTACATAGATAAGATAAGCCACGTATCGACTGGGGGCCGCGCATTCCTCCAGTTCCTAGTGGGGGAGGAATTGCCCGCGCTCCAGGCATTAATTGAATCAAAGAGGAGATTCCCATGATGAAGATAGGAGTAATTGGGTACGGAACAATTGGTAAACGCGTCGCCGCCGCATTATTGAAAATGAGCGATATGGAATTAGTTGGGGTAGCCAAGACAACGCCCGACTATGAGGCATTACTGGCGGCTCGGCGCGGACTCGCCGTTTACAGTGTTCCCGGAAAGGAGGCGGTGTTCAGGGACGCCGGCATACCGATTAAGGGAAGCATGATTGATTTAGTTAGGGAATCCAATATAATCATTGATGCCACGCCCGATGGCGTGGGGGAGGAGAACAAGGCGAAGTATTATATGGATAAGAGGGCGATATTTCAGGGCGGCGAGGAGGCAAGCGTGGCTGAGGTCAGTTTCAATGCGTTGGCCAATTACGAGAATGCCATTGGTAAGAAATACATTAGGGTAGTTAGTTGCAATACCACTGCCTTATCCAGGCTATTAGCGGCATTATCCTTAACTGGGCACAATATACGTAAGGTACGGGCATTCCTAGTGAGGAGGGGGGCTGATCCCAGGGAACTTAAGAAGGGTCCAATAAATGACGTAGTGCCTAACCCGGTTACTATACCGAGCCATCATGGTCCGGACGTGAAGACAGTTATACCAGTTAATATAACCACGGTCGCGGTCGCCGTTCCCGTGACCATAATGCATCTCCACATGGTTAACGTGGAGTTCGATGAGCCTCCCCGCAAGGATGACGTGATTAACTCATTGATGAGCACCCCCAGGATATCCGTCCTCTACGCCAAGATGGGGTTCCAGAGCCTGGCCCAAGTAATCGAGTACGCGAGGGACTTGGGCAGGGAGCGGGGGGACTTCATGGAGAACGCCGTGTTCGGGGACTCCATATCAATAGAGGGGAATGAGGTTTACCTAATGCAGGGCGTCCACCAGGAATCAATAGTTGTTCCGGAGAACATAGATGCGGTGAGGGCAATGATGGGCGTGTCCAAGTGGGAATCGATAATGGCCACCGATAAAGCCCTTGGATTATACTCAAGCGATAAGAAATACGGCTAACCCCCTCTCCACCTAACTTGGCTAAGTTCATACATAAAGAAAAAAATTAAAACCCACCTTGTCCCTGAATCCAGAGGCGGAGGTAGCTCAGCCTGGTGGAGCGATCGGCTCATAACCGATGCGCGTAATGCGCGCGGGAAAAGCCCCGGGTTCAAATCCCGGCCTCCGCATCACTATCCATATTATTTTATTATCATTAGATGCGCCTCAAGCAGATGAGCGTCACTCCTTTAAAAGCCGCTTCCCTGCATCTCTGTTAGTGATGATGGGTATCAAACCTGATAATGATGATCTCACGACGATCTGATTAATATTGATAGGAATATACAAATCTCGCCCCTCAAGGCGGGAAGGAGGTCAGCAATTACGTATCATCCATGTCTGCCGTTATTCGTATTTTTTCCTGTTGATCTGTTGCTTGCTCGTATATTATATATACCCTGAAGCCATTTATGTCGCTCGGCTCCCCTATCACTATGTTTCCATTCTGTTTATAGATGCAAATGGCTTTAATGGTGTTCCTCGGCTGCACGGCAGTATTGGTGCCGATTAATTTTATGTTTAGGTTTCCCCGCTTAATGATTATTTTGTCTTCCTTGTTCATGAATAACATGTTTATGCCCAGCGTTATTGGGTTAATCGTTGATACGCTGAATAGATGCATCTTAGCCTTAGCTAATGATATATATGGCTCGATCAAATCATTATCAAGAGTTAAATCGGCAACTATTGAGATGGCTCCATTAGCGTTATACACTCCATCTATTAATTTATTGAATTTCTCCAGCGAGTAATTAGTTAAGGTATCCAATGCGCACGTGCACTTAGTGTATTCAAGTAATTCCCTAGGAACGCTTGGGGTATGGAGAACCACGGTGGATCCCCTGATTACCCTATACATCTTGAAGGTCATGTTGGAGAACGTGCCTATGCCTACATCAATGATATAGACGCCCCGCTTTATTGGTGCCTCGGGCAATACATCAATCAGGTTCTTGAATATTAACCTATACTTATGGTGCCTCCCCTCATCTAGATCCAGCACGGCCTCAACTAGGGACTTGGCCCTAAGCTCCATTATCGCATTCCTCACGGATCGCTGGCTTAGACCCGTGTTCCCCACTATGTCCTTGAATGTGACGTATTGCTTCCCATTTATTAAGTGCTCATACTCTAAGTAACTCAATACTATTCTGCCGGATGGGGAGAGCTCCACTTGCTTCACCCCTCATTTCGGTTTATAACCATTTGTGGAATTAATGCGTGGAGGGTATAAACATTTCTATTTAATTCGCGCAGAGCTGTTGGCTACTATATGGTTAGGTATGATGAGAGATAGGGCAGGTATATGTTGTTTAACTTCTCCTTAACCACAACGCCGATCTTTGGCTGTATATCCACTTCATAAATCGTCGGTTGAACTCCTTGCCACCTCATTTTCCTAATGAATAGGTACCTCTTTATGGATCCATCATTTGCCTTAGTTATTCCAAGAACCAGTACCCCAGCCGCCAGGAATTCCTCCACTCCATACCTGGATATGCTTGGGGAGCCCGTGGGGACCTCCGTGGTTATTATAGTGGTTGCCCCAACATCCCTCTCTATGCCCATGACTAAAGTCCTTATGTACTCCCTAAGCACTTGAACATCCTTCTCTAGGGTGACGAGAGGCGCTATGGGATCTATCACTATTCGCTGAGCCTCAACGGAGTTAGCGTAGTCAGTTATCGCTTGAACCATTGACTTAGCGACGGTAACGGGATCCTTTTGCCGAATAGTCTCGATTAAATCCATTTCGGGCACTAATATTTGGAAGTATCCCTGCTGCATTAATGGCTCCAAGTCCCAGCCAAACCTCTTCGTGCCATTTATGAATTGTTCATAGGTTTCATCGACTGATACATATATGGCTGGCTCTCCATACTTCATTATGCCGTTAATAATGAATGATAACGCGGTAAGCGTCTTGCCTACCCCGGTCTCCCCCGTCACCAAGTATGTTCTTCCACGTATGAAGCCGCCGTTTAGCGCCTCATCAAGGCCCGGAATGCCTGTTGGCGTTAAATCGTAATAGAGATTACCGCCTTGCTGTGGTCCATACGACATTAACTCTCATGAAGTCAACTCTAGATGCATTTAAGAACCTATCGCCCTAGTTGCTTTATTTCGGTCCTTAAAGGTTGATAAGAAGAACGGCAGGTCTCGCCCCTTTAGGGCCGGGGAGGAGGTCAGTAAAACACCCATTGTTGGGGGTAGATGGGTTATTAACCTAAAATTATTTAAAGTGGATATTAGTTGGATTTCAGGATTTACAAATGTCAGTTCATGTAATAGAAAAGAAAATGGAAGATGTAATGGAGATAATGCGCCACCCCGATCAAGTTAGGAACGTGGGAACATTAGCGCATGTAGATCACGGCAAGACCACTACCTCCGACTCATTGCTAATGGGCGCCGGTCTCCTGAGCCCAAAGGTGGCCGGCAAGGCCCTTGCCCTTGACTATGTGGAAATAGAGCAACTGCGTCAACTTACCATTAAGTCGGCGAACATAAGTCTCTACTTCGAGTACGGCGGCAAGCCTTACTTAATCAATTTCATAGACACGCCGGGCCACGTGGATTTCACGGGCCACGTGACGAGGTCGCTTAGGGTCATGGATGGTGCCCTGGTAGTGGTTGACTCCGTCGAGGGAGTCATGACTCAGACGGAGACCGTGGTGAGGCAGGCAATGGAGGAATTAGTGAGACCAGTGCTTTTCATTAATAAGATCGATAGGTTAATCAAGGAATTAAGGCTCTCGCCTAATGAAATAATGCAGAGAATAGTGTCGATAGTTAAGGACTTTAATGGATTGATAGACATGTATGCTCCCCCTGAGTTTAAGGATAAGTGGAAGATAAGCGTTGATAAGGGCCAAGTCGCCCTCGGCTCTGCGCTCGCTAAGTGGGGAATAACTATACCCATGGCTGCTAAGGCTGGAATAAAGTTCAGCAACATAATAGATGCATATGAGAAGGACACGGTCAGCGAATTATCGCAGGAATTCCCACTGCATGTTACTTTACTCACAATGCTCATAGAGCACACGCCGCCGCCCAACGTTGCGCAGAGGTATAGGATACCCAAGATATGGAAGGGCGACTTGAACTCCGAGCTAGGTAAGGCTCTGCTGGAGGCGGATCCAAATGGGCCCACCGTTATAGCTGTCAGCAAGGTCAATAAGGATCCACATGCTGGTCTAATAGCCACTGGAAGAGTATTTAGCGGCACTATTCATGAGGGGGATGAGTTATTTGTTCTGGGAACTAAGGTTCAGAAGAGGATACTTCAGACCTACCTATACATGGGTCCAAACAGGGTAATAGTGCCATCCGTCACAGCCGGCAACATAGTTGCATTACTGGGCGTAGATGAGGCCAGGGCCGGCGATACAATAGTTGCTCCCCAAATAAAGGATATTCCACCATTCGAGAAGCTCAGATACATAAGCGAGCCCGTCGTCACTGTGGCCATTGAGCCCAAGAACCCCAATTACTTAGCCAAGATAGTGGAGGCACTGCGCGACCTAGTCATAGAGGACCCAACACTGAGCCTGAAGATAGATGAAGAGACCGGCCAAGTACTTCTAAGCGGCGTTGGAACGCTTCACTTGGAGATCGCGACCTGGATGCTTAAGGAGAGAACTAAGCTTGATTTCGTCGTATCGCAGCCACTGGTTAGGTTCAGGGAAACCGTGAGGGTGAAGTCCCAAGTATTCGAGGGTAAGTCACCCAATAAGCATAACAAGTTATACATAAGCGTGGAACCGCTTGATGAGACCACCATAACCATGGTTCAGATGGGCGACATAACTGAGGACATGGATTCAAAGGAGCGGGCCAGAATACTTCGGGATAAGGCTGGTTGGGACGCCGATGAGGCGAGGGGCATTTGGGCAATAGATGAGACCTACGTCAATATACTCATTGATAAGACATCTGGAATACAGCACTTGAGGGAGATAAAGGATTACATAGTGCAAGGATTCAGGTGGTCAATCGGCGCAGGGCCATTGGCACAGGAACCAGTGAGGGGGGTTAAGGTTATTCTGCATGATGCCACCATTCACGAGGACCCAGCCCACAGGGGCCCAGCCCAAATAATGCCTGCAGCCAAGAATGCCATGTTTGCCGCAATGATATCAGCCAAGCCCACCTTATTGGAGCCGCTTCTCCTCCTTGAGGCTAAAACCACCAGCGAAAACATTGGGCCAGTGACAAGCGTCATAACGAGGCACAGGGGCAGGATAATCGATGTTGCCCAGAGCGAGTACATGGTGACCGTTAAGGGCGAGATACCGGTCATAGAGTCCTTCAACTTAAGCGATGAGTTAAGGAGCGCCGCGTCGGGGAGAGTGTTTTGGAGCCTTCAATTCAGTAGGTGGGCACCAGTGCCTGAAAGCATACTCACGGATCTAGTGATGAAGGTGAGGGAGAGAAAGGGTCTCCCCAAGGAAATGCCCAAGGTAGAGGACTACATAAATGCCCTCTAGGGAACCCAAATAAAATAGGCCAAGACATGAATCCACTTTGCGTGCCGCTTATTATTTTCCAATCATCTACAATGCACTTTATCCCGTAATTCGCGTATAGCCGTGATTATATCATATTGGGATAACTCATTGCCTATATTGGTTTCTCCACCGATTAATCGAAGCAAGTCATCCGTTAATGAATCGCCTCCTGGGGGAGGCGTGTTGCCCATGATGGACTTAGTCACGATGTATGCCGCAAGGTATGCAGTGAATAGGTTTGAGTTAAGGCTTAGGTCGCCCATGTCTATTAATAGGTCCTGCAACTCGTCAAATAACTTATCTAGTAGTTCACCTAATTTATCGGCATTACCGCAATTCGCATTCAGATAATCCGCCACATCGTTAATTACCTTGCCTGGATCATCAATCATGGAACTTAATCCCCTCCATTCAGCGATGCCCAGGGCCGTGGAAAACTCATCAATATGGGTTCAGCATCAGGGAAAAACAACACCAGACTCGTAGCTGCTAAGGCATTAATAATGCACTTCAATGCATCTATCGCATTATTATTGCAATGATTAGGCTCATCATAAAAACTATTTGAAGCCATTCGCCGATAATTGAATTGGCTAGAGGGCCGCATCTTCTTCATGTGTTGAGAATTAATTTAAGCATTGCTCCCCCACTTAGTGAAGCATAGCGCTGGTTCCCCCTTTCGAGGGCTAGGTTTATAGTTATTTTTTATTAAGTTTATGAAAACGCCATAAGTGACATGGCTCATCATTGGCCGCCGATCATTATTTGGATGGGAAATTATGAAGAAACTATAGGCCTCGCCTTTTAGGATTGAGGCAATGGATAAGTTCGTGTCAGTATTTCGTGGTTTTTCTTCCCCTTTCATTGGCTCCATTTTCACGCGATTTGCCTCTAAGTATGGTCGCTAATTTGCTTCCTATATCCATGTACCGCGGCTGTATCTTTTCATAGATGCCGCTTGCTTCCTTGGTTATTTCCTCATCAATTACAGTGGGCTCCGTTTTTCCCTCGCCTATTGTCGCTAACTTGCTCTCCATTTTTGATCTAAACAATGGATCAACTAACTCATTTGCGTTTTCATCTAGTATCGAGACCACGGCTTTACCGAGTTGGGTTGGTACGCACTGCTTCTTGATTATAGTGAAGTACTTCCTCTCTATATTGGTGTGTATGTGGTCCTGCATCGTTGCATCGGTTCCTATTCCATATTGCTTCATCAATCTCAATAGCTCGGCTTCAGACAAGTAAGGAGGCGGCTGGGTCTTTTTCTTAATCACCTCCGCGCCTAGTACCCTTAATTTGCTTCCAGCCTTAACTTTGGATATGGGTAATGGGTTCTCCCTAGGCGTCTCGAATGGGTATATTTCCAAGTATCCCTTGCTCAATATGACTAAGCCCGTTGCCTTGAATTCCGCATCATCAAGCTTAGCAATTATTCGCTGCCTCTCAATTATTGCAGGCTTACTTAGCGTAGCCAGGAAGTGCCGCGCAATCAAGTCATAAATCCTCCAGTGAGACTCCTTTCCAAACACCCTAGTTACATCCCAAGCATTTGCTCCCCTAGTGGGGTGAATAGGTGGATGAGCATTATCGGTGGAGCCGCCGGAGGTGGGAGTAAACTCGCCTGCCAGGAGGGAATTAGCGTAGGCCTCATAATCCTTGACCCTAGTTAATTCCTTCACTATCTTGCTTAGATTGAGCGTTCTTGGGTATATGTTTGTCTCCGTTCTAGGGTAAGAAATAAAGCCATACCTATATAGATCCTCGGCAATATCGAGAGCATTTTTAGCCCTTATATTTAGGAACCTACTGGCGCGCCTCTCCAACTCAATGGTTTCAAGAGGCTTAGGCGGGGAGACCCTCGTCTTTTCCCCAATCGACTCAACCACGTGAAGGAACCCAGCCCTAATCACTGCATCCCTTATCTGAGTAGCCTTATCTAAATCATCTATCCTATCAGTGGATAACTTGAGTTCCTCTCCATCTACATCAACCGTGGCCTCAACGATATAGTAAGGAGTGGGCTTGAAGTTCTCCCGCTCCAGGGCCCTCTTAACCACTAGCCCGAGGACGGGGGTCTGGCATGGCCCATAACTCAACACTCGCTTGCCCTGTAATTCTGCCCCACCATCCTTAGCGCTGAGGGTCAAGAACCTGGTGAATGCGGCGCCCAGCTTTAGGTCAAGCTTCATTCTGGTGAATACCTTCTTAGCGTAATTCGGGTTAGGGCTTACTAAGTTATTAAATGCATTAATTATGTCGCTCTTCGTGACTGCAGAGAATAATGCCCTACTGAAGCGCGCAGCTGGATTAGCATTGTTGATGATCATCATTGCCTCAAATGCGATGGCCTCGCCCTCCACATCCGAATCAAGGGCTAGTATGACATTGCTGAGCCTCCGGGAGAGGTAAGCTATTGCCTTAGCATACTTAACCGAGTCGGGCTTAATGATCAGCATCGGTTCCTCCCTGAATAATTCGCTTATTTTGCTGCTCACCCAAATATTGTATTTCTTATCGAAATCGAACTCCATTAAGTGCCCCCGTAGACCCACGGAAACCCAAGTGACTCCTTCCCTCGTGAACCAGTAAGTCGGCACTCCATAAGTGCTCTTAGTAGCTACCTTGGACTCAGCTAAGTAGTACGCTATGGATTTGGCGACGCTGTTTTTCTCAGCTATTACCAAGTAGCCGCTATTCATTTATGTTTACCGTTTGGAAACATTTAATAAGGGTTTCACGCATAAAAGGCAATATAAAGTGATAAGATGTCGAGCCAACCAGAAAGAAAACCGGAGGACAAGCCGCAGCAACCGCCTAGGCAGTATCCGCCTCCGCCTCCTATTGCTCCTCCGCCTAGACAATACCCACCGCCGTTGCCTCCTCAGCAGGCTCCTAGGCCTTATGCTCCTCCGTTGCCTCCTCAGCAGGCTCCGCCTCCTCCGCCGCCTCCCTCCACGGGTCAGCAGTTACCTTCAGTGCTTCAGAAGGATGGTTCCCTACTCAAAATAAACCGCTTCTCCCTATATATTGGGATACCGCTGCTTCTTATGGCCATAGTCATTTCCGTGTTCATAATAGCGGCCTCGGGCTCCGCCTTAGTGACCCGTTACTTTGAGGTCTTCTCATCAATCATAAACATAATAATAGCATCAGCAATAATAGTTCTCTTCATTATTAACCTCCTAATAGTGAAGAGACTGGATGACTCATTCAATCAATTAGGAAAGGCGATAAGTATGACGAGGAAACAAACCGCGCCGCCGCAGAGGCCATCCATGCCGCCTCCTATTGCTCCTCCGCCTAGACAATACCCACCGCCGTTGCCTCCTCAGCAGGCTCCTAGGCCTTATGCTCCTCCGTTGCCTCCTCAGCAGGCTCCGCCTCCTCCGCCGCCTCCTCAGCAGCAACAACCCCAGGATGAGTATCCAGAGGAAAGTTCCCAGGATGAGGATCAGTAATTAATTTAAATCCATAACTTGAATCTAGATCCATGAGGATATTCATAATTGTGACATTGCTTGCTCTAGTTGTTGCTTCAGTGGGAACTGCGCAGTATGTATATATTAATCAGTATGGCGTGCCCCAGGTAATTGAGTACATTAATCTAACTAATGCAACCATAGTTGCGATAAATCCGCCGATTAAGCCCATTAATGGAACCATTATGGTAACGAATGGAACAGAGTATGTGCCCTTCGTGGCTCTGGGCAATGGTTCTATAGCGATATTTGCCTTCGGCAATGGGTTGCTTAACGTGACTTACTCAGCTAACTTTACTGTTGCCCAGAACTCCACGTTCATGACGTGTTATGATTATGATGCACCCCTTAACGTGACTTACTCGATCAATGCATTGCCGGTGATGTTTCCAAGCCCAATTAATTACAGCATCAAGAGCAATGTGATAAGCATGACCTTGCCGCCGGGCAATCATTGTGTGCAGTACGTTGTCATACCTACCTCTGAGCCTGGGGAAACAATTACCTCCAGCGAATCATTGACAACATCATCAATGCCCCAATCATCAATAACATCAATCCATCAATTTACATTTATGATTCTGGCAATAATAGTAGTCATTGTGATCGGGGTAATTATTTTGCTGCGGCGATCAAGGTAATTAATTCTTTCTCTTCTCTAGTGCGATCTTCTCGGCCCTAGACCTAAGAGGCTCCATCCACTCAATGCCTAATTCAATTAATAATTTCTTCGTTGGTATTCCCAATTCCTCATCCCACTTTCTAAGCCTATAGTATTGCCTCAATGCATCCTTCACCTCATGTAGGGTGTACTTGGGTCCATTTGGGTCATTCAGCATTTTCCATGGAATCTGCTCCCACTCATTTACATACCCCTCGAGCACGTGATATATTCTAGCTATTGCCTCAATTCTCTCACTAACCCTCCTGAGATCCTCCTCCCTAGTTTCCCTACCGGTTGCCCATGTATATAGCTTAGCCATATCGCTCCAAGTATATGGATTAAAGATGCATAATCCTAAGGAATCCATGGCTGCCTTATGATCCCTATCCTCAATCATTGATTCAACAGTGTCTTTAAGAGGTGTTTCCGGATCATGTATCTTAGGCCATCCCCGCAGATGTGATCCGCCTACGTCGGCCGTTAAGTAACTTATAACTAGTCCCCTTAATGGCCCATTCGGGTACCAAGCAGGCAACGCTAAGCCCTTGAAGTGAACCGCATACTCCAGGCCTTTCCCAAGCATCTTAGCCGCCTTCTCGCTTCCCTCTGCAAGTACCTTGCCGAATCCCTCCCTGTAGGCTATATCATGTATCAATGTAAGCAGTGCCTCCCCGTTCCCAAACCTGAGATCCAAGCCTGTCTCTTCCTTGCTTAGCAGTCCCTTCTCATAAAGCTCCATGGACCACGCTATGGCGTTTCCAGCCCCTATCGAATCTATTCCTAGATCATTAGCGAGCCGCTGCGCCTTTAGAACTATGGCTGGATCAAACACGCCTGTGGCTGCTCCAAGGAGACCAATGTTCTCATACTCCGGCTTAACCACGTCATCCGCTCCAGGTATTGGTATCCACCTACTGCATTTAATGGGGCATAATGCGCCTATTATCTTTATTGGTTTCCCTGGAAAATTGATTTCCCGCTCCTTAAATGTGACTCCACTGATCTTCTTGGCCTCTTCCTCCTCCAGCAATGGCTTAGAGTAGTTAAAGGCCGGGGAGACTCCAAGCGATCCGCTATACATTAATGAATTAGTGGTTCCGAATTCCCTCGTTTCCATCGTTTCCGTTGCGCTTTGAAACTTCTTATATACGTCAAGGGAATACTTGATGAATTCATCCTTATTCGCTATACCTATATTGGGTGTTCCATATGCCGCCACAGCCTTGAGCTTCTTGGAGCCAAAAACAGCTCCTAATCCTCCTCTTCCACCGGCGCGTTCACCATCAACGATTATATTGGCTATTCTAGCCATATTCTCGCCCCCTGGCCCTATAGCCATCACTGATGCTGCGGGTATCGTTGATGCCCTTACTCTTCGAACGGTATCCCTAGTCGAGAGTCCCCACAATTCATTTCCCCTCCTCAGCTCCACCTTACCGTCATGCACCCAGAGATAAGTGGGGTCCTTCGCCTCGCCCTCTATTATTAATGCATCAAAGCCAGCGCCGCGAAGCATGTAAGAGAACCACTCCCCAACACTTGTATCATGAATCACGTTGCTAAGCGGGCTTTTTGCTCCAACTATTGTCTTAGCACTGGCAGGCGCTAACCCAGCCAATGCTCCTGCAGCTATCACTATCTTGTTTCCAGGAGATAAGGCATCTATTCCGGGCTCCAATTCCTTGCCCAATATGCCATATACGAATCCCTTTCCGCCAATAAAAGCCTTAACCAACCACTCAGGCGTATCCTCCACGATTATACTGCCATTACTTAAATTAATCCTAGCGATCCTAGTGTATCCAGTTGCCATTAGTTTAACTTATTAATCTTCAAATAAATAGGTTTCGGCTTGATTCATTAAGGCCATCCATCCCTTCTCACGCATGAGGAATCCAAGAAAAGAACTCTGACCCCCCGGGGCCCCGAAGTTTGCCGTTTATTTTATCACTCCATGAAGGATTCACTTATCATGCTCGGTTCTATACACTCCATTATAATGAGTAATTCTTCGCCTCGACTTCATTGATATTGAACGTCTTGTCCTTTAGGTCGGGGGAGGGGGTCAAGCAAAAACTTTATTTAATAGTCTGGAATCACCGCAATGGAGGTAAATGGAAACGATTCACGGGGTCGCCATATTCCAGGTGGATAAGGATGCTGGCGTGACTGAATTAATACTTGGACACGCCGGCCTAAGTCCAGTAACATTAACCGGTGATTATTATGAGTACCTCGACATAGTTGAGAGCGAGTTCGCCTCATACCTTAACACAGATAACCTAGAGAAGACGGATAAGGCATTCGAGTTATCCTCAATCACATCGAGCCACGGCGGCATAATACTGGTTCGCATGTATTCCAAGGACTACATTGTTAAGAAAATGTTAATCATATCGCTGAGGCGGGGAATAATTGCCAGAATATCCAAGAGACTTATCAATAATGGGATGACCAGATTAATGTTGTTCGAGGCCTATAGGGTGCCTAATAAGATGAGGCACCTGCGATAAAAGAGGAGCACCTTATAAACGAACGACAAGCTCTAGGGGCGGGATGGGCAAATCCTAGTGAACTAGGCTATATCCCTCAAGTCCAGGGAGAATCAGCGTATCTGTAATGGTATGGCAAACATGACTGACCTCTTCCCCGCCTTGAGGGCGAGGGTTCCCCGAGGTCTAGAGGGTTACGCCCCATTAAGGGCGCTACTCGATTATGATCCACAATAAACGACAAAGGCTTCTTTATTGCTGAGATCACTATGCCGGTGGCCTTCTTCAAGATATTCAATGCACCGTTTAGATCCGAATGAAGCTTATGCCCCTTAGGGCAATTAACTACTCCCCTCGGCCCCCGCCCCCCATTCTTTGAAAATTGACCGGAAGAGGGCATCCTAAAGAGGAATAGTAAGAGATTTTTAAACCTTGCCCTGCCATTTGGCGAGGTTTGCCGTTCGATTTATCATTATTAAATGGATTCACTAAATGCGGCTGGGGTTTAATTGGTGTGTTTGATGAATAATGGGTGTTTTTAGGTAGTTAGGCATTTATTCCGTGCCTCATTTATTTTGGAGATAATGCTGGCCTTGTTTAGCCCATGGCATTTAGAGAGCAGCGGCTCCAGTAAGCTGGGGTTTATGCTCTTTATCACGTGCTCCATATCCTCGTGAATGAATGATCGGGTATACTTATCTATCCTTGTATTTAGTATTATTGATTTGGCATCGCCAAATAAATTATCTCTAGGCAGAACTGCATGTATTAATCCCAGTCTTCCCGCCTCCTCCGCATTCATTGTTTCCCCACCGATTAATTGAATTGCACGCAGTCTAGGCAGCGTCTTTATCAGAATTGGCGCGCCGAGGAGCATGGGTAATCCAAGTCCCCCCTCGGGGTTGCATAGCTTGGCGTCGCTTGGCGCTATTAATAGGTCTGTCAATAATGCTATTTCCAATCCAAATCCGGCGGCGGAGCCATTGAGCACGCCGATCACGGGTTTATCTATGGTTACCATCAGCGACGCGAATGTTTTTATCGCATTCACTAAGTCGCTGATTGAGTCGTAATCATTGCTTAATCGCTCCCAATCTATGCCTGCCGAGAAGAATTTATCCCCGGCCCCGCTTATCATTATCCATTTAAGGCTCGCATCGCTTGACGCTAATGTTAAGGCCGATGATAATTGATTAAGAGTATCGCTATCGATTAAGTTAAGTGGTTGATTTTTTATCACTATTGCTCCTATATTATCCTCGTTCCAGAAAACCACTTTATTGAATAGATCCCTCATCGTTACTTCAGCTCGTACCTGAAGTATATGAATACGTCGGCCGAGAACAATAGAAGCAGTGCGCTCCAACTTAGCCCTATCAATGGCCCATCCGTTATGGGGTTCAACGAGAACGATAGCAAGAGGATTATGACGGCTACTGCGGTGACTATTATGCTTAATGCAGATAATAATTTATCCACTTTATCCTCAGCGACATTGCTTGCCGTTGTTTTATCTCCAGGATCTGCGTTAATTACTTTGGGCTTTATGCTTCTCCACATTAGGTGCAGCAGGTATATGCCTCCGAATGATATTATGAATGGCGGTATTATGACTAGGAGCAACCATATTGGCTTCACGGGAACCCCAGGTTGCCCGGCTCCCCATATGCTTAGCTCTATTAACCAAGTTAGTCCAGTGATGAATAGGGCAGTTAAGAATGGTCTATCCAATGGATGCAGCTCCTCGTTCCTATCAATGAATGGCACCACGATGAGAACCACGAGAGGTATGAGTGCCCCCATGGATACATCTACCGCCAGCGGGAACGGCATGTCAGCCATCTTATACATGAAGAGGAAGAACCATGGTGGATATGCGGGCACTAAGCTCGCTTGTGGACTGGCGGGGGATGGCCCTGGATACGGCGAGAACAATATGGGCACTTTATCAACTATCTGGGGCAAGGCAAGTATTGAGGGCAGCATCAATATTATTCCCCACGTCAGCGTCACTATGCCGATCATGAATATGAAGTTCCTGGGCCACCAGGGCTTTATCCTGGCATCATCTTTCCTAAGCACTGCCGGCGCCTTGTATTTAGCCTCCTTTAGGTCAGGCATGAATCCATTTTGCTCAGCTAAGTAGAAGTGAAGAGCAAAGAGCAGAACCACTAGGGTCACAAGTATTATGTGCCACCCCAATAACCTAGTGAATAGGTCTAGCTCGGTTCCATTGCCGAAGAATATGGGTGTTAAGACTGATAAGTGAATGCTTGCCAATATTCCCTTGCCGACATCAACTGCATCCGTGCCTAGGACGTCTCCAGTCATGGAGTACCCCACAAATGATGTTATCATGACCATGGCGAACATCAGCACGCCGAGAACCCATTGGAATTGCCGCGGTTTCTTGTATGCGCCCTTGAAGTACACGTGGAGTCCATGGATGTACACTGCCAGTATCATTATGTAGGCGCCATATAGGTGGGAGGAGAGGAGCACTGACCCGAATGGCACTGCGTGTATTATGGCCATCGTGGAGTCATAAGCATCGCTGGGTTGGTAATATAGCAACATTAATAGTCCAGTTAATGCTTGCCAGAAAAGCGCAGCCGACGCTATGCCGCCAAGCCAGTACTCTATGCTGAACATGTATGTTGGGACTCCCATGAATGGTATATCCTTCAAGTGAAAGGTCTCCGCGAACCAGTCCCCAATGCTTTTCCTAGACATGCCCATCACCCAAGCGCTGGATTACTCATTAGCTTCACGGTTGTGGAGTTTCCGCTTATCGGCGATCCGCCGCTTAAGTCATCGGTGTGCCCATATATTGTGGGCCCAATCATGGTTACCGCATATAAATAGTCCGTGTCTGGGTCCCACTTTAATTGAACCGCGGGGAGAGGCTTAGTGGTGGGTCCCGTGATGACAGCTGCCCCCTTGTATGGGTCATATGTGCTTCCATGGCAACTGCAATGTATTACCTTATCCATTGGTCCATTAAACGTTGGGGTTTTGACGCCAGGAGGATAGAAAGTTAGTTCAGGATACGCGCATCCAAGGTGCTCACATAACGCGCTGTAGGCCACTATTGACTTATTTGGCCCAACGCCTCCCGGGAAAGTGTATGATTGGCCGGTGGCCGGTATGGAGACGCTGGTCGCCGGTATCTCCACCGGTTGATTAGAGTCATTGCCGAGGTTAAGCAAGTAGTTCGGCTCATTATTTAATGGATAATTAAACATCGCTAGTTTCTGTCCATTAATGGGAACATCGGATGCCTTTATTGGGTTCCCATTCTCATCCACTAGTTGAAGCAAGGGGAATGAGGATATGCCCACCGATGGCGGCACTATGACTTCAAGCCCGCGCAGCATGCCTATAACCATGCTTGCCCCCGCAATTATGACGAGGGACTTAAGGAATGTCCTCCTCGATTGATCCACGTCGCCCATGGGGGCTCCCATTTATGCTCATTTATTAAAAAGTTTTTTACCAAATTTTTACCAATATAAATACCAATTTTCACCAAGAAATAACCCAATTATTACCAAAGTAATGCTTAATAATGCCTTCGTTAAAACATGAATATGGTTGGGAAAAGCATAAGACCAGCCCTTATTATACTATCCGCGGCTGTGCTTCTAGGCTTACTGGCGGTTCTCCACTCAGTGCCACTTGCCCAAACACCCTCGGGACTAGTTGCTTACAGGGTAATTGGGTCAGCGAATCTAGCCAATCCAGGCAGCGAATCTTTTTGGAGCAATATACCGTGGTTCAACGTAACGCTATCCCCAACTCTCTCCGGCGTTCCCACATCGGGTTTAGTTCCATATGTTGAGGCGAAGGCCGCCTATAACGGCGATTATATATTCATACTAGTGAAGTGGCCAGATAATAATCCAAGCACCATAGGAGCCGATTCAGTGGCTGGACCCGGTCATTGGATCATGGTATATAACCCGAAGGGTCCACTGAACATGACTTTCCTGGATCTATTGACAAGCACGTTCCATAGGCACTACAAGGTAATAAATAGCAGCTACGCAATAATATTCGGTAGTCCACGAGCCATGGAATATGTGCTGTATTATTACGGCCCAGCAAACGGAGTTTACTTCTATGGTTACTTCACCAATGCCACCCATTACTATCCAGATAGGTTCGCCATAATGTGGTACATGGGCGCTCAACAGAATCCATCGGATTGCATGAACATCGGTGGTCCCCACCCCGGATATAAGGTAAGTGGCCAACTTGGCCAAGTAGTTGGTACAATACCGAACACCGGCGGGTCACTAAGCTCCGGCGCAGCCAATATTTGGGAATGGATAGCGGGCGTCACGTATCCCCAGGGATCCGATTTCAATTACTTCGCCAATGCCACATGGGATGCGGAGAACGGCATTAACCCAACCGATGCCAGCCAATTCGCGTCTGCTCCTCACGGCTTCTTCCTCAACCTACTAACTAATCAAAGCGGCCTCTTCGATATAGGCGATGGCGGAATATGGTATCCCAACGCCACTGGACCAGTGCCGGGCTACTTTAGCGGCTATACGGGAGCCAAGTACGAGAATGGTTACTGGGTATTGGAGTTCGTCAGGCAGCTTAAGTCGCCGATGCCGGACACAGTTAATATAACCGTGGGCAGCACCTATGATATCGCGTTCGGCGTTTGGTACGGTAAGTCCGGGGAAACCACTTTTGATAAATCCATAACTGCCAACTTCGTGCCATTAACCCTGGTTTCAAAGCAACCCGCTCCTCCATCCGCTATTCCATCAGTTGTCCTAATAGTTGCCGTTATAGGGATAATAATCGCGCTAGTGGCTATTGGAGTGACATTCTTCGCCATAAGCAAGCGAAGAAAGTAGGCAGTTAAATATGATGAAAATTCCAAAGAATGATTTTTCCATTTATTCGCTGGCATTTGGAGTCCTCTTTCTTCTTCAATACATATTCAGGGAATTCCTATTACCTGTTTTTCCATTCATGCCAAGCAGTGGAGCCAATTTAGCCGCGCTGGGCCTAATTGGGACGTTTTCCGTCGTTGCAATGACCGTGATTGCCCCCATGGTTATATGGGAATCAAGGAAGGTAAGGCTTCGCCTCACATACTTCGCTGCCTCAATAATAATGGGTTGGGGAGGCATAGCCCTGGCCTTACTATATCCTCAATACTACTTATCGGTTCCATGGATAATTGCCAGCCTCGCTCTATGCGCATTAACCGTTATATCTATTCTCCAAGTTGCTGTGAGCAATGTTAAGTCGCTCGCTTTATTGCCTCTTCTCCTCCTCGAATTAATATCGCTGTATCAATACGTCACCAATATACTCACTGAGTATGCACTTATTCCATCCATTAATTTATCAACTTACTTAGTCTATCCATCCATATACATGTTAATTGCCGGCTCCGTATCGTTGCTGGCGTTATCGATTTATGCGAGACCAAGGCGTGGGCTCCTCATCGGATACTTAGTGGGGGCAGTAGTCAGCGTCTTATTATCCGAACCCATGTATCAATTACTCATATATAACAGATTCATGCAGTCAATAATGGGGGAAGTAGCTGCGATGGGGCTCGGCATACTTGCGCCTCCATCCTACTTGCCGGTATTGGCAATAGTCATGGGGATCTACATCTTCTCCCTAATAGCATTGGTGAGCAGGGCAATAATGGGCGAGCCATTAATGGGGTACTATGCATTGGCGGCCTTGATTTATATAGGAACCGCATTCGTTGTTCACGCATTATCGATCTACTTCGTGGTAACCATAACGGCATCCGTGGCTTTAATAAATTCGCTGAGAATGGAGAACCATAAATAAGGATACTCGCCAACACGATCCATTATGTGGCTCACTTAATCCATTAATAAAACGATTATTCGATAAATGCTAAATATATTGCCTGCATTAACGCCTCAATTAACATGAATGTTGGTTATGCTTTCATGAGTGGAGGCTCGGCAATTAATCAATATGATAATCGCATATGTTGGGGAATTCCTCATAATAATTGCGGCCGGGATAGTTGCAGGAATAATTGGAGCCTTGGCGGGACTAGGCGGGGGCACCGTTATATCGCCCATACTAACCCTATTCCTGGGCGTCCCAATGGCTTACGCCTCCGGCTCCGCATTGATATCCACCGTAGCCACCTCGGCCGGATCAGCCAGCGTCTATCTTAAGAAGAGGATAGCCAATGATAGGATAGGGATAAGTCTAACAACTGCAACCACTTTAGGCGCTATTCTCGGTTCACTGATTGCCAATTACGTCTATACCCATGGAATCACATACATCATCTACACCATATTCGGCATTGTTTTGCTCGTCTCCATAATACCCACAATCCAACGCAGCACCTGCGAATTGCCTCGACCCCGTGAGCCAGACTCAACCACTAGGGCCCTTAATTTGTATGGAACCTGCTTTGACCCTAACCTCGGCTGGATACGTTACTGGGGTGTTAGGTGGTGGTTGGGTGAGGTTATCATGTTTTTCGCCGGCGTCATCAGTGGTTTATTGGGTATTGGCAGCGGCGCCCTCAAGGTTCTTGGGCTTGATTGGGCCATGAATCTCCCCATGAAGGTTAGCACCACGACGAGCAACTTCATGATTGGAGTCACTGCAGCCACCGGAAGCAGCATATACTGGTACTTCGGCTACATACAACCATTCATAGCAGCAGCAACAGCAATAGGAGTACTAATAGGGGCTCAAGCGGGAACCCGAATATTGATGCGGATAACCAATAAGCAAATACGATGGGTTTTCGTGGCCATACTATCATACCTGGGGTTCAGGATGCTTCTACGCGGATTAGGTAGGGAAGGCTTAGTTCCCATTTCATCTATTGATAAGACCATAGTTTCCCTCCTCTTCTCCATTGTTATGATTTCATCGCTTTACTACCTAATGATGAGGCGCCCAATTTATGAGGATAATTTACTGAGCATATATGGGATTCAATACGCTAAGCGAAGCGAAGTCGAGGAGAAGTTCGAGAATATAACCAGTAACCTGCTTCGGCTCGGCATAGTGATTAGCATCCTAATAATGGGAATGGGCCTCGCCTTGGTATTAATGCACGGTGGCGGAATGGGGCATAAATTAATGGATATAGCCGATCCATCATCCAGCGTCAATACAGCCTCAATAAGCATAGGTATGATGCTCACCGGAATCAGGGAGGGTGATGGTGTTTCACTCATGTTGCTCGGCCTAATACTCTTGATATTAATGCCGATAGCCATGGTCGCCATCAATATGGTTAGGTTCATCATTGAGCGCGATAAGTGGTACACAGTGTTTGCAGCAGTGACCCTAATTAATCTCTTAATAGCGTTACTAATAGTGCCCAGCCTCATCCCTCACTGAGCGAATAAAGGACTCAATGCGTGTTGCGGCCACATGCAAGGATTGAGGGGTCAGCTGCACGGAGCCCGATCCCCCTCCCTGAATGATCGATGTTTCGCTAATTAAAGCAAGCGATGAATCTCGCCGTTTATGGCGGGGATAGGATGCAGGGGCTCCTCATTATGGGCATTATGTGGGGCTACAATAAAGGTATAATTCTCCAGGCCTCGAAGGGGCTCGTTAAAGGCAGCGAGGGGATCAATTATTCTCAAGCATGTATAACCCCATGATGAGATGCATGTGGAAAAGGCATATAGTTACGGCGCGTCTCTCGATAATCATGTTATTGGCCATCATCATTTCCTTAATGCTGTGCGGCTTAGCCGCTGGATTAATGGGCGCATTACTGGGTCTCGGCGGTGCAACCATATTGGTGCCCATACTGGTCATGTATGGGGTCCCCATGAATTACGCATCGGGTGTGGGCCTCTTCTCCGCATTAGCCACATCCTGCAGCGCCTGCAGCAAGCTTCTTAGGAGAAAAATGATTAATCAAAGGTATGCAATAGAGTTGTCGGCCGCATCGACATTGGGAGCAATATTGGGTTCAGTACTTTGTTACTACGTGCTTAGCAGTGGTCTTGAGTACGTGCTTCACCTAGTGTTTAGCGCCGTCATGTTCTCATCAATTTATCTCCTCATGAAGAGAAGCTCGCTTAATGCTTCAGCTCCTCCTCATCGCGGTCGTGAGGCTTTATCGTTTGGATTAATGATAATTGGAGGCCTATTATCCGGATTACTGGGCATTGGGGGCGGCCCCATTAACTTATTATCGCTCTACTGGGTGCTTGAATTACCGTTAAGCGTGGCTACAGCCACTAGTAACCTAATAGTGGGTGTAACCGCGGCCGCCAGTGGCTCGCTTTATTGGGTGTTTGGCTATATCCAGCCCTTCATAGCGTTTCTAGCGGCAACTGGAACATCGCTGGGAGCCCAGATTGGTTCCTCCTTATTGCCTAAGGTGAAGGGTTCAATAATAAAAATGCTTCTAATGGGAGTCTTCACGTACTTGGCAACTAGGATGCTGATAAGCGGCCTTAGGTTAAGCGGCTTCCTCCAGGTCACGCAATCACAGGAATATATGGCGTCAGTTGTGGTGGCTGCATTATTAATTTTGGTAATGATGCCAATAGTACGGAGAAACCTATGATTTTTCGCTCCTTGGACTAAGTTTCGCTCATTCTTTCCGTTCCGATGGATAAGTGTTTACCCGTGGCGTAACTCTCCCCATTAGTTAGAAATGCTCTGTCCAGAACTTGTATCCTAGCTTGCCTAACTCAGTCAATGCATTATCAAGGGCCTTGGCTTCTGGGGGCACTTCTATTACGAAGCTTACCTCGACGTAATTAGGCTTTATTTCTGGATTGAATCTCTCGTGGAATACATCTATTATATTTATGCCTAGTTCACCCATTTTTCCAGTCACTATTGATAGCGTTCCCGGCCTATCGGGTATTAGTCCCCTTATCTTCACTATCCTATTTGACTTAGCCAATGCCTTGTATATTATCTTGGTAAGCATGGGCATATCTATGTTGCCGCCGCTAACTACCGCCACCACATTGCCCTTTATGTTTACCTTGCCGCTCAATAATGCAGCCACGGCGGCTGCCCCGGCTCCCTCAGCTATTACCTTGGTGGCTTCCCCTATCACTAGTATAGCATTAACTATATCATTATCGCTGACCAGCACCACATCATCGACGACCTCCCTCATTAAGTTAAATGTTAAGTCGCCTATTCGCTTGACCGCTATTCCCTCAGCTATTGTATCAACGCTTGCAACGCCCATTATCTTTCCCTCCTTAAGCGATAAGTAGGCGCTTGGAGCCCCCTCGCTCTGAACCCCTATTACCTTAACGCTCGGCTTCTTCTTCTTTATTACTGTCGCTATGCCTGAAATAAGGCCGCCGCCCCCTATTGGAACCACCACTGCATCGATTTCATCCAGATCCTCCAGTATTTCCCAGCCTATTGTTCCCTGCCCAGCCACTATGTATGGATCATTATATGCATGCACATATGTCGCTTTTAATTCCTTGGCTAATTCCATGGCCTTCGCCTCCGCCTCGGCGTACGACTCTCCATGCAGGATCACGTCGGCCCCATACTTCCTGGTTCTGCTTATCTTTATCCATGGAGTCATCACGGGCATAACTATCGTGGCCTTCATGCCGTAGAGGGATGCAACATAAGCAACGCCCTGCGCATGATTCCCAGCCGAAGCCGTTACCACGTGCTTAACCCCTTCCCTGCTCATCCTGGTTATTGCATTATATGCTCCTCTGGCCTTAAATGACCCCGTCTTTTGAAGGGCCTCCAGCTTAAGAAAGACTTGGCCGCCAGTTGCTCCCGATATTGTATCTGACTTCACAAGCGGCGTTCTATAGATTATCCTCTGCCTTTGGGCTGACTTTATCAATTCAAGCGCGTCCTGGGTTAATTTATACACGTCATCAACCATAGTCATGGATTAAGGCTCATCGGGTCACGTATATATCCTTTTCCGTATAATATGTAGATATACATAATTGCTTGCCCCCGCTCGCCTCATACTTATGGATGGAGGCATTTACATTAACAGACTAGTTTTCTGGCGGGATAATGAAGCAAGGATCCAGGCCTCGCTTTCCCATAGATGAAGAGGCTCAACGATATGGAAAACACAGCCCCATTAGGGCTGGAGAATTAATTGAAATGCGTTCCCCTAACATTGATGTTAATCGCCTAGCTACGTGCGGCTATGGCTGTTATCTCTATTAATGCGCCGCGCGGTAAGTTATTGACCTCCACAGTTGTGCGGGCCGGCTTATTCTCACCGAAGTACTTCGCATAAACCTCATTGAATTCATTGAACATGCCCAGATTCTTCAGAAATACGGTTACGTAAACAACGTTCCTCAGATCCATGCCTGCTGCCTTAAGTATGGCCTGTATATTCTCCATCACTCGCTGCGTCTGTTCCCTTATGCCCCCGCTCACTAATTCCCCAGTTACCGGATCGAGTGGAATTTGACCGCTAATAAACAAGAGACCGGATGCCTCGATTCCCTGCGAGTAAGGACCTATTGGTTTTGGAGCATTCTCCGTATATACTTGCCTCATAGGTAGAGGCTTCCCCAGGATTTTAAAATACTACCAATGTTTATAATGAACTACCCCTGCCCTTGCGGGCGGGAGTCTCTGGTGGCGGAGATGAACTATAAGTCCTTAATTAGTTATGTTATCCTTCATTTTTTCCTCGATTGGTCCAATTAATTCCACATAAACCTCATCCCCCTCATCAAACCCCTCCCTGTTCTCCGGCACTATTAATATGCCGTTTCCCTTAGTCAATGTAGATAAAACACCGCTTCCAGTCAATGCTAAGGGCTCCACGTATATATCGCTTCCATATCTAAATACCCTAACTCTTATGAATGACCTGGTATTTATGGGGGTTGCCACTCGCCTTACTAATCGCCCCTTAACAAGAGGCCTGGGCTCCCTCTTTGCCCCCATTAACTCAAGGAAAATGGGCTTGACCAATGCCTCCACCCCAGTTAATGCGGCAACTGGGAATCCGCTGAGCGAGAAGACGGGTTTACCCCTGATTACGGCCACGCTATTCGGCCTGCCCGGCCTAATTGATGTGCCGTGAACAAAGTACTCCGGCGATAATGATTGAATGGCCCTAATCGTTGCATCCGGCGCGCCAACGCTTGAGCCCCCCGTTAATATTATGGAATCAAACCTATCTATGTCGCTTAATATGCGTCGCCGTATCTCATCTTCGTTATCGGGCAGTATCCCTCTATAGGTGACCCCCATCCCCTCCTCCCCCAGGGAATCAGCCACAATGAACCTAGTGCTATTGATTATCGATCCCCTCCCGGCCCCGCTCATTGACTCTATATCGATCAATTCATTCCCAGTGGAGTAAAGCGCAATATTTAGATCAAAGACCTCAATGGCTTGGATCCCCATGGATGCAAGGATGGCCACGTGCCACGGCCTTATCCAAGTGCCTCGCCTTAAGACAACTTCCCCAGCGGCCACGTCCTCGCCCCGCCTAGATACGTTACCCATGGGAGCCACGGGCCTAAACACCTCCACGAATTCGCCCCTTAACCTTGAGTCCTCATACATGACCACTGCATCGGCCCCGCTGGGCAGGGGCGCCCCCGTAGACACCTCAACAGCCTCCCCCGGCTTCACTTCAATTGATGGATTATCACCGGCCATTACCGATCCAACCACCCTCAACAGTATTGGATTAGTATAGGAGGCTCCGAAAGTGTCCCTGCTCCTCACGGCGTATCCATCGACGGCCGATCTATCGAATGGCGGCACATCAATGCTTGACACCACATCCCGTGCAAGGAATCTATGTAGGCTCCTCCAAGTCTCAACAGTAACTATCCTGGGCAAGCCCCTTATCTTGCTTAAGGCCCCCCTCACCGCATCATCCACATTAATTAACTCCTTAAATCCCTCCCTCACGGCAAGTTGGTTTCCCCATACAATATAAAGATTCCACTATTGGGCGTGGAACCACCCCACGCGTGAGCAATGCACAATTATTTATAGTGGGCGCCCCCGCTCTACGCGGTAATGAGGATAGGAATAGCTGGTGCAGGACCAAGCGCGCTTTACTTGCTAAGGATGGTTAGGAATCACGATGTCGTGGTTTACGAGGAGGATTCTCGCCTTGGATTACCCAAGCACTGCACTGGTTTAGTCAGCATGAATGGCGCAACCGCATTAGGGATATATAGGAGGGACATAGTTATGGGCCGGTACTCGAGGGTCAGGGTGATCAATGGCGAGGACGGATCCACGGTCACATTTAACTTGCCGAGGCACTCCATAATAATGCTGGATAGGCCGTCCCTGGAGGAGTCGCTTTATGATGGTTCCGGCATAATTTTCAATGCTAGGGTCAAGGCCGTATCACCCCATGGAGACATAAATACCGCCTCCAGGGATGGGAGATTCGATGCAGTGGTAGTTGCGGAGGGCGCCAGGGCCCGCCTCTCCGGGATTTTTGGGATCAAATATGATTACTTATTCGGGATACAGGGCGACGGCAAGGCAGTTGGCGACGCCTTGCCATCATCCATTGATGAGATAATAGTGGTGTTTGATAGGAGGATAAGTTCATCCTACTTCTCATGGATTGTCCCCATAGATGGCGGCGAATATAGGGCCGGAGTAACGGATAGGATGGAGAGGATAGCTGGGTCCCTGGCATACTTCCGGAAAAGATTTGGAATAAGCTATAGAACAATGTTTGGGGGCAACGTCATGGTTTCCTCCAGGGGCGGTTCATTAATTGCAGGGAGGGCAGCGGCTATAGGGGACTCCACGGGCATGAATAAGGCATTAACCGGCGGAGGAATATTGACCGGGGTACTTAGTGCTAGGTTGCTTGGTTTCTCCCTTGACTTAGCGAATGATGTGGATACCGCATTTAGGGCGTATGTTGATGCCATGAACACAACGGTGGGAACTGCATTGAGGTTTTACTCATACTTATCCTCTCTCCTGTACTTAAGGAGCGGCATTCAACCCATACTTGATTTGCTTGATGAAGTTAATGGATTATCCATAAGCGTTGATGATTATGATAATCACGCAAAGGCAATTGCGTCGGTGCTAAGGTCGCGCCCATCCCTATTATTTGCCTTGCTGAGGATAGTGATTAACATGGATCTCGGCTCCCCCATTAATGCCGCTGAACTGCTTCTTGGTCGTCGAGCTACTTAAATAGTTAAGTTTTTAACCACATCATGAAGAGGCGCTCATGGCTATAACCACGGAGGCATCCCCCTCGGAGAGAAGAAGCGTCTTGCTTAATGCATTCCTAGGCTCATTCACCGCATCAATGAATATATCGATGCTGATAATAGCATTGCCAGCCATATTTAAGGGAATAAGCGTTTACCCATTATCCCCCCTCGGCTTCACATCGATGATTTGGCTAATAGTTTCCTATCCATTGGCGCTAGCCGTCGCCATTCCAATAAGCGGCCGCCTCTCCGATATGTATGGTAGGGGAAAATCATTCACAATAGGCTTCCTCGTATTCACGCTTAGTTCCCTACTGCTTGGATTAACGCAGGGAACCGGCGGCGTTGCCTCCATTGAGTTAATAGCGTTCAGGATAATTCAGGGAGTGGGAGGCAGTTTCATGTTCAGCAATAGCCCAGCATTGATAATGGATGTCTACCCACCCCGTGACCGTGGCTTCGCGTTGGGGGTAATCGGAATATCGTTCAGCGCGGGCTCGGTCATAGGCTTATTGATTGGCGGCGTGCTAGCCATTATTAATTGGAGACTAGTTTTCCTAATTAATGCAGTGATTGGGGTGATAGGGACTTATTGGGCATATAAGGTGGTCTATAGGTTATCCCCCGGCTCCGGCATAGTTAAGGTAGATTGGCAGGGGGCACTGCTTCTCGCTGCTTCCCTGGTAGCCATACTGATTGCGCTGAATCTAGGCATGCTTCCCTATAATAATCAACCCCTTGGCTGGGGGGATCCATGGGTCTGGGCCCTGCTTGCCCTAGGCGGTATTCTACTCATTGCGTTAGTACAAGTGGAGCGGCGCGTCGATGAACCCATGCTGAGGCTTGATTTATTCAGGATAAGGCAATTCACGTTCGGCGTTGCCAGCGCGTTCTTCCTATTCCTTGCCCAGGGAGCCAATATATTCGTCCTATCAATACTGCTGCAGGCGCTATACTTGCCCATGCATGGCATTCCATATAGCGAGACGCCCCTTCTTGCCGGCATATACCTAATACCGAATAGCATCGCGAATGCCATATTTGCTCCAATAGGCGGTCGCCTCGTTAATAGGCTAGGCGCTAGATTGGTGTCCACAATGGGTGCCCTAATCGCTGGGCTCAGCTTCGAATTATTGGGGCTTCTCCCAATTGATTTTAGTTATGGATTATTCGCCGTAATTCTATTCATAATGGGAATGGGGTTCGGCCTATTCATGTCCCCTAATCAAGTATCCATATTAACTCCCGTTCCACCAAAGGATCGCTCGGCCGCGTCAGGCATGAGGGCCAGCCTACAGAATGTCGGTTCCTTGACCAGCATAGTTATATTTCTGTCGCTAATAATAGTTGGAACATACGCCGCATTGCCTAAGGTACTTGCCGCCTCACTGATTAGCGCTGGTTTGCCGATCAGCACTGCCGCTGCGCTTAGCAGCATACCGCCAGCCATAGCATTATTCGCAGCCTTCCTTGGATATGATCCCATAAGCACGTTGGTGAACATAACTCATGCATCAATTCCTCAATCCCTTCTCCCAATCCTCACTAAGCCCAGTTTCTTCCCCACGGCAATAGCTCCAGCCATGATAGGCGGCTTCCATTACGCGTATCACGTGGCCGCGGCGATGGCGATAATGGCGGCAATATTATCCGCGCTGCGGGGAAGGGAGCGGCTCGCCTAATAATTAATGCAGGTAAGCAACTATATCCATCAAGGAACTCAGTTTAATATTTGGAAGGGGGGACTCCTCTCGGCTCCTAATTAGTGCGGTCTCCATTCCAGCCGTAATTGCTCCACGTATATCGCTGCCAACCCTATCCCCCACGAATAGGCACTCCTCTGGATCCACGTGAAGCAAGCTAGCCGCTAACAGGAACGGCGCCGGATGCGGCTTTACCTCGGGAGTATCATCGCCGGCAACCACTATCAAGTCAAAATAGTGAAGTATTCCGCTTGCCTCCATTCTTGCCCTCTTAAATCCATTAACGCCATCTGTATTAGCTATAATGCCTAACCTAAGCGGCTTAAGCATTTGCAGGGCGGGTTCGGTGTCCGGATATGCCTTGCTCAGCTTGGTCCAGGTTCCCCAATAAATCCTCAATAAATTAAGCGCCTCCCCCCTCTCAAGCGATAATCCAAGCCTATTATATAGGCTCAAGAACCACTTCCTCCTATCAAAAATTGCTCGGCGCTCCATTTCGCGCTCAATGATTTCTAATAAAGCAATAGCCTCGCCGCTGGGTATGCCATGAATTGATTGAATTGCCGCCGCCACCGCCTCAATTGCTCCTCTTCGCCCATTATCGACATCCATCAATGTATCATCGAAATCAAACAATACCGCCTTGATTCTCACGCCACCACACCAATGGATCCCTTATTAAAAGCTGTCGAGGAGGACCTGGATTAGCCTTACTTGATTATGACATCATTGCTTGAGCCAATTATCAACTTGCTTACCCTTGACCCATTAAATATTCCCACCTCGACAACGCCCGGTATTGCCTTTAATTCCGCTTCCTTATCGATATCGATGCTGTCGATGGGGTACGAATAATCCAGGAGGTAATTGCCGTTATCCGTGATGACCGGCCCCCTCTTATCGTTCCCCACCCTTAACCTAGCTTCCCCGCCAAACCTCCTCTCTATTGTTCGCTTAACCATTAACCAAGCGAATGGTAATACCTCTATTGGAATTGGCCGCCCACCCGGTATTGCCGGAACAAGTTTGCTCTCATCTATTATTACTATGAAGGATGCCGCCCCATAGTCGATGATCTTTTCCCGAGTTAATGCCCCACCCCCGCCTTTTATCAAGTTTTTATTTGGGTCCACGGCATCGGCTCCATCTATTGCAACATCTATCTCATCCACTTGCCATGGCTGCCTCACCATTCTTCCCAATCCAAGCCTCACCGCATTCACCTCGACCTCGCTTGAGGTGGGAACTATCTCAATTGATAATTCTCCTCTCCTCACCCTCTCCGCCAGCATTTCAAGAAATACTTGAGCAGTGCTTCCAGTGCCGGCCCCCACCACGTCCCCGTTACTTACGTAACTCAACGCCGCTGCAGCAGCCTTCTCCTTGCTATTCATGTATGTTCCCCGTCATTGGTCGACCTATGCCCACGTAAATCACGTTCGGGGGCGGGTTCCTCCAGTCCCGAATTATGTGCCTAGAATCAACCACTGCCACCCTGGAATTTACTTTGCCTATATCCATGAGGCTCAGCCTAGCATATTCACTGTGGTCGGTTAGTATCGCTATCACGTCGGCCCTCAACGATGCCTCCAGGTCCCTGGTTAACGGTATGTTCCAATCCCTCAATGTGCGGTCCTCCACCACGTATGGATCGTGAACAATCAGGTTCCTGTATCCATTATTTAGCAGGTGCTTAATGACGTCATACGAGGGGCTTAGCCTAGTGTCGTCCACGTCGCCCCTAAATGCCAACCCAAGCACGGATATTCTTGGATTCGTTGCCTTAATTATGCCTGCTGCCTCCCTTATTAGGTCGAATACATGCTTAGCGGCCATGACGTTTATCTGTCTTCCCAGAGACGTTAAGTCTAATTGAACGCCGATGCGTTTAGCGGTATACATGAGGAACTGCGGATAAATTGGTATGCAGGAACCGCCCACCCCAGGACCAGGCTTATGCAAGTGTGAGTAGGGTTGGCTATTTGCTGCTTCCCTAACCTCATCGAAATCTATGCCCAAGCTCCTGCAGAGCCTAGCCACTTCATTAGCTAACGCGATATTTACATCCCTATAGACGCCCTCCACTAGTTTCTCGGTCTCAGCCACTGTGGGTGAACTAACTATCATCACTCCCTTCTTCGCTATGACTCCATAAAGCGCCTTTGCGGCCTTGGTGCTTCTTGGCCCGATTCCCCCAATTACCTTAGGGTATCGCTCCTCTATGTCTTGAATAGCCCTTCCCACATATATTCGCTCAGGTGAGTATACTAGTCCAAAATCATCCTCAGCCACTAATCCACTGACGCGCTCTAGTATGGGCTTAGCCACCTCTATGGTGGTTCTGGGGGGAACCGATGACTCTATTATAACTAGGTCCCCCCTCTTGAGGCCCTTGCCTATGCTCTCCATTGCGGAGGAAAAAGCGTCAAAACGTGGTTCTCCATCATTCATGTATATGGGAACAGTCACTATCTTCACTTGGCTACTGGCGGAGGCCTCCTCCCCGCTCATTGTGTATGTCAATTTCTTAGCCAGCCTCCTCAGCTCAGCCTCAACAGTTGAATCGCTTAACCTAAAAGTGCATGACTTAAATGCGGCGACTTTACTTGAGTCAGCATCAACCCCAATCACTTTGGCTCCCGCCCTTGCCCATACTGCCGCTATCGCCGTGCCAACGTATCCCATTCCATATACGGCCACCACTAATTCCCCCTCCCTCAATAGCCTCGCTAATTCATTCTCATCGGCATCCAATAGATTAACCATGCGGGAATCAGGGAAGCGCGATTATTAAACTTACCCAGCCATACGCCTCTAATTAATTAAACTTTGTGATGAGGAAGGGGAGCAAAAATTTTTATAGACATAGGTGACGGTTGTTTCGGTGAATTAAGTGGAGTACGTATATGCAACGCTGTTGCTTCACTATGCCAAGCAACCAATAAACGAGGAGAACATAGTTAAGGTTCTTCAGGCTGCTGGGGTATCCGCCGATGAAATAAAGGTGAAGGCCTTAGTGGCTGCAATAAAGGATGTTAACATCGATGAGGCAATAAAAACGGCTGCATTCGCTCCAGCAGCGCCAGCCGCTGCACCAGCTGCCCAGCCTCAAGCAGCATCAGCGGCGGGCGCAGAGAAGAAGGAGGAGAAGGCCGAGAAGAAGGAGGAGAAATCAGAGGAGGAAACAATCGGCGGCCTCGCTAGCCTCTTCGGTTAATATAACAGCAATTATCATTTAATAAAATAATTTTTGATGGCGTTATTTGCTTCACTCCTTTAATAATTTATTCCACGGTATTTTCCTACCGCACTTAGGGCAGTACTCCCAATCCTCCTCTATGGGTGATCCACAGTACGGGCAGACGTAATGCTTTTCCTTTGATTCCGCCCCGCCATCCCCGCCCGCTTGTTGATTGGGTTCCTCGACCCCCGCCTCCTGCGGCTTCTCAATCGTCTCTACGGATACTTGTTGGAAGTATTTGGATAGGATTTTGCTCCATAATTCCTTAGGCGACTTAGTGTATAGCCTTATCCTTTGGTATGGGAGCTGCATGCCTCTCCTCTTCTGGTTCTGCGGCTTTGATTCCAGCTCTATTTCTATGAATCTTCTCTTCTCGTTTATGAGTATGCGTTTAACGGCGAGGGGGGTCTTCATTATGTAGGACCCATCCAGTATAAATGCATCCCTATAGAATACAACGCCCTTGCTGGGTATCATCGGTAGATTACCCATGGGGTTGGCTGCTTGGCCCGCAAACGGAAGCTTAAGGGCCCTCGATAATGCGTAGAACACGAGGAACCAAACGCCGAAGAGAACTAGGTAGCCTAGGAAGTAGGATAGGAAGTCCTGATAAAAGACGGTCATTCCGACAGCGTACCTGGCTATTAATGCCGTTATAAATCTATTAACGACTGTGGATAAGAGGGTTGGGTAAATGAATATGATCACCAATAACAGCGCTAGGAGTATGAACATGTTCTTGAACATTCCCTTAGACATTTGGGAGTACTCTTTCTGAAGCTCGGCGTCGCGCTCCATTGCTTTCCGTATCTCGTCAGGATCAAGCTTCCCCAGAGCCGATTGTCGCTTATACTTCTCTATCTCAACCGAGTTAGATTTATATGACTTATAGCTCATCGCGATCATTATCCCGAACACTATAACCAAGTAACCCACGAATACCCCTATTGAGAGCCAACTATTATGGGCGACTTGCCCCCATGCGGCGGCGGCAGCGAACGCTATAGGCGCCACTACCCAGAACAAGTACTTAACGGGTCCAGACTGCATTGCCATTGACATATAATCAACTCCCTATAATGATGAAATAATAAACTTTTCCTAAACGTACTAGAACCATTACTGCCCAGAATCGGGCGGCTCAGCAATCTCCGGCTTTTTGGGATGCCGCAGATAGTTGCTGAAATAGGAATAAGGCTTTTGATTGCCTAAACATTATTTGGGTATGGGTTGGGAATCATATATTACCATATTAACGTTTATATAGGCTTAGCGGTTCGATAAGTAATGGAGATGGAAGTCCATTGGGACGAAAAGCTTTACCCCATTAGGGTTTGGGGTGGGGATAAGTGATTCCAAGCATTGCATGGTTATTCATTGCTTGGTTTCTAATGATTGGTGTTCTTTATCCATTCAGAAATAGGTTCAAGCTGCTCAAGATATATTATGGGCTCGCCGTGATGGTGCGGGGAGAAAATGTTCACCAAGTAATAGAGCCAGTTGCTAAGGCAATTTCGCGGGTGCCATCCTGGATTCTGGAGGTGTTGGTGATCGGTGTATTTCTATCCTCAATGCTATACTTAGTTCCAGCTCCGCTTCAGATAGTTGGGGTACCCGGCTTCTCGTTCCCCTCGTTCTTCAGGATATTGGGCAATAATGTATATGCAATACTAACGGTTAAATCATCGTCGCCGACAACATTGGTCACGCATAAATTCGTCCCTCTAGCCCCGCTGATACCGGGTGTCACGGTTGATCTATATGTATTCCTCTACGTTTTGATAGCCATAGGCATAGGCATATTGGTTCATGAATTCAGCCACGGCGCATTGGCTATCAGGTTCGGTTCTCGAGTCAAGTCCGGTGGAGCTTTTCTCTCCTTATTTCTCCTTTATGGCGGGTTCGTGGAGCTCGATGAGAACGACATGAAGCAGAGGCTCTCCTTAATTCAATTATTGACAGTGTACGGCGGTGGGGTATTCGCAAATCTCTTGCTGGCTTACTTAGCAGTTGGCTTACTTTATCTAGTTAATGCTCCAGGCATAATAAATGCCTTAGGTGGGGTAATTATAACCGGCGTGTTGAAGGGGTACCCCGCCTATCAATCGGGGATAATTAATGGAAGCGTCCTCCTATATGCTAACGGTACTGCAATTCAATCAACATATTCGCTCCTATACTTATTGGAGGGAGCTAGGCCTGGCGAGCACTTGATTTTAACGACGCTAGCTAATGGCGTGATCACCAATCACGTGGTCACATTGGCAAGCAACCCCAATGATCCGGGCTTTCCCTTTATTGGGGTAATGCTTCAAAACAGGGACTTCTATAATTTCCTTTACTGGTTCTGGACGCTTAATGTTACCCTGGTTCTCCTGAATTCTCTTCCCGCTCTTCCACTTGATGGTGGTCAATTCGTTTATGCGATCTTGGCTCGAGTTATGGGCGAGAAGAAGGCTATGAGGGTCACGGAGGGGCTCAGCGTGGTTGTGTGGGGCCTAATAATACTCACGATATATGTCAGCATAGCCACTGGTCTATGGCAACTCGTTGCGCCTTGAACCCTCATGTAGTTCCTATATAAAGATGGTTAGGGGATGGAAAACCCCATCCTTTAGGGCGGAGAGATGGCCTAACTAATGCTTCTAATAATAAAGTTTAAATTAGAGGCATAGAATGCTTAGGTTAATGCAGAATTCCTTTAGCGATAATATTAAGGGTTACATAGATGGATTGCTGGATAATGTTAGTGATATTGAGTTGGTGGGATTAGCGACTGCGAATGGTTTTCCCATAGCGGTTAAGAGTCGTGGGCCAGCCGCTATTGATAATAGAATGTTAAGCGCATTCATTGCGTCGATAATAAATGACGTATCGAGGAGCCTCAAGGCAGCTAACATGAGTGCTGATGTTGAGGCATTAACCATAATTACATCTAGTTCCCAGATCCTATTAAGGAGAAAGGGCGATCTAATAATAGTGATTAAGGCATCGCCCGATGCAGACACGAATCTCCTCCTCTACTTAATAAATCAAGATCCATTCTAGTAAGTCACTGATGATTTTTAAAATAAAAACTTGAAGTTGATTTTAATTATGGACTTAATAGATGCATTACTTGACTAGCCTCAGATCTATTCCCTTAGTTTCTGGTCCCATTGCCGCAGCTATTCCGTATAATATTCCTGCTAATATTAAGAAGAACGCGGCAGTGAACCAGATGTTTGTTCCTTCAATGGACTTAAATACGCTGTATAATGGAATGGAATATAGGGGCATCCACGCGGTCAGGAAGAGTCCAGAGCTATAACCAAACCCGACTCCGCTGGCTCGTCTAACTGTGCCGAAGCGCTCGGATAAGTAGACTGGAACGAGGCCCCATGGCCACTGAGTGAACCAACCAGCGAACAGTGAACCCAAGTAAAGCAATGCAATATTCTTGGTTGCCGCGCCTAGATACCATATGTAGAATGATGGAACAGCCATTACTACAGAAACCACTGCGCTAATGATGAATGCCCTTTTCCTCCCTATGAAGTCGGAGGAGAAGCCCCAGAGCGTTGCGGCTATTGCAGCGAAGATTCCGGAGATAGCGTAGAAGTACGATGCACTTCCTTCCCCTAACCCGGCCCCAGTCAATATACCTGTTGCGTAGTCGAAGAGGGAGTATGAGCTGAAGAATAGTCCAGTCATCAAGATAAATACTTGTAGGAATGTCCATAGGGTTGGGGGCTTGAAGAGGCTTAGGAATGGAACCTTCTCTAACTCCTTCTTCTCCTTTGCTTCCGTAAATATTGGGGAATCCTTCATCTTGAACCTAATGATTAATGCAACGACGGCCGGTATTAAGCCTGTTAGGAATACGTACCGCCAACCATAGGCCTTCATCGCCGGTATCCCAAGTGTAGCCACGAATAGGGAAACCACGAAGCCGCCGAGGGCCACGCCCCATGAGAATGCCCCCTGCGCTATGCCGCTTGCTAGACCCCTCCACTTGGTGGGCGCGTACTCTATAGCGAATGGATGCCCAGCGGCGTACTCTCCTCCTATGAATGTTCCCTGCACGAATCTGAGAACTAGGAATATTATGAATGCAGCTATGCCTATTTCGGCATATGTTGGGAGCGCCGCGGTTAATGCACTTAATATTGAGAACCCGGTTATGGTGATCATCAGCGTATCTCTGCGTCCCCATTTATCGCCTAGGTTGCCGAATATTGCGCTGCCCAGCGGTCTTCCTATTAGGGTGAAGGCGTATCCGAAGAGCGTATAGTAGTACTTCAGTATGCCGCTTAGGCTTGGCGGCAATAATACGCCAGCAAGTATAGTGGTCATTGCTGTTACGAATAGTAGATCATACGCATCCAGCATGAAGCCGAAGAATTGGCTGATTAATGCTTCCTTTGCTTCCCGCGTCCATTTCTCTTGGTATATGGATGCATCCATTGATTTTTAATAATTAATATATATAAAAATTATGGCTCAATATGTTTACAGATGTAATTTATTCTATTAGTGAAATAAATTATGTTGATATTCATTGATCAATCTATTGCTTAATGTAAATAAAAATTATATTAATATCAATTGTTTCTTTTACTATTAGAAATATAAAAAATCAGCATTCTTATGATAGAAATGTTCACTGACTATTTATATTTATAATTAAATACCTTTCTTGCTTAATACTAATTATTGTTATTATTTATAAAGTTGTTTTTATTTCATCTAAGATAAATAGCTTTTCCCCAAGTAATTCCAGACGTATCGGTAAATTTATTTAAGTTCCTTAAAATCGCTACCTGTGTCGTCGCCTCTCAGCGGCATTACAGTGCTAGAAATAGCTAGCGCAGTGGCCGGTCCATTCGCCTCAATGATGCTTGCCGATCTCGGCGCAGAAGTAATAAAGGTTGAGCCCATTAATGGGGATCACGCGAGGTCATGGGGTCCCCCCTTTTATGCGGATAATTATAGCGCGTATTTCGCAAGCATTAATAGGGGCAAGAAATCCATTGCGATCAATCTAGGGACAAGGGAGGGCATTGATATTGCTAGAAAACTGGTATCGAGAAGCGATGTAATTATCGAGGCAATGAGGCCTGGAGCCGCCGATAAGCTAGGCATAGGTTACGTGGATTCAGCTAGACTTAATCCAGGGATAATTTATTGCTCAATTTCAGGCTTTGGTCAATGGGGCCCATACAGGAATGAACCTGGTTACGATATAATCGCGCTGGCCATGAGTGGCTTAATGGATTTAACGGGGGAGCCTAATGGCGAGCCCGTTAAGTTTGGAGTGCCCATAATAGATATAGTCACATCAATGTACTGTGTCACATCGATATTGGCCGCATTAAGGATGAGGGAAAAGAATGGTAAAGGCACATATATAGACCTATCCCTAATGGATTCCGCGCTATCCATCCTGACTCACCAAGCATCTCAGTATCTAGCCGGCGGCGAGGTTCCACGCAGAATGGGAAGCGCCCATCCAACCATTGTTCCATACCAAGCATTCAAGGGAAGCGATGATAAGTACTTCATAGTGGCTGTGGGGAACGATAAATTATGGGAATCATTCTGCAAGGCAATTGGCCGCGAGGATCTGCTTCTCAATCCATTATATAGAACCAATCCAGATAGGGTCAGAAACAGGGAGGCATTGATTGAGGAGTTAAGAGCAACTTTCAATAAGTCCCCGTCCAATCATTGGATTAAATTACTTAAGGAGGCCGGCGTTCCAGTCTCCCCAATACTTAACGTCAAGGAGGCAGTGGAGAGCGATCATGCCAAGCAGAGGGGCGCAGTCCTCAGCTTGGCTCACCCCAGGATTGGGGCGATTAAGGTAATGAGTAATCCAATTAAAAGCAATAATATGAAGGTTATCACTGATATCCCTCCCCCAATGCTGGGCGAACATACGCAAGAGGTATTATCATGGTTAGGCTACTCCAACGAGGAGATAACCGACCTACTAAGAAGAGGCATAGCGAGGTCCCTGGCCTCCTCCCCGCCTTGAGGAGCGAGGTTCTTCACTCCTTGAATCCCCTCTTTTATAATCGGTAAGTAATTATGGCTCCTTTAAGGCTTGGATTGCATTCAGGAATGGGTCTCCATAATACCATAGAGGGAACGAGCAGTGAATAGTTACAAGGGGCAAGTAATCAGAGAGGGAATTCGGGACAGGGGATAGTGCTTATCGTTTTTAGTGAATAATTTAAAATTATTGGGTAGGCCTTGGCTTTAATGACAAAATGGCTCCAGGATACCTCTGTGTATTTCAAGGGCAATGTAGGTGTAATGATGGTATCCTGGTTAATATATGCCGTAGGTTCATCCATAACCGTTCCTTACCTCTCGATCTATATGAAGATGCTTGGCGCTGATTCGGAGATTATAGGCATTATTTACTCCCTTGGCATGCTCTCCCAATTGATAACTATAATCCCCGGGGGCCTTTTAACGGATACGATAGGGCGGCGTCGCTCAATACTAATAGGTACTTGGGGAGTGGCTGGCACAACTCTTCTCTATGTTTTGGCTCCTAATTGGGAATCGCTCCTCGCGATATATATCATTAATTCAGCTATTGGATTTTACCAACCGGCCCTCATGGCTACGATATTGGACTCGCTTCCATCAAGCAAAAGAGCCAGTGGCGTGATGTTGGTCTCCGTGCTTCCTCAATTACCTACATTGATACTGCCGCCCCTTGGTGGTGCATTGATAAATAGGTATGGTTTGCTCGGCATCAGATTTGCATACTTAATATCAACCATTATGGCCATAATTGTGGCGGTTATACGTCACAAGACCCTTGTGGAGACCCTTAACGAGACGCGGAGCAAGTTATCCCTACGGGAATTGCTTGCTTCATATGATTTGCGTTCATCCATATTGAGGCTACACGCGAGGGCTAGATTCCTCTTGGTGATAATGCTCATCGCCTCGGCCACAACCGTTTCAGCCAACACATTAGTGCCTATTTATGCTATTTATAAATTGAATTTAAACACGGTGGCTTGGGGAACCATTGTGGCTGCGGCCAATGCCGCCTACATTATCGTGGGAGTGGTGACGGCTTTATATATAGATAAGATGCGGCATTCCCTCCTAATTATTGGCTCCACAACGATAGCGGTTGCCAATGTGTTTGGATTATTGCCTCTAGGGGGAATCGCAATAGCGGTCTACCTAATAATTATACAAATCGGCGCTCAGGTGGTGTCCACATCGATTCAAAGCGATATGGGGGACTACGTAGATGCAAGGGGCAGGGGCAATGCCATTAGCCTCCTCATAATTTTTCAATTAATAGGCCAATCCCTGGGAAGCTATATTGCAGGCATAACGTATAGGCTGAATCCATTAAACATATTCATGATACCCCTCATTATTATGATTGCAACAACAATAGCGATTTGGTTTATAATTCATAAGCGGCATTAAACCTTATTGCGGGTCAAACTCCTCGCCAATTAAGGCGAGGCGCATTGCAAAAAAAAAAAAAAAAAAAAAAAAAAGATCGGAAGCCTCGCCCTTTTGGGAGGAGGTCAGTTTCCTTGTTTTCGCTCCTTTGAATTACCGGGTAGAGATAGCCTGGACTTAGCGTAGTATTGCAGTGGATTCCTTGTTCCGCATCCTAAATTTGTTGGGCATAGCCCCAACGTATTCATTTCTTGGCATGAGGGTGGTAGATACTTATTTCTACCCCCCTTAAGGCCGGATATGTGCTCCACTTGGTACCTAGTTATCTTCTCACTGAAGTCGGCAACTGTTTTAAAGTCGTTTATGATTCGCTCAACTGCGTCCTCTATTTCTAATCCATCATAATCCGTCAAGGCATTTATCATGAATGCAGCGTAGGCGAATCTAGCCATGTGGCTCGGATTCCCGCCGCTCCTCATTTCTTTCATAATGCTCTCTATGCAGGGAGGATAGCGAGTGGTTACCTTAACATTAACTGGTTCATACTTTATGTTGACTCTCTCCTGTAAGTTGCCTAACCTATCCTTAACAGGCTCTATTATTCTCGCGAATAACTCCTTTTCCTTATTGAATGAGCTTATCAGATTAATCACTTGCTTCTCCACGGACTCCTCAACTAGCCTAACTAGGTCCAGCCGATTTACTAGGACATATCCCCGTATTAATGGACGCGATCCCAGCGACCAGTAAGGATCATTGCGGGGCATTGCCTTTAAGTAGTCCCAAACATTGACGCTGGACTCAAATAACCTAGCAATTTGGCCTCCGGCCACGCGACCAGATGGCTCTATCCTCATGCCGAATTCCCGAGCCACGTATGCTATGCATGCTGGGTCCTCCTTCGCTAAATTCCTGGAGAACAACTTGCTCTCGGCATCTGCAATGCGTCTCCACAGCCTTGAATTAAGGTGGGCAGCCATGGCCATGGCTAAGAAATGAATGAGAACTACATTAATGGAATCGCCAAATAATGGCGTCCTCGCCTTCTCCCCCCTATTCACGAGGTCCTCGAGGAAATCCATTGCCTTGATCACTAGATCCTTATTCTCAGGCTTAGCTAGATCATCTAATCTAATTCCAGCCCTATCCACTCTACGCTTCGCTTCGTTGGTGAATGGATACTTAAGTATGAAGGCATCCATGTCGCTGGAGAGGCATGCAGGTACACCCACGTGCAGCAAATAAGTCCAGCAAATATAAAAATATTGCAATGAAATAATTAATATGACAGGGCGTCTCGTCTCTTTAGGCCCCGAAGGGTTCGCGCTGAGGTCCCGATAATTCATCTAATGCGGGAGGCCCAAATAATATGCGGTGCACTTATTGAGGTGATGCTATAATTAATGGCCATTGAATTAATGTATTGCTTGGCGGTTCACGTGTTCATTTCCATTATGGTGAGCCTCCGCCCATCTTGTGCGGGCAATATGAATGTTAACTTGTATGGATCCCCAAAGAATATGGCCGATACATCATCGCCTAGGTGTATTTCCCCATCTATTCCATGCACTGCGCAGCTCTCGCAATTCTTAATGATAGACATGACTGACCTAATGGAGCTCGATGCTTCCCCTCCCTTCCTTTTTATCGATACATACATCGCGAAGTGATCCTCATGCGCATGGACATTCACGGAGGCGCCAACCTCTTTCTCGATTTCCTTGCCTAACTCATTCATCTCATTAGTTACTCGCTGAATCAAGTCGCTGCTCTGCTCCTCCTCATCCGTGGGGGCCACAGCTATATTCATCAGCACCTCCAGATCATCGTTCTGCCCAATCCTCTTAAGTTCCTCCCCTAATTTTCTCCATTCCTCAAGTCCAAGCCGTATTTGCTTTATGTCAAACATTGAATTCATCACATGAAATGGGTTTTTAAAGCTATTCACGACGAAATAAACAATCCAAAGATTTCGCTCATTTATGCTTCTTTGATGTTATAAATTATAGGATTTATTGCAGAGCCCCAATTCTCTTAGGAGGTCCCTCTCCTCTACGTCGCCTCTAGGCGATTTTTCCCTGAATATTTGGGCCTCATATAGGTATATCTCTATATTATCCTCTATCCAGCAATCAGGAGATAGCGAGGCTTTAATGCATGCCTCGCTCAGGAATGTCATGGAGTCCCAACAATACTCGACGGGGACCTGCGGCAAAAGGAGTCCCCCGCCGAAGCCGTGTTGAATCACTATTCCATGCCTCCCAACCTCTATATGGTTCGATAGATCCCGTGGATCCATTTTAATTCTCTCCAATGGACTTAATATGCTGACCTCAAAGGTCACTTTACTCAACTCTTCTTGGGTGAGCGGCATGAATCTTGGATCATCAAAGGCAGCCGCTAGCGCGCTGGATATAGTGGCCTTGGCGGTATTCACATTGCCTCGGGGATACCCGATGCATCCTCTTAATTCCCGCTTCTCATTCTCCATGGTCTCAATAGTTGTGAATACGCCGTAATTATCCTGGATCAATTTTGGAGGAGCATCATTCGGCACATTAATTATCCTCCTTGATTTAACATACTCCTCCACGGCTAATCTAGCCAACCTAACTAAGTACTCCCCCTCCTCCACGCTATATGGCTTAAACATGGTATGTAAATAAAGCGGGGCTTAATATGCCTTCACGCAATTAACTGGTTGATTTATATTAGTGATGTTTTTGTTTTTCTGATGCCCATCGTGGGGTTTAGGTTTAGAGCATACACCGACTAATGTTGAGGGCGTTAAAGGCCCAGTTGAGGTTGCGTGAGAGGCGTGCAACGCCCTACGATGGGCAAGGCGGGGTGGGGAAGCGGGAAGCCCCTTAAGGGTGGGGTAGCTCACAGGGATAAGTATTTCTCTTCATCTATTTCGCTTAATACATTGTTTCTTTGTTGTTCGGTTCTCCATTTTTGCAGCCATCTATATACCGTGGAGTGCTGGCGACCCGCCAGCAACATGTCTATAGCGTTTCTAGCTGCCTCGGCGTTCTCGAATCTGCCTATTATGTATATTGATGAGCCTTTTATGTTTATTTTTGTTTCCGTTAATTCCTCTATGTTTCTCTTGGCTTTGCCGTTCTCCCCTATTATGAGTCCCTTAAGCCTAGCCACCCTGCCCGGCTTGTCCTTATTGACGTAATCAGTGATGTTGATTTCCTCCATTAGGTAATCCTTATCATCCAGCACCAATGCATCCTCTATTGGGAAGCCTGCATTTATTGCCTCTATTATTCGCTTAGATGATATCACGTCATCCAATGTAGCGCCTTCCTGCGGTATTATGGTAGCCTTGCCCTCCTCCTGTCTTATGGATACCCTATGCGATTCATATAGTATTCTCTCGGCTTCCCTTGGCAATGGCTCATCAATAACCACGGATATGCCTCCCCTTAAGTAATCGCTTATCATGACATGAATTAAGTCACTGTATTTTAATACCTTTTGGAAATGATTGGAATGACATATCGCAGCCTCAACTCAATTATCCCGTTGAGGCGTTTTTGACGCGGTTCTTCGATGGACATGGCGATGCAATAGAGTTAAATATGGGTTCTCATTATTATCAATTAACGATGAGGGCTCTATTCATTGAAGTGATAAGGACATTGGTGTACTTGGAGGGCTTTTACTATGAGGCCGCTTATGAGTTAAGCCATGGCTTTGGGGTGAAGGATAAGGCCGGTCTGGCTACTGCTTTCGAAAAGGAGTGGGAAGCTGCATATAGTGGGGCCGTGGGGAGCGGGACGTTTAGGTCTCTCAGGTACTTGGCGCGGAATGTAGTCGCCTCATTATCTAGGAAATTCTCCATGAGTATTAGTCCACCTGAATTGGATTATTGGGGCAATGCAGTGATCAATGCATTAATTGATTCCTCTAGGCTATATGATGATGTGAATGATGCGCTTACGTCATTATCGAATAAGGCCCTTGACCTCTATGTTTTAACTAATCTGGATAACGACATTGCAAAGAAGATATTGCTTAAGCATGACATATTAAGGTTCTTCAGGGGCGTGATAAGCTCCGACTTAACTAGAATAGGTAAGCCCAGCATCAAGATATTCAACGTAGCCATAAATAAGGCCGGCGTAAATAAGGAGGAGGCATTAATAGTCAGCGGATTAACGGAGGACATAATTGGAAGCAAGTTAAGTCAAATAAGGATGGCATTCGTGAATAGGGATAACATCACGCCAACGCCCCAGCCCGATTATGTGGTAAAGGATCTAAACGAGCTCCTGAGCATTATATAGCTGCATCGAGGCATGGGATCATTGTGGCATTATTTTTATTCTCTATTATCTTGTTGTTTTTATGGTTGATGCGTACCAATTAGCGATAGCCACGATTTCTGTGGCCACTCAGTTATTCGCAGTCATAGATCCCATAGGCGCGGTGCCCCTTCTATTTAATGTGCCGGATTACGAGAGGAGAATAACTAAGATAAGTAGGTTAATAGGGGTGGCGGTGCCTGTTATATTATTGGTGTTTGCATTAGTGGGGCCCTATATTTTTTCAATCTTCGGCATCAATATAAATGACTTCAAGATAGCGGGCGGCATAATATTACTCATAGTAGCAATAGATATATTGAGGGGCGGAACATCCAGCACTGTCCCAATAAATCCGGATGATTATATATTGGTTCCAATAGTTACTCCCCTCCTCGTGGGTCCCGGCGCCATAACCTCCGCGATAATATACATGACTTACTACCCAATCGCTGCAGTTATTATTGGAATAATCGTTTCCTCCTTCTTCACTTACCTGACTGTTAGGTACTCCCTGCTGCTCGTGAGGGTAATGGGTCAAAGCATGTTGAAAATGATAGGCAGATTCTTCAGCTTAATAATAGCATCTTGGGCAGTTCAATTAATAATAGAGGGAATCACTCACTTTGTTTAGCGTTATCCACTATTAAATAAACATCCTAAAGGAAGTACAAAATGGAAGACAAGTCTCACTCCTCCTAGAGGCGGGATAAAGCCTAAGCCCTGGTGTTGGTGGGGTAGTTAGCTTCCCCTCAATCAGTGGGGAGTGAGAGGCCGCCCCGCAATGCCAGGGGAACGAGTGGCGCCCTTAATGGGGCGTAACCCTCTACCTCGGGGAACCCTTTAGGGCGGGGAGGGGTCAGAAAGTTGCCGAAGGGGTCGTTAAGGCATTAGTGGAAAAATTTAAGACGGAGGAATACAAGGAGTTTTTGAAAGAAGGCAGGTGGTACACTTACTTATTAGGTAAGGCTAGCAAGACGCTCTCTAAAAACTGGGTTATTGGGTTTTAGACGGATGGAATGCCGGTTACGATTTACGCGTATGGGGATTTCATGAGAGAAAATACTCTGCAGAGTATGTTAAAGTCTCCTTAAAAAGAATAGAAGAAATGCTCATTGAGGCAAAGAAGTTATTTACTTGACGTGCATTCCTCAATGAAGGCTATAACGTAGGAGTATTCCCTAGCCTCAGACTCTGGATCGGCTATTGCGTGTCCGGAATCATTAACAAATAGCATGATGTCGTTTCCCAGTTCTTCTGACTTAGCTACGTATTTTAATGCGTGAGCAGGATGAACTCTATCGTCATTAATTCCAGTATATACGAAAGTCTTTGGTAAGCCTTTCTTCAGATTATGATAAGGACTATACGAAAGTAAGTAATCTCTGTACTTAGGATCGTTTGGGTCTCCGTATTCCTCAACCCAATATTTTCCTACGTAAAGTTTATCATACCTCAGCATGTCCAGCACTGGATGTCCAATTACTGCGCAGTCTATGACTTCAGGATATTCATTTTCCGTAGCACCTACCAAAAGTCCGCCATTGCTTCCTCCCATAGCAATAGTTTTACCGCCTAAGCTCTTCACTAACCTAAGGAATTCAGAAAAGTCCTTGAACACGTTTTTCTTATTAGGCAACATTCCTGCCTTGTGCCATTCTTCTCCGTTTTCGTAACCTCCCCTCAAGTTGGTGATTAAAACAGAGTACCCTTCGTCAAGTAATGGTCTTGTAGACATAGGAAATGAAGGGAGTAAAGAAATTCTGAATCCTCCATAGCCATAAACTATAACTCCCTTGGGATTATTAGTCTTGGACAGGAGGAACCCGTGGAGTAATACGTCTCCTTTAACATAGATGTCCGTAACTTTTACGTCATAATTGCCGTATTGCATTATTGTTTCGCTTTTCTCCTTAGCTATCCTTGAAATCCTAAACTTATAATTGAACGAAGTTTCTACTATAAATAAGGAATGTCCTTCACTATCCATAAACTGGATATTATCGTGTATTTCTTCACCTATCTTATTCCCATTAATGTCATAAAACAATAAAGGAGTTCTATAATCCTTTATAACTTCAACAGCCAAGGTTTCTTTAAGAGAAGAGACTCCTAAAATTGGATAATTAGATTTTATTACCTCCTTACGGTTAAGATATACTGAATCGTTCCTTTGATAAATTAAATTTCCTTGAGCATAATCAATTACGTCTATTACTTCTCCCTCGTCAATCTTCTTAAGAGAATCAAAGCTTTCTCCTGCATATAGTTCGCTATATCTCCAGCCTTTTCTCCTGATTAGCGTTATAAAATCTCCGAAAGTTCTAATTGATACAAATTCTCCTGGCTTTAAATCCTTACCGTAAACTATATCATTACCGCAAAATACCCTATCTGATGGGTATTCTCCACCGTCAGGGGGAGGAGAATAACGATAGCTCTTTACGTAACATAACTCTCCTTTAAAATAGAAAGGGGATTCTACCATTTCTCCTAATTCCGTGGTTTTACCGTCAGGAGAAATTAGGAAAGTTATAATCTTATCACTTCCTTTCTTTTCTATACTAACTCCCATCTCCTTAGAATTGTAAACTTTCCAGACTGAGGAAGCTATGTAATCCTTTGGTGAAGTGTAAATTACTTTATTGCCTAGGAGTACCTGGTTTTTCTCACCATAGAGTAGAATAACTGGGTTATTTTCGTCATATGCAAACATGCCTAGAACGTAGGGTTCCTTATAAATTTCTAAAAGCTTTGGGTAAAGCTCCTTTGTTCTTTTACCTAGTTTTTCCTCTGTTTTCTTATTTTCCTTCTCTATAAACGATTTTGTCCTTTCACCATTTAAATCTTCTAAGTACTCGAGTTCATCCATAATATGTAAAAGATGAACTATTTAAAAACTTGAAGACTGGTTAAGACTTGCCGCCATGCAGGTAAAACTTTAAGTTATCCGTTACCTATATATTTGTGAAGATAGTCCTCGGGACCCCGGTCATAGGTGCGCGTCCACGGCCATGGATAGAGCTTAACTTGCCTATTCCAATATTGGTTAATTCATTTAACTTAATTAAGCGAAGGCCAAGTCCAGGGGATGCGCCGCTTCACTCATTAATGCAGCATGAAGGAGAGGTTTGGCTTGATTCCGGCGGTTATCAATTCCTCAAAAGAGGCATGGAGATCGGCGTGGATGATATAGTGGATATATATTCCAGGTACTGGGACGCCCAGGCTTACCTGAGCTTGGATTATCCGCCATCTCCATTGGATTCAAGGGAAGAGGCTTGGCTAAAGATGCGGAGAAGCTTGGCTAATTACGTTGAATTAAGCAAGAGGCTCCCCGGCTTCAATATTGTGCCCGTGATTCACTTCTATAGGGATGTTAATTTATCAATGGACATGCTGAGGATGGCTCTGGATCATGGCCCATCCATGATAGCCATAGGAGCATTGGTTCCATACATATTGATGACCCATAATGTGCCGAAGAATTCTCGGAGAATGGCTTTGGAATTCATCATGAGGGTCAAGGAAAATCACCCCAAGGTTCACGTGCTTGGACTCGGCAGTCCAATAATAACGCCAATATTGAGGGCGCTGGAGTTGCATTCCACTGATACAGCTACGTGGAGGCTTAAGGCGGTTTACGGCAAGGTAATGATGCCTGGAGGAGGAGAACGACATGTGACTGGACGTGATATTAAGTTCGGTAAGAAGGAGGCGACGCTTAATGACATCAATGAATTATATGGGTTCCTCAAATCCACTGGATTCCCAATGCTTGATGATTTCTGGGCGAAACTTGATAACTTCGAGTACAGAGCACTAATCAATGCGTGGGTAGTATTGATGAGCAATAAGCCGCCCAGCCACGGCGTGTTCAGCATCATGTATAGGGAATTAATGGAGACGCTTCGGGGAAAGCAGTTACCGAACGCTTGATTAGGGAATAAACCTCGCCCCTTAAGGCAGGGATATAGGCCAGTAGCGTTGCCTCATTATGGGTTAGATAATGGGTAATCCAGCAAGCGAGTGGTAAGCGATTAAGCCGAGTCTCCAAGTAATGATTCCTATCAAGAATCCCCCAATGCAGTCACTTGGGTAATGAGCCAATAATAATACTCTGGAGATCGATACTAGGCCCGCCTCAATGATTAGAGGGACTCCCCATAGGGGGCCAAGCAGTGATGCGGTGAATAGTGCGGCGCCCCATACGACTGAGCAGTGATTGCTGGGGTATGATGATCCGCTGGCCCTAACTGCATTAAGAGGCAGCTTCTCGTAGGGTCTTGGTCTCCGCACCAATTCCTTAATGGTTCTCCCAAAAAGTATTGATGATGCTACCACAATTACCAGCGATGCAGCGGCCCTATACTGTCCCATAATTATTAGAATGATAGTGATTAGTGACCAGAAAGGTAATCTACCGTATTTGGTTAGCAATTCCATGCCTTTTCTCGGCGATCTTAGGCCGGCTACCCACGCCATGATTGTCGCCTCTCCATCATATGATTTTATCAGCACGGTGATTATTACTAACGAAATTAGTGCGGCGATTATTAACATTCGATTCCCCAAGGCCCTTGCATATTATAAATCTTGAGTTTCAAAGGCAAGATGAATCGCCTATTTTTCCACATCACCACTTCTGGGGCTCTGCCTCGCCGCTGGCTATTACTCTTAATCTATTCGATGCATCCAATTCATCCAGTATCTTAGCGACGGATGCGGGAACTAGGTTTCTCCAGGTTTCGTCTCCCTTAAGGATTTTTTCCCTTATCAGGGTGGAGACATAGATTTCACGGGAGAAGAGCGGTTGCTGAACCACCCTGTACCCTGCTCCTCGTAGAAGCATGGCGACGAATTGATTACCTGTATATGCCACGTCGAATGGAGGTATATATGACTCGAGGTACTTCACCCATGAGTGGTTATTCTCCGTGTTATTAAGCGGTATCATTATTAACCTGCCTAGATCTATATTGACTTCCTTCATTGCCTCCCGCAGCATCAGTATTCGTTCTCCTGCAGTGAATGGATCCTTCTCAGAATAATTGAATTGCGCTGACCCAACCACGATTATCAATTCATCTACTTCCCCCAATATATGTTGAATCGCCTTCACGTGTCCCCAATGAGGAGGCTGGAATCTACCTATGAATACTCCACGCATTGCATAGACCCATAATTATAGGGAATTAAGTTTTTTCCATGTTGGCCAATCTTCCCGGCTCAATTAATGAGGTCCTCCACGTAATGTGGAGGCAATAAATAGGTCTCTCCTCATTGGCTTGGATTATCGGCTTCTATGGGCAAATGCTTAAAATATACGAATAATTCGTGGAATTTGATGAAAGTAATAGTAGTGGGCGATGAGAAGACCGTCACCGCGCTCAGATTGCTGGGCATAGAGGGGTATGTGGTTAAGTCGCCCAGCGATGCCATGAAGCTCATCGATTCCTACCTGAATGATCCGGATACCGCCGGCATATTCATAACGTCCTCCATAATGGATAGCATTAGGGAGCAGGTTAACAAGATAAAGGAGCGGCGACGCGTGCCGCTGCTGATGGAGTTTCCATCGCTTGAGGGCACGGAGTATAGGCCAATAGATTACTTAAAAACACTGAGAACAGCATTAGGGATGTAGTATGAGTAATCGAGTAACTAATCTAATAGAGGACGTGTTTAAAAGGCTTCGGGACGACTTGGATGCTTGGTCCACAGATCTTAACCTGAGGCTGGAGGCAGACATATCGGGATTCCTTGATTCCCTCACTTCCAAGTATAGGGATGAGGCTAGGGACATCGATAGGGCTGCCCAATTAAAATTAGAGCAGGAAATGTATGAGGCATCACTTAAGCTTAAATCGGAGAGGCTGAAGCTAATCAATGATATATACGGCGATGTTTTATCGAGCGTTAGGAGCGAGGTAATGAAGAGGCGAAACACTCCTCAATACGCCAACTTATTAAGATCATTGCTTAACAATGCGGTTGAAGTGATTCAGTCAAACGAGGTAAAGTTAACATGTTCCCCGAAGGACATGGATGTGCTGAGAGCCATAGGCGCCGAGAAGGGGTTATCATTAACGTTGGAGAGCGGGCCTGAGGACATGCTTGGATTCAAGGCAAGCAGCATGGATGGTTCCATAACATATGATGCGACGCTGGACTCAATTCTATCCCTATTGAGTGAAAACATTAAAAACATTATCGAAAAGATCGTCGAGGAGGATAACAAGTGAGCCAAAGCGGTAAGGTACTCGTAATAAATGGTCCAGTGGTGAAGGCCGAATTACCTGGAGCTAAATTATATGAGCTAGTGTTCGTCGGCGGCATGGGGTTATTCGGCGAAGTAGTTAGAATCCAGGGCGATGTCGCTTTCATCCAAGTATATGAGGACACCACCAACCTAAGCCCGGGCGAGCCCGTTAATAGAACGGGAGAAATGCTGAGCGCGTGGCTTGGACCCGGAATAATAGGCCAAGTATATGATGGAGTCCAGAGGCCGCTTAAGCTAATCTATGATGCCACGGGCCGCCCATTCATAGCAAGGGGAATCAATTATGATAAGGCGAGCCCCCTTGACTTCGGCAAAAAATGGAGATTCCAGCCTAAGTTGAAGATCGGCGATGCTGTGGAGCCGGGTCAAGTGATTGGGGTCGTCCAGGAAACGCCATTAATAGAGCACAGGATAATGTATCCCCCGCTTCCCGGAAACAGGAGGGGAACGCTGAAGTACATAGCTAATGAGGGTGATTATGCAATAGATGAAACTGTAGCCGAAATCGATGTGGGGGGCGGCGATGTGATTAAGGTTAAGATGTGGCACAAGTGGCCCGTGAGGGTTCCGCGTCCATTCAAGGAGAAAATGCCTCCCAGCGATCCATTAATAACGGGGGTTAGAGTTATAGACACCATTTTCCCGATAGCCAAGGGGGGAGCCGCTGCGATTCCGGGTCCCTTCGGCAGCGGCAAGACAGTTACTATAAGGACGCTCATGATGTATGCGGAGACGCAGTTCGGCATACCCGTTCTCTGCGGTGAGAGGGGTAATGAAGCGGCCGACGCATTACAGGGACTCTTGAAGCTGAAGGATCCAAACACTGGTCGGCCCCTATTGGAGAGGACAACCATAATAGTGAATACCTCCAATATGCCTGTTGCGGCGAGGGAGGCATCCATATACATGGGCGCAACCATAGCGGAGTACTTCAGGGATCAAGGATACGATACGCTAATGATGGCTGACTCAACTTCGCGTTGGGCAGAGGCAATGAGGGAAGTAGCGCTAAGGATAGGCGAGATGCCGTCTGAGGAGGGCTTCCCCGCTTACCTCCCAACGAGGCTTGCTGAGTTCTATGAGAGATCCGGTAGAGTCAAGCTAATGGGCGGCGGCGAGGGCTCATTAACCATAGCGGCATCCGTGAGTCCGCCTGGCGGTGACTTCACTGAACCAGTTACGTCTCACACGTTGAGGTTCATTGGCGCGTTTTGGCCTCTCGACGCTAGCCTAGCTTATGCCAGGCATTACCCAGCGATAAACTGGTTGAGGGGCTTTAGTAGGTACGTGGATACCATTGCCGAGTGGTATAGGACCAAGGTTGCGGAGGACTGGGTTCAAATAAGGAATGAGGCAATGTCGGTTTTAACGCGTGAAGCCGAGCTTCAGGAAATAGTTAGAATACTTGGCGTGGAGGCTTTAAGCGAAAGCGAGAAGCATATGTTGAATTCCGCCTACATGATTAAGGAGGGATTCTTGAAGCAGGACTCATATAACCCAGTTGATGTTCACTCGCTTCCGCCGAAGCAGTACTGGCTTCTTAAGGTGTTGGTTGACTTCTATCGCAAGGGCCTTGATGCTATTAAGGCCGGCGTCCCGGCCAATGCATTGAGGGAAATGGAGATAGCGAGGAGGTTGCCTAGGCTTAGAATGGAGGTGAAGAACGAGGATTACAAGATGCTGATAAAGTATGACGAGGAATTAACGAGCAGCATAGAGTCGCTTAAGAAGCAATCAACTAGGAGTGCTTAGTATAGCCATAATGTTAATGAATTCATTATCTCCACATACCCCAATTAATGTGTCGCCGCAGCTGGATATATCCTTTAAGCGTTGATTTAATTCATTGTTTAAGTCCCTTAACTTAAATGGGGTCATCGGTATCGCTATTTCATCGCATTCATTGCGCATTATTATGGCGGCCTTGCATCCATGCCTGATCAATTCATCCCGCGCGCGAACCACGTCGTCAATGCTTCTCTTAGTGACGGCAATTAAGCAGCTTAGGTACTTATCTTTAAAGATCGAGGATAGATCAATGGCGGATAACTTGCTTATGCCGAGGTTGGCCAAGTACCTATTCAATTCCTCTCTTCCCTTATCTGTCAAATAATTCCCCGATCTCTTCGTTGCTATGAGTCCCTGTTCCCGGAGATCCTTGAGTCGATCCCTAATGAAGCCCTCCCCTAAGCCGCTTAGCTTAGCTAAGTAGTATCTCCCTGAACCATCGTGAATGCTCAGCATGGCCAATAAAGCCGCCTCCACCCGATTCATGCTATATATGAAATTGCAAAGCTTTTTAAAATGCGTGTAAATGAATGCATTGGGGACCTACTTGTATGGAATAAGCAAGGATAAGTACACTGGGGCGCTTGAATTACCTATTCGAGTTTATAATACTGCAACGAAGTCCATGGAGAAGATGACGCTCCTAAAGGCCGGATTAGCCAGAGGCTACGTATGCGGCTTAACTCCCCAGGACTCAATGCATGTTGGTCACGCTAGGACAATAGTGTTTTTCGATGTATTCAGGAGATACCTAGAGTACCTGGGACTAGACGCTCGCCTCGTCACTAATTTCACCGATATAGATGACAAGATAATAGATAAAGCCAAGCAGGAGTTCAGGGATGATGCGATAGAGAGGTGGTACGAGGTTCCCAAGCGTTACATGGAGGAGTACTTCAACGTGATCGATGCGTTATACGTTAAGAGGGCTTACGCATATCCCAAGGTGACGGATAACATAGGCGACATGCTGAAATGGATAGATATGCTAATAAAGAAAAACGCGGCGTACATAGCGAATGGCTCCGTATACTTCGATATAAGCAAGGTACCTGGGTACGGCGACTTCTCCGGTCAAAAAATTGAGGAGCTAGAGGCGGGGGCGCGAGTGGAGCCGGAGCCGGGGAAACGAGGCAACCTTGATTTCGCTCTATGGAAGGCATGGAAGGAGGGCGAGCCATGGTGGTCCAGTCCCTGGTCCCCAGGACGACCTGGCTGGCACTTGGAGTGCGTGGTCATGTCGACGAAGTACTTGGGTGCGCCCTTTGATTTTCATGGCGGCGGCCAGGACCTGGTGTTTCCGCATCATGAGAATGAAGTGGCGATAGCGAGGATAGCATTTGGCGTGAAGTACTTCGCTCGTTATTGGATGCATGTGGGTTACGTCACCATGGGCGGCGAGAAGATGAGTAAATCGCTGGGCAACGTCATAACTGCTAGGGAAGCATTAAGCAAATTCGATGGCGAGGCCCTCAGGCTTTATTATTTGATGACTCATTACAGGAAACCAATGGAATTCACAATGGATGGTCTAGAGTCCGTTCAAGCAACGTTAAGGGGTCTATACGCCAGTTATGATTATGTTATTCAATTAATGAATGAGGCTAAGGATGAGGGTGGGGCCGATGATGAGGCCATGAAAATAGTGATCGATCACATGATTAAGATAGAGGAGGCCTTAAATGATGATATGAATACGCCCCAGGCAGTTTCGAGCTTAGTGGCATTATCTAATTACGTGAATTCACAAGTGCTTCATAGGGGCGACAAATTATCTAGATACGCATTATCGAGCATGATGGATGTATTGAGTTATGTGGGCCAAATATTCGGCATATTCAATAAAACAATGCTTCCACCGAGGCTGGTCGATGCCATTAATGTAATGGTAACCATTAGGCAAAAATTACGGGAAGCTAAACAGTTCGAGGCCGCGGACGAGATAAGGAGGAGGCTGGAGGACATGGGAATAATGCTTAATGATGCCGGTAAAAGGACTTACTGGTTCGTTGATAGGCAAAGGCTTCGATGAAAATGGCAGTGCATCATGGTTCCTCTTCTCTAGCTTAAGTTTTATTAAGCCATATCTATATGATGAGTTGCTTGCAATGATAGATAAAACACGGGAAGAAGCATTAAGAGTGTTGGAGGAGACCACGAGATACGGCGCGCAGGCAAGGGAGACTGCGCTGGAGTACTTGCCCAGCGACTTGTCCTACATTGTTCCCCAGATACGTCAAGCCTTCATTAACTTCAGTGAGCGATATAGAAAAAGCAGGAGCGTGTCATTAATAGACTTAGTCTCGGACTATGATAATATACCGAGATCAGAGCTGCTTCTCAGATACTTGGTCTTATCCTCATCGGTGTCAGCCACCATAGAGAGGCCTAAGTACAGCTTGATTTACTCAGCCATGCGGGACATGTATGGTGACCTCATGCCTTTCCTGGAGGAACCAACCTGGAAGAGGGCCAGGAAATTCACGCTAATTATCAGCGATAGAGTCGGTGCTTCTCGGGATGATTTAGGCACTGCATTAAGTAACTTCGCGGTCTCAATGAATAGACTAGTTAAGTCAACCCTGGTGAAGCGAGTCGCGTTGATCGGTAGGTATAGGGACTTAAAGGACTTCTTAAGAAACTTCATGCCGGATAAGGCATCCCTGCACAGAACCAAGACGCTTAGTCTCCTCACCAGGATAATAGGTCATGAGACTAATGTGCCATTCGCCGGGAAAATCATAATAAGAAAGGAGAACCTCAAGTATGATCCGGTGGTCGACATGTATACCGCCATTGTCGCCCTAAGGAGCGGCGCCTTTCTGGCGGTAGATAATGAACGAACCAGGTTAATGATGATTAGGCTGCGGCAGGGAGTGACATCATATAAGATGCGTAAAGTGGTTCCAATAGTGAGGGACACCGTCAAGGCTGCGCGCGACTCAATGCTGTATGAGAAGGGGGCATCGGATATAGGTCGGAATTATTGCTCCAAGCTTGAGTGTGATAAGTGCCCCATACGGCATGTATGCAAAAGATTTACAAATATTGAAGTTAAGTGATAAATCATGCTTAGCGACGCGGTGATTAAGGCCCTAAATAAGGTCACTGGTAAGGTGTCCACGGTCGAATTCGTCAACATGGTGATCGCGCAATTAAGGGAGGGCGGGACTCAGCTGAATGAGGATGAAGCTAGGCCCCGCATAGTTGATGAGCTATGGGAGTTACATAAGCGCGGAATAATTAAATTCAGCGATGACTTAATTCAGTTTGAGAAAACTCAACAAACGGCGTGACTTGATTTCTCTTTCAATGAATTATCGTGTTCTGGTTATTTTTCTTCGGCCAGCTATGTCCCAAACCTCTACTTGGATGCCGGACTCAAGCCTGCCCCGGATATCCTCCTCAACTGAGTCCAGGTTAAGCTCAAACGTGGAGTAGTCCCTTAAATCCATTAATTGAACTGAGTTACCCGTTAATGCTATTACTTGCGATGTGAATTTCTCTATCACCGGCACTTCAACAGTGGAGTCCACGGGCAGTATTAGGGTTCGCTTCACATTATCGAAAATGCCGACCCCCACTATCCTAGTCTTGGCGCTGCCGTGCTTCCCCGTCTTGCTTTTCTCGACCTCGACGACTCTGCATGGTTCTCCATCTATCATCACATATGAGCCCTCCTTTATCTCTCCTGCCTCTGCTGGTCTAGTTGACATAACGATATCATCACCCCAATCAATACATTGTTTTTAAATTTTTATATCCATAACGATTAAACGCCTGGCTTGTTTAGGGAATGCATTTAATTCCCCTTTTTTCTCAAACATGAATGGAAGCCAATATATTGATAACTAATGATGATGGGATATATAGTCCAGGCCTCAAGATACTTTATAATGCCGTGAAGCCCTTGGGTAATCCCATAATAATAGCGCCGGAGACCCCTAAGTCATCAAGCGGATTAGGCATAACCCTACATAAGCCTCTCCGCATAGAGGAGATCAACGTTAATGGTTTACGCATGTGGTCAACTAATGGAACGCCATCCGATATAATATATCTGGCCCAAAAGGTTGCCAGCAAGATAGATATAGCCATTAGCGGCGTCAATATAGGCGATAACACGTCAATACAGGTAATACTATCATCGGGTACAATTGGGGCAGCCGCACAAGCAGCATTAATTGGAGTACCCGCAATAGCGTTCTCCGCCGCCGTGTCAACAACAGGCGAGTTAGAGGCCGCCTCGCCCTTCATTGAGCCCCTCGCGAGAACAGTGATTAACTATGTCATGAGGAGGGGAATGCCTAGGGGAGTCGATGTATTGAGCATTAATTTCCCATCTACATTCTCGAAAAGCACTGTGGCCAAAATGGCGGAGGCCGCGCGCTTCAGGTATGAGCAGTACCTGGATGAACGGGTTGATCCACGCGGCGGCAAGTATTATTGGCTCTACGGCGAGCAAAGAAACCCTAAGCCGGGCACGGATGTTTATGTCGTTAATGTCGAGAAAAACATAGCCGTGACTCCCCTTTACCTGGATCTAAATGCGAATAAGTGTAATACGCATGATGATTTGCATGACTTGATAGATGCAATAAATACCGCAATTGCTTCATGGATTTAGGCATTCATTAATAGCGTCTTCATTGCTTTTTCTATTTCCATGTCCACGCCACAATCCTTAGCCTTAATCTCTTCATTTAATTCATCATCGTGCCTCATGAATTCCCTAATCATCATCGCCATTAATTGTTTATCAATGGATCCCTTAACGAAGAGTTCCTTATTCCTCTCATGCAGTAAGCGAAGCTCCTTGCTTTCCAATACATGGAGTCTCTCCTCCTTCGCTAAATGAAGCTCGATTAAGTTGAGGAGAAGGGATAAATCATCCGGGGAACCAGTCCTCAAGTAATTCAATATTGCCTGCTTAATAATTAGGTGCTCAGCCTTCGATATCACTAATCCATGGGCCTCCTCATTCACTAGCGACTTATCCATAAATCATAATTGCATTAGCTGAGGATAAATTTTTTCCCATAGTCTAAGCCTCAGCAGAGTCATCATGATCAGTGCTGCAAACCCTCAGCATCTAATACCTAGGTTGAATTGATTATTTAAATTTTGAGATGGCGACCCCATTAAGGCGAGGAGGTTGGAAGGATTAATTTAACTAGCTGCAATAGATTTTTAAATGGATATCTATGTGACTCTGTCGTGAAGCTATATGGCGGAGTCACTGTCCGATGAAATAAACTTTAAGACTAATCTAGATCAGGAACGGGCCCGCAAGATCGTGGATGCATTGCGGAATGTATATGATCCGGAGATACCGATTGATGTATATGATCTTGGCCTCATATATGAGGTATCCATGGAGGGGGATAAATTAATAATCAGGATGACGCTGACAGCTGTTGGGTGTCCATTATCCCAGGACCTCGGTTACTCGGTTGGCGGCGCTCTTCAATCAATAGTGCCTGAGGCTAAGGATATAGATGTCGAGGTAGTGTTCGATCCTCCATGGACGCCGTTGAGGATGACTAAGATGGGGAGGGAAATGTTTAAGGCAATATATGGATACGATATTGTGGAGCAATGGCTTCAACAACAATCCCAAGGCCAGTGAATAATTAACGCGTGATTATAATGGAGACGATCATTATACGCGCCGCCAGCGGCAAGCATGAATTAGAGCCCGCAATTAACGCCATACTTCGAGGCGGTTTAGTGGCTTTCCCAACGGAGACCGTTTATGGCCTCGGCGCTGACGCCTTTAATTCCACCGCGGTGAGGAGGATTTATGAGGTTAAGGGGCGTCCATCCGATAATCCAAGCATAGTTCACATAGCATCCCTCGATCAATTAAGTGATGTAGCCATCGATGTGCCGCCCCATCTTTACGATGTTCTACGCAAGGTGTGGCCCGGCCCCTTCACAGTGATTCTCAGGAAATCGCTCACAGTGCCCCTGGAGACCACTGGGGGGCGGGAAACAGTGGCAGTCAGGATGCCGGCCCACCCAGTAGCATTGGACTTAATACGAGGATCTAGGCCAATTGCGGCCCCCAGCGCGAATTTATCGGGTAGGCCAAGCCCCACGAGGATCGATCACGTAATTCATGACCTGATGGGTAAGGTGGATGTCATAATAGATGGAGGGGACACTTACTTCGGGGTTGAATCCACTATTATAGACTTCACGGGTCGCCGCCCAATACTGCTTCGCCCAGGCCCCTTCACTCTAGAGGAGCTGCGTAAGTTTTTCCCCGATATAGAGGTACCGGAATTTGCGAGGGGAATTCGAGAGGCCGATGCAGCATTAGCCCCTGGAATGAAGTATAGGCACTACGCTCCATTAAAGCCAGTTACCTTAGTGGAGTGCAATGATGTGGATTATATGGTTAAACTAGCTAGTAAATTAATTGATGAATTTCGAAGCAAAGGAATGAGGATCGCCGTTATATGCAGCAGCGAGACCTGCGGTTCATATAGTGGCGTCGAATTGATAAATATAGGGAGCAGGAATGATCTTTACGGCGTGGCTAGGCAATTATTCGATTCATTGAGGCGCGTAGATGAATTGGGAGTTGATGCAGCCGTGGCGGAGGGATTCCCCGAAATCGGCATTGGGTTAGCCATAATGAATAGATTAAGAAAAGCCTCCGGATTCAATATAGTTAGGTGCTGAGCCTGCGTGATTGTTGATCATGATCTAGCGGCATTAATTGGATCATGATCCTGAGGAAACCAACGAGGGCCCCAGGGCCACCACATTGGAAAAACTTAAAATATTTACGTTAAAGGGAATCTAAACATGTTAGGCATCATTCTGAGATTCGTGGAGATACTGATTGCAGGCATATTCTCAGGCTTAATTGGTTCACTAACTGGTCTAGGCGGCGGCACTGTCTTGACTCCATTATTGGTGCTTTTCCTTGGGGTTCCCATTTATTACGCCACCGGTGCATCCCTGATATCAACGATAGCCACATCAAGCGGGTCCGCCAGCGCCTATATAAAGGATAAGATAACTAATGTGCGCATAGGAATGGGGCTTGAGGTGGCCACGAGCAGCGGCGCCATAGTTGGATCACTGAGCGCGGGCTGGATTTATTCCCATGGTTTGGCGTGGGTCATATATATAGTGTTTGGCGTGGTTCTATTAACCAGCATAATACCCACCGTTCAAAGGGGCAAGTATGAGATACCTAAGCCGCGTCCACCGGATTGGACTACTAAGGTATTTAAGCTGCATGGGGAGTATCACGATGCTGCGCTTGGGCGAACAATAGAGTACTGGGGTGTTAGGTGGTGGTTGGGTGAGGTTATCATGTTTTTCGCCGGCGTCATCAGCGGTTTATTGGGTATTGGCAGCGGGGCCCTCAAGGTTCTTGGGCTTGATTGGGCCATGAATCTCCCCATGAAGGTTAGCACCACGACGAGCAACTTCATGATTGGAGTCACTGCAGCCACCGGAAGCAGCATATACTGGTACTTCGGCTACATACAACCATTCATAGCAGCAGCAACAGCAATAGGAGTACTAATAGGGGCCTTCATTGGAACCAAGGTCCTCGTCAAATTAACCAATAGATTCGTCAGATGGATATTCATAGTAATACTCAACTTCCTCGGCGTCGAAATGGTTCTCAGAGGCGCAGGAATAGCTAGAATACTCGTTATACCTCTGGCGTATGAGTACCTCCTATCAACTGCGGCATCAATATTATTAATGATAGGTTTACTGCTTAAGTACGGGCGGAGGAGGTGATCAATATGGATATGGACTCGGTTATAGGCATGACCCTTAGGATCGGCGTGATAATAAGCATAATACTCATATCTATTGGGGTCGCGTTAATTATAGTGAGGGGGGAGGGCATGGGTTACCCATTAAGCGAGTTATCAAGCATGAGGAGCCCAGTCAATAGCAGCGTCATTCCAGTCATCACTGCAATTAATGAGTCGCCATCACTTGACGGCCTCTCCCTAATAGTGCTGGGCCTCATAGTATTAATAGCTACCCCAGTCATAAGGGTCCTCCTCGGCATAGCCTCATTTGCGATGGAGAAGGATTGGCTATACGTTGCCATAACCGTCATAGTCTTCCTGGACCTAATGATAGCCATATTCATAATACCAATGTTTCTAAGGTAAAATACAATAACAATTAGCTTCATTGATCGCCCGTCGATCATCATGGAGTCAGAACCAACGCGCTACAATCACTGATCAACTTAGCACCATAATACTATTTTAATGTTACTGAAATGGATTTTAATGTTACTGAAATGGGGGTTAAGGGGGGGCGAAAAGCCTCGCCCTTCAGGGCGGGGTAGGTTTAAATACTGGAAAAAGCGTCTCCTCTTGGTGTCCTCTCCTGATCAATTTCTTGGGAATGAGGAGCGGGGGCTGATTTCCCCCGCAATACCGGGAGAGGACACCAAAGAAATTAAACACAATAATAAGAGAACCATCGTGATTCGCCTCCTACCAAATGGGTTTCAAGAAAGAAAACTCAGAAGACTAGCCAACGCCTCCGCCAAGCTCTTCAATGAGGTTAATTATGAGAGGAGGCAAGAATTCTTTCGTGAGGGGAGGGTTGATTTTAAGGGGACGCATGAAGTATTATGGGAAGTATAGGGGTGAGTTGGGTAGTGCTAATGCGCAGCAAGTGCTTAATAAGAATAATGAGGCGTGGTCATCATTCTTCTCCCTCCTAAAACTGAGGAGGGAGGGAGAATTGCCTCCTCACATGAATCGTGTTTCGCCGCCAAGTTATTGGAAGAACGAGAGTGGGAGGAAGCTAATGCTGGTCGTGAGGGAGGATAATTATGTGGTGGATGAGAAAAATCATAAGCTAATCCTCAAGTACTTCAAGATGGAAATTAGTTTTACGGGTAGATTAAGGTGGCTTGGAAAACAAGGTAGGTTGGAGGTTTATTACGATGAGGTTAGGAATGCTTGGTACGCCTCAATCCCCGTGGAGGTTGGCGTTGAGGAAACTAAAACGGGAAGGAGGAGTAAGCATATTGTGAGGGGAGAGGAAATCGATTCAAGTTAAGTCACCGAAGGGAAGCAAAATGGCTTCAATAGATCTAGGCATCAATGTCTTGGCCAGTGTAGTGGTCGATGATGGTACGTGGTTATTATACAAGGGGGTTAGGGCGAAGGAGGACTACTTCTACTTCGGGAAGAGGATAGCTGAGGTGCAATCCTCGGCGGATAAGGCGAGGAATATCAACGAATATGAGGCGTATGATGAGCTTAATAGGGAGAAAAGGAGACTTTTTGGGAAGTTAACTAGGAGACTACTTCACCTCTACCGCAACTTTGTCTCCCATCTTATGAGGGAGTTACATGAGCGAGGCGTATCCACAATCTACTTAGGTTACCCCCTCAACATTGCTCAACAAAAGGGCAATAAGTTCACTGTGAACTTGTGGTCTTATCGTGAGTTGATGAATATCATAGAACTGAAGGCTCAGGAGTATGGCATTCGTGTGTTTGAGGTCATTGAGTATAATACTTCACGTATCTGTGCTTATCATGGTGTTCAAGTCGAGAGGGGGCCGAGGGGAGTAGTTAATTGCCCTAAGGGTCATAAACTTCATTCCGACTTGAATGGTGCATTGAACATACTGAAGAAGGCTACCGGCATAGTGATCTCAGCAATAAAGAGGCCCCTCTCCTTCGTCGTGGATCATAATCGAGTAGCGCCCGTGAATGGGGCGTAACCCTCTAGACCTCGGGGAACCCTCGCCCTCAAGGCGGGGAGGGGGTCAGTGTCTAAATCCACGAGGATTCCCTCCAAAGTATTCAATGCGGCCTCGCCTAACTACAATACATACTAGAGGCGGAAACCATTCTCCTAGGTTTCGGGGTACCCCCTTCCCTATCTTGATGAGCGGAGCTTCCCCTGAGTACCCGAAGAATCAACCCATTATTGCCCTCCCTAAATATTGTGGGGAGGCAACTCATCCTAGCGAGTTGATAAAGCGAACGATAAGCCTCGCCCCTTGGGGCGGGGAGGGGGTCGGTATAACTTACGGTTGGATGGAGGCCAGTGAGGGAACTTGTTTCATGTTTTTCTAAGCCTAGCTATGAAGAATCCGGGCGAGTCATGTAGATGCGGGTAAAACCTAGCCACGAGGGAGCTAAATTCGCCGATGCCTTTAGACTTGCCTGGCACATCCACGTTCTCCACGGAAAAACCCAATTGATTGGCGTATGTGATATTATCCTCGTTCTCCATGGGGGTCACTGTGCAGGTAGAGTAAACCAGTACCCCGCCCGGCTTCAGTAATTTATGCGCGGTCTTAATGAATTGCCGTTGGTATTGGGAGAGGGACTTGACTTGCTGGAGGGTTTTAGCATCGAATATCTTTGGCCTAACCCCCATATCGCTACATGGCGGATCAATTAAGGCCTTATCAACTCGCCCCACCAGCTCCGGCCGATCTAGATCCATGAATCTGGAGTCTCCCTGGATTACTTCCCCATTAATTCCCAATCTCTCTAGGGTCTGCTTGATTTGATTAACCTTCTTGGCGTGCCTCTCTACTCCAATTACTCTGGATCTGCCCTGGGTTAATTGTATTACGTGGCTCATCTTGCCGCCAGGCGCAGCATTCATATCTATGATTAGCTCATCGCTCATTGGATCAAGCACGTGTGAAACCCATTGGGCTGGGAGGGATTGTTCATAGAATAACCCATCCCTGTACTCGCTTAATTCATGTAGCTTCGGCATCATGTAAATTGACCCCATCACTTCAACGGCTATGCCGGGCCTACGGTTCAACATGCTGCTTCTATCCATGCGTGCCACGCCGATTGCGATCACCTCGCCATTGAGTGCAGCCACATTAACCTCATCGCCGACTTGTATGGGGTCAGCATAAAGCACGCCGGGACCATATAGATTAGCTCCTATATACACGCTCTCAGCCGCCTGCTTGTTCGCTATCACTACCTTCCTCGCCGAATTAATGCGGTTAGGACCATTTACGGGCATCCATAATGCCTCCCGTAGGGCATCATCTTGGTGAGCCTCGATTCCCCTATTCCTCAATGCAGCTAAGAGGTTCTCTGGGTTAGTCTTAATGGTATTGGTTCTTATGTAGTAACGACTTGGGGGTCGCTTCAGTGACTTAATCATTGAATCCAGCTCTGAATCGCTGAAGAAGCTCAATAGGTATCCGTATAACTCGTCGTCCAACGAGATTCCCTCGATATCCATAAAAATGCCTGCACTGCTTAAGTATTAAAACCATAATTCAGCAAGTTATTCATATAATTCAATTATTTAATTCCCCCTTATAAAACATCGACTCATCAAAACAGATGGATTTCCTGACAATAGAAATATTATTATGGTATCGATATATTAATCAGTTTGATCAGGCATGCAATTCATCGATTACTTGACGGCAATGATGACGCTCTCAATGACGATCAACCTAGAGGCCATGTACATGTCGTATAGGTTGGGAAGCGGCGCCGCCAGGGATGAGTTGAAATCAATTGGATTAGTTATGGCAATGCTGGGTCTCCCAACCACAATATTTGGATTAACCATGTCAATTACTTGGCCGCTTCCAGGCTCATATAATATCCTCTTCGGCGATGCATTCCTCTACTTAGGTATTGTTACTTTATTCGGCGGGCTATTGCTATACAATGTTGAGCCCGATAAGTTGAAGACAGCATCATTCCCGCTGGCCTTCCTATCGCTAATCACAATAATATACGGTGTCTCGATATATACCCATGGCCTCACCAGTTCCCCAATACTTGCATTCTCCTTTTACCTATTCGAGGGGTTAGGCGGCATAACCATTGCCCTATTGTTCTATAGGCGGATGAAGTCCGTGGCCTACGCCGTGATAGCATTGCTAGCCATAGCCACGATAATAATGCTAATAATAGATGTTGGAGCCATATTCCAACACACAGTATTATTCGCCAAGTACTTGCCGTGAAAATAACATGAATGCGACTTAAATCAATCCTTATTTCTCCCTTTTCCAATCGGATTTACACTTATTAACGGCTCTCTCCAAGTCGCTGGGGTAATCAATATCCATTAATTCAATTGATTCATCCATTACAATGTTAATCCAATCGGTTCCTTCCCCCTTTATTAACGATATGCCTATGGGTTCCTCTCCCCCATTCCTGTGAACCAGTAGGGTTATAATTGATGCATCTAGACGCATGGCTCTCTCCTCGAATTTCAGAACCGCTTCATAGATAAACGGCAAATCAACGGGCATCACGAGGAAAGGCTTTCTAATTATCCTCATCAGAACCCCTAGATCCAGCGAGTAATCGCCTCCACTGGTCATTACCGTATCGAGCTCATGCTTCATGCACCACCTAATCGTGTTTGGAGCGTTAGGGCTGACCGCAATGATGATCTTGTGATTGCTTAACGGCTTGATGACGCGCTCTATTAGGGGGGAGCCGCATATATCCAGCATTGCCTTCTCCGCGCCGCCCAGCCGGCTTCCCCTGCCTCCAGCCATCACTACCGCAATCATAATCCCTTAAAGCCCTATTTCCCGAATAACCATTAATTCCCCGGTCTCCACCGCAGCGGCAATCAGTAGAACAATCATGGATATGATCAATAGGATCAGCCACCTCCTGAGGGATATAGGTTCATGTCGTGTCATTGCTGAGCTGAGATCCATTGAGTTATATATGGAGATTGAATATGCCATGAGCTCCAGCCAGCCGTGGGGCATTAGAGCAGTCAATGCATACGTCACTGGAATGGCTAAGATACCCATGCGTGAATAAATATTTATTGACGCGGCGGCATAGCCCAGCAGTAACCCTGTCTCGCCCATGGAGAAGATGTAAGCCAATAACCCAATAAACGGTATATTGATCGCTAGATTTATGATTGCATTATGGGAGAATATCAAGATAACCGTATTGAGGCCCACCGATAAAGTTAATGATTTGAGGCTACTTATTAATCCACCTAAATCCAGTAACCCATACTCGGTTAATCCATACCCAATCACCTCAGCCACCAATAATATGGCGAATGTCAATGCATAGTAAAGCAGTAATCGCCGTGGATTTACATCCATGACTGAGGCCCCAAGCAAGTCTTATAAATATTATACCCAAGCCAGAATCCTGCGGCCGGCAGCTTAGATCTTCAGCCTAGGCCCCACCTATCGACCAGTATAGCGAATACTACTCCATAGACCAGGGTAGCTGCGTCCCACGGGAGAGAGATGTAGCTCCCCGTTAAGGAGAGCCTCACGGCTTGGGCAATGTACGTAGTGGGTTCAAGCATTGCGAGGGGTAGGAGATACTTAGGCACTACGCTGAGCGGAAAGTACACGGGCGCGAAGAAGGTTAAACCAAACCCGAGCAATTGGCTTACTTGATTCAGCAGCCTCCAATTCCGTATCTTCGCCGCTAAGGCGAGGCCTATCATTGAGCCTTGGAATGTCCCAACGATTAGCGCCACTAGTAGTAGAGCTATGCTGATGAGGCGAATCCCGAGGGAACTAATTAGCATTGCTATGCCTATTATTAGAAAGCCGGATGCAATCGCCATAATGTTATTCACGAGGGTTGATGTCATAGCGTATGCCCAAGCAGGAACTCCGCTGGCAATCATGAGGGAGAGCCTCCCCCTATCTCTATCCATGCCTATGGTCTGGGGAACAGCGACGAAACCCGTTATCGCTATTTGAAAAGTAATTGTACCTGAAATCAAGTAGTAAAGCATGTCCCCGGCAATTATGTATCTAAAGGAAAAAATCATGGCGATCGGAAACATTATGAGGAAGAATATATTGACTAACACCCATGCCTTCGCCTCCTTAATGAACATTAATGCGAGTGCAAGGATCTCCCTAAGCACTCTTCATTACCTCTAGGTAGACATCCTCCAGGGAGGGAGCCCTCACCTCGAATCTCCCGCTTAGCTTCGAAATGAAATCCCTCACCTCATCCTCCTTAATCCTGTAAAGCATTCCGCTCTCTAAATCGATAACTTCGTGAGCTACCCCATCCTTAAGGGGCTTCCCGCTTCCCCGCCCCGCCTTGCCCGTAGCTGAGGGCCACGGGTAGTGGGCGGAGCTCCACGGGCGCTGCGGGCGGCTCCCACCCTGCGTTTTTCAAGTGATTAAGAGAGGAATTATAGTCCCTATCAGCCCTCCAACCACACCTGGGACACTCAAACACCCTATCACTCAACGTTAAATCCATCTTCACATAACCACACTTGGCGCACGTTTTCGAGGAATTCCTAGGATCCACTAAAACCGCCTCCTTCCCATACTTCCCCAACTGATACTTTATTACTGTACGCATCATGCCGAAGGCAGCATCTTGAAGGCTCCTCCTAAGCCCCCTACTCGCCCCACCAATGAGCTGCTTAGCGTTAATATCCTCCATAACCACGACGTCGTAATGCTCAGCAAAATACCTCCCCAACTTCATATATAGATCCCTCCTCAGATCCGCCAAGTGCTCATAAGCCCTCGCTAACTTCATCTTAGCCTTGAACCAGTTGCGGGATAGATACCTCTTCCTGGATAGGGCTCTGTGGAGCCTCCTCACCTTCTTCAATGCCCTCTCATAAGGCCTCAAGTTCGGCACGTACTCCCCATCCGAGGTCACGAGCAATTTCTCCACACCAACATCGATCCCCACCGCCTTCCCAGTATTTGGCAGCTTCGGAAACTCATAATTCTCAACTATGAATGAGATGAAAACCCTTTCACTCCTCGTCAATTTCACCGCCACGCGTTTCGCTCTATCCAGCGGGAACTCCCTATGAACAATTAATTTGAAGACGCCCAAGTGCGACAACCTCAGCACGAGCCTCTTCCCATTCCTCCTACTCCCCTCCCTAATCTCCCTAATGCCGAGTATCCTCCAACCGCTCTGCGAATAAACTAGGGAGTAGTACTTATGGGTTTTCTTCTCCCTCGGGAAACGCGCTAACCCATCGAAAAAGCGCTTCCTAGCCTCGTAGTATCTGTCGGCGATTTGTTGCAGTGTCTGGGAATAGAGCTGTTGGTGCTCCTCATCTTGTTTCCTCAAGTCGAGGGCTAGTTGCCTCAACTCCGTGAGGGTTAATCCCTTCTCATCCTCATGGTAGAAGTATGTGTCTGCCCATCGTAGGGTGTTGTAGACCTCACAAGCCACTTCCAATTGGGCCTTTAACGCCCTCAGCGTTCGTCGATCGGTGTATGCTCTAAACCTAAACCCCACGGTGGGCATCAGAAAAATAGGAACATCAAATATTTAAAGTTATTTTCCTCATCCCCGCCATAAATGGCGAGGCTTCCCCCATGCGTATAAACCCTATCCGAGAGCGCCTCAGCCTCCTCCATGTAATGGGTGGTTAATAATATGGATCTCCCGCTCCCCTTAAGGCTTCTCAGTAATTCCCATAACTCCCTTCTAGCCACAGGATCAAGCCCCGTCGTAGGTTCATCGAGAACCATAACATCAGGCGAGTGAACCATGGCCATCGCGATAAGCGTTCGCCTCTTCAACCCACCCGATAAATCCATGACGTACTTATCCCTATACCCCAGCAGTCCAAGGCGATTAATGGTATCTTCAGCCTTCTCCCGAGCCTCATTCCTGGAGAGTCCCCTTATCCTAGCCGCGTAATACACATTATCAAAAACCGATAAGTCATAATACGGCTCTGCCTCCTGGGGAGTAACTCCCATCCTCCTCCTCACTTGTCTATTACATGGGTCCTCATTAAGAACCTTAACTGACCCGCTCTGCGGCTTAAGCTCACAGTAGAGGTGCCTAACTAGCGTTGTTTTGCCGGCGCCATTAGGACCAAGGAGGGAAACCAATTCCCCCTCCTGACCTCAAGGCTAACGCCATCAAGCGCCAATACATTACCAAAACTTCTTCTTAATCCCACTACTTCTATCGCTAAATCCATTATACATCGCTCATAATATATTATTTAAACTTAATCCGAGTTCAAGAAAGGGACCTCATGGAGCCCCCTCCTAGCGATGATTGAAGACCTGACCGCTAGTCTCTTCCCGGCCCTGAGGGTTTCCAGGTAAAGGATTGCATTCCCTTATTGGAGCGCTCTCTTTAGAGTACATATAAAGGCCGGGGGAACTCGGTTTGAGGGATCCTTAGATGAAAGCTAGGTACTCGTTAGGTATGAGTACTCATCATATACTAGCTTGGCTAGATCCTTCATGCCTAGTCCCGTTAATAGATGGGTGATCAATAGGCTGCCTCCGGCTCCAACGCCCTCCTTAACGTATCCCTCATCGAATTTACGTAGGCCTGGATATGGCGAATCGCTGAAGCTTATATTAGACGCCGCGACTGGTATTCCGATTTGCTTGGATATTGATGCTATATCGGATGACTTATCCATTGCCACCCATGCCGTGGTCGCTATTATCGCATTGCCATCAAACTCGGCCCCCAGTGCCTTAGCTATGGCCGCGACAGCGGTCATTTGAGTGCCGCCCGCCAATATGATTTTTCGATCGCTCTCCAGGGCGCCAATTAAGTACCCAGCCATAGCTATGTGAACCGGGTCCCCAATGCATGCCAGCACTTCATCAATATTAGCGCTGCCGCACTTGCTTAGTCCCTCCTTTACTAGCTTGATCTTTAATTCATGGGGATTATTTGGACTGGCGCTGCTTACCTTGCCGTAGGCATCGTATCCGAGTCCCTCCAGTATGGCGAGTGCAGTTGTTGTTCCGCCGGGTATGGATTCCCCCAATGCATGTATATCCGCGGTCTCACCTATGTTCCTGGCTAATTGCCTGGATTCCTCTAGGAGGCCCCTCGCATTGCTTAGAGGCAATGCCTTTCCGCTATTAACTGGATTAGCGATTATCCTGCTGGGGAGACTCACGTGAGGCACAAGCGGCTCAGCGTGTGCGCCGGCATTTATTATTAAGTGAGGCAATTGTTTTTTCCTCATCATTGCCCTAGTTATTATCGCCGGCGTAGGTAATCCCTCTGGGGTTACTGGGATTACCGGCACTGTCCTCGGCTTACCCAGCTCCAAGTACTCGACATCAAGCGTGGGCGTGAGGAGAGTGCCCTCCGGATCTGGCCCAGCAATGCTTATGCCAGGTATGGTTGACGTTAATGTGCTGCCGATGAAGAATGACCAAAATATGGATGAATGCCTCGCCTCCTCCAGCAGCCTCGCCGCCTTCTCCTTTTCATTTATGTAGAGGATATCCATGTAGACCTCATGTTGATTCATTTTTAAGCATTGAGGCTATGTGGTGACCAAAAAGAATGACATCCGTGATGCATGGAGAAGCTGTGGGGGTCACTCCGTGGGGATTAGTTAAGTTTTTATGGAGGTAATCGTGATGTTACTATGGATCTGCGCGAAGTGAAGAGGAAAGCTGAGATAGCGTACTCTGCTGAGGATGCGGCGCTTAAGTCGCTGCTCGATATAAGTAGGGAAACGGGCGCTGAGGTAAGGGATATATTGATTCAAGTGATTTTCGAAACGGCGCTTCATAGGGAAATAATGAGGGGCATAATTACGGCTGTGGAGTTGACGGAGCAAGCATATGGGGAGTACTTTAAGGGAAGCATGTCTGTGGAGAACGTGAAGCAGGAGTTGCTTAGGCAGGATGAGATAGAGAAGGAGGCATATGAATTATACCTGGATATGGCTAAGACGGAGGAGAATACATTGCTTAGAAACATTTTTGACGCCATAGCGAGAAGCGAGGAGACGCATCACGCATTGATACGATACATCAATGTCAAGCATTAATGGGTCACCTCATTGTTAATGATTGTGGGTAGGTTTATAAGGAGGCACGGCCTCCGCGAGCGATGCGTGCAGGCCTAGTAGCGTTTATTGCCGCATTGATTGCCGGATCATCGCTGCTTCTGGCTAATTACTTGGAGCCAATAATTGTGACCGTGGAGTCCAGCTACATTCATTCAGGTGAATTCGTGTCCTCCTCATTGTTAGGCCAAGTAGTGATTAATGCTGCTTCGGGCTCCGCGTCAATAACCCTAACGCCGCTCTTCTTCGAGTTGAGGATGACCTCGCTTCTCCTCGACGTTATTGGGCTCTCCCTATCCGTTTATCTTTATTCATATATTAGGAGGAAATCATCGTGGAGCAGCGTAGTGGATAAGATGCGTGATCAGCCGCTTCTCTTAATGCCGATAATATTGGTTGCCTCCGCCGTGGTTTTGCTTATTCCAATGCCGGTCACCGTGGCTGCATCAAGCGGATCCATAACCATATTAACAAATATCTACTTCGTAGCCTCGGGCCTCCTATACTTTGCCGGAGTGGCTTTAGCCGTTATCTTGATTAGGTTTTATGGGTATGGGTACGATATATCGTACAGCGTGTTTAATTTTGATATGCTTGACTCGGCCACTATTTATGTGGATCAATTAGATGAGACGCTCGCTGCCTAGATGGCTTTTTATGTTCAATCCACTTAACCTCTAAATTTATAAACGATTATCTGAGGGTTCCGTCTAAGTATGCCTCATAGATCTAGACACAAGAGAGGAAGCAGCGGTTCCACGAGGCCCCCCAACAAATCGCCGCCTCAGTGGTTGAAATACACCTCGGATGAGACCGAGCAATTAATAGTTGAATTATATAGGAGGGGCTTCACTCCATCCCAGATAGGCATAATCCTGAGGGATCAATACGGCATTCCACTAGCCAAGCCAGTGACCGGCCGAAGCATAACCAAGGTCCTCGAGAAGAATAAATTAACGCCGGACATACCGGAGGACTTAATGTCCCTAATAAAGAAGGCCCTAAAGATAAGGAGGCACTTGGATGAGCACCCCAAGGACATGTCGGCAAAGAAGGGGCTAATACTGACTGAGTCCAAGATCCGCCGATTAATAAGGTACTATAAGGGCATAGGCCGATTATCAAGCGACTTCCAGTACTCTCCAGAGAAATTCTCAATAGCTGTATGACATGCAGCCCCTCGACGAGTCAACGCTACTGAGGAGCAGCGATCCTTTATTGATAGTTACAGCGCCCACCACTCACGACGCCCTCCTCGGCTTCTCAATTCTTCTTAACAGGTACGTGCTCGGCCTGGAAACCCACTTCACATTCTCATTATCGATAAACAGCAGGAGAATCGCTGAATTACTTAATCTATATAAGGCATCAGTGCTCATTGGGCTCGAGAATAATGTGCCGAGACTAAGCGCGTCAGACTCATCGCTCATAATATACATCACCGATATTTCCCCCCGCTTCAAGATAGAAGCGCCGAGCAATGTCAAACTCCATGATTGGACGCAGCTACAGTACTTAGGGGGAATAGGGGATAAAGTAGCCACCCTAGCCCTCATCGGCAAAACCCTGGATGATGACTCACCCTACGCCGCATTAACGCGTTTCCAGAAGATAGATAAGAACCTGACTAGGTCAAACGTGCCAGTCGCGTTCTCCATCTCAAGCAATGATCCTCGACTAAGTCTCTGGCCCCTCATAATGAACGAGGTCAACGCGAGCGGCCAATCAATGGAGGTGCTTCGCGTCCTGCTCTCCAGGTTACCCAATGAATTCACAAGCACATACATGGATTATATATTGGTGCCATCAATGTGGTTAGGCAATATAAACCTGGCCAAGCTATACCTATTGGTCGAGGCGCATATGGCCCTTAATTCAAATGATACAGAGGAGGGAAAAATGCCGCGACTCCCGCTGCTTCTCCTAATGAATGCGTGGCGATCCCCCTCGCTGCTAGATGATGAGTTAAACAGGATTGCGAAGCCCTATATCGATCTAGTTAAGTCAACTATCTCAAAAATGCTCTCGGCCTTATCTAGGTCCCGGCAATACGAGTTCATGCTCAGCGATAACCTAGTATTGATTCACAGGATCTGCCAGATCCTGAGTTACCTAGACTCAAGATACGTCGTTAAGCTAGTTCATAGAGCCAGCGCCGCTAAAATGATTTGTGTGCCCGGAAACGCGACTCCCCCCAGCGGGGATATAGCTTTCTATAAGGGAAATAGGTACCTCAGGATAGTTGAGCAAAGCACGACGTAACCCCTCAACCCGGAAATATATAGGCACTAGCACCTTAGGATCCCGGGAACCGTTTTGAGCCGCTCATGTGCATGAACATAACTCGCATCAATGATAAGAACGACAAACCTCGCCCTTTAGGCCTGGGGAGGAGGTGAGAGGCATGTATCTGGGATGAGTGACGGATAGATATGGGCGTTAGTTGAAGATTCGCAGAGCCCCCTATGGGCTGGGCGATTCACTCGTGTGCTCAATGCGTAATAGCCGCCTCAGTTAAAAAGGGGGATGTTGAGTGCCGCTTCCGTGGTTAGTGCTGTGCATATGGAGTATAGGGATCTACGTAAGATACCTTACTTATTGATGTTGATAATGAATGGAGTCAATGATGTGGAGTCAAGGCAGATAAACATAACGAAGGTAGCTGCTCAGCTAGGCACGACGCCTCAAAACTTGTCTAAGATACTTAGGAAACTGGAGTCAGACGGCATAATAAGTAGGTCACCCGGCGATAAGATAGAGGTAAGATTAACCCCCAAGGGAAGCGAGTTATTGAAGCAAGTGATAACCCTGATCGGCCAGTACCTTGGCCAGTCACTAACCGTGATGTTGAGGGGTCGAGTCGTATCCGGGCTTGGGGAGGGCAGGTTCTATATGAGCCTTGAGGGATATAGGAAGCAATTCGTGGAGAGGCTAGGCATAAATCCATACCCAGGCACATTAAACGTGAAGATAAATGATGAATACATAAGGGAGAGAATATACTTGGAGAAGCTGCCCGGCATAATAATTGAGGGATTCAGGAACGGCAGTAGGTCGTATGGCTCAGTCAAGTGCTTTAAGTGCAGCATAAGCGGCATTCCATGCGCAATGCTGATAATTGAGCGCACGCATCATGGGCCCGAGGTCGTTGAAATAGTTGCCGAGAAGAATCTGCGGGAAACCCTTGGCTTAATTGATGGGAGTGAAGTCGAGATAACGGTCAATATATGATAAGGCCATTGCCTGATGCGGTCTTTCCACTTGGAAATATTTATGTCGAGGCGGCCAGGTAATGAAGTGCTATATTAATTAAGCGGAGTTACCGCTTGTTTCCCGTGGAGTACTGGATCAAGCTGGATGAGTGCATTAATCCCTGGTGCGTTGCGTCTGGTTCCTGGATTCTACGCGAGTTATCCCCGACTCTATCAATTGATGATGGGACACCGGTGTTTGAGGGGGAACCCATTGCTGTACTGAAAGATCCGAAGTGGGAAGCGGTGTATGGCATGCTGCTTAAACTAAACGTGGCCATATCAACCGCATCGATCATCCTCTATGCCAAGATGATGAGCGGCCTGCCGATCTATGTTTACTTATCCCAATTGGCGTGGCCCTGGAGCGACTCAGTTAGGGCAGGAGTATCCGGGGGCTTGGATGGGGTTCTCAGCGACGTGCCGAGCGGCATTGAACCAAATGTTGGGCTTCCCCTCATGAGGATGGGCGACTTCAAGCACATTCGCGACTTCGATTCATCCAGTAAAGGCGTCATCATAAGAATGCGCACAGCTATTTCCCTCAAGGAATTAAGGAGCGCCTTAATGGATGTGATTTACCCCATTAATCCCAATGCGATTGTATTGGTTGAGACGACTCTAGATGCATTGAGGAGAAATAAGAAGGAAGCGGAGGCAATCCGCGACTCCGTGGATGGACTCCTAATTAATCCCCTCGGGCTAGTGTCAAGCCTCTCCATATCCCCGGCGCGCCCAATTAATCTCTATAGGTGCAGGTCCTGCTACATCGATTACGAGAGCGAGTCAATCATGAAGAAGTGCCCCAAGTGCCAAGGCAGGTTAGTGCCGCTTCTTCACGGGCGAGTCACCGAGGTCAGCGACGTAAATAAGTTAAGGGCGCGCGCCTTAACTAATTTAAAGTATTTAAGGAACGCAGCCGCTCAAGTAGTGCCATCCAGGTGGTTCACATTCAAAGACGCCTAGACCTAGCGCGGTTCCTGAGGGAGGATTCATTTATTCGATCAATACAGGACAAGGGTCTCCAGGTTCTCTTCGTCGCTGAGGAGAAGGGGGAGGACGAGCAATTAATGGATCTAAGCAGTGTAGAACTGGATCCACGCATAAGGAATGCATTGCTGGGGCTCGGCATTAAGGGGCTCTATAGGCATCAGGTCGAAGCCATTGAGAGGATAATAAATGGGGAAAACACCATAATAGTGTCCCCCACTGGCACAGGCAAGACCGAGGCCTTCATAATTCCCCTCATACATAGATCATTGAGAAATGGGGAGAGGCATATGCTGATTTACCCAACTAAGGCATTGGCGCGGGACCAGGGACGCCGCCTCAATCCCTTGCTCATGGCCATGGGCGCCAAGGCCGCGGTCTATGATGGTGACTCCCCCAACGAGGAGCGCGCGGCCATGTATGGAGGCACTGCTCCCCTCATCTTAACTAATCCAGATATGATAAATGTAGCCATGCAGCACGTGGCGGAGTTTAGGCTGGCATTAAGCCAGGTAAGGTACGTGGTCCTGGATGAGTTTCACATATATAATGGCGTTCTTGGGACCCATGCGTATTACTTGATTAGGAGGATGAAGCGAGTGAATCCAGGGCTTAGATTCATTGCGGCCACGGCCACTATTGGGAACCCGCTGGAGCACTTTACCCGCATAATAGGGGAACCCGCTTCCCTGGTTCAGGGGCCTCAACGCCGTCGAGGCGTGGTGAGGCATGTCTTGATTAAGCCCATTGGGGTAAGTAGGTTACAGGCAGCCACTAGAGTGATCGAGCGGTGCCTGGAGGCAGGCATGTCCTGCATAATGTTCGCCGATAGCCATAGGCTAGTGGAGCTGGCTAAGCTTATTCTGGATAAGGGGAAGTGGGGGAGCCAGGTACGGGTTCACAGGGCTGGGTTAAGCGTTGAGGAGAGGCATGAGGCGGAGGATGACTTCAAGGCCGGCAAGGTACGCGCGCTCCTAGCCACTCCAACGCTGGAGCTGGGGATTGATGTGGGGAGCATTGATGCCGTGGTGCTTGCAACTACTCCGCCCAGCTTCTCGAAGTACATGCAGAGGAGCGGTAGGGCGGGCAGGATGGGGCAATTATCCTACGTTATCCAGGTATTGGGCGATGATCCAATGAGCACTTATTACGCCAGGCACCCAGCCGAGTTTTATGGGAGGAGCCCTGAACCAATGTATAGTGAACCCAATAATAGTGATATAGCGTCGCTTCACCTGCTCGCTGCCTCGATTGAGAGTGACTTAACGCTGGGCGACTTGAATGAATTCGAGCTTGGCGTTATTGATGAATTAATTGGGCGCGGATTGGTTGCGGTGAGGAGTGAGCGAGTGATTCCAACGCTTCTGGGGAGACAATTACTGCGCCGCTTTGTGACGATTAGGGGCAGTGGGGATGTGGTTAAGATAAGGAGCGGGAACCACACGCTGGGATATAGGGAATTACCCATGGCGCTGCGGGAGCTCCATAAGGGAGCTATTTACCTGCATGGCGGCCGCGCATATGAGGTTCTGGATCTGAGGCTTGACTTAAGGTTGGCAATAGTTAAGCCAACTAATGCGGGCTTCACCACTAAGCCCCTCTACACCACGTTTCCCCGCGTCGTGAGGATCATTGAGGAAACCAAATTAATGGAGACCCCGGTTCACTACGCTGAACTGGAGATCACTGAGACAGTGGTGGGCTTCGTTAAGAGAGGCCTTGGGAGGGATACCTCGCTTGGGGAGGAAGCCATTGAGCCCGTATCCTACGGCTTCAGGACGAGGGGACTAGTTCTTTACCTACCCCAGTACCAATTCTCCAACTTCGAGGCGAAGAATATGCTGGAGAGCGCTAAGGCGTATCACGCGGTTGAGCACGTATTAATATCCGCCGGGGAACTAGTTGTTAATGCGGCGCCAACGGATATGGGCGGCGTCTCTCTGCCGACTGGCCACGTCGTGATATATGACGCGCACCCCGGTGGTTCCGGCGTAACGAGGCTCCTCATGGATAGGTTAGGGGATGCATTGAGGATGGCGGGCGAGATAGTGTCTACCTGTAATTGCGAGGATGGTTGCCCCAAGTGCATTTACTCTCCATACTGCGGCAATAATAATAGATTCCTCTCCAGGCATAACGCTATTAAGATAATAGACCTAGTTAAGCGGGGCTCTTCCTCAACAGCAACGCCCCTACCCAATATAGATACCTATGCATAACACTCGACTACCTCCCATTGGTCATACTCATTATTGAAATTAATTGTCCCTCATAATGCATCCAGTGATGGATTTAATGATAAAACGATCGGCGAACCTCGCCCTTTAGGGCGGGGAGGAGGTCAGTGGATTTGAGAATATTAATGTAAATTGGATGGAGCTATTGTAGTTGCTGTATTGTGCCGTGGGCTATTAGGAGCATTATTCCCGGTATTAATCCGCTGAATATTAGGGCGATTATGCCCCAGGCAATGGAGTTCATCGACTTCAGGGTAGCTACGTCACCGGCATTGGCTGCCTTATACATCTTATAAATCCTCACGGTGACCACTATGGAGATAATGAAGAATATAAGGAAAATAATGCCATATGTAATAAGCATGCCCATGATTAACGTGCCGGGAGCGCCAGGAGCGACTGCATAGAAGGCTGGCACTATTGCCAGCATGTATATTGTAGCTATTAGGAAGCCTATCAGTGCCAGGATCGCGAATATTAAGCCCACAAGCAGCTCCGTTCTTATGCTGCCTAAGGCTGGATTCTGTGGTTGATTGGACATAACAATAGACTATTGTCCTAAGTTTTTAAGTTTTACTGTAAATGTAAAAATCACATGTTAATTAATAAAATCATAGTTATATTATTAAATTAATAAACATTTAATAATTTAACGATTTAATGATACTATTTTATTAATTAACATGAATTATTACGAGAAATGATGGCCATCCTCTAATAAAGCAAAGTTGGGCTGTCGATTAAATTTAGTTGAATGGGTTTTCATAATGGGAGTGGTTCACTTGTTCAATTTTAAAACACATATCATAAAAACGTGAATTCAGATATTAAGGCTTTCTTCTGGTGCGGGGGGTTGGAATTTGAACCCACGCAGGCCTACGCCAACGGATCTTAAGTACACTAATATTCATGATGCACGACCAAGGTGATATTCTCTAAAAACAGAACTATTAAATAAAAGTAGTGGACAGTATGGTTAATCAACAATGGGGTGGTTTGCATGGATCCTGACTTGATTAGGGGAGGCTGCTCCACAGGACGTTAGGCGTAGGGTCCTTGAATACGTGGCTTGTTAAGCATGTTGGGCCTAGTGAACTGGGTTCAATAAGACCCACCTCTACAGGGTTAGGCATGGCCTAGTGCCAATAAGCGATGAACTCTTCAAGGCACTCCTCAAATTCATTGACGTTGATGAGTATGCTCGCCTAGTAGGCTCTGCCAGCTGGTTGAGGCGGCGCCTAATGATGCCGTGCGTGTTGTGAAGAGGGCTCTTGTTGATTCAGGCTACTGGAACCTGTTGTTTGAACTGCTTAGGCAAGCCCTTAGGGGCGAGTCCCGTGAGTACAGGGCTTCCTGGACCGTGAGGGAGACTGATATTGAGGAGACTGTTAAGGCTAAGAGGCTTAGGGGGCTTAGTGAGAAGACGGTTAGGGATGAGGCTCGTTATATTCGCCTTGCCTTGAGTGAGTTGAATTGGGCCCTCGCACCTGATGTAGTCAGGGAGTACCTTGCTGAGCTGGCCGAAAGTGGTGAGGATTGCGTCCTCAAGCACACTGCGTACAGCCTTAAATCACTCCTCAAGACAATCCTCAAGCCCCGTGACCCAGGATTATTCGCACAATTGTACAACGCCTTCACTGTCTACAAGCCGAGGAACCATAGTAGGGTTAAACTACCGACCCTCAGCTTAGGGCAATTTGGAAATAACTGTCAAAGTGTAGAGGCAAGGTTCTACTTTACAATACTAGCAGAGTGCGGGCTCAGGCCCGGTGAACCATTCATACCGAGTGTTGATGATTTAGACCTTGAGCATGGCGTAATACGCATTAGTAAGGTTACTGAAACAAAGCGTGCCTTTGTAGCCTTCCTGAGGTCCGATGTCGTGAATTGGGTTAGGGAGGCTTACCTACCAGCAAGGGAGGCATTGGTTAAAGCCAAGCTTGATATTGTGAAGGCCGATTACCTAGGCATCAACGCCAACGCCGAAGACTGGAAAGGAGACTAATACCCTTCGACAGGGATAGGCTATGCAGGGAGATTAAGGAAACAGCCAAACAGGTTCTTAACCGTGAATTCGAGCTCTACGAGCTTAGGGAATTCTTCGCCATATGGATGATAAGCCAAGGCGTGCCTGAGTCCATAGTCAACACCCTGCAAGGCAGAGCACCACCAAGCGAATTCAGGATACTGGTTGAGCATTATTGGAGTCCCAGGCATGAGGAATTGAGACAATGGTACCTTCGTTATGCGCCTAGGGTTTGTTGTTGATTTTTGCTGTTGCATGGTGCTTGGTGGGTTCATGGTGGGTAGTGCCTTAATGAACTATTAACACTGCTAGTTAACCTGAGCCCAGCCAGCTTACTACGTAACTGGTGAAGCCGAGTACAGGATAAGGTGGATGAACGTTATATTTAAAGGTTCATTAGCGGTATTATGGGCATGGGGGCAGGCAATTGAACTGGAGGAGCATTGGGAGTGACTGGGGTGTTCTTGCCGCCTCCCTACTCGCCGTACTGTTCATATACCTTATCCTATATTGTGCTTCGTTAGTCATCCTGGAGCCCTTGTTATAACATTCCTCGTATTGATTGTTGAGGCTCTCATGATACACGATAGTAGAGACGGTTCGCAATGGTTATGGGTAGCCCTTCTCATTAGCATTGTCTCCTCGCTGATCTACACGGTGGTTGCATTTTACATCAATAGTTTCATCCTACCGAGCATCTGCTTCATGGGCATTAACGATGTGTTAGGCATATATAAATTCTCGCTACTCCTTGCTGGGATCTTCGGCACCATACCCTACGCACTAACACTATCTATAATTCACCACTGCATCATGCGCTCATAAGCCATGAACAGGGAGGTCAAGATCGATCCTGAAAAATAACTCTAGAAGGGGTTAACGAACTTTCTATTAACTTGATTAATCTGTGCCGTAATTGAATTGTTCATTGACGGCAATGTTATGTAAGAAATAAATAGGCCTGCAAAATGACCTGCAATTAAGCCATAGAAGGCTCCCTTCTCTTTATCAATTAGGTGCCCGATTAGAGCTCCTAATGCGCTTGATAAACTTGTAATCGATAAAACTCACCAGTGCGGTGCATCGTACCTTAAATGATTAATTGGGTCTCTAAGTGGGCTGAAATAATCCCAATGCACCTTATAAAAACCCCTGAACCTCCTGACATGTATTCTCCTACCATCATGTAACGTAAGTTCGTATTGAGCAATCTCGCCCTGAGGCTCACCAATAGTCTTGATAAAACCGACAATCTCGGGATCAGGAAGCAGACCCTCAGGTATTGTGATATCTTCATGTGGTGGTCTCCTCAAAACCTCATTGATAATCGAAACCCAACTAAGCATCAAGATTAAACCTGCTGCGGTTATAAAAGGCCTTCGGTATGGAGATTAAATAAAACTGCCTAAGTTCCGCATCCGTAACTTACCATTAGCTGCTTGAGGTTATTTATCCTCTCATCAATTGTGAGTGCTGGAAGGCCGAGCACATTAACGTGACTAACATTAACTCCCATATTCTTCATTTCCAATAGAAATTTAACGGCACACGATGTACCTCCACAACCGATGAGCTGCGCTGCGGTAGCGTCTGCCTCGAGCTCTTGCCTCTTAACAGTATTGGCATCCGCCTCCTGTATCATCAAGGAAATAAATAGTAATAAAAGTGAGAAAATAAGACCCACTACGTCGTTGTTTTTAATGGATTTATTCATAATCTCGTTGCACATCGATAAACTCATTTGAAATGCGTATCTAACTACAAGCTTCATTATGGAGTGATTCTTAATAATGTGTATTAACTCGTGTGCTAAGATGAAGTCTTGGCACTCCCTCGGCAACTTCTCCAAGACACTTTTATCAACAAAGATCATGCCAAGAGCAGATTTTCCAATAGAAAATCCAATGGAACATGCCATTACACAGCTTTTCGGTATATATTCACTAACAAGGATATAACCATCCATACCTAACCTACTGAGGAAATTCACTACCCTATTGCTGTAATCGACATTGTAGTTTCTTCTGATGAAGTCAATATCCGTAGCACCTCCCATACCATATCCCTGCTATATTATTCTATTAAATTTAGCGTCATATTATGTGTGGACTTAACTGTTAGGGTATACGTTGATTTTGGCGTGCTACTATGTATGCGATAACCATTATTGCGGTCTAATTAATGGTTCGTTTAGTCGGTAAAGTGATCAGTAAAGCCAAGAGGAAAAGCACCATGATCGTGAATAGAAGGAATAATGTATTCCTAGTCTCCTTAGCGAGCGCCATCAACTTTCTATTACATCGATAATGCTGTCTGCAGGTATTAATCACCCAACAACTAGTTATGAACGGTATCGATATGGAGGTCGAGGAATTGGTGAAGAACACAGACACAAAAGAACCCAGAAGAACATTAGCCATACCCAAGATTACACTAGCATCATTAGTTATGGCGTTTAACGTATTAATCACTAGGGATTAATGAGAGGTTAAGGCATGACTTCGACCTCCTCAATGAATTTGTGAAGCCCCTCTCGTTAGTAATTGCCATGGTAACAACCAGAGCATTGATAATGTAACCTAATACACATCACCCAGACGACTAGAGGATTGTCATCTCTTTCGATGTTGCCTATAGGATCCTTGGCGAGGCAGTGCCTGTGCCCCTAGCTTACGCCATTAGCCATGGCGCTAAGGGATAGAGTTTTAAGTGTATAATGGGGATGAGCCTTATGGTGTTACTATTTGTTGAAAAGTTAGAGAGATTTGGAACTAATATAGGGGTAAAACTGCCTACGGAGCTTACCAGACATTACAGCTCCGTCTTTAATCCATTAATCACCACCAGAGTGTATGCGAGGGTACACGTAAGAAGGGTGTTTAATGAGGAGGGCGATGTAGTGAAAGAGATCAATGAAAATGTTGAAGCCCCAGACATTGAATTGAAATCCGATACTTATGTATTATACCTCACGAAGATACACCTCGATTATAGCATCCCCATAGGCTACTTCCTCGAAGTCCTCCTGATATCGCTTACCGCTAAGAGCGAGTCAAAGCAGTATGGGGTGGTGGTGTACCCTGATGAGTTTAGGTACTCGATGCCGCCTACTATCCCGCAGAAAGTATCGAACCTGGTGATGGGTTACGCACGTGTGTTGAGGGAGTTAGGTGGTATGTATGAGGTAGTGGATCTTTTAAATACTGTGGGGTTGCAGGACATATCTGCGGATCTATGGGAGGGCCTTGTGAGGTATTATAGTGGCGACTATGAGGGCTCTATAAAGTTCTTTAGGAAGGTTGTTGAGGGCCTGAGGAAGATTGCGGATAAGACAGATGTAATTGAGGAGGGGAGGAAGGAACGTCTCCACAGATATCTCTCAAGTGCGTATGATCTAATAAGTAGCTTTGGGGAGCACGCCGGTACCCGCGGATCCCTACCCGAGGCGAGACTCAGTAGGGATATAGCGTTATCCACATCCAGGTACTTAGCCGAGTACCTCAAGCAAAGCAGCCAGAAACAAGCCCCATCTACGGCGTAGATACCTTAATCAATGAGGCCAGGAAAAATGCCTTCCTGGCCCTCCTAAGCCAACCCCCTCTTCCACTAGTTAGCATACTTAATCGAGAGCATCATCATTAATTTAAACCATTGTCATTACTCTTAGCAGTTAAGTGTGGGCGTGGAGACGGAGTGTCTTGCCTACCATTGGGTTCGTTACAGCCACTGGACAATGACAAGCTCAGGTCGCCGCCATGCTCAACCCCGCATCCCTCCAGCTTAACCGCTACACCTACGTACCTCGACCCTGACTAGCGGGGTGTTGCGCACCTTGTTTGACTATGTCTTGTGCTTGCTGAGCAACCTTATCTATCACTTGTCTGTATAGGCAATTTAGATATACGAGGTCCCTATACGATGCCCCCAGCATCAGGTGGTGCACAATGCCTGCTAAAAAGCCAAGGTCGATGCCGATAATTGCCGAAGCTCCGAGTGTAAGTACAACCCTAAGTTGCGGAGTTAGTGTTGGAGTTAGTTTTATGGGCATGAAGAAGAACGAAATCATCAAAAAGAGAAAGAGAAATACAAGATCGCCAAATAATAGTAATTTTCTACTTTTAAGGTTATCTAATAAATCGAGTATTCAGTTAGGGTTGTTCAATAACGAATCACCTCGCCACTCGGTTAACCCTAGGGCTATTGATACGGTGACTGGCACGGCTATGGTTAAGAAGCCCACGAACGGCTGTAACGGTATTGAAAAGTTCATGTTCTTTATTACTTTTGGCGCGAACTCCAATAATACGTAGAAAATCACGTTCAGAAAGCCAACAAATTCTAGAGTATAAAAAATGGAAGCATAAGTGTCAAAATATTTCTTGAACGTGGCGAATAAATCCTTAAGTGTCGAGTCTAGGATTTGGGATTGGCGTAGGTCAATCAACGTCTTAGGATCAATATTACCGCTAAGGAATTCCTCCAGGGTGTTTTCATTAAATCGTGGAATGTGGATATTAAATCTCTACCAGCCAAGTACCATAAAATAGATGTTGATGTGAGTAAGATGACTGCGCCGGCTGCGAACCCGGTAATTTCGTATGGAAGGAAGTCTGTCAATATTGACAGAATAAGGCCAAGACTCGCAGAAACAAGTACTATCTCTAACAAAACCTTAGCCCTATTGAGCCTTCTGCATATCTCCGCTAAAAACGTATTATTCATGATGACTTAAATCGAGAACCCAATATAAAAATTGCTGACCTAACCCAACTTCTTGATTGCCGGCTCCGGCTCTATCACTATCTGCCTCCTTATTGGCCCCGTGATCACCAACGCCTTCGTTGTTAAGCCAGCCATGTGTGGTGGTAGTGCTATCGTTGGTCACTTGACGCCTCGCTCGTTGGGTTCAAGACCTTGGCTACCTCATTAACGTAGGTGTTGCTTCCTCCTGAAACAACCAACAGGGTATGTTCTGCGACGTTAGAATATGGACCGCCAAGAGGGTTAAGGAAGTTAAAGACACCTTAGCGAAATACAGTGATGAGGTAAGGGAGTTATCGACACTAAGGGATTAGAGGCTCATTGTAACCGAAACACCTAAATTAACAGCAACAGTACTATGCATTAATGCCTAGGTGCCCCTACTGCGGCTCAGGGGACTTAACACCAATTAAGACTTGGACGTTCAGGTTTTATGAGGTCCTCATTTATGTATATTGTTCTTGTCTTAATGTTACTTGATGCTGCCTTCGTCCTATACCTCCTTACCTTAACCTTAACATCATCCCCAATCCCAAGCATAAGCCTATACTCTCAATGATGTCTCTGTAGTTCACGTAGAACCTCACCCTCTATGTAACTTGCAAGGTTATATGCGAGCGAAGCACTCATGCACTACTACGATGCTGAAAGGAATGGCTTAATTAGGTGCGTTGAGTATTAGGCGGTGGGGTGGGTTTCGCAGGGTTATGTATTTTACCACGGCGAAGCCTACACATCAATGGATAAGAAGTGCATAATCATCAGTGTGGGCATTAATATTGCGCCAGCTAGGTTGGCGTTGATTAACACTGATGTCAATGATGGGGCTTCATCATCCTAATCGGCGCTAGTGGTGATGCCCTCAAGGCACTAGTTGAATTCGCCAGGCAAGTCTACCAAGACTTGAACATCGAGGTTAAGCCCATTGTGCTTAACCAAGGATTAAGCCTAGTCGACGCTGTTGCATCACTTAGGGGTTTGGTTGAGACTAATTCACCCTGCAACGTAACCATCGGCATCGCCGGCGACAGGTGGATTGCAACGATACTGGGCTTCCTAGCTATGGTGTTGGCTACTGTTGGTGGTTTTGTTAATGTTAGCGTTAACAGAGTCTTCACCATGCCTGGCGATAAGGGTAAGCCAGTTAACTGGCCTATTGCACCTAGGCTCATTGACTTGAGTCCAGTTGAGTTTAGGGTCTTTAAGTTGATTTACAACGGTTACAGCCTAGCCAAGGAGATTGTTAAGGGCTATGCCTCAAAGTATGGTGAAGCAATATCCCTGCAGGCTGTTGAGAGGACATTGGCTAAACTAAGGGGTAAGGGCATCATTAACAGTAAACCAGTCGGCAAAGCACTGGTTTATGAGGAAACACAACTAGGCAGGTTGATTGCTTGTGGTTAGTGTGTTGTATTGGGGTTGCTGGAGGTGTGGGTTATGATAAGTGCATTAGCCCGCTATACTTTTAAAGTACTCAGGGAGTATTAGTGGTTGAGTGCTTGGTCAACGGGATTCCACCGTGGATTTAGAGGAGGCTAAGAAGGCTATTCAAAAACTTAGTCCCGATGGTCTTTGCTTGGGTGGGTTGCTTGATTTGAAGGGTGTTGCTAGTGACTGGGTTGATAAGGCTGTTGGCGCCTTCTTGCGGGGCCTTTTTGGTGTCGGTCCCATTGGCAGTTTAGTGGGTACTGGTATTGCTGAATTGGTTAGTAAATTGCTTAGGCGGTTGCAGGAGAGGTTGGGCATTGCTAAGAATGAAACCATCGAGTGCCTCAGAAACATAGTCAACACAGCCAAGGAGGCAAGCCAATATATCGATGATGAGAGGCTTAGGGGTGTTGTTGAGGAGATTGCCAAAAAGTGGGGTTGGGACGTTGACACCTTCAGGCGCTTCGTGAAGACTGCCGCAGGCAAATCCGTGACTGAGGATGAGGTTAGGGAAATGATTAAGGAGGCGCTAAAGAGTATTGAGGAGGAGTTAGAGAAAATCAAGAGGAACATTAGAGAGGAACTACGTAAGATTGAGGATAAGATTGGGGGTTCAAAGATCGGCATAGGTATCTTCTTCCTTAATGATGTCGAGAACGGCTTACTCTACGGCAATTTCATAGTTGAGGGTGGGGTCCCGAAAATTAAGACTCAGCTGGGCACCGCCGAAAATGAGCCAGAGATTGACCTTGTTGATACTGGTAAGTTCCATGAGGTTGCCGAGGACGTTCTAAGCAGGTTAACTAGGGGTGGTAGGGTTGTGCTTACTGGGCCTAGGGGGATTGGCAAGTCGACGTTAGCCACGTACGTGGCTTGGCGTTCACTCCTCGGTGGTTTAGGTAAAGTAGCCCTTGATAAGTCGATGGATGCCGTGATACATGTTGACTCGTTAAACCCTGGAGATGCATTAGAGCTAAACAACCTAATTAAGACCACTAGTAGGAGGTTCATAATAATTTACGACCCATCACCAATCAAGGCCTATTACAAGCCCGAGACCATGCAAATGGCGAAGCATGACATCGAAAGCATCAAGAAAACGCTGAAGGAGCTAATGGAGGTTGAGAATGCGTGGGTGATAATAGTCCTCCCAAAGGAGCTTTATGATGAAGTCTCGAAGGATGCGACGCTGAAAAGTGTTTTAGATGAGGTTAGAAATTACGTAATCAACGTAGACCTTAAGGATAAGGGATTCCTCAGTGAGATTGTTAAGAGGTACTCCGGGTGCGGTGACGTAAGTGAGCATTTAGTCGAGAGGATTATGGATTTTGATTCCTACACTTTAATAGCTAAGTATGTTGGTGTTTGGCTTCGTGAAAATAAGTGCCAAGTTAAGGATGTTAATGAGGCTTTGAGGGAGAGCACTGGTGAACCTAAGTTATTCTTCGCAAATTACATATGGAGCACTGTGCTCAGGGGAAATGAGGACTTGGCTAGGAAGGTTTCTGTACCACTAATCCTCCACGCAGCCTTCGGGCCAATACCAGAGGGAGTCACGTACATAACGAAGGCTGTGAATGAAGGCGGTGTTTGGGGACTCGTGAATATAAATCGCCTGGCTGGGTCAAAGTTAGAAGGCTTGAGGGAGGGCGATCTAGAGCCAATCGCCAAGTGGATCTCTACATTACACGAGGACTTGATTGAGGAAACCCTTAAGGACTTGGTTGGGTTACGGGGTGAGGAGGCGAGGAAGCAGTACATCAACCATGGATTTGAGAACTTCATCAATGCATTGGATTGGGATTATGAAAATGGAGTATTGAGCCGTGAGGTAAAGCCCGAAAAAGTTGTGACCAACTTATTGACCCTTACTGGCGAGAGACTCAAACACGCCTTAAAACCATACACAAACTGCTGGAAAAGAACCGCATTAATCATTGGGTTCGCCCTGGATGGAGATTCTATAGTGCCTAGGCTCAAGAACTTGTCTGTGTTCCTACCTGAGAATTTGAGGAAATTGAGTAAGAGTGACATTGAGTTCCTCGGCTATGCCTTAAGCAGATTAGGTGTTGATGTTGACGAGATCCCATCATTAATAATGAACCTAAGCAAGTATTCTGCGAGTGTCGTTGAGTTCCTCGGTGATGCCTTGAAGGAATGCGGTGTTGATGTCTACCTGCTCGTTGGTAACAAAATCCCACCATTAATAATGAACCTAACTAAGGATTATGCATATGCCTTGACCGAGGCATTCGTCGATAAGTACAATGAGGCCATTGCCGAGGTAAGGAGAGTCCTTAACATCATCAAGAATAGGAGCGATCTTTATAATGATGAGGTGCTTTATAGTCTTGGGCTAGCCTTAATAATCGCCAACACCGCTGGGTTGGGTAGGCCCATCGAGCCTAGCGATGCGGATGCCACATTGCACATAGTGTCATCCACCATGCAACACGTTATATCATTTACATCATTAAGCCTCATTAAGCCAGTACTAGGTGCCTTGGTGCCGTTGCGTGATAAGGCACCTCAGAGGTACCTTGAAGTACTAGCCTCCGCACTGGGTAAAGTCTCCACACCGGATATACTGGGTTTCATGTGTCCTGACTTGGACACGGTTATGTACATACTTAATGAGTTTGATTACATATTAAACAAGTACAGGGATGGAGTAAAGGGACATGCTTGGACCCTCGTCGATGCGATAGGCGCCTCAATTAACTCACTCTATAAATGCATAAAACATTGTGGTGATGATTATATGTTTGAGCGTATGGATGCGTCTTTCCGTACGAAGCTTGAGCATATTGTTAGTAGGGTTGCTGGTTTGCTGGATGAGATAGATAGGTTGAACCACAGCCTAGGCATCATTGCTTGGGCGCATGCGTTACCACCAGCGTTAGATAATAAGTGTGTAAGAGCGCTTATGGAGAACGTGCTAGGCATCGACGTGGCTGATAAGGCTAAAGAGGTTGTTGGGGAACTAAGCAGGTTAAGGGCTCAGGAACTAATAAGGGATGAGGGCTTCATGGGTTTTGTCAAGTCCTGGCTCGCAGAGGCTGATGAGAAGGTAGCTAGAGAAATCCTTGAGGACGCATCAATTTTTGTGTACATATTGGCGCAAGACAAGCTTGATAATGATGAGCTTAAGGAGGCGGAGGAACTATTTAACGGGGCAGCTGAGTGGGGTAGGGTGATTGGTGTCTACAAAAACTACCTAGATAGTAGTAATTGGGCATTGCGTGTTGAGGCGATTAAGGGCTCGTTGGCTGGCGATGACTTGGTTAAGTTGGTTAATGGGTTTAAGCAATTGTACGAGGAGGCAGTCAATGCGGAGCGTCTTATGCCCGCTGAGGTGTCTCCGTACTACGATACTCTATCGAAGGATATATTGAAGGATATATTGGAGAATATATTGAGTGATATACTTGGTGGGTACCTCGTGTCCCTAGCCCTAAAGGGTGGTGATGAGGAGATTAGGAGGATTGAGGAGTTGCTTAAGGAACAGTGGCAAGTGCTGAACCACCATTCGCTAGCTCCGATCCTGACCAGGCTAACACTCAACGCCCTACTCAGCCCAAGGGTTGAGTTAAGCAGTGAGCTTAAGGGTAAGCTTGTCGTTAAACCTTGGGAGTTAATGATGTATCTTGTGCTCAGAGATATAGATATTAATTCTCTGCCTGTGTTGAGGGCTATTTATGGTACGATAAAGCCTGGAGATGAGAAAAGGTTATGTGATGAGTTGATTGATGATCCCATAATGCATGATCTTTGCATAGATAACGTTTCAAGAGCTTATAGCGAGGAATTGGATCAGCGAGCAGAAGGTAATTTAAGACAAGGGATAATCAATGTTTTTCAGAGGTGGATTTCAAAAGGGGAGGTGTTGGATTTACTTAAGAAGCTTAGTCTTGACGCTGAGTCATTGAATTATGAACTTAGGGGATTGATGCATGAGCTTAGTGGTAAATCCCTACAATCGGTAGCTAGTTTTGATTATTGTTCCAAAGACGAACAACTACGCTGCTCATCGGCACATTTAACCTACATGCTTTATGCATTAGTCAATGGCAATGAGAAGCTAGCCAAGGCACACGCACTCTATGGGGCTATGAGCTCTACCGGTAGTAAGTTGCTCACGAGGTTGTTCCTTGAGGCTTACGGGGCGTGTTGTGACTTAGGTAAGGATGAGTTTAGGCGTGCCGTCGCTAGGCTATTCTTCTACCATGTTTAATCTTGGGTTGGTTAGGCTTAATTGTCGAGTCGTGTGTTTAGAGGGCGTTAACAGGAGTGTTGGTGATTGCGTGATTAAGATAATGGGTGTTGTGCATGTTAGGAGTCATAGGTGGCCCTCAACCATTAAGTCCATGCCGTCGAGGATAGTCCACGTGCTATTCAAGGAGACTGCATTAGGCGTGGGGCATGGGAGGGTTGCATCAACGGTTTAGTTCTAACTAACCCCCACCCCACCCTAAAGGGGTGGGGTTTTCTTGGGGTCTTGGAGGTTACCCCGCTTTCACCGGGGCTACTGAATAGCCTAGTAAAGCTGGGGTTAGTAAACCCATTGCCGAATCCCCCACGCAGTGGCGCAATCCCGCCATGAATGGCGAGGTTTGCCAGTATCAAACGGTGATGCAACATACTCCCTCACAGTAACAACAACATACACAGGAGGCTAACCACCTCCCACTCGCAACACAGTTAAGTAGCCCTAAGACAGGCCATGCACAACCTGACGTATACGGCCGGGAATTGTATGGATGGCACCATCCATTCGATTCCAATCTTACCTTATTTTTATAGCAGGTATTACCTTAGTTTTACCCAGCACCAAGTTTTTAAACACGAAGTTGCGGAGGAGTTTGGTGATGAGGAGAGGCTAGGGCCCTACGCCCTAGCCTGACGGGGGTGAGGAACGGCTTAGGAACTGACCCCCACGCGTGTGGGTGTGTGGGTATGGGTTTCTGGGTTTTTATGTTTTTGTGTTTATTTGTGTTCAAAAGTTTCTAACCACCTGTTGCATGTATACAGGTGTAGACAGGTGCACTGTGCAGTAGTGACTAAACTTAGTTAGTTCACCGCTTTTCACATGTTCTCCCACACTGAACCCCTAACTGAGGCCCTGCCGATGCAGTTGAGTAATCAGAGGTACTGAGGAATAAGGAGCTCAGGCTCAGTGTCCATTTCCTTTGAGATTTCCTTAAGCCACTTTAAGAGCGAGTCAGGAATTTCAATGCAGAGCTTAGCCACGTTAACCACCCCCTTCCCCACCTGGTTTCCTCATACTCAACGTCGTACAGTTCGCACCAACCCTCAATGCATATAAGCGCCTTGATTGTTCCATCCCTGAACTTGAGGATTTTGACCTCAACATCATTTGCGTCAACCTCATATGCTTTGGCTAGTGCCTCATGTACTGTTTTCCCTGAGAACGTTCACCCATCACCCGTGTAAACCCATATGTGACCATTCTTAATTAACTTCCCATCCTTTAGGTTAATTACCTTAACCATGCCATCACCCAACGAGCATGCGCCCTCTGTCGGCTAACCTATAGATGTATGTGTTTCCCAACCCCTCCATTTCAATGAGCCCACGCTGACTAAGCCTAGCCAGGGCTGCGTTAACCATTTGCCTGCTTATTGAGCCGTAACTCTGCTTATAGGTCTCATGAATATATAGGTCTCATGAATATCCCTGGCCGTGATACGCCACTGGCTACGATTTTGAGTATAAAGTATTCGGTGGGGTTTAGGTCAACGTATTGAGGGGGCTTAACTAATTTCTCAACATCACTAACACGGTAGTATACCACGCCACCGAAACTAACATATCCTTTGTGGTGCGGGGGGTGGGATTTGAACCCACGCAGGCCTACGCCAACGGGACCTGAACCCGCCCCCTTTGACCATGCTCGGGTACCCCCGCTTCCTCGCGGTTGTTGAATGCCGTGTTTTAAAGATTTTCGTAAAGCCTTCTGGTCTTCCTTCCCGCCCTATAGCGCGAGGCTTTAAGTGCTTCCCTGGTAATATAGCGGAAATGAGGGGTCTCCTCATTGGTGGGGTCTCCCTATGGTCGAGCGAGGGGAGGAGGAATAAAGTATTAATTGGGGCTTGTTTCGTTGTTGTTGATGAGGCTTAGGTTGCCGCCGAGGATAAAGGTGCTGGAGGCCCTTGGTTCAATTGCTGATGGCAGGATAAAGCAATTGGATGATCATAACTACATCGCTACATCAAGTGATGGCGTGCGTAAGTATAAGGTTTACGTGGATCTGGAGAGGGGGATTGCCGATAGCACGGATAATGGGACCACTTATAAGGGCTACATGGGGTACCCCATTATAGCGGTTCTAATGCTGAAGGGTGTTTTGCCCTATAACGCGAGGCTTGCTAATGCGCTTAAGGGTATACGGTGGAAGGAATTAAATGATAAGTATAAGAAGTATGATGTGGTGATGGAGATAGTTAAGGAGAATGCGAGGCGAGCCGGCGTGGAGCCATACGAGGTCGATCACTATATTGAGGACGTAATGAAGAAGCTGGAAGGCATTATGCTTGCCACAAATTAATCGCTGGAAAGCTTAATAAAAGAGAGCGATAAGTCTCCTCCCTTAAAGGTTGGGAAGAAGGGTAATTTTTAACTCTAGTGTGAAGGGTAATTCCTGCTCTGCAACGCCACATTTATATTATTTGGGGAATTGCGGGGAGTATGGAGTATAGGGATTTAGGTAGGACTGGGATAAAGGTATCAAAGGTAGGTCTTGGGGCTTGGCAATTCAGCGATGCTTGGGGAGTTCTTGATTATGAGGCCGCCAGGAAAACCATATCGGCAGCATTAGAGGCAGGCATAAATCTAGTAGATACCGCCGCCGTGTACGGCAGAGGAACAAGCGAGACGCATGTTGGGAAAGCCATACGTGAATTAGGCGCTCGCGAGCGCGTCATAATAGCAACCAAGGTGCCCGGCGACTTTCTGAGGGCCAGCGATGTGGTTAGGGCGGTTCAGAGAAGCAGGGAGAGGCTTGGCGTTGATGCAATAGATATTCTGCAGGTGCATTGGCCCCCCTGCTGGCATAATGTCCCCACCTGCGAGTACATGAAGACTCTTGAGAAATTAGTTAAGGAGGGCTTAATTAGGCACATCGGTGTAAGCAATTTCCCGGTCAAGCTCCTAGACGAGGCGAGGCACTGCTTATCCATCACCGACATAGTTACCACCCAGAACAGATATAACTTGGTTGAGAGGGATGCGGAGAAGGAACTACTTCCATATGCATCGCAGAATGGTATACAGGTGATTGCTTGGAGTCCCCTCGCCAAGGGATTATTAACCGGCAAGTATACTCCGGAGAACTTGCCTAAATTCACGGATGTTAGGTCAAATGATCCACTTTATGCTCCAGAGAATGCTCGGCAAGTGATGAAGCTAGTCAATGTATTAAGGGAGATAGGGGAGAAACATGGAAAAACGCCGGGCCAAGTCGCCCTGAATTGGTTGATTCGGCGGGGCGTAATACCTATACCGGGCGCCAAGAATCCGGAACAAGCCCTAAGCAATGCGGGCGCTGCTGGATGGAGCATCACAGATGATGAGGATAACGAAATCCGGGCAGCAAGCGACTCCCTAAACATATCATACGTCGTTTGGTAAAACACACGTGAATTATCCCCACCATTAGGAATGGGGGCATCCCCACTAATTCAGAATAATTCTTCCCTATTTGTTAAGCTGACCCCCCATCCTAAAGAGCGAGGTCCATCATCTTTAGTGGATTTGGGTCAGGATAATTATGAACTGAATAATATTTGTAATGTTGTGGTGGTTTTATTGAATGCTCATGGCTTGCTTTATTTGATTTATGTATTGATCAGCCAACAGCAGTAGCAGACCTAGGTTGGCGTTCCTATTCACTACGGCAACTAGAGCAATGTCCGGCGTTACGTAATCCAGGTAAGCCATGTACCCCGTGTAGTGTATTAAGGCGTACTCTAGATCCCCTAACTTGCTATCGGCGCCTAGCCTCCTTAATGCGCCGGCGGCCAGCATGCTTAATGCTGCCACGGTCTTTGTATCTATGTTTGGCGGGAATCTTTGTGCCACGGGGAGTCCATCCCTCCTCACTAGGATGGCTCCAACCCCATCCCCTCCAAGATCCCGCAGCAACCCGTCAAGCACTGCATCCAGCTTAGCTGAAACAGCCATAGATAATTGATCAAGTAATATATATATAAATCTTACGCCCCTAAGCCGTATTCGCCAGCAATAGATGGACATGCATGTAAGGGCGAGGCGCGTTGAACCTCTATTTTTATAAAACCATTAATTACATCGAATCCGTGAATCTAGAGGATAAAATAGTCTCCACCGCATCATCGCTGGTACTGGGGATTGGAGTTGGATTAGTTAGTGGGGCACCGCTTCTTGACTTAGCCGTGGCGGCAGCATCAATAGCCCTAGTGGCTATTATGGTTACTGGGTCAAGCATGGATAGCCTACTGGTTGGGATATCGATTAGCTTTCTCATGATTAACATAATAATGGCAAGCGACTACAAGTTGGCAGTTGTGACGGGTGGAGTAATCATTTTACTGGTTGAGCTTCTCATCTTTAATAGGGCGATTAAGATGCTGTTGGCCACCGTACTAACAGTCGCTGCGGTGATATTTACGCGATTAATAACTGGGTTGCCATATATTATTTTCATAGTGGCAATGGCCATAGCAATATACACCGCTGCCTTAAATGCATGGCGCCGGGGTAAGCATGAGACGGTCAGCAATAATTACTTGCTTGCCGCCTCGCTCGCGATAGAGATCATTGCCCTGCTTGCCGCCTTCATGCACCTGATAACCCCCGCTGTTGTGATAGATGCAGCAATACCAGCTGCATTGGCGATGATTGGATCCAGGCAGTCACTGCTTAAGATAGGGGCCCCGCTCCTGGTCTTCGCTGCCTCAATCCCGCTGGGCATTGCGCAGTACGTCGCTTTAACTCAGTTAATGGTTGCCCTAGGCTTTCGGAAGACAACCTATAATAAGGGGCTTGAGCCGCCCCGCTCCTGGCTTCATGCATGGTTAAACGGTAGGTATTATATAGATGGTATAGTGGCTGCGGGTGGGTTTAGCTATGTCTTGCGGGGATTGGATGAAAGGGGGTCCGTGTATGCCATAAAGGTACTTAAGGAGAAGGATTCAAGGGGTAATCCCCTCGCATCTAATCCCAATATAATTCAATCATTCAAGAGGGAAATGAGTAATTACCTACTAATTGATTCGCCTAGGATAGTCAAGGTATACGAGGTTCACATACCTCCCGATGAGGAGTTGCCTTATAAGGATCTAGAGCAGTACTTAAGGGATCCTCCTTATATAGTTATGGAGTACATGAAGGGCGGATCCCTTAGGCATTACTTGAGGGAGCGCGGCCGACTGAGTGTGGAGGAGGCGATTTACATTGCTAGGGAGATAGCGTTGGCGCTGCAGGAGCTTCACTCGATGGGTCGCCTACACCTGGATTTGAAGCCGGAGAACATATTGTTCGGCGAGGATCATGGCGTTGTCAAGATAGGGGATCTCGGTGCATCCAAGATAGCCACGGGGGGTTACTTATTGGTGTCTCAATTCTCCGCTACATATGCGGCGCCGGAGGTTTTAAGGGGTAGGCAAGCAACTGATAGGTCTGATATTTATTCATTGGGGCTCATAATGTATGAGATGCTGACCGGGATTAATCCGCAGGCATATAGGTTAAGCAATGCGTCTCCGCCAATCATTAATTTAAGGGATCTCGGCGTGCCCCCCAACATGGAGATTCTCATAATGAGGTGCCTGGATCCAGACCCAATGCGTAGGCCAACAATAATAGATGTTGTTAATTCATTGAGCGGCTAGCAACTCGCGTCTTTCGCAGCAATCATTATTGCCCGCATCGTTTCCTCATCGGTTGATTCCAGGGCTTCCCTAATCATTCTTGCTCCCTCGCATTCCCTCTTATCATATGGTTTTTCCCTAACCATTTCCCTATACTTATCCATGGCTTGCTCAGCTTCGCTTATTTTACCGATCTTGCGTGCAGCCACGGCAATGCTGTGCCAAGCATATGGATAGGCTGGATCCAGTTCTATGGATTGCTTAATTAATCGGTAAGCTTCATCAAAGCGACCCAGCTTCATGGCGGCCCAGCCGCCCCAGAGCAGTGCCCTGGCGTTTCCATCCTTTAAGTGGAGGAGTAGTGCCCTTTCGTAGGCCGCCTTGCTTTCGCTTTCTTTGCCTGTTCTCTCCAGGCAAATGGCTAATCCATGCCATGCACCGGCGTGGTTAGGCCAAGCCTTCACCACTAGCTCGTATAGTGAGAGGGCTTCTTTGAATCGCCTCATGCAGAGGAGTCCCTCCGCTGCCTTATAGATGGCATCATAATCGTATTTATCGGCTTCATTCATGGAAGTATAGGATAATTATCCTACTTATAAATATTGTGCATGGAGAATCCAAAAACATTAAAATAAACCGCCCCCGAAGCACCCATGGAGATTCAGCACTTCAAGTGGTTAAGAACCCACTCTGCTCCATATAACTTATCTAGCAGCGGCATGATTCTCCTGGAACCAAGCAGCATTGAGGAAATGGGGAGGCCCGGGGATGTAATTGATATAATACGTAATGCGTATGGTGCTGAGGATAATGGAGTCATGTTGGTTCACGGCACTCAGGAAGGTAATTTCCTCGCCTTAGCGGCAATGCGCGGAAAAATTGATTCAGTGGCGATTCAGGTGCCCGAGTATGAACCGATTCGAGTCTTGCCGGGCTTCCTCGGCATTAAAACCGTGGAGATCAGCGATGCATTTCAAGTTCCTCCTCATGGCCTCCTCTTCTTGTCGAATCCAAATAATCCAACGGGCAGCTTCATTGGGGAAAAGGCGTTATTTGAGTTGGAGGAGGCACTTGAGAGGCGTGGATCATATGCTGTGCTGGACTCAATATTCCTGGACTTCGTGAATAAATCGCCGCGTCTCTGGTTCCGCAACATGATATTCACCCTTAGCACCTCAAAGTTCTACACGATGAATGGAGTAAAGGTTGGGTGGGTGATTGGGGATCCCGCTATTTTAAGGGAAATGAGCGGCATAAGTGACCTAATTAGTCCTGGTCCCCTTGACTTGGAGGCCAAGTATGCCGCGATATTGGTTAGTAATAGGGAGTGGGTTAGGAACAGGAATCTGAGCATTATTAGGGGCAATAGGGAGGAATTAATGGGTTCTATAAAGGAATTGAAATCGGTGGAGCTGAGTTATGTGCCGGATATGCCGATAGCATTCGCTAAGCCAAGTTGTGGGCTGAGCGGGATGGAACTAGCTAATAAACTCCTTAGTCGCGGCGTCATGGTGGTGCCCGGAGAATACTTCGGCTTAAGGCAAGGAATTAGGATTGGACTAGGATCCATTAATAGGGAGATCGCGAGGATTGGTTTATCCATTATACGTGACGTCATTAAGGAGTGCGACGGACCTTAGTAGGGATCAATGCTCACTTTATCAATGCACTGATAAGTAGGCCGAGCAGAGTTATGCTCATTCCAAGCAGCGTGTTTCTCCTATAGCCCTCTAGGTTGCCCTTAATCAAGAGAATCATGCAGTAAATCATTATGATATCCGTGATAATTATGGAGACAACGAATATGTATGCCGATGCGTCCAATGATGCAAGCATTAGGGGAATCGATATCACGACTGCGGCCACGGTCATCAATAACCCAGCTTCATTCGCGGCCCGCATCCCCAGTTCAGTGGCCACTGTTTTTATGCCTACCCTAGAGTCGCCTACGGCATCAATGGCTCCCTTAATTATTTCCCGCCCCATGGTGGCCACCATGGATGTCATGAAGAGCAGCAGCATTATGTTGGTGTCGTTGGGGGACGGATTAGCGCAAGTCAAGCCATATATATAGGTTAATGGAGTCACTATGGCTATTATCAAGTTATTAATCACCAGAATCCTCTTCCCCCTCCAATTATAGTAAAAACCCAGCAATAACGCAATAGACAATACAATCAGCGGTAACCCACTAATTAATCGCAGCATAATGAGGATCAGCATGGGAATTATCGACGCAATTAAGAATGCCAGCGATGATGCCGCCGCGATTCTTCTTCTTGCTTTTCCACTCACTAGGGGCGCATTTGGCCTATTGATGGAGTCCTCAGCTATGTTAAGCAAGTCATTTGTTATGAATAGGAACGCCTCGGCGGCGAATGCTGAAATAAACAGCGACAGCGATACGATTGGATTGTGGCCCCCGCTAAATATGTAGGCGGAGACCGAGGCTATTCCAGCTATTATGCCGTGTTCCGGCCTGGCTAGCTCTATGTATGGATTCACGGGTAAAAGCCAATTAATTAGGCGATTAAAGGCTTGCCCCCTCATTTATGTGCGGTACCAATATTTAATTAAATTATTAATAATTAATAAACAAAACATATCATGATAATAATTATCATTATATCAATACAGAATAATGCCTTAAAATGTTAAAATTATAGCATATATCCATGGATACTAAGGAGGGAATGTTCCTAATAAAACTAATAGAGGACGTGGTTAACACTAAAGCAACTCAGTGGCGCCGCCGCTAATTACGCAACCATAACCGAGCGCGCAGTTACTGGATTCAAGAAATTGTTTCCAGATGCGGCTGGGCGGCTCGATGAATTGCTGGCATTCATTAGGAAAATACAACCAGAGGTAGCCGCCATAGTTGGCGATCCAAAGCTGACAAAACGAGCGACAAGCCTCGCCCTTTAGGGCGGGGTAAGGTTTTTAATCTCTGAATGCGAGGGAATAATTGTGTGGGGAAGCCCTGAATAGGGCGCGAGCAACGCGTAACGTGTCCCCGCACTAACATATATCCCCGAGTCCCTGGGATTCATGGATGGGGGGCTCTCCGTGGTGAGGGATAGGGGTAATGGGTTGAAGGCTCAGCCCGTGGTCTATCGCTGGACGAATGGAGCGAGGTGAACCACCAGCAATGAAGTGGTGAGGATGAGGGCGATGAACCACGAACCAATGAACCGCCCAAAGGGAACCTCCACCCTTTAGGGCGGGGAGGAGGTCAGCCCAGCGGAGAAGGTCAGTAAGTATATAGATGGCCCCTAACCGAGTGGGTGCAGGTAGGGGTTTATGCCGGCGTCTATGCAACGCTGAGCGCACTTCAAGCAATGGAGGCGGTAGCCATGTGCGGCGAGGATGCTGCGGCCTATTTCTCAATGAGGGGCTTCATGGGTGGCAGCCTCTATTCAAATCTTTTGCTGATTCTTCTGAAGCATTTGGATATGGAGCCAAGTTACGCAATAACGCTTCTAAAGACATTCCTCGGCAAGTGAATAAGTTGATTTGGGGCTTTATGGTTTAGGAAGGAATTACTGCTCCTCTTCTTCCCCGGGCAGCTTCATTAAGCTCAGCGTCTTTTTCTGCTGCCCGCTCAACTTGTCTTTATTCATCTCAAGCACTTCATTAACTATGTTCATAACGCTCTGGGTAGCCTCTATGTCCGGGTACTTCAGTAGGAAGGGGACGCCAGCATCGTTGGATTCGCTTATCCTGGGATCCATGGGTATGCGGCCCAAGAATTTCAATCCCTCTTGTTTAGCCATATCCTCCCCTATATTCTTCCCAAATATGTTATATGACTTTCCGCTCTCCGGGCATGTGAAGCAGCACATATTCTCCACTATCCCTATTATGGGTATCTTGAGTTTCTTTGAGAAGTCTATGGATTTCTTCACTATCCTGAGTGAGACATCGCTTGGTATAGTTACTATTATGCTGCCCGTCATTTGATCGCTCAGCATTTGGGCCATAGTTAGGGGCGCATCCCCGGTTCCCGGCGGGAGATCTATGAGTAGAACATCTAACTCGCCCCAATCTACATTGCTGAGGAAATCATCCACCGCCTTCGCCACCAATGCGCCTCTCCACACTACCGCCGTCTCTTCTGAGGGAAGCAGGAAATCCATGGAGACAACCTTAATGCCGAGGGGACCCACCGCCGGTATTATTACTTGCCTCTTATCATCTAAGTAAAGCGATGTATTGGTTAATCCAAGTAATTTCGGTATAGTTGGTCCATATATATCAGCATCAAGTATGCCAACCTTAAGCCCCCTAAGCGCGAACCCGACCGCTAGCGACATGGTCACAAAGCTTTTGCCAACGCCTCCCTTACCGCTCATCACGGCTATCTTTAACTTAACCTTCTTCAATGAATCAGTCTTACTTAACTTTATCGCGCTGGGCGCCGCTGACTTGCCCTGCTGATTCTGTACATTCACGTGAACCTTATCATTGGACATAATTATATGTGAGGAAGCCGAGCTATATAAATCTTTATATATGAACAAGAAAACCCCTGCTGACCTTTTTTCCATCATTTGGCGAGGGTTACCCGAGGCCTAGAGGATTAGCGCCCCTTTCATGGGTGCTGCTCGTTCCTTCCCCTTCCCTGGCATTGTGGGTAGTCGGCCCCCTCCATTTCCTAGAGATCAACATATGGAGAATCATTGGGTTCTAGGAAAAATTGATAAAAATAGTGGGTTCCTTTATGGTGGGAGGATAGGAAAAGTAAGGTGAAGACTAATTGGGTTCATAGGTGGACTCGTGCCGGATCACGATGGTCCTCCATGTTTGCCATAACGAAGTAAATATCATTGACTCACGGTTATTGAGGCATGCCCTCTATTCACTCGATTATTATCTTCATTCGCTTATTAGTTATATATGAATCTAGCTTGCCGTTTACCTGTACCCGCATGTTAAGCATTATTTCCTTTTTTCCCATGACGCTCATGCTTAGCTTCACTGTAGCCTTCTCTCCCTCCGTGAATGTGCTTCCATACTCCGGCTCATCAAGGTAAACGCTCAGTATTTTTGAGCCGTGTATTAATGATGAAATGAATGACAAATCAAGTGAACCCCCCATCAGTTTTGCCTTTATATTCTTGTTAAGTAAGTGGGAAAGCGATGAGAGAAGCTTATAATCATATATTAATCCATTGAAGACGCCAAATGCCATTATTAGTATGATTACTGAGAATAACATGTCGATTATTAAGGACACAATCATTGGTTCCCACCCAATTCATGAATCAAGGCATCCCGGGTCCTACTGGGGAGCTCGGGTATAGGCTTGGCGCCGAACACCACAGTGACGAAACTAACGTCTCCGCTCCACCTTGGAATCACGTGAATCGCTGCATGCGGCTTATTCATTATCCCCACATTGAATCCCTGCGGGTTATATATGTGTCGCAGTGCCCTCATCATTGTTGCGGTCTCCTTCAGCATGGCGTAGAGCTCCTCCTGGGATAAAGCCATGAGGGGCTTATGTTCGTTACTAATGATGATTATGTGGCCATTATTGAATGGCTTTGGATTAACCTTAACGCTATACATTGAAGCCGACTTAACGAGGTGCTCCCTATCTATACTGCATAAAAAACAGGAATGTTTGTATTTGATCCCGGGAATATGCATGAATAAATTACTTAATGGGTATCTTTATGCTTAACTCCTTAGCTAATTCCTTATACCTATTCCTAACCGTAACCTCGGTTACTTGAGCCGCCTGGGCAACCTCCTTCTGCGTCCTGACCTCGCCCTTGAGTAGCGATGCTATGTATACGGCTGCAGCAGCCAATCCAGCGGGGTCTTTCCCAGCCGTTAATCCCTTCTTCTTGGCCTCATCAAGTATCTTGAGGGCCTCTCTCTGTATTTCGCCGCCGAGCCGTAATTGCTCCACTATCTTAGGCACGTATTGCTTCGGGTCGCTGAGGGGAAGCCTCACTCCAAGCTCCCTAGCTATTAACCTGAAGCACCTGGCCACCTCCTTTCTTGATGCCCTCGTGAATTGGGATATCTCGTCAAGACTTCTCGGGGTCCCTATTTTCCTGCATGCCATGTATAGGCACGCCGAGATTATTGCCTCAACGCTTCGCCCCCTAACTAGTCCCTTCTCTAGCACGTCCTTATATATAGTCATTACCTCCTCCTCGCAGGCCTTCGGTATGCCTAACTGGAACGAGACCCTCTTCAACTCATTCTCTGCCTGCACTAGGTTCCTCTCATAGCTTGTCTGTATTCTGACCCTTTGCTGCCACTTCCTGAACCTGAGAACCTCTAGTTTCCTCTTTATATCAAGCTCCCGACCACTATAGTCCTTCGTGGTCCAATTTATGGTTGTGGTTAATGCCTCGCTAGTTAATCTACTGACTGGACCACCTGTTCTAGCCCTTGAGTCCCTCTCCTCAGGCGTGAATGCCCTCCACTCTGGTCCAAGATCTAGAATATGCTCCTCCAGCACATAACCGCACTTGGCGCAGACTATTTGGCCATTCTCAAAGTCATATATGAATGTAGTGGAGCCACAGCTGGGGCATACTAACTTCTCTCCGCTCTCCTTGACGAATTCCATTTCGTTGCCGTTGCGTAGCATCTTGAACTTATCAAGGGTTTTCCCGGATCCCTCGTTTCCCGAACCCGAATCTTGGGAGTTTGAGTTCATCATCATTCCACTCATTTTAAACTTTTTGCTTGAAAATATCAAGCCATTTATAAACCTTTCTCTTATTATAATGACGATTAATCAAGCATGCATCAATGCATTAGTTTAGGCAATTCACACATTAGATGGATAAACTACAAGCGAAAAACACATGCAAAATAGTTAAAAATAGGAACACCAAGACATTCACCTAACCGCCCTTAATTATAAGAAGAACGCAATCCTCGTCATTCATGGTATCTGAATTGCGACTAAAATGACTTGAGGAAGGCTATGGATCATAAAATGGCCAACAAGCCTCGCCCCTCAAGGCGGGAAGGAAGCCAGTTCAGTAATTGAGGAGCAAAATCGCAGTTCATTTTATCATAATAGATTAGCATTCATTAAACTAGCACGGTACTCCACGGTTCTCGAGGTCCACCCCTTAAGGATCTAGGGTTTTCCAGCCTCCATTATGACGAGGGAGGCAAGAGCATCCACCAATAGGTTAGAGAGCGGCACCACTAATAACGTGACCAGGTAGACAGAGTATAATTGAGCAAGTTCAGTGTATAGTAGCCAAGCATTGATCGCCATATCAATTATAAATATTAATACTCCTATCTTTACATTAATGGGGCCCACAAGGTAATCGAAGAGCGATAACATTGCGAAGAATAGAGTTAAGGTCACTAGCGATAATGATGAGAACACATATATTCCAGAGAAGGGGTAAATACCGTAGAGTTCCTCTATTATCACCAACAGCATGACCTCTAAGCCGCGCATGCCGCTCATCACGCCATAAAGCCTATACATCAAGGCAAACCCATAATTATCCGGATTATAAAAGTTAAGTGAGGAGGAATGCTGCACCAGAAAGTAGGTAGACTTAAGGTTCTAAACATTGAAAACCAATATTATTTGGAGTTAATTAACTAATTTGATTTCCGCCAAATGGTGAAGGCCCAATCCCCAGGGACACATCATCTTCAAGCGATGTTTCCGTTATCAGCATCGCGAGAGTTCATCAAACTGGCCTCATCCCCGGCCCTAAAGGGCGAGGTTTGTCATTCGTTTTATATGCATGGGGGAAACCTCGCCATTTATGGCGGGGATGAGTTGGAGGAAATAACTTTATTAGTGATGTTTTTGTTTTTCTGATGCCCATCGTGGGGTTTAGGTTTAGAGCATACACCGACTAACGTTGAGGGCGTTAAAGGCCCAGTTGAAGTTGCGTGAGAGGCGTGCAACGCCCTTCATTGGGCAAGGCGTGCAGGGCGGGAGCCGCCCGTGGCGCCCGTGATCCGCCCACTACTCGTGATGATGGGCAAGGCGGGGAAGCGGGAAGCCCCTTAAGGGCGGGGTAGCTCACCAAGGCAGTGTATGGCTTAATTATGCTTCAATACATGATTAAACAATCCTAGGAGTGTGGACAAGGCCTTAGTGCTTGATGCTTCGTTGAGCACCAATAGTTATGGGTAAGGAAGGAGAAAGCTATGTCTATAGCTGGGTATTTCGCGAGAAAAACTTTTACCCATATTAATTCAACTCGTTATATGGAGTATAGGGAATTCGGTAAGACCGGGGTAAAGGTATCCGTAATTGGAATGGGTACGTATTACGACCCGGCATGGATATTGCTCTCGAGGATTGGAATATATAGGAATAGAAATGAGAAAATAGATGCCATAAGGGCTGGACTGGATGGAGGAATTAATCTAATAGATACGGCGGAGATATATGGCTCTGAGCCCCTCGTGGCTGAGGCAATAAGGGATCGCCGACGAGATGAATTATTCATAGCGACCAAGGTTTGGCCCACGCATTTATCCTGGAGCAAGATGAGTAAGGCAATAGATAGAAGCCTAAGAAGACTTGGCACTAATTATGTGGATCTATACCAGATACACTTCCCCGGGAGGACCCCCATACGGGAGGCAATGCAAAACATGGAGAAACTTGTCGATGCCGGAAAAACATTGTATATAGGGGTGAGCAATTTCAATATGGATCAATTAATGGAGGCAGTCACGTCCCTAAAGAAGCATGAATTAGCGGCGGTTCAACTAAACTATAGCCTAGCCAATAGATCGATAGAGAAGGATATACTTCCCTACTGCATCAAGGAAGGAATAGCGGTCCTAGCCTATTACCCCCTTGGGCACGGGAAACTAGCTAATAATGCTTCGCTTAGGAGGATCGGGGAGAAGATGGGCAAGACACCGGCTCAAGTGGCATTGAATTGGTTGATTCAGAAAAATGCATTCCCAATACCAAGGGCCTCCCGGAGGAGCCACGTAATTGAGAATCTAGGCGCCTCTGGATGGATGATTAGCTATGACGACATTAGGAGCCTAGAGAATGAATTTAGGATTCAGGATTGATTTGATTTGTGCTTACCTGTATGCTTTTTGCCTCTTGCTGCGTGCATGCTTTAGCCCAGGCTTCTTGGGCTCAGTCCTTCTATGGTCTCCCTTTATCATGGATTCATCGTAGACGCTGAACAACCTATATAGATTCTGGTCCTGGAAGTACTCCAGTAAACCCCTCGCAATAGCCATCCTTACCGCCGATGCTTGCCCCATGAAGCCGCCGCCAGACACCGATACATCGATATCAACTTGGCTAGATAATTTCCCGGCTAGAGTAAGGGGCTCCATCATTTTTAGCCTAGCCATCTCAATGGGCCAAATCTCCACTGGAACACCATTAATCCTAACCCTCCCAATTCCCTGCTTCACAATGGCCTTCGCTATGGCGGTCTTCTTCTTGCCTACAGCTATGACTACCTTTATGCCCTTAACTGTTTGGGCAATAGTGTTCGGTATGGCCCTAATCCTCCTTGTTTCTTGCTGCTCCTCTTGTTTCTGTACTTCTTCTTGCTCCGCCATGATTACCTCGCCTCCTCACCCTTTGCCTCGCCTTGCGTGGGCGGGGCGTTAATGAATGGGGATGTTGGCGCATAACCGATCTGGTCCTCAAGTGACCTTGGAACCAAGTAGCCGGGGGACGTCATTCGTCGCCCAGCAACGGCTATATGGCCGTGCGTTATTAATTGCCTTGCTTGATACATTGACTTAGCTAATCCCCTCCTAACTACGAGGGTCTGGAGCCTCCTATCCAGCACTGCTCTTATATCTAGGGATAACACGTTATCCAGCGGTGCAGATACATCATTGATTAATCCCTGCCTGTATAGTCTCTCCTTGAATTGATTCTCTAATTCCTCTCTTTCCTCGAAGGGTATTGATAGCAATGCCCTCGCTCGTTCCTTGGTTCGCCTGAGCAGTGATCTGGCGAGCCAAAGCTCCTTCTTGTTTCGAAGTCCATACTCACCCATTAACTGTAGTTCCTCCCTTAATAGCTCCTCATTCCATGTACGCCTGGGCTTGCCGTATATGTACTTTTTCCTGGACTTCTTTGGATCGCCCATCACTTACCACCGCTGCTTCCTCCTGCTCCTGGCACTGCCTTCTTCTTCGCGACTCCAACAGTGCCGCCCAGCCTACCAGTTGATCTAGTTCTTTGACCTCTCACCTTAAGGCCCAAATTATGGCGAATGCCCTTCCATGTTCTGAGCTTCCTCTCTAGATCTATATCCCTCCTCACGTATAACAATAGATCGGCTCCTATTAGGTGCATATCCTTGCCGGACTCAACATCCTTGGCTCGGTTAACGAACCATCGCGGGACTATTGATGATACGTTATTAACGGCCCACTCAAGCTTCTTTAATTGCTCATCATTCAAGGAACCAAGTTTTTGGCTAGGATCTATGCCAAGATATCGACAAATGGCTACTCCCGTTGAGATCCCTATCCCCTTTATTCGGGCTATGGCGTATAGTGTAGACTTCTTGCCGTTGAGATCCGTATTGCCTATACGTATAATCTCCCTAACGCTACTCGACATCTAGAAGAAACTCGCAACTTAGGGTTTAAAAACAATGCTATTCCATTGAAGTTTCACTGCATGAATCACTTATCGCGTTGCCGCGGAGCCCGTTCTATTAAGGTCTCATATATCTTCCCAAGTAGATCATATAATTGATCTATTCTCTTGTTTGTTTCGTTTATTCTGTTGTTTAGCGTGTCGTTCATTGTTTCTATTCTTTTGCTTAGGTCATCTATTCTCTTGTTTGTTTCGTTTATTCTGTTGTTTAGCGTGTCGTTCATTGTTTCTATTCTTTTGCTTAGGTCATCTATTCTCTTGTTTGTTTCGTTTATTCTGTTGTTTAGCGTGTTGCCCAACTCGTTTATTCTGTTGTTTAGGGCATCATTCATGACATTCATTCTATTATTAACGGCCTCAAACCTAGCATCCATGTCCTTTTTAACTTCATTCACCCTATTATTCACCGTCTCAAAAAGCACATCCATTCGAGCATTCACTGCCTCTATGCTTTTACTTAATGACTCAAACACTGAATCAATCCTCTTATTGGTCTCATCTATTCTCTTATTGGATTCCCTGAACATTCCGATCATTAATATCACCAAATCCTCTGAACCCAGTTTCTTCCCGCTCTCCAGTTTCCTGAGGACAGCCTCTAACGACTTATCCACAACAGAACCCAATAATTGCTCCATTGCTCAAAATCAAGTATCGCATCAATTTATACTTTAGCCTATTGAATTATTGTGTTTTTCACAAATTAAGACCGGGATGTATTGCATCATTAATATGGAGAACAATAGGCATTGCTCCTTGCAGTGAGGGTGTTAGCGGCATTATATTTTTATTATGATTTACTTGAACAGTTGTTCATATATTTTGAATTACGAGCAATTCTTTATAACGAAAACGCGATACGTAACTAGCCATGGGTCTTAATCCATATAGTAGCTTCAACGAGATAATAAATGCCATGAAACTAGCGCTAACAGATCGGCGATTAATTGCACTATTCCTATTCTCTATTTCCCTCATCTTTCTTCTCTATTATTACTTATTCACATCAACAGCCCTCGGCTATCTATACCTGGGCCGCCTCTACATTATTTACTCAGTCACGGCATCGCTGATATTCTCTGTATTGCTCTCCGCCTCCCTAGTAATGGATATATACGCTGCGATAATTAGAAGGAGAACCAGAGGAAACTTGGGGAGCCTAGCCGCCACAGTTGTCGCGACAACGCTTCCAGCCGCTTGCTGTTCCCCATTGCTTCCATCACTGGTGGCCTTGGTTGGCGGCTCATACCTAGCCATAACGATGACAGGCAAAATCCAGGGATTAATAGGGTTATATGACCCCATCCTGATTGGCATTGCAGTGATCCTCTCGTTGGTCTCCCTATACCTTTCTGCTAGATCCGTTCAGGGAAGGTGTGAATCATGCAAAAGATGAGGCAAGCCATAATAATTGCAGCAATTGCAATCATAGCGGTAATGGCAATGATCATAATTGTTTCCCTGCCGCATAAATCAATTGGAATAAGCGTGGGGGATGAGGCTCCCCCTGTCTCCTTTACATTGATTAATGGGACTACGCTGAATCTATCCCAGTTAAGGGGTCACTATATCCTGCTCTACTTCATAACTACTTGGTGCAGCGGTTGCGCGGCTGGAGTAGAGACCATTAATTACTATGCCCCGCTTATTGCCGCGAAGAAGATATTGGTGATGGTGGTGGAGTCATATGATGACTTAGGATACCAGGGAATGCCGCTGCCCCAATTCATGCAGAGATTCGGAGGCCAGCCCCGCAACTGGTTCATGGCTGGCTATGCTGATCTCGCAGCAACGGAGAAATATAACCCAGATGGTTACCCAGATATTTATTACCTTATAAGCGACCGTGGAGTAATAATCTATAAGAACGTGAATCTAGCATCAACGTTTAGCCAGGCACTGGATGAAATAAAAACGATAAAGTAATTGCGATAATAGTAGCCATATTGCGGGAACTTAATGGAGATGCTTCAACCACTTTCCTTGTCTTTCATCTTTTAACCCCAGAGACCCCGTCCGTGAGGGTGGAGCAAGTTTACGCCTGTCTTATTCATCATTAAATTGAATTGTAGGCCATAATTTTTATACTGGTCCGTAATCCGCCATGCATGAGAGGGGAATTAAGCAAGTATTTTGATGCGCTAATCAGGGTCGCCAATGCCTTGAGGAGCAATGGCATTGATTTCGAATTAATTGGAAGCATGGTTCTCCCCATTGGGTATAATATTTATTGGGATGTTCACGATATTGATCTATTCATAATGGGCGAGAGTCCATTCATGAATCCAGATAAGTTCGAGAGGATAGCCGCTGAAAATGATTGGGACGTCGGTTCATCCGCATTCGGCAACATGTACGTAGAGGTTCTGGCGGGAGACGCAATGATTAGGGTTGATTTAATGGAAAACGCCCTAGATGTGTATATACCGAACGAACTATTGGACGATCACATTATGGCCAAGATAAATGGAGCCGAGATCAAGTCAATGAAGGTGGAGGGCCTAGTCGTGCTGAAGGCGAAGGAGGCAACCGATGATGCAGAGGAGTTCCTGGAGGAACTAAACGAGAGATTAATGGATTCATCGATTCAATTAGATAAAAAGAAGATACTGAGATTCATAGCATCATACCCGGAGGACGAGAGGGCATCATTGAGGCACAGGATAGAAATGGCTGGAATATACTTGGACTAAGCCGGGAACTTAACTAATGAAGGTCTTCTTGCTGACCAAAATAGGCATCGTCAGCGGTCTCCTTGGGTAACCCTCTACTTCCTTCGATATGGAGCCGATCAATTCATCAATGCTAAGCGATGCTTGGCCGGAGCCCCTGATCCTCACGCTGAGGATTCCTGTCTTTAATTCTCTATCCCCAATTATTACTATATAGGGCACCCACTGGGTCTCCGCGTCCCTTATCTTCTTGTTGAGGGTTTCATCCCTATCATCCACATCAGCCCTGATCCCGCTCTCAATCAGTTTCTTTGCTATATCCATTGCGCCATTAATGTAATCCCTGGAGACAGGTATAACCCTGGCCTGTATTGGCGTGATCCATGTGGGTAGCCTCGGCACTTTGCCGGCCTCCTCATCTATGGCGGCCTTATCCAGAAGCGCGAAAATGAATCTTTCAACGGATCCAAGTATCGCTGTATGTATTATGACGGGGTACCTTAACTGATTACTCTCATCCACGTACTTTATGCCGAACCTCTGCGCATTGCCTATATCGAACTGGAATGTAGCTATCTCCCTGGGTCTCTTTAATTGATCTATTATGTGATACTCAACGTTAAGCACCCAGTAATACTTTGACTCATTTAATACGCGGACAAGTATTGGCTTCCCCTCCCTCTTGGCTAGAGTGAATAGATAGTCCTTATGCTCATCGAAGAATCCCCTCGTCACGTTATAGAGACTCACGTAGTCTCTTCCAATATTCCTTATCTCGCTGAATATCTTCCCATGAAGTCTCAACCCAACCTCCATTGCCTGCTCCAAGTCCTTCACGAATATATGTAGGTCAGGCATATAGAATCTCCTCAGCCTAAAGCAGAGCACTGTCTCGCCAGGCTGCTCATACCTATAGCTATCCGCTATCTCAAGCATGCCTAGAGGCACGTCCCTATAACTTAGAACCCAGTCCTTTATCATGGCGAATTGCTGAAAACACGCCGCATACCTCATCAGCAACTCTTCATCGGCCTCAGTCATATACATCCTCTCCCCAAATAGTTTAGCGTGCTCGGATATTGCGCGTTGATCTGTCCTAAACATATTGGTTCCCCTTATCTTGAAGGCGGGGAATCCCAAATCATTAGCTGCCTTCCAAGCGTAATCCTCCACGAGCTCCATCATGAGGGTTGCCATGGGTCCATACCTCATGTGGCCCACGTCGGATAATGGTTCCCACTCAAATCCGAACTTCCTACAGTAATCCAAGTACCTCGGCGCCTTTCCTCCCCCTAACTCATGCTTAAACACCTCCTTCTCCACGAGGATCCTTAGATCCTCCTCGCTAGGTTTGAATTGATACTTATCGGCCGGGAACTCCTCTCCATTGGGGGTTAATACAACATAGAAATCATTAATTACCTTCTGCTCCTGCTTCTTTATCGATGATGGGGTTATTGTTCTGCTTAACTCGGATAGGGGATGGCCCAGGCATTTGATGCTGAATGCCTTGTACCAACCGAATGGTGCCTTCTCCACTTCAGTGCCAGCCTTCTCCTTAACTGAGTTGAATAACTTACTTAGTATATCTATTGCCTTAGTTGGCGGCGCCAAGTCAGGGCTGAGGTGCGCATATGGATAAATAACTATGACGCTTGCCTTCACCTTCCTAGCCACATCTATTATATCATTTGAAACGGATTCCAGGAACTCGGAGGCATCATTATCGACGCTCTCCACCGTTGTGAATACCACTAAAGCATTCTTCGCAGAATATTCCTTCTTATCGAGAGGCTCTGGTTCATTTATTGCCTTCTCCTTAACTGTGTAGCTGAAGTCCTCCGCGTGAATTAAGAGGAGCCGCATTACGTATAGTGACCTTAGGTGTTTTTAACATTGTCGTCGCTATGAGCTACCCCGCCCTAACGGGGTTTCCCCGCCCCGCCTGCATCGTTACGGGTAGTGGGCAGAGCTCCACGGGCGCTGCGGGCGGCTTCCACCCTGCCCTCCTCAAGTGGTTGAGCGCCTAATTATAGTCCCTATCCACGGTCCAACCGCACCTGGGGCACGAGAAGACGCGATCATTTAAAGTTAAGTCGTCCTTCACCCTAGTGGGCGTAGAACCCTCGCCCCTTCAGGGCGGGGAGGAGTCAGCTAGTTGGAGGATGCCATTCATAGAAAATGCGAGTTACTGCTCGGCCTCCCTCCTTGCCTTCATCGCTATATCATTAATGACGTTGAGGGTTATCATGGGCATTCGCTGCCTAATGAAGAAATAGCCATTGACGAGGGGATAAGGAACTGTTCTCCCATCTTCATCCGTTAACTCAATTGCGCCGCTTCTCCACATTTGAGTCAGCGTCGCTGCATAGAATTTCCTGAGGGCTATGGCTTCCCGCGCATGCGGTACCTCGTTCTTGAAATATACCCGCATATCGCCGTTGCCGTATCCAGGATCATCTCGCTTCACGACTGGGCACGCATATGATGCAACGAATGATACATCGAAGTCTATGGTTTTGGTGGCCGTATCCATGGAGTACCTAATTATCCTGGGCAAGTATGGGAATGATCTGCAAGTCAATGGTTTATATGAATCATGCACAAGGCACTTCGTTCCCCTCAGGAAGGGACACTCCCCCCTCCCATTAAGCATTAACAAGTATGAGAGAACTATCCTAACTTTATTTAATTCATCGACAACTATATAGGACGGAGAGAAAGCAGCCTCAATCCCCAGCTCCTCGGCTTCCCGCTGCAGCAGGTAAACTTCATGGGGAAGCACGGTTATTGGGCTTAACTTGCAGCACGATGCGCAGTTGGGTTCGCATTTAAAGGTCGTAGTCACGTCAGCGCCGCTACCCATAACGCTTTTTAATATTTTGGGCATCCACGGTCTACTTGCCGAATAATGGCATTGCTCCCCTCCCCTCTACGCGTTGCGGTCATGTATTTCCTTGATCCGCCGCTATGCTGTGCATGGTTATTTCCGTCTCTCTGCGTTGTAATATTTATTAAGCGAAATATCGAGGCTATTTAGTGACCTCAATGGAAACAGGAAATTACGACTAGAAAGCTATAATATATGTAAAATAGGCGGTTCATTATTGAGAAGCGGTAAAGATTATGCGAACTTGGCACCCATAATTAATGATTGCATACCAGTTATTTCAGCAATGAGGGGAGTAACCGATAAGTTAGTTCTGGCCGCGCAGCGTCAAGACATTAATGCCCTAAATGAGATCCACGACCTATACATTGATGCCTTAAATGAAGTATCGCCCCCAAATAGGGCTCTCTACATGGGTTTGCTGCGGGATGTCGCATCATCAGCCATGCGGCACCTCCTCATGAATAACCAGGACGCAGTTATAGCCCACGGCGAATTATTCTCGATAATCATCATGGCAGCGGCCCTGGAGACTATTGGAGCAAATGCCAGGCCAGTATATGACCCGGGAATACTAATAGAAGAGTCACGCAGTGGATCAAGGATCAGCGGATTAAGCGGATTCTACGTTAGACAGAGGCTCACTTCATTAATTAATAGAGGAATAATTCCAGTGATTCCCGGCTTCATTGGTTGGTTCAGGAACGGTACTCCAGGCACGTTGGGGAGAGGCGGCAGCGATTACACTGCCTCCCTCCTAGCCTATTACCTAGGCGCCTCCCAAATCACTTTCTACACTGATGTGCCGGGCATATATAGTGGAGACCCTAGAATAGTGAATAATCCAAGGCTCGTGGACTCCATGAGTATTGAGGAGGCATACGTCTTCTCTATAATGGGAGGAAAGAAGTTCCACCCCAAGACGTTCGAGCCATTAATAGATACAGACATCGTTGCCGTGATAACCATGCCTGGCAGCGGCATGGGAACGATTATTTCCAGGAAAACCAGGAGGGGACCCAAGGCCGTTGCCGTGTTTGATGCCGCCAGGATAGGGGGCAGAGGATACGCGGTCGCCGTCATTGGTCACATGGATCCCCGTGAGGTGCCGATTAGGCTGGACTTCAGGGATAGGGGCGGCAATGCCTTCGGCTTGGTTCTAGGCGATGAGGAAAATGCGGCGGCGGCTGCGCGAAGCCTTCATGAGTGGGTGATTTCATGGGCAAGATAAGGGTTTCCCTGCTCGGCTCCACAGGAATAGTTGGGCAAACCATGGTTAAATTACTGGAGGGCCACCCATACATAGAGTTAACTAAGGTCTCGGCATCGCCGGCCAAGATTGGGCAGAAGTACTGTGAGGCAGTTAAGTGGGTCATTAATGGGGAGGTTCCGGAATACGTATGTGATATGGAGTTGGTCTCCACGGATCCAAGTGATCACAGGGATGTCGATGTGGTACTTTCGGCCTTGCCTAATGATGTTGCGGCCAAGGTGGAGCCTGGATTAGTTAGGAGCGGAATAAACGTCATCTCCAACGCGTCTCCGGGTCGCATGGATAATGGCACTCCATTAATTAATCCAGAGGTTAATTGGAGGGCCCTGGAAATGATTAGGGGGAGAGGCGATTGGCTTGTTAAGAATCCCAATTGCACCACTGCAATAATCTCCCTCGCTCTCGCCCCATTCAGGGATAAGTTGAGGAGGCTCTTCGTGACGACGATGCAGTCAGTTTCGGGAGCCGGCTACATGGGGGTATCATTTCTATCAATAGAGGGCAACGTGATTCCATACATAAAGGGCGAAGAGGAGAAAATAGAGGCTGAGCTAGGCAAAATAATGGAGTGGGGAATAGACGTACACGCCACGAGCACTAGGGTTCCCGTTAAGTATGGCCACATGGCTATCATAGAGGCCGAGCTCGGCGTATCCATGGGGATCAACGATGCGGTTAAGGCAATAGAGGAGTACTCATCATTTCCGCAGCAACGCGGCTTGCCCACGGCGCCCCCTAGGCCCCTAATTCTGGTTAAGAGAAGCGATGGACCACAGCCGCTGCGGGATCTTGACCCAATGGCGGTCTCCATCGGTAGATTAAGCATTAAGGCGGGTTACCTCAGAATGGTGATTCTGGGGGATAATATAGTTAGGGGAGCTGCCGGCGTGACCATCCTAACCCTGGAGACAATGAGGGAAATGGGCCTCATCTAGTGGTGAACTACCTCACCCTAACGGGGCTTCCGCCCCCTTAACCCCCAAAAAGATAAAGGGAAATGGCAAGCCTCGCCACTTATTGGTGGGGCGGCCAGATTAATGTTGATTCTTGCTCAGCTCCTCCTTAATTGCATTGCTTAGCCTTCTAATGCCTTCATATATCATGTCGACAGAGGGATACGTGAAGTTAAGCCTCATTGATGTGTGGACGTCTTCATCTGGGTAGAATGATTTGCCCGGCACGTATGCAACCTTATACTTGCTTACGGCAATTGGCAGCATATCCTCGGTCCGTATGCCTTGGGCTGATGCCCATACGAACATGCCGCCGATGGGCCTCGTCCACGTGACTTGCTCCGGCATGTATTTAGCTAATGCGTCCAGCATGGCGTCCCTCTTAACCTTATAGGCTTCACGTATCTTGGGGATATTGCGTTCTATTATGCCTCTCCTCAATGCCTCCAGCGCAATGTATTGGCTTAGCGTTGATGTGTGTAGATCAACGGCTTGCTTCGCCATTGCTATCCACCGTATTAGGTCCTTATCCCCAACCACCCAACCAACGCGTATCCCCGGCGCGATTATTTTGCTGAAAGTGGACATATAGACAACCCTATTCTCCGTATCCATCGATTTAAGGGGAGGTACATAGATGCCGTCGAACAGGAAGTAACTGTAAGGATTATCCTCCACTATCAGTAGGTCGTACTTGCTCGCCAGCTCCATTAGGTGCTTGCGCCTATCGATGCTCATGCTTATGCCTGTCGGGTTTTGGCATGTTGGTATCACGTAAATGAATTTTATCTTGTTCCCATCATTAATGCTCTTCCTTATGGCATCCTCGAGCTTAGTCATTATCATGCCGTCCGAATCCATGTCTACGCCAATTATGCGTGGGCGATACGCCTTAAATGCCTGGAGTGCAGCCAAGTAGGTCGGTCTCTCCGTTATCACGGCGTCTCCCGCATTAATAGTTATTCTACCAATTAGATCCAGTGCTTCCTGGCTTCCCGTTGTTATTATTATTTCTTCGCGGCTGGCCTTTATTCCATCCTTGGCCATGAATCTAATTAATTCATCCTTTAGGTCATCCACTCCCTCTGTCTTTCCATATTGTAATGCGCTGCTTCCCTTGGTTATTATTACGTCCCTAGCTATGTCGGCTAATTCCCTTGGGAATGTGCTTGGATCCGGCATTCCGCCGCCGAGCGATATGACGTCCTCCGTCACCCACTTCAATAATTCACGTATATCGCTTGCCTTCATGAATTGAGTCCTCTCTGATAGGAGGGACTTAATGTCCATCATTAATCAATTCGTCAATTTATGCTCTGTATTTAAACCTTTTCATATTTTTATCTATCTATAATATTTAGAAGAATGAAGCCCCATCCCTAAGCATTCGAGCCGCATCCGGCGCAAAATAGGTTAAAATCAAGTCGGCCCCCGCCCTCCTTATCGAAATCAAGCTCTCCATTACGGCCCTCCCCTCATCGATCCAGCCGGCAGCCGCGGCGGCCTTTATCATTGAGTACTCCCCGGACACTTGATACGCTGCGAGCGGGACCTCTGGGAAGCTCTGCTTAACGAGCCGCACCACATCCAGGTAAGGCATGGCCGGCTTCACCATGACTATGTCTGCCCCCTCCTCGATATCCATGGCAACCTCCTTAAGCGCCTCAAACGCATTACGTGGATCCATTTGGTAGCTCCTCCTATCCCCAAACTTGGGGGCGCTATTCGCGGCCTCGCGGAAGGGACCATAAAATACGCTGGCGTACTTAGCGCTATAGGACATTATGGGGACATTCTCGTAACCACCGTCATCCAGTGCGCCGCGAATTGCTTGGACCTGACCATCCATCATGCCTGATGGCGCAATGACGTCGGCCCCAGCCTCAGCGTAATTAACTGCTATCTCTCCATAAATCTTAAGCGTCGTATCATTATCAATATAATAATCAGCTCCCGAGCCAGACACTACGCCGCAATGCCCATGATCCGTGTAATCACACATGCAGAGATCGGCGAATATGGTGATCCTCCTGCCGAATGCCTGCCTAAGCAACCTAATGCCCCGCGGAACCACGCCGTTCCTATTGGTTGCCTCGCTAGCCATGGGGTCCTTCCTATTAGTAACCCCGAACAGTATCAGGTTATGTATGCCTAAATCGATTAATCCCTGCACGGTTCTAATCAATGCATCGCCAATAGGCCACCTAAATTGCCCCGGCATTGCCTCTATTCGTTGGGGGGAGTCGGCATCAGTTATGAATAGGGGCATAATGAAATTGCTGGGGGATAATGATGTCTCCGCCACGGAGTCCCGAATAAGTGGGTTTAACCGTAATCTCCTAGGCCTAGTGACCGGGAACCTAAAGGAGGCATTCATGATACGCGGCAATAAGGCTGGCATTAAATACTTTCCCAAACCAATTACGACACCCCCTAAAGGCTCCCAATCCCCTAGATGCTTCCTCAATGCATGGACTTTACCAAAATGGGGGTTAAGGGGGCGGAAAGCCTCGCCCCATCAGGGCCGGGGATGGATAACCCCCTTATAGAAAACTTTTTTTAAGCCTAAACACCTCTCTTCAGGATGCCCTCCCCCGGTCAATTTCTTGGGAATGAGGAGCGGAGGCCGATTCCCCCCGCAATACCGGGAGAAGGCATCAAAGAAATCGAATTCAAGAATAGGAGGACTAACGTGGTTCGCCTCCTACCAAACGGCTTCCAAGAAAGAAAGCTAAGAAGGTTGGCGAACATCTCGGCCAAATTATTTAACGAGATTAACTACGAGAGGAGGCAGCAATTCTTCCACGGAGGAAAAGTGGACCTAAAGGGGACATATGATGAGTATTATGGGAAGTATAGGGGTGAGTTGGGCAGCGCCAACACGCAGCAAGTGCTTAATAAGAATAATGAGGCGTGGAACTCGTTCTTCTCCCTCCTAAAACTGAGGAAGGAAAACAAATTGCCTCCTCACTTGAATCACGTTTCACCACCGAGGTATTGGAAGGATGAGGATGGGAGGAAGCTAATGCTAGTCGTGAGGGAGGATAATTACGTAGTGGATGAGAAAAATCATAAGCTAATCCTCAAGTACTTCAACATGGAAATTAGATTCACGGGTAGGTTAAGATGGCACGGGAAACAAGGTAGGCTGGAGATCTATTACGATGAGGTTAGGAATGCTTGGTACGCCTCCATCCCAGTGGAGGTTGGCGTTGAGAAAACCAAAACGGGAAGAAAGAGTAAGCATATCCTTCGCGGCGAAAGGAAGTCAATACAAGTTAAATCGCCTAAAGGTAGCAAAATGGCCTCAATAGACTTGGGCATCAATGTCTTGGCGAGCGTAGTAGTCGATGATGGTACGTGGCTTCTTTATAAGGGGGTTAGGGCGAAGGAGGATTACTTCTACCTCGGGAAGAGGATAGCTGAGGCACAATCCTTGTCAGACAAGATGAAGAACCTAGAGGAATATGAGGCGTATCATGAGCTTAATAGGGAGAAGAGGAGGCTTTTCAAGAAATTAGCCAGGAGGCTTCTTCACCTCTACCGCAACTTCGCCTCCCACCTAATGAGGGAGTTACATGAGCGAGGCGTATCCACGATTTACTTGGGGTACCCCTTCAACATTGCTCAGGATAAGGGCAATAAGTTCACTGTGAACTTGTGGTCTTATCGTAAACTCATGGAGGTCATTGAGTTGAAGGCCCAAGAATACGGTATTCGTGTGTTTGAGGTCATTGAGTATAATACTTCACGTATCTGTGCTTATCATGGTGTTGAGGTCACTAGGGATCCGAGGGGAGTAGTTAATTGCCCTAAAGGTCATAAGCTTCATTCGGACCTAAATGGTGCATTGAATATCTTGAAGAAGGCTACCGGTATAGTGATCTCGACGATAAAGAGGCCCCTATCCTTCATCGTGGATCATAATCGAGTAGAGCCCGTGAAAGGGGCGTAACCCTCTAGACCTCGGGGAACCCTCGCCCTCAAGGCGGGGGAGGAGGTCAGGCAATTTATGGTTGGTGAATTGATGAGGAGCCACGGAATCCGATTCGCGCCGTGTTACAAGATGAATGGCAAATCTCGCGCCTTAGGGCGGGGATGGGTTTTTTAACCTAGAATTCAACTCCTCCTCATGATCACCGATAATATTTAAAAGAGGAGCATGTCAAGCATATTCAAGCGGCCGTAGTCTAGTTTGGATCAGGACGACGGCCTTCCACGCCGTAGATCGTGGGTTCAAATCCCACCGGCCGCATCACCCTAATCCGGACATGGATCCAGAGCATCCCCTTACCCGCTTCTTGCCTTAGCAATGGCTCGAATCCCATCCTCGATATTTTCCTCCCTAATCGCGCTGGCGCTGAGCCTCGCCGCATCCCTCTTCTCCTCTCCAATGAAGAATTTAGAGGCAGGCACAAACACTGCCCCCAGCCTAATTGCCTTACGCAATACCTCCGCGGCGGGCATGCCTAGGCTAATTAAGGCGTAGAAGCCGCACTTAGGTTCATACATTAGGGAGCCCGGCATGTATCTCTCCAGTGAATCCAGTAGAATGCTTAACTTACGCCTATAGAGGGGCCTGGCTTTCCCAATAACCTCCTCCGCTGCTCCATGCCTCAATAATTTATATGCGATTAATTGGGTTAAGGTAGATGTTGAGAAATCGTGTTGCTCAAGCCTCTCAAGCCCGCCTCTCAACCAGTCCGGCGCCACCACGAAGCCTATCCTGAAGCCGGGGCCAAGCAATTTACTGAGAGTCCCCACGTAAATCACATCGCTAGACATGGAGCGAATGGGGAGAGGCGCCTCCCTGGAGAGAATAGTGTATGGGTCGTCCTCCACAATGAGGAGTCCCCTTTCCCGCGATAAGTCAATGAGGCGCTTCCTATCCTCAATGCCCATGCATGTTCCAGTGGGATTATGGCAACTCGGTATAGTGTATAATACGCCTGGTTCCCTCGCTATTTTCTCGAGACTGCTCGGATCAATGCCGCCATTAGTGATTGGCGCCCCAATGAGTTTGCCTCCCTGGAACCTCAGTGGAGCAATGGTTTCATAGAATGTCGGGTTCTCCACGTAAACCCTAGTTCCGCGATGCACCAATAATTGAGACAATAATTTAACCGCGTGCTGCGCACCGCTCGTTATTATTATGTTCCTCCAATTCGCACTTATATTCAGGTACTTGAGGAGGTATCGCGATACCTCTATCCTCAATTCCCGCAAGCCCCCAGCGCCAGGGTACGCGAGGGCAGCGGGGCCGAACTCGGCGATCACTTGGTTCATGGATTCCTTGATTAGATTGATTGGGATTAGGGATGGATCAGGTGATCCGCTAGCAAAATTGAATTTAATGCCGCGGCGAATCGACCTGCTAGCCAACTCTACTGGAGACCAATTAATCCTGGGAATCCTGATGCCGCTCATCCATTAATGAAGCGAATCCAGTTATTTAATGGTTCCCTTAATGCATCAATTCACGCGGTGCCCTAGGCGAGTTCATTATATTAAGGCCTAACCATGCCTCCACTTGCTGAGTAGGTGGGATTCATTATTCATTTATCAATGTTTAAATATGGGAACTGAATTCCTTTTTAAGTGGTAGTTAATGTATTGCCTGCATTCGCGGCCGCCGTAATATGGGCCTACGCCTCAGTGTCCTACAGGGAATTCGTGTTGAGGTTAGGTGTCTTGAGGTTAAACGCGTTGAGAATGACCTACTCGGCGATAGCATTATTGGTTCCAACCATTATTCTAGGCATAAACATGGGCGCAATATATGGCGTATTAAGCGGGGTCCTTAGCCTTGCCATTGGGGATTCGCTGTACCTCAGGAGCATAAGGGCATCCGGAGTTTCAGTCGCGGTTCCAGCATCATATAGCTATATCATTATGGAGCAATTCATGGCAATCGCATTGGGGGAACCCCTAAAGCTAAGCTACTTAGCGGCCGCCGGCTTAATGATTCTTGGTATTTACCTCTTAACAAGGGGTGGGGGGAGCGGAAATGCCTTGGGCATCGCCTATGCCCTAGCCGCCGCAGCGGCCTGGACGCTGGGCTACGCGGCAATAAGGGTGGCGGGAGTCAGTGGCCTCGGCCCAATACCAATAGCGTTTACCAGGGTGACCTCTGCTCTCCCATTATTAGTCGTGGCCAGTCACATAGATATTGGGGATGCAGCGAAGACGACTTGGAGAACCGTGCTCCCCATAGTATCGGCCCTAGACCTTGGCCTCGGCTCAGCGCTATTCGCCTACTCAACAATACAAGCAGGGCTGGCTCCCACGGTGATAGCCATGGGCACGGTGCCCCTCCTATCCCAATTGATCTCACGTATGCTGGGCAGGGAGAAGCCCAGGAATAGGGAGTACGCCTCCGCAGCAGTGATGCTAACCGCCATAGCTGTATCGTTCATGTGATGGCGGCAACCATGAGGAACTAGACGACATGTTTCGCCTATATTTATATAGATATCTAGTGGGCATTACAACGTGAGGATTAAGGTATGGTTCCTCGCCACACTCTTCAACTTGGCTGGAGACTTATGGATTAACATGGCTGTTCCCGATGGGGCCACGATTAACGATCTCCTTCAAGCCATATCCAACATCAAGCCAGCCGTGATTCATGCGGTAATGGATGGGGAGAGACTCAAGAGAGACTACATAATTACAGTGAATGGCCGCGATATTGCCTTCCTCAGTGGATCAATGACTGTTCTTAGGGAGGGAGATGAAGTGGCGATATTCCCATCATTGATTCTGTCTTAGTGCTGCCACCATGATAATTGCGTTACCAAAAATTGGACACGCAGTCCCTGGAAACGATCCCAAATCAGGATCCCGAATTGGTTTAATGTTTAATCCACTACGCGTCCCATTAAGTGTATCGGCGTTGCATCATCAACGCTCACGGTCACGAAGGTGGAGAGGCTTGCCTTCTCCACAATGACTGGCCTGTAATTCCCTATCCTAACCATGAATCCCCTCCCCCTATAGCCTGGTTGACTCACTATTCCATTGAACGTGCCCCCAATGAATTTCTTGTTTCGAGCCAGGGATACTTTAAGCGCCTCCTCGCTCATTAACTTGCTTCTCGCCTTTTTTACCGCATCTGGGATCTGCTTCATGGCTGCGGCCTCTGTTCCAGGCCTTGGACTGAATCTAGCCACGTGGACCTTATCTATCTCTAATTCCTTAATTAATTGAAGGGATTCCATGAAGTCCTCCTCCCCCTCCCCGGGGTGCCCCACAATTATGTCAGTGGCTATCGTTGAGTCGGGAAAAGCCCTCCTTATCTTCATTACCTCCTCCCTGAACAGCGATGCCTCGTACTTTCTCCTCATTATTTTAAGTACCCTATCGCTCCCGCTTTGAACAGGTATGTGGAAGAACCTATATATCCTCCAGTCGCTCTTAACGACGTCTATTAATCTATCCAGGAATCGATCCAGCTCGAGGGGCTCCATCATGCCCATCCTAATGAAGAACCTCCCATCAATCCTCAGTATTGACTCCAGCAAGTCAACTAAGTCATACCCCTTATCCCTACCATAAGCGCTCGTTTCCTGCCCAGTCAAGTAAATCTCCCTAGCGCCTCTCTGCACGGCTCTCCTCACATTGCTTACCACGGCCTCCAGGTCATAGCTCTTGACCCACCCCATGCCTCCCCTCGCCAACTTAGTGGCGCAGAAGGCGCAGTTACCCATGCATCCAACCTGTATGGGAACCACATGTATGTGATTCCTTGCCCCCGTGAATTCAGGTAGAATCTTCATGGGCCTCTCCCTTCCGGTAATCGATGAATTCAGCAATGCATCGAATTCTTCTATGCCGTTTAGATCGATGAGAACAACATCCGGATAGGCTTCCCTTAGCCTGCTTGGCTTGACTTTCACTAGGCACCCAGAGGCCACGATTCTCTTTTCACTATTACCCACCCGCTTAAGAAACCTAACCGCGCTCTCCTCCGCCTCCTGCCTAACGGCGCACGTGTTTAGGACAACTAAGTCGGCTTCCCCGGGGTCCCGCACCCTCTCGTGTCCGGCCGCAGCTAATCTCTGGGCTATTAACTCGCTGTCGGCCTTATTCAGCCAGCACCCCAGGGTCTCCACATAGAACTTCACGTAATTGGTCGTGACAGCAGTGTTTAAAATACTTGGTTCACTTGTTCATAGATGGAGATACAGATACTGGGGGGCGGAGGGGAAGTTGGGAGGATGGCCATCCTAGTCAAGGGATCGAGGAATGCCTTCCTCATGGATTACGGCGTTAACTTCGACGATGAGGGCCACCCCGTCTTTCCGCTTCATGTGAGGCCCAGGGACTTAACCGCAGTAATGCTTAGCCACTCACACCTTGATCACTGCGGCGCATTGCCAAGCCTCTACGTGAGCGCCTCGCCTCCCCTCTATGCAACTAAATTAACGACTGAGCTGGCGGAGTTGATGTTCAAGGACGCAATAAAGCTAAGCGGGTACTACTTGCCTTATGAGGATGATGAGGTACGCAACGCATTAAGGCAAGCAGCGCCGGTGGAGTACGGCACTACGGTGACGTTTGGAGATGATAAGGCAACCTTCGTGAATGCGGGCCATGTGCCGGGCAGCATGATGACGTACCTGGAGGTGGATGGGAGGGGCCTCGTGTTCACCGGCGACTTCAATCTAGGCGAATCCAACTTATTGAATGGAGCCGACGTGAGCATGTTGCCCAAGGACTTGGATTACGTGGTGATGGAGGCCACATACACATCTGGGAATCACCCACCAAAGGAGGAACTGGATAAGGCCTTCATAGATGCAGTCAAGTCAACGCTGGAGGAGGGCGGCTCAGTCCTAATACCTAGCTTCACAATAGGGAGGGCCCAGGAAATCCTCATGACTATAGTGAGGAATAACGTGCTTGACGTGCCCATAATAGTTGATGGCTTGGCCAGGATGGCTAATCAAGTAATAGCTAAGTACCCTCACCTGCTTCGGGATCCGGGCCTTTATGAGAAGGCAATGAAGGCCAGCGTCGAGGTTCTAGGAAATTATTATAGGAAGCAAGTGCTTCGGGATCAATCGATAATAATCGCGCCGGCCGGCATGCTTAAAGGCGGTGCATCCCTCTATTACTTCAAGAGGTTAGCCAGAGATAAGCGTAACGCGGTTATTCTGCCCAGTTTCCAGGCCCCAGATACTCCAGGCTTCGAGTTGCTGAGCAGGGGGGCAGTTAGGATCGGCAATGAGGAGATAAGGGTTAACGCCAAGATTTATTGGTTCGACTTCAGCGCGCACAGCGGCTTAAGGGAATTAATTAGCTTCATTGATCACTTCTCCTCCAAGACCAAGGTAATACTGGTCCACACGGAGCCTCTTGCCAGCATTAAATTCGCGCAGTCCCTGGGCAGGGATCTATACGTGACTAAGGTAAGCGGGGAGCGAATAATAGATTAATGAATAAATCTGTGGATGCATAATCATGCATTCACCCTGGCCAGTATGGGGCATCCCCGCCCATCGTTTGCGCAGTATTGTTGAGCATACTTTGACCTGACGCTTCTCCACTCCTCCGGGGGCATTAATGCGCATCGATCTCCATCAAACGTGTGCACATAGAAGACGCACCTCATGTGGAAACTGGGCCACCCATCATTAAAAGCTTATTGTTTTTGATTCAATGATCAATCGACGCGCCCCGCTCCGCTGAGCGAATCACTTGGTCATGGACTCATAGACCTTTATTAATGCTTGAGTGCCTTTTTCCCCGAGTCCCTTAGCCACCAGCGACTCATATAGTTGAAGCAACAGGCTTGATCCAGGCAGCGGCGTGTGTGTTTTACTGGCTAAATCAATCACGTACCTCAAGTCCTTCCTGAGATGCGCTGCCCTGAATCCGGGCTCCAAATCGCCGCGCATTATCTTAGGTAAGTAATACTGGACAGTGAATGAATTGGCGGCTCCAGAGCTCAACACCGTTAACAATGCATCCTCGCTGACGCCGGCCCGCCTCGCCAGCATTAATGCCTCCGCCACAGCCATCATATCTATCCCAACAACTATTTGATTGCATAGCTTCAATAATTGCCCGGCCCCCGCTTCTCCGCCATACACAATTGTCTTCCCCATGGCCTCGAGCACTGGCTTAACTCTCTCGAACGTCTCTCTCCGTCCCCCAACCATTATCGTGAGAGTCCCCTCCCGCGCCCCCTTATCGCCCCCCGTCACTGGGGCATCAAGGAACTCCACGCCGAGGCTTGAGAGCCTGGAGAAGAATGACTTAGCGACCTCAGGCGAGTTAGTGCTCATATCTATGAATATGAGTCCCTCATGCCTTCCCTCAACCACTCCATTGGGGCCGAACAATACCTCCTCGACATCGGGCGCATCGGTTACCATGCTGATCACGACATCGCTTGACTCGGCCACCTCCCTCGGCGAGGACGCGATGGAGGCCCCGAGCCCCCGCATCGCCTCTGCCTTGCTTCTCGTCCTATTATAAACAATTAAGGGAAACCCCTTCCTAGCTATGTTAGTGGCCATGGGAAGCCCCATTATTCCAAGCCCTATGAAGCCAACCCTAAGCATGAACTGTAAACAGCGGCCTCAATATAATCCTATCACTCACTTCACTTGAGGGTCGCTTTAGTGAGCATGGAGCGTTGGCTTGCGTCGCTGAATGAGCGTATAATAGATAACCATATCATCCTTAAGGCGGAGAGCCGCCAATTGTTTCGTCCTCCATCCACTGAAGATAATCCGCGTTCCCGGCAGTGATTGGAACCGCTAATACTTCCGGCACCTCGTATGGATGGATCTCCTTTACTCGCTTAATTAAGTCGCGAAGCCTCGGCTCCGTGGTCTTCATCATCATTAGAACCTCATCCTCATCCTCCACTTTTCCCCGCCACCTATATATGCTCCGCACGCGAGTCATATTAACGCAGGCAGCTAATCGTTCCTCCACCAATGCGCGAGCCATCTTGGCCGCCTCATCCTCGTTCGGGGCAGTCACGTAAATAATGAAGTACTGCATGGGAATAATTAAAGTAGCTGCTTAAAAATCAATCCCAATCCTCAATTCATGCGTGCAGAGGTATTCACTCCGGCAGTGGTTTCCAGCTTATTTGAGGCTTGCTTAACTGATCGGAGCGGCAAGCCAATAACTGATCCATTAAGAATGGGAGCCAGGGGAGGAGGATTCACCATGAGCGCCGGGGTCAGGACCAAGGTTCGCCTAATCGAGGAGCCAAGCATTAAGGTGGCGATAAATGGGGAACCCAATGAGGCTAGAACCACGGTTAACGCGATCAAGATAGCTATTAATCGCCTTGGCCTACATGTGAGGGGCGTCGAGGTTAGCCACGTCGTGGAGGTCCCCATTGGTTCAGGCTTCGGCACCAGTGCATCGGGGGCTCTTGGCGCGGTTCTAGCCTTATCCCTAGCCTCGCGCCGCCCCCTCTCCCTGGTTAATGCGGTGAGGATCGCGCATGAGGCTGACGTGGTGAGCGGCACGGGTCTCGGCTCAGCGGAGGGTCTCCTCGCTGGGGGAGTGGGAATGGTCACTGAGCCCGGGGCTCCATGGTTTGGCTCCATAGATAAGATACCGCTAAGCGATGATTTGGCCGTGGTAGCTATTCACTTTGGGGGAATAGAGAAATCAACCGTATTATCATCAAGCGAGGCCCTCGCCGGGGTTAATGAGGCTGGGAGGAGAGCAATGAAGCGGGTCAAGGCTAGACCCACAATTAAGTCCCTACTAGTGGAGGCCAGGAGATTCGCCGAGGAATCCGGGATAGGGGATCCGGAACTGCTTAGGCTAGCTGATGAATTAGTGAGGGCGGGCGCCATTGGTGCATCCCAGAACATGATTGGGAGAGCCATTCATGCGGTGGTGAAGAAGGCCCGCCTCAGCGACGTGCTGGGGCTGGCTCGAGGATTCGGGGGGTTCCTCATAGTGTCCACGATATATGATGGAGGACCCAAGGTAATTGAGCATTCATAAGGCATTGCCGAGGAAGCGGGGCTTCCTGCGATTCATTTGCTCCACCCACGGCAATGCAAAGCCATGGTAAGCCCGCTCGCTATGGTGGATGAGATTAATCCTTTGCTTCATCGAGTTCATGCACTGCCTGAATCACTTCCTCGGCGCTCCTGGCGATACGTGCTCCCCGGAATCTGCTCGTCCATGATGCGAATCCAATCGAGTGGAATCCAACGCTGGCTCCAGCCAAGGCATCGTGTGGAGTATCAGTTATGTATGCTGTTTGATTGGGCTGGATGCCGTGTATCCTTATTATGTGCTTGAGGAGATCCATCTTAGTGCCGCGACCCAAGTCGCCCAGCGAGTACAGTGGATTAATTGAGACGCCAATCGCCTCGAGTTCCCTCATGATTAGGCTGCTCTCTATCTCTCTTCCAGTCGCTACAAGGGTTGATCTGCCCTCTCTCCGTAATTCATTTAATGCATCAATCATGCCTGGAATGGGTTGCCCAAAATCCTTTCTCTCCATATATATGGACCAGCACCTCCTCCAGAACATGAATGGATCCACGTGCCTAGGCGTGTATGTCCTCAATAGGTTCTCCTCGTAATCCGCCAAGAATAATTCGAAACTGCTGGGTGGAGCTACTCCATGCTCATCAACGCACTCCACGAATGCCTTATAGAATCCCCTGAATGTGTCCAGGAGAGTCATGTCAAGATCGAATACGACCCACTTAATCACGGCTCTGCGGTTACTTGCCCCCATTTTTATCCTTAACCGCCCGCTGCTCCAGGGAATTGCTTAACTCGAGGAGCGCCGCTCCCTGCCAGTATGATGGTGCCGCATCCCCATTGATTGACTTAACCAGTGCCATGGATTCATCCAGGGAGAGCCCCCTATACATTAAGTAGCCGATTATTATTGTTGGGGATCGGCCGATCCCGGCATTGCAGTGAACTATGACTCTCCCAGCCTTAATGGCCTCATCGATCCACTTAAATATGGAGAGAAACTCATCAATGCTCGGCGCACGCATATCCCTCACCGGCACATGCAGCACCTTAATGCCCAACTCATCGGCATCCCTCAAGTACTGATTCAAGGGATACCCCAGCGCCCTCATTTCCCAATCCTCCAGGACGGCGACTACCCCAGTCACTCCCTCCCTCCTCCACTTAATTAAGTCCCCCCGTCCCCGGGGTGCGCATGAACCGCCGATAACGTCGTTGACGAAGTATGGACACTTATTCGGCATGCATTGCCTCGCCTTTGTGCTGATTAAAGGCTTTTTCAGCTCGGGTTTTAAGCTTAAAAAGTCTAAAGGGTAGCCTCGCCTAATGGTTAAGGAAGTATTATATAGCGCCAGGACTGGGGATGAGCGGAGATTCATTTGCTGCGAGTGGTGGTGCGAGGGTTATTGGCTCAGCTTAGGCGAATTAAATCAATGCCTTGGCGAGTCAAGCAAGCCCCGATTGCCTTTCCTCATGAGGTTTAAGTTCATTAAGAAAATGGCGGCTCCAGGCCGCTTCCCGCGAAACAAGTGGGTAATTAGGTTCTGGGGATTAGCAAGTGGCTTAGCCACCAACATGAATCACCTAGATATAACCGCGCTCCCGGAGCCGCCGAAGGCAGTAGTTAAGGAGGTGACGGGGGATGTCCTAGTGATCGGCGGCGGCTTAGCGGGTTTATCCACCGCAGCCGAGTTGAGCCGTGCCGGGTTTAAGGTGACCATTATAGAGGGGAACCAGGACCTCGGCGGCCGCAATGCGCTGGATATGGAGAAACTAGTGAATGGCTCGACCCCGGCCAACCTAATAAGCGATTTGAGGAAGAGCCTCCTAAATGATCCTAATGTCTCAATATATGGCGGATACGCATTCGACGGCAAGCTGGAGGATGCTGTGATAGCCCACGCATTGAATGGCTCCGCGATCCTCAAGCTGCGGCATAGGTACGTGGTGTTCGCAACGGGGGCCAGGGAGGTTCCCGCGGTGTTTCCTGGAAATGGCTCCATCAAGATGTATACCGGTTGGACTTACTTGAGCCTAGCCAGGGCCGGCTCCATTAGCCACAAGTCCGTGGCCGTCTATGGCTCCGATGATTGGGGTATTCGGGTTGCCCACATCATTAAATCCATGGGAATCAACGTCGTGCTCCTCGACAATTCTGTTCAAATTAGGAGCGATCTATATAGGGACCTAGCCAAGGAAATGAAGGTGGAGACCGCTGTTTCCCTCAACCCCAATAAATTATCTCAATTAGGCGTTGACGCCCTAGTCACGACCGTGAGGGTGCCGGCCATAGATGCCGCCGTGCAGTGGGGCGGCGAGGCTTATTATGAACATGAATTGGGCGGCATGATTCCGCGGCACTCATGGAGTGGGGAAGTGATGGGAACCACGGATGCGTATGTCGTGGGCGAGGCAAGTGGCTTGATCCCGCTTCACTTGGTGCCGATGCAGGCTAAGGTTGTTGCGTCCAGCATAGCGTTGAAGGAGGGCCGCATAGATGAGAAGGAGCTGGAGAAGGCGCTTGCCGAGTTCAGGACATCAATAAACGTGGCCTCCCCAAAGCAATTCAATGCTTTTCAGCGACTTGATAAGGGCCTCCACGAGATCGGCATATTCGTGGAGCCCAACGTGATTAATGTGCCTCAATGGGCCAGCGACATGGATATAGCAGATGCAGATGAGGAATTGATCTGTATGTGCGAGGACGTGACGCTTGGGGATTTATTGGAGAACGTTAAGGCGTTCACTGGGGCTAAGGAGATCAAGGTGACCGTGCTCCACGATGAGACGCTTGAAGCCAGGAAATTCTCGCCGCCGCCCATGGAGAGAATAAAGAGGACAACTGGGCTTGGGACGGGCGCGTGCCAGGGCAAGCTCTGCATGGTTACTGCCAACTTAATACTGGCCAGGATATTCCAGAAGAAGCCGAGGGAGATAGGCATATTTAGGCAAAGGTTCCCACTGAATCCCATGCCTATGGGGACTGCGGGTGATGCAAGTGAGTGAGGAGGGAAGGGGCTTACAGGCATATACGGCTGATGTTGCTGTGGTTGGCGGCGGAGTAATTGGGCTCTCCACGGCGTATAATTTAGCCAGGAGGGGACTAAAGGTTGTTGTGCTGGAGAAGGGCTATATTGGCGGCGGCAGCTCAACTAGGAACGTGTCCCGGTTCAGGGTTCACTTTGGGAACTTCGAGAACACTAGGTACGCCATTGAGTCGGCCAAGATAATGTCGAGGCTATCCGGGGAACTGGGGTGGAACGCCATCTTCAGGAGGAGCGGTTACTTATGGCTTGCGCGGGAGGAGCGGGTCCTGAATCAATATAGGGAGCTGAATGAGAAGGTATGGAAGCCCCTCGGCGTTCCAGTCAAGTTCCTGACCAGGGAGGAACTTAGGGAGAAGTATCCCTACCTGGATAAGGATCGATACGTGGGCGCGGTTCTCGGGGAGCAGGATGGGGAGTTCCATCATGATTACGTGATGGCTGGTTACCACGTCAAGGGAATGAATCTGGGCGTTCAGTACGTGGAGAACTCGGAGGTCACCAAGATAACCGTGACCAATGGACGAGTAGTTGAAGTGAGGGGGAGGAGGGCCTTCGTCAAGGCCAGTAACGTCGTGGTTGCCGCCGGCGCATGGACCCGCGACTTAATGCTGCAGCTGGGGATTGACTTGCCGATAACCCCGGTCAGGAAAGAGATTGGGGTAACGGCTCCAGTGCGGTACTTCATGGAGCCATTCATAATAGATACATACAGCAATGCATATGTGGCTCAAACAATGAGGGGTGAAGTGATTGGAAGCATTGAGGGAAGCGATGAGCCTGGATTAAAGCCATTCAATAACACGTTTGATTGGTTCACGAAGTGGAGTAGGGCCATGATAGAGATGATGCCCAACGCCAAGAGGCTTAGAGTCATGCGAATATGGTCCGGCTTCTACGAGATGACCCCAGATCACAGCCACATAATGGGCAGGAGCCAGGACTGGCCGGAGGGGCTATACGTGGCCAGCGGCTTCAGTGGCCACGGCTTCATGCTTGCGCCCCTCACCGGGGAATTAATGGCTCAATACGTGGCCACTGGGTCCCTCAGCGACTTGGCTGCGCCCTTCACGCCGGATAGATTCAAGACAGGCAAGGCCCTGCGCGAGGCAGTGGTAATAGGTTAAAGGTTCAATAGGTCATCATCTATGTGTTCCGATTCATGGTGAAACTTTCATTAGTTTAAGTTACTAATTACGCAATAGCATTTTTAAGTTGGCGAGATGCTCTTATGTAGGGTATGGTTGTTAGGATACCATCATCGCTCTGCGCGGCATGCAAGGGCCGTCGATCATTGTGTGGACTCCCCAAGTGCCCGCTCCTGGAGAGGCAGAAGGCAATGAAGCCCACGCTCGATATTAGGGGGAACGTGTTCGGGGCCTCGCCCCCCAGCGTGGTTGTTGGGGAAAGCGGGTACCCAAACATCCATGTATTGATAGGGGTTCCGCCCGGCAAGGCTGGGAACGAGAGCCGCATCTTCGAGGACCCAATTAATTGGTGGGGCACGCTGCAATTAAGCGATATACTGGGGCTACGCGCATCAATGATTGCCTCATCCACTAAAGTAAATGCCGGGGAGCCCCTTAAGCTTTATGAGAAGGAGCTAAGCGTGGCGGCATCATCCACTCAACCAATTGATGTGGAGGTGAAGATAGCTAAACCCCCAATTACCGGAGTGACCCTGGACCCCATGGATCTACCCCACCCGCCACTCGTTAAGGCGATTGACATAAAGATAGATGGGAATCCAGCGCTGCCTCGAAAATTGGAGCAATTAATATTCGATGATGTTAAGGCTGACCGCGGCGTGCTGGAGCTAGCGGCGGCTGGGGTTGATGTATACACCATAATTAGGGCATTCTCCATGGGCCTCATGGGGGAAAAGAGGCGGCGGCGACTAGTGCCGACCAGGTGGGCGATAACCGCCGTCGACACCATTATTGGAAACGACTTGCTGCGGAGGGTCAGGTCACTGCCCTGGATCCCCACCCATGAACTCTACTTCACGGAGTACCTAAGCAATAGATTCGCAGTCCTAATCAGCCCCGCGCCGTTTAGCGTTGCCTGGGTCGAGATATGGCACCCCTTCACGCCCTGGGGAACAGGGAGGGAACCAGCCATCGTCATCAATAAGGAGAATTGGAGGGGTGATTACTCATTCCTAGACGGCGGGTACCAAGCCGCTCGGCTCTCCCTCCTTAAGTACCTGGAGTCACGGGGAAGGTCTGGATCAGTGATAATAATTAGGGAGGTGCTGCCGGAGTATTACGTAACGGTGGGTAATTGGCACATAAGGGAAAGCATGGGTCACGTGTTTCAAAATATGGTGGCGAGGGGCGATGAGGCGATCACCGCGATTAAGGCATTATTTAGATACGATGTATCAAGCATGGAGAAGCTCCTCCCTAAACAAGAATCAATAATTAAATACCTATATTAACTTACCTTTATGTTTTATTAATTGCATCGGCAACTAGCTGACCTCCTCCCCGCCTTGAGGGCGAGGGTTCCCCGAGGTCTTGGGGGTTACGCCCCTTTATGGGCGCTACTCGTTTCCCTCCCGAGCCGGTATTGTGGGGGTACGTCGGCCCCCACTCCCCATTCTCTAAAAATTGACCGGCCGAGAGTCCCCTATTCTCAGAATTTTTAAACTTTACCCCGCCCTAAAGGGCAAGATTTGCCGTTCATTTTATCATCATTTGAGAGGAAGTTACCCGTGAACATTATGTCACCGCCGGCGTACCCAGCAACGCGGGCAAGCATTATTTCGCCCGGGGATGATGCATCAATGCCGGCCCCGAGGCCTCGAAGAAGCGCAAGTATGGCTAGGTTCCCATTAGCCTTAACGGCGTAATTAATCCTTGCTCCAAGGGCGTCCCTGAGCCTCAAGTAATTGCTCCTAACCCTATCCAAGTCATAAACCAGGAGCGGCGTGCCATAAGCCTCAACTAGGTCCCATGCATTAACCCCATTTATGCTGCACTCCATGGAGGGGAAATACCGGTAATTATAAATGCCTTTTTCCCAGGGATGGGTTTCTCGGCATCTATGCTTATAATTAAGGCTGCGCTGCCCTATTCATGTTTAAGCCATCCCATGAATCGCCGAGGGTTGAGCCCGTGTTCGGCATCCTCATTATCAGTGACTCCAGGTTTCGGCAGTACCTTAATGAAGGTAATTACGGGGATGAATCCGGAAGCGCCGCGATGGAGCTCCTCCACGGCGTTGGGAGGACATATAACCCAGTGCTGGTTCCAAATAATCCTGACTCGATAAGGGGCGCCATAGCCACCCTTCAATCAATGGGGGCCAATGTAATAATAACGATTGGGGGCACGGGGGTGGGGAAGAGGGATATCACTGTTGATGTGGTGGGGAAACTATGCGATAAGCGAGTGGATGGATTTGGGGAGGCATTCAGGAGACTAAGCGAGGCTGAGCTTGGGCCCCATGCATTCATGAGCAGGGCATGCGCATGCGTCGTCGGCGACTCAATAATTTTCTGCCTCCCAGGATCCCCGGGGGCAGTTAAGTTAGCCATTAATTCCCTAATTAAGCCAGTCATTCTTCACCTCCTCGGCGAGTTGATTCGGTGATTGGAGTTGGATGTTAAGGTTAAGCACAGGATATGGATCGAGGTGAATGGGGAGAGCATAATCGGGCCAGGGGGGTACGACATATTATCAGCCATAGATAGAACGGGCTCTCTCTCGCGGGCAGCCAGGGAGCTCGGTATGTCGTACCGCTTCCTCTGGAACTACATAGATAAAATGGAGAAGAGGCTCGGGTTCCCGGTGATTAATGGGTGGAGAGGCGGTGCTAGGAAGGGGGGAGCCAGGTTAACGGATAAAGGCAAGCAATTATTATTGATATATGGCGAAATAATGAGCGATATGGCCAAGTTAACGCCTAAGTGGGAGGACGCCGTTAAGCGCTTCCTCTCCGCCCATGAGTCATGAATGGCAATGGCCTCGCCCCCTTTCACTTGATGAAAAGCTTTACTCCATCACTCCAGAACAAGGCCGCCTCGAGTAATTAGCATCATTGGATTCCTTGCCTCGTAAACCTTTATTATAGATCCCCTAAAGCAAGTTAAAGTGATTCACTGCCATGAATATGATCGCCTAATTAAGAATTCGATCACACATGAAGCCATAATGGGCGGGCCCCTTCATTGCCAATTAATGGCGCTCATTAAATTCAGTACCGCGAGTCACATATTGGAGGAGGCACGCGCCTCGATCAGGGCTCTGGATGAATTGAGTCGCCTCGATAGGGATTTCCCTGAGGTGGATTGGGAATCATTGGATCCACATTTCTTAATTCATCATGTGGGGCCTGCATCATGATACTGATTCTAAGCGTGAGGCCCATGTACCCCATGGAACTGGCCGTGGAGGGCGTGGGAATGCATGCCTGGGCCGTGAGGGACTCGGGCTCCGGCGCCATGGTTAGATTAATTGAGGGCAACTACATGCATTGCACTTGTGTTGATGGCGCTGCAGGGAGGATTTGCAGCCATGTGAGGGCAGCCTCAGCATTTCTCCTAGCCTCAATCAAGCTCCATGGCTTCTCATTCTTTCTACGCGGGGATGCATACGTGGATCACGTGCCTGGATTATTATGGCGGCGAGGACGCCTTAGGGGAGAGAGAATTAATTGGTACCTAGTTACTGGGGATGCTCCCTTCACCGTGGTGCTGAATGCGATTGTGGCCGGGGAGTCAGTTATAATTAGGGGCCTCTCAAGGCCGATCACGTGCCTCCAGGTCAGCCTTGCCTTTGGTTCCCATCCATGCATTAAGTATTTAACTGGGAATGGCTCCATCAATCATGTTGAGAGGCATTAGTCGAGCCATAATTGATGCCTTAATTGGCAGAATGACGGTCATAAGCATGGAGACGGGGACGCCTGTGACACTTAGCGAGGGGGATCGATTAATAATAGGGAGGGACAAGATAATACTAATCACTCGGAGACAAGTTAGTGGAGGCGAGGCCCCGGCGAGGCTTCAGCTCCGCAGAGTGGATTCCCCCTGCATGAACGGCTTCTTCCTGGGGCGAGGCAGCGATATTGAGGAGTGGGTTGCCGGCGGGGGCTACGTGGTTATTCAGAGGACCCATAGGGCCAAGAGACTTGAGGCGAGCGATGCGCTCCTCAATTACGCTGCGTCCCTGAAGGCTTGCCCAGCCATGATGGGGTTCTACGCCCCTGGGGGTAGGGGGAAACCAATTGGGGCGATTTTGCCTAATTGCTATGTTCCCTGCGACGTGGTTAGGTCAGGCGTTTCCCGCTACATGTCCCTAACAATGAGTTGGTTAAAGTGATGTTGTTCGACCTGCTGCCAAGAATAGAGGGGCACGCATTGATTCTCGGCACGACGGGCACCGGCAAGTCAACGCTCATAAAGGAGTCGCTCTCAACGATTAGAAGCGATTACTCAGTCATCGTATTCGACGCCTTCGGCACATATGAGGGATACACCGACATGCATGCCCCGTACCCCCTTAACCCCTTTGACTTCGACGATAATTCCCTCACAATACTCGACGCATTGGATGAGGCCCTCGCGGTTAGGTTCCCAAACATGACTAATAGATTGACGCCGGCAATGGAGCTCCTATTCATGAAGCACGCCAAGGGAGGGAAAAGCATTAAGGAGATCAGCATGAACCTATCAAGGGAAGTCGAGGAGAGGAGGCTTGGGACAGACGATGAGAACGCCGCCAAGGGCCTCCTGAGGAGATTAGCGTACTTCACGGTGGACGCCTTCTCCTCAACTCACCCCCTCCTGGGGAACGTGATTAGGAATAGAGCTAGGGGTAGATCAATAGGGGTGGATATAAGTGGCCTCAATGAGGCCCAGAGAATAGCATTCATAGTTTTCTTCCTCAAATCCATGGAATCCGCCGGAACCACTAACGCTATCCTGGTCATTGATGAGGCGCACCTATTCTTCCTGAACGGGGAGGGAAGCACATTAGCTGTTCACGTTAGGAGTGGCCGCAACTTTAATAGGTTCTACGTAATGATAACTCAATCCCCCCTAGATATACCGAATGAGGTGGCCGCCAACGTTAAGCTCCTCATACGGTTCGGGCTATCGTTCGCCTCATCATCGGACTTCCTCCTGAAGAGGGATGATTTAATAAATAGGTTAAGGGATAAGGCATCAATTAGCCCCAGGAGGGCGCTCGCCATAATAGTATCCACGAATGAGGAGGCATCAAGGAGTCCCTGGGGAATCGAGGAAGCCGCCGTAACAGTTAATCCCCTCAACCTAAGGCCAAGGAGCGGAGTCACCCTAACCAATTGCTTGAGCGGGGAGTATGGGAGCAATGCGGAGGCAATACGGCGCGGCATTGTTAGGCGAGGCTTCGGCTACATAAAGGACGCCGCGGCGAGGGAACGAGTATGGAAATGCGTGGGAGGCACGTGATCGCATTAGTGACGCGGCGCGGCGTCTGGCTACGCACGGCAATGACTAGCCTCTCCAATCAATGCATCGCCTCCGCTCAATTGCTTGGGGAACCCGAGTCCATTAATGCGGTGAATACCGCGTCCCTCTTCAGGAAGCCGTACCTAGAGAGAGTGCTTGGGCTTCCCTCGGCCCGCATTAGGAATATATCCCTTGATCCTTGGCGCATACCTGGACCCGCATCAACGATTGAGGAGGCCTTGATTAATGTTGCCGTAATGCATGCATTCATGCAGGTGCTTAGGGGAGTGAGGATGGGTTTATCGAGCTCCACTCTCCTCCTCAACATGGTTCTGCACGACCTTGGGCTCGGCTTCGATGTGGTTAAGTATAGGCGCGCCACTAGGGTGCTGGGCAACGATGCTTACTTGGGGTGCGGCTTTCTGCGGGCATTAATCGACGCAGCAACTCATCTTGGAGACATCCCTCCTGAACGAGATGGCGGCTAACTTAATTGATTCAGCCATGGTTGGAAACACGTGGACCGTATCTATCAAGTCATCAATTGTTGCACCCAGCCTAATGGCCAGTGCAGCCTCATTAATAACCTCCGCCGCGTTCTCCCCAAGCATGTGTACCCCAATTATTCTCCCCTCGCCGCTTATCCCCATCTTTATTAGTCCCAGTGTGGAGTCCAATATATTGGCCTTCGCTACGTCCCTCATGTGGATAAGGCTCCACCTGGAGCCGGGTGGCGAATTAATTGATCGTTGGCCCACGGAGGCGGCATTTGGTTGAATGAAGATTGCCCTGGGGACGCTCATTAAATCCACCCCCTTCCTGGACCCAGTTAACGCGTTCTCAGCCGCCAACGCCCCCTGCCTCCCCGCTAGCGCCTCAAGCATTGGCCCGCCCAATACATCCCCGGCAGCATAGATGCTTGGATTACTGGTCGCCAAGTAATCCGTGACCCATATGCCTCCATTCTCCCCCAACTTTACGCCAGCCGCATCAAGCCCAATATCAGTGTTGGGCCTTCGACCAGCGGCTATTAACACTTCATCAGCCTCCACGTCGCCTAGATTCGTCGATACCATCTTTGCCTCTCCATTCCTCCTTACCTCCTTAATTGAGACGCCTAGGTGAATAGAGACGCCGTCCCTCTGAAGCACCTCGGCGGCGGCTAGGGATATCTCAGGCTCCCAGTCAGGTATTAGGGCTCGGCTCCTCTGGAGAAGCGCTACCTCGACCCCGAGCCTCCTATACATTTGGGCGAATTCCAGGGCCTGGGCGCGACCGCCTATAACTACTAGGGACTCCACTCTCCTATTGGGGGATAACGCCTCCACATTAGTCCAGTACCCGGCCTCCCTGAGTCCCCTTATGTCGGGTATAATGGGGGAAGAGCCCGTTGCCACTATGAATTTCTCCGCCTCCAGCGACTCTCCATTAACCTTAACTGCGCGTGGAGAAATGAAGTGGGCATGTCCCTCTATGTACTCCACATCATAGCTGGCCAGCACGTCCTCGTACTTCGCCTTCCTCATCGCCGCCACCAGGGCATCCTTCGCCTTCACTGCATCCTCGAGGGGCGGCACGCATGGTTGATCACATGGCTGCTTGGCGGCGGCTTCACCTATGCTCAGCATTTTCTTCGTGGGAACGCAGCCGACGTTTACGCATGTGCCTCCGATTGGTCCCTTCCCGATTAGGGTTGGCTTGACGCCTAACTCGTTTGCCCTAATCATTGCGGCGAAGCCGGCGGCCCCGGCCCCAATTATGATTAGTTTCCTAGCCACTCGTGCTCCTCCTCTCGAATGCGTCGGCGCAGTGGGAGCAGCAGAAGTAGTGGGTCTCGCCCTTGATTTCCCTTGCGTACAGGTTTTCGCTGCTTAATTCCACCCCGCAATTCTCGCACCTTAATTGGGTTGATTTAATGCTTGTCTTCAGCTTCATATATTTACAAGCCGTGCGTGTGTTAATAAGAGTTATTCAGTTGAACAATTATTCAGATTTTTTAAAAAACATTTATTAAGAGGTGGGGCCATGCATGATTAATGCAGGAACTTCTAGGGGAATTGGAGTCCTTCTTCTCGGCGTTGGCTGATGAGACGAGGCTCCGCATAGTGCTGCACCTGCTGGAGAGGGGTGCATCAACTGTGCAGGAAATAAGCGCTGGAATAGGTAAGTCGGAGTCACTCGTGTCGCATCACCTCTCCTGCCTAAGGAATTGCGGAATAGTTAGGTACACTAGGAACGGTAGGAACACGGTGTATGAGGTGAATGGGGACGAGGTGAGGGAAGTAATTCAATTAGCCATAAGACACACGAGGCGATACAGCGAATCAATACTGTCATGTGACGTGCTTCAAGAGGAGAAGAAGCCAATTAAACTATAGCAAAACTAATAAAGCCAAGTAGCCGAGCGCTCCCATGTCTCTAGCAATAAACGGCGGTTCACCTGTCCGACGCAATCCTCTCGAGTTCAAGCCATGGATAGAGGAGGAGGACATAAAGCTCGTGGGGGACATAATTAGGAGCGGTAATTTATCATCGCTCCATGGCAAGTATAATGCGCAGTTAGAGGAGGAGCTAGCCAAGTACTTAGGCGTTGGGCACGCCTTCACTGCCAGCAACGGCACCTCATCGATTCACTTGGCGCTCAAGGCCATTGGGGTTGGGCCGGGGGACGAGGTCGTGACTACTCCCTTCACATTCGTCGCCACTGCCTCCACCATACTTCACTCGAATGCGGTGCCCATATTCGCTGACATAGATAGGGAAACCCTTAACTTGGATCCAATGAGCGTTGAGTCCGTCATAAGCGATAAGACGAAGGCCATATTGGTGGTTCACTTAGCGGGTTACCCAGCTGAGATGGATGAATTCATGAGGATCGCGAGGGAGAGAGGCATACACGTAATTGAGGATACGGCTCAGTCCCTGGGCGCCGAGTATAGGGGGAGAAAGGCTGGGGGAATAGCGCACGCCAGCACCCATAGCTTCTACCCCACGAAGACGATAACCACGGGGGAGGGCGGCGCCGTCGCCACTAATGACTCAAGCATAGCGAGCCAAGTGAAGCTGCTGAGGAGCCACGGCGAGACGGAGAAGTATCACTACGACGTGCTCGGCTATAATTATAGATTAACGGAGTTCCAGGCCGCCCTGGGCCTCATGCAGTTGAGGAGAATTGAGAAAATAGTGGAGAATAAGGCTAGGTACGCGAAGGCATTGACCGAGGAATTAAGCGACCTAGATAATGACGCCTTGATCCTGCCGCACCCCAAGCCCCACGTGAGGCATGCCTGGCACATTTACCAGATGCTTCTCTCCGATAAGGTTCACATTAATAGGGATAAATTGGTTGATGCAGTGAGGGCCGAGGGCATTAAGGCAGTTACCGTCGCTTACCCAGTGCCTCTATATAGGACGAGGTTATTCCAGGAAATGAGGGGCCACGGAATGGGGTGTCCCTGGTCCTGTCCATTCTATGGCAAGAAGGTGGAGTACAAGCCGCTTCCAAATGCTGAATGGGCATCAAGCCACATCTTCGGCATACTTGTCTCGCCATTCTTCACCGAGGCGGATGCAGTTGACACGGCCAAGGCAATAAAGAAGGCAATAAAGGGATTAAGCTAATTAATCTCAATTAAAGTTAAGGTTAATCCATTAAGTAAGGGGAAATATCGTATTCGGGAATGTGAGCTCCACACTGAGTGTTTTTCGCCCCCTTTGAGCTCTAGTCTTAATAAACATCAAATGGTAGTCAAGTAGTGTTTTAACCCTCCTAATTGAGGATATGCATGTGCCTAAATATAATAGTACATAGCTGGGATTCTGGCCTCCTCCCAACTATTCGGTAGGAGTTCCCCAATATCTTGAGGGTTACGCGCACCTGTGAAGTGCTGCTCTCTTCTCTTCTCCTGGCATTGCTATTTTTCACTTCCCAAAAATGATCAAGGAAGGGCCAGGGTAATAACTAGATCGCTAAAAACTCTACCCAGCCCCTAAGACGAGGCTTTGCAGTTCCCTTTATTATAATATTATTCTCTGGGAAAGTTTTAATTCATTGCTTAATGCTTGTTTTGAGTGATGATGGTTATTAAGTGATGAGGCGTGATTTGGAACCCACGAACTGATCAATAAGTGATTACGCTCAATGAGTCACGACCAATATTTCGGCTAATTAATGGGGCCTCCTATTCCTCTTCTCCTCTGTTATTAGGTGGTTAAGCATGTCGAGGGCACGTAGGAGATTGATTAAGGCAGTGATCGATTTATCGACGTCATCCAGGTCCCTCGCTGATTCTAGTTCCTTGGATACCGTCATTACCTTCTCATAAACGGCATCGCGCACGCCGATTAATCCGTACCTGATGGATACGGTCTTCTCCTCCTCATCGCTTCTCACCAGCACTACTTCCCTGCTGCACTTGGCGCAGTAATACTTTCCGTTCTTTAGGCGAAGAAGAGGGGTACCACAATTAGGGCACGCGTACTGCGTTAATGCTGCGCCTTCCCTCATTAATTCAGCCATTCTCTTAACGACTGGATCGCCTCCGCTCATGAATCTATGGCCAATGAATGGTTAATATAGCTTTCCACGCATTTATTTGCACTCGTCACGGAGGCCCTTAGGCGGGGTCACGCCCCGCTGCCCCAAGTACTTACCCACATACTTTGCCTCCCCCTCTATGGTGGATAGGACGACGTGGAGGAACCTCATGCCGGGCCTCAACACTATATAATTACTACTCGAGTTAACTATCTCGATGGTTACGTTGCCCTCAAACCCAGCATCTATAACGGTTGGAGGACTCGAGAGCCCATACCTAGCCACCGTGCTCCTCAAGTTGCATAGGCCTATGGCATTGCTCGGAAACTTCACGTACTCCGTTGTTGTGAGGAGCACGAAGTTTCGGGGGGGAACAACTATCTTACCATCCTTAGCCTCCACTATACTATAGAGATCCCTAGCATTATCTAGATTACAGGGATCAATCACTTGGTCATTAAACGAGTAAATCGCGTACTGATTACCAACCCTGAGATCAACCCCATTCTCCCTAACGGTATCAGGGGAAAGCGGTTCGATAACCAGAGAACCGGCCCTTATCAACCTATTAATTGCATCTCCCGAGAGTATCATGCAGAAGCGAGGCAATTAAACCATTTAAAGCAATTGCTTAAACTAGATCCCAGAACAACTCCAATGGCTACAAAACTTAATTATTTATCAAGAGAAAATATTATTTCAATTCTTTTGTAGATTCTACATTGATGCCCTTACAAGCTCAAGACTTACAACAAGTCTGCGAGTTTCAATTCTTTTGTAGATTCTACCCCACTCTATGGGTTGGGCTTTGTTCAGTTTAATCTGTTTCAATTCTTTTGTAGATTCTGCATAATATCCACTTTAGACCATGTGGCTTTGAATTACTAAAGTTTCAATTCTTTTGTAGATTCTGCGTGCATGCCGTTAATAAGAATAGTTATGAATTAATTGAGTTTCAATTCTTTTGTAGATTCTGCAACAAAATACGGAGGAAATAAATCAGGAAGTACAAATAGGTTTCAATTCTTTTGTAGATTCTGCTTTGAGGGGGATGAGGAGGCCTGCGTGAGGGGGGTTGAGAGTTTCAATTCTTTTGTAGATTCTGCTGGTTATGCTAGGAATCAGGGTTGGTGTACTGAGGCTGGGTTTCAATTCTTTTGTAGATTCTGCAGGTTGATGCGAGTATTGTTATTAGGGATAAGTCCCTTATGTTTCAATTCTTTTGTAGATTCTGCTATAAAATTCTGGGAATACTATATAGTCGCAATGATTTCATGGTTTCAATTCTTTTGTAGATTCTGCGTGAAACTAGGCATATACCCATCAAGAAGCGAGGCAATCGTTTCAATTCTTTTGTAGATTCTGCACATAAATTAATGGTTAATCCGTATAAGCTGAAATCAGGTTTCAATTCTTTTGTAGATTCTGCTGAAAACTTATATACTTTTTATATTTAAGTATTGCGTTTTTGTTTTTTCCCAAGGAATTCTCCTTCCCCGACCTTGGGAAAACTCTGCGAGACGCGGAAAAACATGAAAAAATTTCCCAAGACAAAATAGAAACATAACTCGCTCAATATCATTTGGGTTTAGTGGATTTACTGCATTCGCTTAATTGTGTAATTAATTCTTTCACTATATTGATTCTGGTTATTGCATCGCTCTCGGCCTCTCTTTTCGCTCTTTCGGCTTCCCATGGCCATATGGGTTCGATTCCTCTTTGCCTATAATCCATGAGTTCCCTCAGCGCCGTCATTACTTCATTAATGCTTAATCCGCAGAGGGTTAATGCGTGGGCCGCATACGCTATGAGTTCCTCTTTTCGGCCCCGCTCCACGAAGCCTATTATGGCATTGGCGATAGCCTCATCCTCAGCGGTCGAGACCAGCCTTGCTTCCCTGGAGAATTGTTCATACACCTTCTCGGCCATCTTCTCGGATGCTCTGGAGTAGGTCAAGTATAGTCTATGGCTGATCAGGGTCATCGCGATGAGCACCGCCACTATTGCCGCTAAGTCAATGTACTGCGAATAAGCAAGTAGAGGAGGCAATGACGAGAGCGTGGCCGCTACCCCCATTAGTAGGATTATGGTGACCATCATGGGGTACAGCCCATTTAGATCCATTGCAACTCCAAGAATTGATTCTCGAAGCCCCATTAGAATTGTGATGGATATGATCACCCCCGCAATAGCCGCATACATGAATGGCGCAGCCATTGGGGCATAGGCCAAGCCCAGGAGTCCCCCCACCCCATAAATCACGAGGGAATCGCTTAGCCTATACATGAAGGCCCTCACGGCAGTGCCCCACCCATTCCTCGCCCTCTTGATTAGGCCCGATAATATGAATAGGTATAGAACCAGCCCAGCGCCGCTTGCCTTACTCGAGTGAATTAATCCGGCGGTGTATGAGATCAAGAGATAAATGAAGACAGCGGGAGCCACTAGCCTCCTCAATGCTTCAGCATCATGTCCCCGCCCAGTTAAGTAATCCCCGGCAATAATGATTCCATAGTATATGATGAGGGGGAGAAGCATTGCATCCACGATCCAATCAATGAGTAGACGAGCCCCTGGGTACCGCAGTGCCATGGGTGCCGCAATTAAGTAAATAATGACCGTGACCACCACGGCAGCAATTAACTTAGACGCATTGGCGGTGAGTCCACCCATTACTCGCACCCCATAATTAAGGCATCCCTAAGCCTCGCCAACTCCCTTAGAAAATACTCATACCTCCCCCTATCTATTGGGTATCCCCCGTACCTTACCTCCTCGAAAACCCTTAAGCCGCTCCACCCCAAGCACTCCACGCCAAACCTGCGGCACGCCTCCCTGGGAGTCTCCTCAGCAGCGGCGCCACGCGCCATCATATTCGCCCGAAACGAGTCTATAACGTCGCTGGAGTAATCATTAACCACCCAAACCCTATGAACCTCCTCCTCACTGCCCATCCTCGCCCTAACCTCATGACACCCACTCGCCCTAAAAACAATGGAATCCCCAACCACCTCGCCCTCGGGAAGTATGGATAGGCTTGCCCCAGGCACCATGGAGTAATTAAGAGGATCATTTATTCTCCAGGAAAGAGGCAAGTCCTTATCAATACCCAACTTAATTAATTCACCCCCACCCCAACCCCGTAATTGCACCGGCCTCCCGCTCAGACTCAATTCATTGCTCACAAGGCGCTGTGAATGAGTCTTGGGAATCGCTTCGCGGCCTCTCTTCTCCTCCTGGATCCTCCGCTTCATGTTGTTCTCAAGATTCTTAGTCCCCCTACCGCCGCGCCTAGAGCTTAATAGGGAAAACGCCAATATGACTATTATCAGAATGATTAATAGATATATCAACCATGGAATCGCCTTCTCGATAATAATTGGGGTAACTGCCTCCCGCAAACCTTGGTTCCCTTTGCTGGAGGAACCGCTCAATCCAGCTCCGCCCCCGCCTCCTCCCGTTATTGATCCTCCCGCCTCGCCTCCTCCCGTTATGCCTGTAGTGAAGGGTAAGGGCACCCTTAATGTATTGAGGGGGGTAGTTATGAAGAGCAGCCCAATTCCTTTGCTCCAATCACCGATGAATCCCTTATTTAGGGTGATCATTGGAGCGATAATTGGGGTCTCTATGAAAGGAATGGATCCATTAATGCTGGGCCAATTATATGATAAATTAATGGCGATGCCGGGCAAGCGACCCAACCCAATGCCTTGATTAACCCCACCCAACCCCCCGCCCCCGGCTCCGTTATTAATGGAGTTGCCGCTGCCCAATGAGTTGGAGACTCCACCAACTGCCTGGATCGGGAGTAGTTGAATTGAGTTCATTAGGATCCAAGTCACTGCTAGGGCTATAGCCAAAAACATTAATGCAGTAGCCTTGTCATTCATACCTTTATCTCTCTCGTGGCGAGCGCGATTGCCGCCACGCTCATTAGGGCGAATCCAATTAATGGAATAATAGCGAGAATCGCCCCCAGAATTAGCGCGGCGCCAGCGATTACTCCAGTAACGTCCCGCTCATGGATCAGGATGCGCGTCAAGGCTCCGCCAATTATGGCTATGCCTATTATCCAGACCGCAATGCCGACGACAATGGGCCAAGGAAGCGGTATGGTTAGGTAAATAATTGGGCCCGATATATTGATCGACATTCCCTGATCCACTATTGGATTAATGACTAGCATGATCATGATTAGCACGCCAATGAGGGCCATCGATGCGCCGATTAAACTAATGGTGGAGCCCGCGAATAATGCTAGTCCAGGGAATCCCCTTCCCCTGAATTCCCTGAGCCCAAGCCATAACTGAACCCCAGCCAGTAGAGTCAATAGGAAAAGCGTGATCAGCGATGCATCCACGAGGAGTCCAATGCTTAATCCATAAATGCCCACGCCCGGTAACCCAGCCTCACTTGGGTGGAGAAGGGCAGCCATTAACCTGGACACCGAGCGAGCCGCAGCGATGGGATCGGCCTCCACATACTTGATGATACTGGTCGCGATCTTCGCGTCGCTCATAATTATGTTCTCAATTATTGTGAGGAACAGGAAGAGAAGTAGCCATGATAATAATGCCCTGATTAGGGGCTTGAATCCAAGGTCGGCAATGCTTACCCATCCGGACATTATTCATGGATAAATATATGATTCAACATAAAAGGTTTGCGCCTAAAACCTATGTCTCCTCGCAATAATTGTCAATACTAAGTAAGTGATAGAGAATAGCATTAATGCGAAAAGCGGCGCTAGAATTATGAGCCTCGCGATCCTCATGATGAGGTAGGCCAGGAATGACGTGAATAAGGCGGCTACGCCCATGATTATTGCGGCGTCACCCATGCGGTTCAACTCCAATTCATCTGCATCATCATACCCCAACTCCCTAATCCTCCTTAGTAATCGCTGCGATGCGTCGAGGGTGGAGCCGAGGAAGTAGGCGAGGCAACTGGACGCCATGGCGAGGCCAAGGTACGGCAGCGAGTATTGATTGATTGAACCCAATGCGAAGTGGGCGTAGTAAGGCACGTAGCCCAGCCCAAGCACTAGGAGGAATGAGGATGATAATAATGAGAAGAGGCCCCCGGCTCCGCTTCCCTTCCCCCTAACCACCCCAATGACCTCAATGATCAGCGTGATCGCCAGCAATAAATAGATTAAGCCACTGGGGTAATCGCCTCCATAGAGAAGCACCAGTAACGGCGTTGCCGGGAGAAGCATTACCAACATAAATAATGCCATCCTCACGATAACCACCTAATCATGGGCATCAGCCTCACCACCACGGTGCCCACCCCCTCACACGCCGGGTCCCATGTGGTCACCAATGCTCCCCTAGGCAGTAAATCCCTCTTCTCATTAATGCGTGGAATGCAGCCCACGTCACCATAATTCCTCAGCCTCTCCCTTAACGCAATTGATGAGTGATTGATATCTATAAGTATGGTTCTGCTAATGCACTTACGATCGCTGCAAATGGATCTTATCGAGTTAATGGCTCCCGGAGCAGCTAGGTTACTGGTCATTATCAGTATGGGCCTGGTCTCCATTATTACCCTAATCATCGCCGGATCAATCATGGCTCCCCCCCTCCCCGCCTCGACTAGAAGCAGGGCATTCATGATCCGCTGGAACTGGGTTTGCCCCGAGGATGGCATTACCCGGATGCCCGTATCGGGCACAGTCCATAACCCCACGTTATAGCCGTATCTAAGCATCATTTTGCTCAGGGATAAGATGAGGGACACGGAGTACTCTAGGGGATTCTCATGCGGAAGCCCCAGCCTCATCCATTCCCCCACGTCCAGGAGAAATATTCCAGCCCTTAACCCCTCCCTCTCATATTCATTAATAAATAGGTTTCCCTGAGGCGACCTGGCCGATGCCTTCCAATTAATGAATTTAAATGGATCCCCAGGCAAGTAATTACGTACCTCAAGGAAATCCGAGGAGGGAGGCCCAACCCTGGTCGGCGTTGTTCTTGGGGTCAGGGTGGACGGCTTGATTCTGCCTAGGCTTCTCCTAATTATCCTGTACCTAGGCACCACCAGTAATTCCTCGCTAACCTTGATCCTATCCTCGATTACCCTCATGCCGAACACATGATGATAAGCGTAATTAATCAAGCCGAACTCGAATCTTCCCCGCCGCAATGCCTTAATCCTGACCCTAAATGCCCACTCGCCATCCCTGAATCCCTTGAATATAACGTGACTAGCTCTCCCGCTCACTATATCAAAGCTCTCCCTATGCCTTGACGCCGCATATGACGCTGGAGGAACATTAATAGCTATTACGCCAAGTCCGCGCTTAACCCTCACATTAATTATCATCTCCACCTCATCCCCCACAAAGACCCGCTTCCTGCTTAGGGATAGGGCTATATCTATCCGCGGCTCATCATTCGTGTAAATGGCTAGGCCCACCATTAATATGGCGAATAGGACTGGAATTAAGGCCTCCTTTGCAGTGCTCATGAATGCGACGACGGAGAGCGTGGTGGGCAGCAATAGGAGGAGGTAATAGGACTTAGTGATTTCCTTAACCATGCTCTCACTTCGGAACGGGCAATTTACTTACGTACTCCAGAACTATATCCCGCCCAGTCACTTCCCCCTCTATGGCTAGCTCCGGCTTAAGGATTACCCTGTGCCCAAGCACGTCTGGAGCTATGGATTTAATATCGTCTGGGACAACGTAGTTTCTCCCATCTATTACGGCCATTGCCCTAGCCATTCTGAGGAGGGACATTAATCCCCGGGGACTGGGGCCAGCCGCCACCCTATCATCGCCTCGAATCGATCTAAATGATAAAATGTACCTCAACAAGTCATCGCTGACCTTAACGCCGCCCTCAATGAATGCCCTAATGCCCTCTAACTCGCTTGGTCCGGTAACCGGCGATGCCTTATCGGTCGGGTCATCCGTCATCCATGCCATTCTCCTCCTCAATAACTCCAACTCCTCCTCTTCATCTGGGTAACCGAGGCTGAGCTTAATCATGAACCTATCCAATTGAGCCTCGGGAAGAGGGTAAGTGCCCTCATACTCTATGGGGTTCTGGGTGGCGATCACTATGAAGGGTCTCGGCAATCGCTGGGTCTCTCCCTCTATAGTTACCTGGAGCTCCTCCATTGCCTCCAGGAGCGCTGCCTGGGTCTTTGGAGGCGCCCTATTGATCTCATCGGCCAGCACGAAGTTAGCGAATATGGGTCCCCTCATCACCTCGAAACGGCTCTCCCCGGGCCTCCATACCTTGGTTCCAATCAAGTCGCTTGGCAATAGGTCCGGCGTGAATTGGATCCTTGAGAAACTAAGGCCTAGGATCCTCGCCATTAGCTTAGCGAGGAATGTCTTTCCAACGCCTGGCTTATCCTCTAGAAGCACGTGACCCCCGGCCAGGACAACGGCCATCACCATCCTCACGGCGCCCTCCTTGCCCGAGTAGAGGCTTAGGATGCCATTAATGACTGACTTAGCTCTCTCCGCGGCGAAACCAGTATCTACCTCCACATCCATAAATACTAGGCACAGCTTTAAAGAATTTTTCAAAAAAGCAAGTAAAGCGTTGATCCCCCACCATTAGGGACGAGGCCTATTCATGGTTTATAATGCCATTTAGTGCCGTACATGATTATTGCAAACATCGTATGCTCCCCCCTCCATGATGCCGCGATGATTTCCCTTGCAAGGAAAGGATATAAATATGTATTTAATTTAAGGAAAAGTATGAAGCCGATAATCATTATCGCGGTGGCTGCAGCAATAGTAATAGGCATAGCCGCGGGTCTCCTCATATTCAATTACTCGACAACGCCAAAAACAACATCAACCCAATTATCGATCACCCAATCAACCACCTTCTATACCGCCTCAACTCAATCCCCAACTCCTTCAACTCAATCAACATCTTCACAATCAGTAACAACCGCCTCAACTCAATCATCACAGGAAACACAGACAACCACAATAACCATGCCTCCACCAAGCACTACAACTACATCCTCCGCCTCGCCTCAATCATCCTCGCCAGCAATGGAGGCGCTCTGGAGCCTCGGCAATGCCACGGTTAAGCAAGCCACATTAACCTACACGGGCTCCGTATATATAACCGCCCTCAATGCCTCAGGTCCTGGAGCAACAATGGAGATACGCATTAATGTGCCCACCGTTGAGTTTTCTTATATTAATGAATCCTCCAGCGCCGATTACTACATAGCGGCCAACATAACCATATCATCAGCCAGTCAAGGGATAAGCATAACTATGCCGTTAATGCTGGGCCTCGAGGTCAGCGGTAACTACTCATGCCTGGCCTTTAGCTCTCCATTAATTGCTAGATACACTAATGGCTCCGCAATTAAGTTCTGCGGCGAGACCAGGAACTATACTGGGGTGCGGCTAAAGGTAGGCAATACTAAGATATTCGAGGGCGAGCTCTCCTATATTGGCTCCTCAACGTGGAACGGCCAAACCACTTACTGCTTCCAAACAGTTAAGCCCTACACGAATACAACCAATTTACGTTACCTATTCAGCAACGTCACATCCGCCGCATCATTTGCCAACTCATCATTAAGCCTAAGCAGGATGTGCCTATTAAGTAACGGCATTCCAACCACATTACTTGGCAGCCTAAACATAACGACCCCAACCCCTAAGTCGAATATATTGATTAATTTCGACTTTAATTTAATTGGCCTCTCATCAACATTTGATCAGGCAGCACTCAATAACTTAATGGCGCATGCCATAAATATAACCCAATTAATGCATCCCCCGCCCCCCTCCTCATCATGAATTAAAGGAATCTATAGTTCTATTTTATATTTATGGCATGATGCATTCATTGCTTGCTTTGGATCATTTGGGTAATGTTTATATATGCGTTACCATTAAATGGACACGCAATTAATTCAATTACAACTCAATAACCCCCCAATACAGCACTATTAGGCGATTCTTAATGTGGGGAATCATGGGATTAACATCAATCTTCCTTTAGATCTGCTTTTCAGTGCACGGCTAGCCTGTGTGCCTCCTTTGAACCTGAATTAATCATTTTTATTGCTGAGGTTCAGTGCTTCCCTATGGTTGGGGTTGGGGATCCTGCGCCGGACTTCGAGGCTCCTGCGCATGATGGATCTAGGATTAAGTTAAGCGAGTTAAGGGGAAGGTGGGTCATAATTTACTTCTTCCCCAAGGCATTCACTCCCGGCTGCACCAGGGAGACCCAGGCATTCGCCTCATCCTGGAACAGGTTCAAGGAGTTAGGCGTCGAGGTCCTCGGCATCAGTAGGGATGATTCAGCCACATTAGCTAGATTCGCCAAGGCCGAGGGCGCTAACTTCAAATTGATAAGTGATGCGGATGGCTCCATAGCGAGATCCTTCAATGTCCTCGGCATGCTCGGCATGGCTGATAGAGTCACATTCATAGTGGATCCAGAGGGAAAAATAGCCAGCATCATACGCGGCTTCAGTGTGAGGCCTGATCAGCACCCAAACGCCGCACTACGGGCAATAAGCGAGAAAATGCATGCATAAACCCCATCACTACTATAACATACACTAATCCTCATAAGAAAACCATCTTAATAGAAAGTTATCTTATACATAATAATATTAATTGACGAATATATGCTATGAATAATTCTCTTTTAATTTGAAAGCCAAGTTAAGTTTTTTTATACGCATGGGGGAAAACCTCGCCATTTATGGCGGGGATGAGGGGTAACTTTAAATATTTGATGTTCCTATTTTTCTGATGCCCATCGTGGGGTTTAGGTTCAGAGCATACACTGATCGACGAACGTTGAGGGCGTTAAAGGCCCAGTTGGAGTTGGCTTGTGAGGTCTACAACACCCTACGATGGGCAGACAAGTACTTCTACCATGAGGATGGGAAGGGATTAAGCAAGAATGAGTTGAGGCAACTAGCCCTCGACCTCAGAAAACAGGACGAAGAGTATCAACAGCTCTATTCCCAGACACTGCAACAGATAGCAGATAGATACTACGAGGCTAGGAAGCGCTTTTTAGATGGGTTATCGCGTTTCCCAAGGGAGAAGAAACCCCATAAATACTACTCCTTGGTTTATCCGCAGAGCGGGTGGAAGATAGTGGTTAGGAAAGCTAGAACGAGTGGGAGTGGGAGGAGGCTTGTGTTGAGGCTGAGCGGCCTCGGGGCCTTCAAGGTCATTGCCCACAGGGACTTCCCACTAGAGAAAGTTAAACGCGTGGCGGTGAAATTGACGAGGAGTGGAAAAGTGTATGTCTCATTCATTGTTGAAAACCATGAATTCCCAAAATTACCAAACACTGGAAGGGCAGTGGGGATTGATGTTGGTGTGGAGAAGCTTCTCGTGACCTCGGATGGGGAGTACCTCCCAAACCTGAGGCCCTATGAGAGGGCATTGAAGAAGGTGAGGAGGCTCCACAAGGCCCTATCGAGGAAGAAATTTCTATCTAAGAACTGGTTCAAGGCTAAGATGAAGGTAGCGAGGGCTTATGAGCATTTAGCGGATCTGAGGAGGGATCTATACATGAAGTTGGGCAAATACTTTGCCGAGCATTACGACGTCGTGGTTATGGAGGATATCCACGTTAAGCAACTCATTGGTAAGTCTTCCAGAGGGTTGAGGATGAGGCTTCATGACGTCGCCATTCATGAGCTTAGGAGCATCGTGAAGTACCAGTTGGGGAAGTATGGGAAGAAGGTGGTTTTAGTGGATCCTAGGAATTCCTCGAAGATGTGCGCCAGGTGCGGTTATGTGAAGGACGACTTAACTCTATCCGATCGCGTGTTCTCGTGCCCCAAGTGTGGCTGGACCGTGGATAGGGATTATAATTCGCTTAATCACTTGAGGCGTGCGGGGTGGGTGCCGCCCGTGGTGCCCGTGGAGCTCCGCCCACTACCCATAACGATGGGCAAGGTGGGGCAGGGAGGCGGGAAGCCCCTTAAGGATGGGGTAGCTCACAATAGTTTATGGTAGTATCATTATGTCTATCAACCTCAGAGCTGACGTGATCATAACTGGGACATTAATATGGTATCTAAAAATATGTCCAAGGGAAGTATGGTATATGGCGAGACACGTGACTCCCTTTGAAGGCCACCCCAAGTTAGAAAAAGGGAGGGCAATACATAAGATATATTCGGATCAATTTCCAATATCACTTGATGGAATGAGAATTGATGCCTTCAGGAAAGAGGAGGGAATAGTTGTAGAGATTAAGTCCAGCTCAAAGTACTTAAATTCAGCCATGGCACAAACAAATTATTACTTGTATAGATTAAAAGAAGTAGGGCTTAATTGTGAGGGCGAAATCTATGTTCCAAGTCAAGGAAAGAGATATAGAATTACACTAGATGAGGAGGAAGTAAGAAGGGATCTAGACGATGTGAAAAGAATAGCGAATTTGGGCTCTCCACCGCCCAGAGTAAGGATAGTATATTGCAATAAATGTGCTTATAAGGACCTCTGCTGGGGATGAGTCGCCAAAAGATCTATGTTTTCTGGCATTTTATACAGAACATTATTATTTGGGGAACCATGAGTAAAGGCTCTATTGCTAGATGTAGAGATAATATGAACTTGTGCATCATCTAATCCTATGAGTGCTCGATGATCGGCGTGCATCATATTATTATCCATGTAATTAAAGGAACCTTAAGCTTCTCCTTCAGTTCTTGTCTTGATAAAGAGGATCTGACCTCCTCCCCGCCATAAATGGCGAGGTTTTCCCCCCATGTGTATAAATTAAATTATATGAACCAATAAGAAATGAAATGGTGATCTGTTTGAATCCTAGTCAAAAATAATTTCTGAAAATAACGTAAGAATTACAGCTCAATATCATAGTAGCATTTTTCCTATTAGAATTAAATGATAAAAATTCGGCAGTGAAAGGAGGGTTTATGAGGAGGAGTCACTGCCGACACAGTGGAAAAGTTTTTAACGAGGAAAACACATAGCAGCATGAGCCGTTTGTAGCTAACCTTAGAGGGTTTGAAACGATAACCCCACCCGTCTTTCCAACGGCGCTGCCCCAAGTTTGTAGCTAACCTTAGAGGGTTTGAAACGAGGCTCTAAAAGAGGAAGAGGATAAGAAAGTGGTGTTTGTAGCTAACCTTAGAGGGTTTGAAACGAATACAGTTTCGCCTCCTTCCTCGCCCTGAACCCAGGTTTGTAGCTAACCTTAGAGGGTTTGAAACATTGATTTATCCTATGAACCAGTTTGATTATTTCCGGTTTGTAGCTAACCTTAGAGGGTTTGAAACATCATTAATTGATTATTGATGAATCCCGCGAATGGGGTTTGTAGCTAACCTTAGAGGGTTTGAAACCTATCCGCGTCTGCCTGCATGTTTATTTTTATCATAAGGTTTGTAGCTAACCTTAGAGGGTTTGAAACAATGTTAAACCACTTCTCGAAACATAATTCGCACAGTGTTTGTAGCTAACCTTAGAGGGTTTGAAACTTTATATGGCTATCAATGGCATTAAATATTTGTATTGTTTGTAGCTAACCTTAGAGGGTTTGAAACTTTCGCTGAACATGTTATCGCCTCATGGCTCCCATTTGTTTGTAGCTAACCTTAGAGGGTTTGAAACTCCTTTAGTTCGAATAATCGGTGGATAAAGGGGAAGGGTTTGTAGCTAACCTTAGAGGGTTTGAAACCGTGGAAGATTATCCGAAAGTTCTAACTCGACGGCATTGTTTGTAGCTAACCTTAGAGGGTTTGAAACCTTTGCTTGCTTTATGATTACCTCGGCCCGGGGCATGTTTGTAGCTAACCTTAGAGGGTTTGAAACCTTACGCCGTAATCAAAGAAACATTAATCATAAAAAGTTTGTAGCTAACCTTAGAGGGTTTGAAACTACGACCCCAACGGAAAAACCGTGATAGAGATAAAGAGTTTGTAGCTAACCTTAGAGGGTTTGAAACACTAAAGCAATTATTTCCAATGCCGTAATCGGCATTTGTGTTTGTAGCTAACCTTAGAGGGTTTGAAACTCGATTTCTTCCCTAAGGTTGAGTAGAGCGGTTGGGGGTTTGTAGCTAACCTTAGAGGGTTTGAAACTCTCCGACCTATTGGGCGGGCGAGCGATTGGTTACGTTTGTAGCTAACCTTAGAGGGTTTGAAACTTGTGCCCCTCTCCGTGAAACCCTTTTCCCCATAATGGTTTGTAGCTAACCTTAGAGGGTTTGAAACTAGCAGTTCAACGGTGTAATCGGAGTGCGTTGGTTGTTTGTAGCTAACCTTAGAGGGTTTGAAACAAACTCACGTCCTGCACCGATGGGGCTCCCACCAGTTTGTAGCTAACCTTAGAGGGTTTGAAACCCCGCAATTTTGCTTACATTAATTACCTTGACTATTAGTTTGTAGCTAACCTTAGAGGGTTTGAAACATGATGTGGCTAAGGAATTCCTAGGCGAAGAAAAGAAGTTTGTAGCTAACCTTAGAGGGTTTGAAACCCTATATCATACTTATGCTGCATTCTTTCCCTTAACGTTTGTAGCTAACCTTAGAGGGTTTGAAACCAGGATTGGGGCTAGGTATTTATAATTCGTTTCCTTTGTTTGTAGCTAACCTTAGAGGGTTTGAAACTCGCGGAGTAAAACATGTGCAGCAACTCATGGAAGGTTTGTAGCTAACCTTAGAGGGTTTGAAACTGAGAGACTCACTAAATGATAAGTGGATCACTCACACGTTTGTAGCTAACCTTAGAGGGTTTGAAACGGGGATTTCAGCACTGTGATGAGTGGGGAGAGCGAGGGTTTGTAGCTAACCTTAGAGGGTTTGAAACTTCCCGTCTCGGATTTGTTTTGGTTTTGCATACGGGGTTTGTAGCTAACCTTAGAGGGTTTGAAACAATATAGAGATACCCTGAAGTTTTGGAGCACATCAAGGTTTGTAGCTAACCTTAGAGGGTTTGAAACCTGAGTTCAATACACGGTTCACTTGCTCTATATGAGTTTGTAGCTAACCTTAGAGGGTTTGAAACTAGGAACAGGTCAGGTTAAGAATGATAGTGATTAATCGTTTGTAGCTAACCTTAGAGGGTTTGAAACGCGAATAAGACTACGCAGGAACAATTCGTGAGGAGGGCGTTTGTAGCTAACCTTAGAGGGTTTGAAACCTCCTCACCTTCCCTGGACTCCAACTCGGAAATCAAGGTTTGTAGCTAACCTTAGAGGGTTTGAAACTACCAATCATATCCTTCTCAATGGTCTCCTCAACAGGGTTTGTAGCTAACCTTAGAGGGTTTGAAACATAATGACTCAGTCGTATTTGGTGGAATGATGCCCACGTTTGTAGCTAACCTTAGAGGGTTTGAAACATGGAGGTAGCGAGGTAAAACGTGATTGCTGATAATAGTTTGTAGCTAACCTTAGAGGGTTTGAAACTCAAATTCATTCAGTTTTATTACGACCACTTCGGGTGTTTGTAGCTAACCTTAGAGGGTTTGAAACAGCTCTATGAGTGGATTGCCTTGCATTGCAGGTGGAAGGTTTGTAGCTAACCTTAGAGGGTTTGAAACATTGGCCTCCGCTTCGTTGGGTTGCTCGTCCTCGGGGTTTGTAGCTAACCTTAGAGGGTTTGAAACTGGGGAAGAATGCAGTATTAAGGGTAATGCATTGCGGTTTGTAGCTAACCTTAGAGGGTTTGAAACAACTCATGCCCGAATCATGAATTAAGTGATAAAGAGGTTTGTAGCTAACCTTAGAGGGTTTGAAACTCCATTAACGCCTCCCTAATGCTCTTTATTCGCACCCTGTTTGTAGCTAACCTTAGAGGGTTTGAAACATTACCTTCCAAAGCGGTGCCTGTTTTTTCTGCCCCGTTTGTAGCTAACCTTAGAGGGTTTGAAACAAAATCTGCGAATGAGGAGTAAACCGACCAAAAATGGTTTGTAGCTAACCTTAGAGGGTTTGAAACATTTGTTTCCCCTCCGTTTTGATTTATTTGCCCGTTGTTTGTAGCTAACCTTAGAGGGTTTGAAACTTATATGCCGTTAAAAATTGCATAACACCTACCAATGTTTGTAGCTAACCTTAGAGGGTTTGAAACCTGCAATAGCGCTTAGCGAGGCCTTAGCGTCTTTAGTTTGTAGCTAACCTTAGAGGGTTTGAAACGAACAGGTAAGTTCAACAATGGCTATCGCCAACGGCAGTTTGTAGCTAACCTTAGAGGGTTTGAAACAAGAAGGCTAAGTACGTTTACGGTGTAGTCTCAGGTGTCAAGGAGGACTACGCCGTGGTGTCAATAGCCAGCATAGAGGAGAGGTTCATCGGTCCCTCCCTGACCACTCCCAGCCTGTTTACCGCCTTGACCAGCCTCTCCCTAGCGAACTCGATCTGTCCCTTTCCGCACCTTTTCAGCGGGACGACGTCGAAAAACTTCTCACAATACCGGCTTTTTCGTATTACCTCCCTAAGATTCCCATAACTGTTGTATAAAACTAAGTCTTTTAATGCATAACATGCACTTCTTCCTTTAATATCTCTATCGTTAGTTTTTCATATGTTCAAGTGATATCAAGGCAATTCAGGGATCCTTTGCGATTTCTATTTGTTTCTATAGAATGATAGTTGCTTAATTGATCCTAATATAAGCAAGGCCAATAGTGGACGACCACGGGATCATATCATGCAAACCCTAATTCACCACGCCATGACCCAGCTCATCCCCAGGTTACTTGGGGAGGACGCATTATTAAACGGAACAATCGCTGAGGTTGAGAGGATGGCCTTGGAGGAGGCGGAGAGGCCCTCACCCAGGTACGCTAGGGGGAGGAGATGAGGAGGAAGGGTTATGCCAAGTACAGACTACTGAGGGGGTTCAACGACTCCCTCCGGGGGAGTAGTGTACGGGCTGGAGTGGATCGTGCTGAGGTTGCCCGTCCTGTGCAGGGGAGGGGATGAGGACTGGAATATTTCTTCGTTGGATAAGCTCAAATCAACTGAGATATTACAATTCGGAAAGTTCAACTCTATATGTATGTTATATTTTTCCAAAATACTATCGTAAATAGATTCGCTAAAAATCTGAACGTGACTCCAACACTTAATATGTAACACTTATTTTTAAACATTAAGCCGAGATGTATCACTATCAGGGGGAATACGCCTATTAAGCCCCTATCATACTATAATTTCTTTCATCGTCTCAAATATTCTAACCAAAATTCAGTTTATAATTTTTTAATTATCTTGCTGTAAGGAACAGTTAATAACATGGAAGTGATTAAGTTTAGAGATTTAATAAAGCGTTTTGTATGTAATCCTTAAGCTTGAACTGAAATGTATAGGTGTTTATGAAAGTAATTCCGTTTATTGTCATTTTAGGAGCTGCTGAATTTTCATGGAGATGCCCGTAAATGTAGTAGACTATCTTTTTGTTAGAATTAAAGATTATATTAGATAAGTCTTGTCCATCATAAGCGTTAAAGAATGAATATTCTTTAATCAATTCCTTAAATGGTGCGTGATGTGTGACTATTATGGTTTGCCTTCCCCTTATGTTCCTTTCCATCTTCTCTTTATTTATCTTAGCAAAACTTCTTGATTCGAGCTTTGTATATATACAGTCGTTATGCCAATCAGGGCATGAGCACTGACTTATAGTATTAAGATAAATGCAATTACTCTTTATATACTCCTTACTAAATCCGTAGGGATTACAGTTTTCATAATCGAAATTAGTATAACCAGGGGCAAAAGAATAATCGTACCAACCTACATTACCAACAACGTCGTAATCCCCTAACTCTATCCTATTTATAGTATCTAATAGTTCTACGTTATATTTTTCACATAGTTTATTTATTCTTTCTAACTTACTAATGCTGTCCATGTCTTTCTCGTGTATCCATAAGTCATGGTTTCCTAAAACTATAATTATTCTCATTTTCTGATTAGCTTTCTTTAACTTTATGAAAAGTTTTTCAATATCTCCCAGCTTTCCATCTACACTCAGGTCTCCAGAAATTATAAGTGCATCAGGTTTTACTAGTTTTATTCCCTCTAATATTGTAGCTAAGTAAGGTGATGGCACATGGATATCTGTCGCTACAAGTATTTTAGTCATTATTCATAAATAGTATTGTCCAGCTTTTAAATAATTGATGGTTCTTAGTCTTAATTACGGGTAATGTGTTTTAAGTAGCCTTATGAGAATTTCAAGAATAGATATATCATTTGGCTTATCTGAACTATAAGACTTAACTAGATATAGTTCTTTATCTTATAACTCCTCTTTACGCTTTTCCTCTTTAGGTTCTTCCTTTACCGTTACATGTATTTGAGGCTGAAATATTACCATATTATTGTTCTGTAAAACTCCTTCTTCTGGTTTGATTAAGCCCTTATATATTGCACAACTTTCGATTAGAGAAATTATACTAGGCCTATATCATCTCTAATAGTCTTCCATCGTGTCCTACAATTAAGTCCCAGGCTAACTTAGTATCTTCATCTACTCTAAGCTCTATTTTTGCATCTTTACGTTTGAAAGATCTATATGGCATTTTTATCCTCTGTAAAAGTTTCTGGATATTGATATAATCCATGTCATACAATTGTGAGACATTAGGATTATTGAGTTGTGAGACGAAAGAATTTGTATGAGTCTCATTTAACGTATCTGAAGTGTCTCTGTGACTCAGATTAGTATTAGTAAAAGCCTCTTTAGAATGAGTTTGTATGACAGACGTCCGTATGACAAAATCGTTATTAGTAGTTTTTTAGTATAGGGGCTCTCCGCTCCTCTCCTACCTCTTTGCCCCCAGGGAGCTCTGGCCCCTCCTCAGGTCCAACAACCTGACCAGTCCTTCAACTCCCTCCTGGAGAGGAGGAGGTTCGGCGAGTGCCACTCCCCCTGGAGGACCGGATCGCCCGGGCCATAGTCGTCAACTACAACCTCTCGACCTGTTATCTCATTCTTGTAATAATATTACAAGATCCCTTATTTCTTCGTGAAATGATCAAATATATTCAGTAATTCCTCAATTGAATATGAATAAGTCCAAATCAACAGAGATATTACAATTCGCAAAGGAGTCCTGAATTGCCCCGAGCGTTCCGTCCATGTTATCATTTTCTCATTTTTAATGATATTTCTCAGTTAATCTTCATAGAAATATATCTCATTAACTTCTTATAAATTACTAACAATAGATAAAAATTATTTTTTGCTAATCGGATTTTGGGTTTACCGTCCTGGGGCGGGGAGGAGGTCAGATCCAGACTTGCATTCTTTTTTAGCAATTCGTTATTTATTAATATTGAGGTAAGGGATTTAAATGCCCTAATCAATTCTATCCATGAAGAGGCTCTTCATTTTAACCAGTGGAACCTTGAAGCGGAAGAATAACACGCTCTCTTTGGTGACCAAGGATGGAACCAAGTATGTCCCAATAACTACCATTAAGTCGATATATATTTTCGGGGAGGTGAGACTTAATAAGCGGCTTCTTCAGTTCCTAAGCAAGAACCACATTCCCGTTCACTTCTTCGGGAGACATTATCTGGGCACGTTTTACCCACGGCTTTTTAATGCATCAGGCTTTATGGTTCTGAGGCAAGTCCAAGCATATCTGGATCCAGGAGAGAGGGTGAGACTGGCAAGGAAGTTCGTTGAGGGCGCAATCAAGAACATGGCTACAGTGCTCAGAGAGAACGGGCTTGGAGAGGAGTCCGTTCAGTTAAGGAGTTACTTAAAGCTGCAGGCAGAGGACGTGGATTCAGTGATGGGAGTTGAGGGGAGCGCAAGAAGTTTTTACTTTGAGTGCATGGATAAGATACTTCCCCAAGATTTCAAGCTGGTTAGGAGGACAAGAAGACCGCCGGAGAATATGGGTAATTCCCTCATGAGTTTGATGAATATGATTCTCTACACAGCTGTCTTGGATGAGATATACCAAACACACTTGGATCCCAGGATTGGTTTTCTTCACTCCACCAACTTCAGGAGATTCTCATTAAACCTCGACGTGGCAGAGGTTTTTAGACCCATCATTGTGGATAGACTATTGATCTCCATGATAAATAGGCGAGAGATTTCCAAGGATGACTTCGAGGATCTCACCGCAGGACTAAGGCTGACTCAGAAGGGACTCAAGACCGTGTTGTCTGCAATTGATAGAAAACTATCGTCCACAATAACAGTGAAAAAGAGGAAGATATCCTACTCAAGGGTGATAAGAATGGAACTATATAAAGTGGAAAGGCATCTATCCGGTGATGTAGAATACTCCCCCTTCCTGATACGCTAGATTATGGAAAATCAAATAATTATATAAATTTACAAAACAAATTTAATGCTGTTTTAGGCAATCTATAAATGCTTAAATCGCTCAGAAAAATAGGTGAGCTCGAGAAAGAGTCTGGGAAATCACTGCCGATAGAAGACGTGGAACCAAAGGGGAAAGGGCCTCATACATTCAGGCTAGTGATTTTTGATAACGATAAGAAAGAGGTTGTATTCGAGGATCGCGAGTTCACCGAAAATACTCCTTACGAGTGGAATTTCATGGGAAACAGTGATGGAAATGAACCCATGGATATGTTGACCACTACATCTTTGAAGTACATACTAGGGTTTGACGATAAAGGGAATCTAATTTCGTCCAATAAATGGATATTACACGCTGGACAAAAAATTCCGGTTGTGGGAGATAAGCTGAAAAAGGTGACACAATGGTATTCCCCAGAACATTGGAAGGATAAGGTCGAACCGGATCGTTTTAAAACTGCAGTTTTATTCAGCATTATAGTAATTGATCAAGGAGAAAAATATGAGTTGGCGAAGATGCAAGAATATAAGGAATACTTCTTAGTGAAGCAGGAGGATAATAATGGAGAGGTAAAGTGTCAACTTTGTGGCCGCTTAACCTCTATAGATGACCCCGGTTATCCTGGCGGAACTCTCTTGAAAATCTACATCACGGACAAGAAGGGCTTCACTGCATACATAAGCGATTCCCCAGAGAATAGATTGAAAACCCATGTTATATGTAACGATTGCAAAAACTTATTGAGGCTGGGCAATAATTACGTCATGAATAATATGAAAGTTAGAGTTGGAAAATTGAACGTTTACGTAATTCCCTCCCTATCGGAGAAGAGCAATAAAAGCGTTCTGGACAGAATAAAAATGGAGGAAGAAGGATGGCTAGTTTCCTTCAAAGAATTGGATGAAGCCGAGAATCAAATAATGGATGAAGCTGAGTTCCAAGACTGGATATATAGCGTTACCCTCGTGTGGGGAGGTGCTCAGAAATCCAAGTTCGCCGTATCAAAGGTTATGTATGATGTCACAATCCCTAGGCTAATGGAAATACGGAGAGCAGCAAAAAATGTCGAAGGGAGGCTTGATATAAAGGAGTTGACGGGCAAATCTTTGAATGTTCCTTCCCTTTACGCAATCACTCCAGTGATGGAAACATCGAGAGGGATCATCGCTACTCAATTCTTGAATATAATGTCCTCAATAATGGAGGGACATCCAATAGACCTCATTTACGTGTACTCTTCATTCCTTAAAGAGATTAAATGCATTAGGACAGATACATGTCAGAACTCTCTCTCCTCTAGGCTTACTTTGGAAGAAGCATCTCTCTTAGCCACTGGATTTATAAAGATGCTTCTGGAATTAAATCGCGTGTCAGTTCAATCCATGATGGGTGAGGCGAGTAAATTAACAGATCCAAAGGAATACGCAGATAAGTTGGGGCTGGCTAAGGGACGAAAGGGACTATTTCTATTGGGCGTCGTGACGGCAAGCGTGGGTTCTGTTCAATATAAGAAGGGAGATAGGAAGAAGTCAATTCTGGACAGACTGGATTTCGAGGGTATGGACATATCTGAAGTCAAAGTATATGCCTCGCGACTCATGGAGTCCTTGAGAAATTATGATATACTTACATTCAATGAGGAACTTCTTGGGGAAGCCATTTCTTTAATCAATGAGGATCCTAACTCCTTGAATTCTGCTGAGGAGAATGTTTTCTGGATACTTTCCGGGTATTCTTGGAAGACTTTGAATTTAATTAGGTCTGGAGAAGCTAATGATGAGGGTGAAGATAATGAGTAAAATACAGAACAACTCTGAAATTCTATTCATATATGAGGCTAAGCTTACTAACCCCAATGGGGATCCTGACGACGAAAACAGACCCAGGATGGATCCAAAGATGAGGAGAAATTTGGTCAGTGACGTAAGATTGAAACGATATTTCCGCGATTACATGATTTCGCAGAAGGGGGAGGACAATATATGGGTAACAAAGTTAGATGGCAGGAATGTGGATGCAACTGAGAGGCTAAAGAAAATAGGAGAGCCGGAGGATGTTCTCAAGAAGTGCATTGATGCCAGACTATTCGGTGCCACCATCCCCGAGAAGGGTACAGAATCAAAATCAAAGGGCAGATCTACATCCTACACGGGGCCCGTGCAGTTCACGTGGGGGTACTCATTGCATAAGGTAGATCTAGTGGACTCTCGAACAATTACATCAATCTTATCAGGACGGGACACAGGATATGGAAACATAGGGAAGGACTACCGAGTTTATTACTCTCTAATAGCTTTCTATGGTGCTGTCAGCGCCAAGAGGGCTGAGATCACCGGCGCATCCGAAGAAGATCTTAGTGAATTAGATGAATCCCTCTGGAAGTCCCTGATAACTGAGAGTGTGACAAGAAGTAAAATTGGACAAAGACCCCTCCTCTATCTCAGGATGGAATATTCATCTCCTGAGTCAATGAAAGGGGACTTAAGACGGTTCATTTCTGTGAAGGAAAAGAAGGATAATATACGGGAATTCTTCGACCTAGAATTAAAAATGGATAATTTATTAAAGTTGATCGAGCAAACCGAGGTAGTTAAGGTAATTGCCAAATGTTCTGATGAGTTCAGGGGATTCTGCGATGGCGTTGCGAAAATTTGCAACGACAAGAATAAAACTTGCAAAGTTGATATCAAATAAATTTGAAGGGAGTTACTAAATGATTGTTCTCACGTTTCGCATTGGGGGCGCAATGGCTCACTTCAGAAAGGTGTTCTCCAATTCTACTTCTCTCACATATTATTTCCCGCCAAGAACCACTGTTATGGGCATTATAGCTGCAGCCATGGGACTGAAGAGGGACTCCTACTACGAGAAATTGGATAAGTATCAATACTCGGTGGCGCCACTGACTGGACTGCGGAAAATAATGTTTGGGGAGAATTACTTGGATACTGATGAGGTGAGCGTTACAACACTTAGGGGGCTAAAGCAGAGAGTTCCAACTGCGAGGGAGTTCGTGGTTCCATCTGGGGAGCAATCTTTTCTTGAATATGAGGTATTGGTTTATCCATTCGATGATACCATGGAAAAGAGCCTTAAGGCTCCCGCTTATCCCATCTCCTTGGGCGCCGCCAATATGCTTGGCTATGTTGATTATGTAGAGAAAGTCGAGTGCGACGAAATAAATGTTATTAATGGTAAGGTAAATTCCGTGGTATCTTTAAAACCACGCATAGAGTCTAACATAAAGGTGGCAATCGAAGATATGGTTCCCAGGACATTCGATGAGGGAAGACATAGTGGTCCACTGTCGACTTATTTCATCGAGTTAAACGCAATGCCATTACATGTTGAGGGAGAAGCTAAGGGAGTCAAGTGCGGGGAAAGACAATATCTTTTTCTATGATTAAAAGCAATAATTGAAAAAGACCATTTGATGAATATGAAGAAAGCTAAAACACCGGCTTTAAATATTGCATCGTGGTTTGATTAAGTTATGGCTAATAGCAAGAAAGGGTTATAGAAAGTTATCTTCCTTTCTTGAATTGCTCCCTATTTCAATTCTTTTAATGTTTTTTCCAGTGGGAGTCATATAAATCGTGATTGCATCATTCATCTTTATTATCCTCTTTAATTCATCAGAAAGCAGGTTAAGATTACCTTCCGTTATGTCACCTTCAAAAACGGATCTCTGAACCCATATCAAATACTTCCTACAAGTATTGAGCACCTTGGCTACGCGGGATTCATCTATATCGTATACTAATATGACATATACCACTGCGCATCGCAACCTATTTATGGTTATACATAAATAGTTTAGGGTGTTTGGAACTGAAGTCACAGCAATATATGCATGAAATCTTTAATCCCTATAGGGTAGCAATAAAAATAGTCATTAAAATCCATACTCTTATCCTTCTACGTTTTTCTCTGGCCTAATTTTCTACGGTAATTTAATGATACAAATTTTTGCTTTTCATCAATATCCCCCTCTGGGGCTGGATAACCTTAAGTTGGCACTAACCTCTGCATCTAGGGTATGTATTGCTTTAGCGCCATCGAAAGGCATTTATAGTTATCTATGAATAATTATTCATGGATTTCAAATCTCATCCAGATAAATTGTTGATCGATCATTTGCGTGAGGTTGGGGATAATGCTGAGGCTCTTGCTCCGTCTCACTTGAAGAAGGCGGCTTACATTGCTGGATCCCATCATGATATCGGTAAGTTCACATCATTCTTTCAGGAGCATCTAAACAGTGGAAGAAAAATGAGGTGCTCCTCCCATGCATCAATATCCGCCCTCTATGCGTTTGACACAGCTACGAGGGAGGGATTGGATGACCTCACCTCTTTCCTCGTGATGAGCGCGGTTAAGTCCCACCATGGAAGACTATTGGGACTCAAGACCATGAAGAATTGGTTGAGGGGACTCATGGATGGCGAAGATGAATGCCTACGGATGCAATATGAACAAATAAGGAATAATGCCAGCGACGTCAAGTCTCTCCGCTTTCCACCGAAGCTTGACATGGATCTGGATAAAATAGTTAGCAATGCTTGGCGAACCACAATGAAATTGTTGCAAGAATTCCATAATTGGAGGGATTACTTTAATGGTGCTCTCCTATTCTCTTGTTTAATAGATGCAGATAAACATAGTGCCTCAAATAATCCATTCTCTACTTCTATATCATTACCCTTAGAGCGGGTCATGGAGTTTCACGATAATTTGCCTAACGGCAATATGAAGGACCTCAGAGATATGCTTTACTATGCAGTCCTTAATTGGAAACTCGAAGGAAGGATTGCCGGGATAATCTCGCCGACTGGAACTGGGAAGACCCTGGCCGGGATACTTGCCGCCGTGAAAGAAGGAAGGAGAGTGATATATAGTTTGCCCTTCATCAGCATAGTGGAGCAGACCTATGACATAGTTGATTCAATATATCCAGATCAAGTACTCAAGTTCCATCATATGGCTTTTCCAGATCCTAATAGCGACGAGAACGTCAGTGTGGAGGATATCCTACTCCTAGCTGAGTCCTGGGATTATCCCATGATAGTGACTACGTTCGAGGGACTCCTCGCTTCTTTCCTGTCCCACAGGAACAGAGATATAAAAAGGCTCCATAGCCTCTATGGATCTGTAGTAATATTAGACGAGGTGCAAGCATTACCTGCAGAGAAATGGAATATAATTAAGGAAGCACTTAAGGAGGCTTCCGAGACATTGGACATAAAGTTCATTTTGATGAGTGCTACAGTGCCTAAATTGTTAAGACCAGAGTCAGGTAATATAATTGATCCTCTATATGGAAGAGAACCAAACCGGGTTAGGGTAAATTACCGAGACAAAATTGTAACACCGGAGGAGCTGGCGAAAGAGGTGGTAGATATATGGAAAGGAAACGAAAGTATTATGGTTGAGCTGAACACTATAGCATCAGCCGAGAGAGTGGCTGATGAACTTTTACGGAGTGAGATTCCAATTCAATTCTTATCCACACATATTACACCATACGATAGACGAAACAGAATAAATAAAATGAAAGAAATGTTAAGAAAAGGAGACCCCTTTGTTCTAGTGACTACCCAGGTAGTGGAGGCCGGCGTGGACCTTGATTTCTCCAAGGTATTTAGGGATCTAGGTCCTCTAGACTCAGTAATTCAAGCTGCAGGCAGGTGCAATAGAAATTCTAGGTTGGCTAAGGGAGAAGTATTCATTAGACGGATTAGAAGGGAGGATAAACCAACAGATTTCTCTCTAATATATGGAAAGTTTACAGAGCAGGTCACTTTAAAAATAATCAAGGAAAGCTTTGAGGAAAAAGATTTTCGTAAAATGCTGGACTCATATTATGAAGAGCTTGAGAAGATAAGAGATTTGGAACATCAATCCATTGATGTAATCGATCACGTAAAGAGCCTTGACTACGATAAGTTGGAGTTCTCCTTAATAAAGGAAGAGCCTAAGTATGCTGTGTTAATCCTACAGAATAATAAAGCTATGGAGAACCTCAACGGGCTTAGGAGTGCAATGCGGACCAGAGGATATGAAAGAAGTGCTGCAGTGAGGAAGTGGAGGGCTAATGTCGAGGAGTTCACCGTTAAGGTATGGCAGAAACCGGAGCTTGAGTATGATGAGAGATTGGATCTTTACCTGGCGAATGCCGATATATATGACAGCATTAAGGGCTTTACAGTAAAGGAAACCGAGGAATCGCTCTTGTGGTAAGATTAGAAGAAATAACACAATCAATTATTAGAGCAAAACACCAATATAAATTAAATTATATGAACCAATAAGAAATGAAATGGTGATCTGTTTGAATCCTAGTCAAAAATAATTTCTGAAAATAACGTAAGAATTACAGCTCAATATCATAGTAGCATTTTTCCTATAGAATTAAATGATAAAAATTCGGCAGTGAAAGGAGGGTTTATGAGGAGGAGTCACTGCCGACACAGTGGAAAAGTTTTTAACGAGGAAAACACATAGCAGCATGAGCCGTTTGTAGCTAACCTTAGAGGGTTTGAAACGATAACCCCACCCGTCTTTCCAACGGCGCTGCCCCAAGTTTGTAGCTAACCTTAGAGGGTTTGAAACCCTCAAGTTGCGCAATTAGTGAGTAATGGCGGGGAATGTTTGTAGCTAACCTTAGAGGGTTTGAAACTGAAATCGCCGGGGCCCAGGATCCCCCTTAGATACCTGGTTTGTAGCTAACCTTAGAGGGTTTGAAACAAAAATATACTTAAACAAGCCAAAGAGGCCATAATGTTTGTAGCTAACCTTAGAGGGTTTGAAACTATTCCAGTGTATCCTCGCCATCCTCCGTATTGAAAGGTTTGTAGCTAACCTTAGAGGGTTTGAAACCCCATGTTTATTATCGTTACCCAAATGGGTCATTAATGTTTGTAGCTAACCTTAGAGGGTTTGAAACACAATGCTCGTGATGGTATTATTGCTCATGCTGAAGGGTTTGTAGCTAACCTTAGAGGGTTTGAAACCAGATGAGCAGGCGCTGAAAATACTCATCAATCTCGAGTTTGTAGCTAACCTTAGAGGGTTTGAAACGATATAACTAATAGAAAGAAATACAGGCAAAAAGAAAGTTTGTAGCTAACCTTAGAGGGTTTGAAACCTAGGCTTGAGTTCAGGGTTTCATTCAGTAATATTGAGTTTGTAGCTAACCTTAGAGGGTTTGAAACTCGGGTTTTCCCGGGAAATTCTCTCCCATGTTTGGGAAGTTTGTAGCTAACCTTAGAGGGTTTGAAACATTGGGAATGCCATCAATTTAAACTTAACACCACTTGTTTGTAGCTAACCTTAGAGGGTTTGAAACTCAACCACCATACCCAAAAGAATCAATTCCCATATCTGTTTGTAGCTAACCTTAGAGGGTTTGAAACCCCCTATACTCCTCAAACAAATCCTCCTGGGCATCAGTTTGTAGCTAACCTTAGAGGGTTTGAAACGTAAATGCAACGGTGCCCTGTGGAGTCTTCGCTGGAGGTTTGTAGCTAACCTTAGAGGGTTTGAAATTAATAGATGTCTAGAAAGTCTCTTATTCTTCTCCCCGATATTTCTATCATTCCAAATCCCTGACTGTTCTTGCTGCCAATTCCGGCATCGTATATGACTTTCATGAGTGTTTTGGGTCCTCGCATCTCGAATTCCCCTTTCCACGCCTTGATTAAGTTGTTCTTATACATGACCTTGGTTTGGGAAACCCTCAGAGGTCTGATTTCCAGCCCATGTTTAAGATATCTTCCCCTCAATGCGTGAAACTTCCTCCGTGCATTTAGGTCTATCAACACTTGCCACTCCAGTTCATGTGGAGAGTAGTATCTAGCTCCATTTATGCCCCTTTTATACATTGTTATTGGAGAGAGAGTATATATTGTTGCCTTATCTCCGAAATCCGGGTTTTCCATGATGCCCACGGTTTCTACTATGAGCTTAGTATCTTTAATTTTAAGGTCTGGATCGTTTAGGAGTGAAAAATAGATTTCCTTTATTATCAGGTTGATGGGAGATGAGATGCATAGGTAGCACTTGTTCCTATATATTAATTGCTCTCCATTCCTGACAAAATCTCCTATGAGGCGTGAGAAGGTGAACATCTTAAACTTCCTCGGGCCTTCTTTAATTCCTTTATAATGAAGAAAATGGGATATTTCCCTTGGCAAACGATTATAGATAGCCGACTGAATGAAGTAGTTATAATGCAATGGCACCGGTCCCCTAGGCAGAAGTGAGATACAAATCCTCATGCCTGCTCCCCATTGGCAATATCGAGAATAGATCCAGTTTCTGGATTTAAATATTTTTGGAATATAAATGAAGAGCCAGATCCCCTTTGAGTAGCCATAGAGGATCTTCACGGAAATAAATCGACTAGGTGGAACGTTATTTGATTCAAGATAAGTGATAATTTCGCATTGGGGTAATGCATCATATACTCCAATTCCGGTACCCCTGCAAATTGATTAATATTGACAATGAATGAGTGACAAGCCTCGCCCTTTAGGGCGGGGTAAGGTTTTTAATCTCTGAATGCGAGGGAATAATTGTGTGGGGAAGCCCTGAATAGGGCGCGAGCAACGCGTAACGTGTCCCCGCACTAATATATATCCTTGAGTCCCTGGGATCCGTGGATGGGGGGTTCTCCGTGGTGAGGGATAGGGGTAATGGGTTGAAGGCTCAGCCCGTGGTCCACCGCTGGACGAATGGAGCGGGGTGGGTAATCACTAGCTGTGAAGTGGTGAGGATGAAGGCGGTAAACCACGAACCAATGAACCACCCAAAGGGAACCTCCACCCTTCAGGGCGGGGAGGAGGTCAGACGAGGTATGAGGCGTTAAATTGTTCTCCATTAGTTATTTGCTTCTTGTTTAATGGATGGAAAAATCATTGCTTATCTCCGCATTACGCTTAAATGATGGATTACCTCAATCATTAATATGAAGAAGCCATTATGTATTCCTTCATGTATTCTTCATCTTTCAACACCAGAGACCCCGTCCGTGAGGTGGGGTAGTTTACGCATTGTATTAACACTAAATGATTTTTTAATTATGGTACTGGTGATGAGTTATTCAATGGGCCGGGCTTGTAGGGACGAGTTGATGCATGTAATGCAATGCATAATTGCAATGAGGGGTAAGTTTCATCTAAACCAGAGTGAGGTGTTGATGCATCAATTCATCCATAAATAGACGCATTACTTAAGCTAAGGAAGTCGATTAAGGAAAACTTGGTCTCGAGTTGCGATTGGGAGGAGAAACCCTTATATTTATGGCTATGTTCTTCTCGATGGGTTGAGGAAATTTGAGCGATATCAGGGATGCCTTGATTAAGTTGTTGAGGGATGATCCAGCATTTAGGCGGGAGTTGATTAGAGCGATTAATATGGAGGATGCGGTGTGGGGCGAGAGGCTTGAAAGCATTAGGAAATTACTTGAGGAGCAATCGAAGCTGAGCGTGGAGAATACGCGGGTGCTGGAGAGCTTATTGAAGTCAACTAGTGAATTAACCGAGGCGCAGAAGGGAATAGAGAGTGAATTGACCAAGCTGGTGGAGAGAATCAATAACTTAGCTGAAGCACAGCAAAGAACCGAAGAGAGGCTCAGCAAATTAACTGAAAGAGTTAATGAGTTGGCGGAGGCGCAAAAGAGAACCGAGGATGGATTAAACAAATTAACTGAAAGAGTTAATGATTTAACTGAGCGGCTAGATAAATTAACTGAAAGAGTTAATGATTTAACTGAAAGAATGAATGAGTTGATGGAAGTCCAGAAGAGAACTGATGAGCGGCTAGATAAATTAACTGAAAGAGTTAATGATTTAACTGAGCGGCTAGATAAATTAACTGAAAGAGTAGATAAATTAACTGAAAGAGTTAATGATTTAACTGATCGATTGGATAAATTAACTGAAAGAGTTAATGATTTAACTGAGCGGCTAGATAAATTAACTGAAAGAGTTAATGAGTTGGCGGAGGCGCAAAAGAGAACCGAGGATGGATTAAGTAGATTGACGGATGCGATTGGTGAGTTAAGCAAGGAGGTAATAGGGCTCAAGAAGAGGATGGATTCCATGGGAAGGAGGTGGGGCGAGGATTATGAGGAAGTGATCAAGCTCTTCTTTAAGGAGTTAGTGGAAGTGGAGAAAATAGATCTAAGGTACGTTAATAGGTTCACGTATAAGGATGAGGCAGGGCAATTTGGGCCCAAGGGCAGCATCTACGAGATAGATGTACTGGCGCGGAATGGGAGGGTTTACCTCATAGAGGTGAAGTCGTTTGCGGACGAGGATGATCTGGATTGGTTCAATGTAAAGTGCAGCACAGTGACCAAGGCATTTGGATTCAATGATCCCATCAAGTTATTCCTAGCCGTGTCCGCCACGGAGGAGGCAGTGGAGAGAGCCAAGAATTATGGGATTAAGATGCTTACGGGGGACGTAATAGAGAAGCGAAAACCCAAAGCTGCTCAAACCTAAACGAGCAAAGAGGGATGCTTGCTGAACCTCGAGGAAGATGCGTTCAGCGACTCCACATCACTCCTGAGTGGATATACTTGTAACGTTTTATGATTATGGCATGGCAATAGCCCTTTCTGTTGCCTCTGGCCGCTTTATTGGTAATAACCATCATAGCGCACGTCTCCCAAGCATGCATTTAGAGTCCAAATAACTATAAGCAATGCAGGCGAGGAACTGCTTCTTCAAGTCCTTGATTCTCCTTGTCAACCACCTACGCCACACACGGTTTGTGGCTAACCTTAGAGGATTTGAAATGAAACTCACCGTTGGTTTTTGAATACATGGGTGAGGGGGGTCGGGCTCACTCAATGGATTTCACGTTGGAAATAGGCTATATAGAGATTGGGATAATTTATTTATCTCTATATACTATGGGCTTATCCGCCTCCACGTTACTTATAGTGATGACTAGGTTCTCCTCGTTCTCTTTCCTCAATATTATATCCACGTTATCTCTCTCCACGTATCCAGCATCGTTAAATGGACTATCATGCCCTGGGATTATGTAGTCCGGTTTCAATGATTTTATTCGCTCAATGCTTGACTTGGCCAGGCTCAAGTCGAAGAAGATCAAGTCAGGAACGCCTCTCCTATAGGCACGTAGATTAGGCACGGCATCCCCAGCGATGATTATCCTGGGGGAGCCATCCACGAGCAGCGATATGTGTCCAGGCGTATGCCCTGGCGTATATATTATGCTGGTGGAGCTGGATATGCGTTGTCCATCACTGACCAATAACAGATCCATTTCCTTCAACATTTCCCTAAACTTAGCGGTGAATCCATCAGGTACGCCGGAGAGCCATCCCTCCTCCAGTTCCTTCCTGCTTATCGCTATCCTGGAGTCGCGAAAGAGGTCCACGTTAAGGCAATGATCCCAATTAATATGGGTTAAAACCACTACATCTATATCGCCTGGAGAGAGCCCCACTGCCTTGAGCCTGGCGAGTAATTTATCCCTACTGCCGAAGTGACCGGTATCAATCATTATATTAATATCATCTTGAATCAATGTCACCGCGGCGGCTCCCATAGTTCCAATGCTGCTCCTAATGCCGGCTCCAGGTAATAACCTGATCAACTTCATGTTGCATCACCGTGATACTTACACTTATAATCATTACTGAAGTACTCCAAGTGCATTTTCCTATAGGGGTATTGTGTCAAGGCGTCTTCATTAATCTCTATGCCAAGACCGGGCTTATTGCTTGGATGCATGTATCCATTACTGATATTGAAGTACTCCTTAACTAGATCCCGCCTAATGGTTTGGGCATCCAGCCAATACTCAAGCACTAACGCATTGAGCACCGTTAGAAGCGCATTAAGCGAGGCCGCGGTAGCAATTGGCCCATTTGGCTTAGTGTGGGATCAACCATCACGCATAAATGCCGTGAATGGAGAAGCAGAGGAGGGGTACTTGGCTGACCTCCTCCCCGCCTTGAGGGCGAGGGTTCCCCGAGGTCTAGAGGGTTACGCCCCATTACGGGCGCTACTCGTTTCCCTCCCGAGCCGGCATTGTGGGGGTACGTCGGCCCCCACCCCCCATTCTCTAAAAATTGACCGGCCAATAGCCTCATTCCCAGAGATTTTTAAGCTTTACCCCGCCCTAAAGGGCGAGGTTTGCCGTTCGTTTTATCATTTTAGCTGCCATACAAAGTGCGAGGTACTCAGCGAGGAGATCTTTGAGGGTGATATGAGGAGACGGAAAAATATACCTGTCCTCTTTTAAATGTATTGGATCCCCCTCGGCATGGGAACTCGGCGGCATCTGAACTTATAAAAAATCATTGCTAGCCATATCTATGCATTTGTATGTTTTGGTTGCTGGGCTTCTTCTAGGTCTTGCGCATGGAATTGAGCCCGACCACTTGGCATCCATATCATTATCCCAACGAGGCTTCAGGAGCGGGCTTTATTTCGGAATTAGCCATGGCCTGGGGTTCGCCACGATAGCTATTCCACTGATTCTAGTGATTAACGCATTTCCAGTAAAGCAATTACTAAGCGAGGCAGCCGCATTGATTTCAATTGCGGTGGGCATCCTAGTTCTATATGTATCGGTGGGAGGCATCGATTTAGAGCTGGGACCACGGGGATCAAGGGTATTAGGATTCATATAGGGAGCACTTGCGCTAACGCCGACCAAAGTATTGCTAATAGCTTTGGCAGCCACTGCCAGCATATTCATGGGCATCGCGTCGCTCCTTCTCTTCGCCGCGGGCTCTATACTGGTCATGTCTATTTACGGCTTCGCTAGATTCATTGTGCCTAGGAACATGGATAGGGCAGTCTCGGTGCTTGTCTCCATTGCCTCCATAATATACGCAGCATTAATGCTCTGACAGCCTCCTCACCCTAACTTTCAACTACTAACTACTTCTGTAATTGTTGGCCTTCCCTATTTATTATGCTGCGGAGCCTGCTCCATTGATCCCAGAACTCCATTATGGAGAAAACGAGGAGCGCAGCCATTGCTATTATAGCCATTGGATCCAGCGGAATTAACCTAATCATGGTTACAATGATATATGCCACAAGCATGGCGGAACTGAAGCCTAGGTAAAACGTCGAGCGGGGCAGTATCCTGCTTCCGATTATTAATAGCCCCTCAATTAAGCCGCCTCTATGTATTGCCCTATATCCGCCATCCTCCTTCACAGCAAGCCCCAGCCTTGTGAGCCTCTCAAGGTGATGATAAGCCACGCCTGGACTGGATAGGGATAATGCCTTCTGAACCTCCCTAATGCTCATCGATCGTCCCTCGCTAACCAATAATAGGTAGACCCTCAGCGCAGTATCCCTTAACTCGCCCTTCATTAGCTCTCTGGAAATGCCCACTAGTTAAAATACTAGTTCCTAGTTCCTTCATGTACTAGTAACTAGTATGTGAAGTCCAGGGAATCAATATAGGGATTAGTAATATTTATTGACTCTACGACTCCCTTATCGGCGATAGCATGAGGATAATAATTGCGGTGCTGGCTATAATCGCATCTATATTGGCATTAGCCGCTATGGCCTACGCGCAATCAACCACGCCTCAAACAACTCAATCCATTATTCCAGTGAGCATTAATGTTCAAGCCCAATCAATAGGTAATTCATCAATTGGGCACATGTATCCAGGTAATTATACCATGTATGTGGCCGTGCCCACGTATAAAGTCCTGCTTTTAAACTCAAGCGGGTCGCCTGTTGTATATGCTCTTCCATTTATGAGGGGCGGCACAATAATGTACCTAGGCAATGTGTCGCTTGATCAATCATATCTATTATATGTCTATTTGCTTAATGGATCATCAATCCGAATTGGGTACTCATGGGTGACCGGCAAAGAGGCTGAGGAAATCATTCAAAATATTCAAAATGGGTCCTGGGCACCCCCAGTGAGGCTGGCTCCAATTAATGAGTATCCACGGGGAAACATCACAATTATGGTGCGGTTACCGACGGGGGCCCCCGCCAATAATGGGTATGTATACATGGGTTTACCATTCCTTGCTCAATCCATGTATGGACCAGTGGCTTCCCCTCTGAATGCCGCAGTCCAGCCAAGCTTAATTGCCCCGTCTCCGTGGCCATCATCATTATTCTCCATACTAGGCTCCGCTCCAGTAATTAATGGAAGGGCCATATTCATTAATGCGCCGCTCATCCCATATATTGCCGCCTATTATTATTTCATGAATATTAGCAATATGACCGGATTAAGACCGATAATTAATGAGACCAGCAGCAATGAGACGCTATACATTTATGGACATGAGATAAACGTATCGATAATCACAGTTACTTACAGGGAGATCAATCCCAGCCTTATAGTGATTATGGGGCAAGGACTTGTCATACCCAGCCGCACCACCATAATAAACACAACACTGGAAGAACTGCCAGCGCCACTAATAATGCCTTTGCCGAAATACGCGACATTGATACCAATTACTGCAACCAGCACAAGTGATCATTACCAAGTAATAATGAACCGGAATGAATCGACCAGATACTTAGTGGTTCCCCCCGCTCTTCCTTCTTCTACCGTTGTTCAATACATGAATCCATTTGCCATAGTAATAATCATAATAATAGTGGTCGTCGCCATCCTAATTGGCGCTGCTGCAGCCATTATTGTCAAGAGGAAAGTGCAGTCGCTATGAGCGAAGCCAAGTCATGTCTGCACAGGGTTAAGATATGGAGGGGAAACCTTAAAAATCCAGCCATTTAATGCGAAAGATGAGCGGCCGTAGTCTAGTTTGGATCAGGACGGCGGCCTGCCACGTCGCAGATCCCGGGTTCAAATCCCGGCGGCCGCATCATCCTTACCAAGGCTCATTAGCGGCATGGTGCTGCTCCCAATGATTATCAATGCTTCGGATCCAGGGTTAAGGTTAAAAACAGTCATTTCCTCCTTATTCATGGTTTTTCTAGAAGTATTGATCTATATAAGGCGCGGCGATGAGGTTCTCCTAATAGAGAAAAAGAGGGGCCTCGGCGCTGGTTACTATAATGGCGTTGGCGGCAAGGTAGAGCCAGGCGAGGATATATGCATGGCTGCTATACGCGAGACTCGGGAGGAGGTGGGGCTAATTCCGCTTGGGCTCAAGTGGTCTGGCCTTCTTGAGTTTTGGAACTGGAGCAAGGGTTCCGTGGAGTCCGTTCACTTCGTTCATTTATTTACCGCGTCGGGATATGAGGGAACACCAATGGAGAGTGATGAGGCGAGGCCCGTGTGGTTTAATGTGAGGAACGTGCCTTATGATAGGATGTGGGAGGACGATAAGTTGTGGTTCCCCATGCTGCTTGACGCGAAGTCAATAATCTATGGGAGATTCAGGTTTGAAAATTGGCGCTTAGTGGATCATCAAGTTACTGAGCTTAGGCCGCTGGAGCCGCCTCTCATTAAGAGGGACCTATGCTCTAATTAAGGGTTCTTTCCATGACTCCACAGCAGCGCTCAGCCTATTGATTCCCTCAATTAATCTATCGCTGGGTTCCCATACGAAGGACACCCTGACGGCTCCCCTGTACTTATCGCTGAAGTAACTACCTGGAACAACGGCGACGCCGTGGCTCGTTAAAGCGTATTCTGCAAATAAGTCTCCATTAATTACTTTGCTGGATAAGTCTAGAAATATGAACATTGAGCCTTGCGGGATATGGAAGCGAGCATATGGCAATTGCTTCCTAATCTCGTTAATTACGAGATCCCTCTTACTCCTATATTCATTAACTATGCGCTGCACGTGGCTCATTCTCTCGCTTGATTTTAGGTAAATAATGGCCAGTCTCTGCGACACGGCTGGTGGGCAATACGTTAATTCCTCCCCGGCTAGCTTTACTCGACTTATTGCCTCGCTTGGTCCATAAACAAAGCCGAGTCGCCACCCAGGCATGCCTGGATCCTTGGAGAATGTGTTTATAGATATGGTTCTCTCCGGGGCATATTTATATAAATATTCATGTCTCCCCTCATATACTAGCATTCTATAGGCCTCATCCGACACTAACCAGAAATCCCGGTCCCGAGCTAAATCCGCCAATGCCTTTGCCTCGCTGCTTCCAATAATGGTACCAGTGGGATTATCGGGACTAACCAGCACCACTGCCTTAGTTCTTGGATTAATGCTCCTTTTTAGTTCCTCCACATCGATCTTGAAGCCATTCTCCATGCTTAGCCGTATTCTCCTCACCTTAGCTCCCAAGTACTCAAGTATGGGCTTATAGCCGAAGTATGTTGGATCCATTAAAATGACCTCATCTCCTGGATTAAGGATTGCCATGAATGTGGTGAACATTGCCTCCTGGCCTCCTGCCGTGATGGCTACATCATTGGGATCCACATCTATTCCTCCCGTCATCTTCAAGTCACTCGATATTGCCTCCCTTAATTCAAGCATACCCTGGCTCGGCGTGTACCCGAACAACTCCATGCCGCCTCCAATCAATTCCTTAGCCAATTCCTCCCGAGCCCTAGGGGGCGGGGGTATACTTGGTTGACCAGTGGATAGCACTATTATGTCCCTGTTCTCTCGGCGTAGCCGCTCGCGTATCGAGTCTATTCTCCTAGTCGGCGACTCCCTGAGCAGGCCTATCGTATTTGAGAAGCCCGGCATTGCTTGTTCATGAATTATGTATTATATACGCATTATCCACATATAGACTAGTTAACTCCGTAGCATATGGCTATTTTCACTACTAGTTATTGTTGATTATTGTACAAAATAACTATTATTATGGGTTAATTAGGGTATAAATGCCATAGAGTATTA